>Ga0315298_1000476_pt1 | contig 76953 bp, 60 predicted proteins | sample WHS_1_MG_FD_203077 | JGI IMG/M metagenome (GOLD analysis project Ga0315298, IMG submission 203077) | Extremophilic microbial mat communities from Washburn Hot Springs, YNP, Wyoming, USA - WHS_1_MG | ecosystem: Environmental > Aquatic > Thermal springs > Hot (42-90C) | place: USA: Wyoming... | reverse complement strand
TTTTGTTCTAAACTTTCCAACTTTTGTGTCTTGACACCAAAAAAGGATACAAAAACAGCAAAACTCATCTCTCGCTTATTTTTCGGCTCACCGCAGGAGGTCGCAAGTTGAAGAGCAGCTCAGATGGAGTTAAATTATAAGGAGCAAGTCTGCTCAAGCCAATTTTTTTTCTATATTTGCTGATTGTTATCTGACAACCAAAGATGCTTCTCTTGTTCAAAGTCTCTTTTTCGAGTGCCATCCATTTGCAACGTATTACAACCATGAAACGAGTCATCAAACAAGACGTAAGTCGGTTGTTATTCAGCTAGTTCGATCTATCTTTACTGTTAAAAAATAAAAAAATCGTATGAAATCACTATTTTTAAGTCTCTTCTTAGCAACTCTTTTTGTAGCATCGACTCACGCGCAAAGCAGTAGTCGCGATCGCTCATTCATTGCAAACGGAATTACATACAGTTTGCCCAAAACTGAGATTGTGGTTCAAATCAAAGCAGTAAAAACCATTCGTTTGGTTGGTCCCTATTATCAATATACAGAACGGTATCTTGGCACGCGGGATGTGATCACTAAAAACAGTGTTCAATGGTCAGTGCAGGATGTGAAAATTTTAACAAAACCGATTCCTGACGAGCAAAATACATTTTTTATCAAACCTGATCCTGCTTCGTCCATTTCATACGTGTCGTTAACTCCCAATGGATTGTTATGCGGCTTGAATGTGCCTTCGGAAACAGTTCCGGTGCCGGTGGATCTTTCGGCTTCAAATCCACCCGCAAAACCTAATTTGGAATTCAATAATTTGATTTTAACGGAAGATTTGTTACAAGCCAATTCCATTGCTCGTATGGCTGAAGTAGCAGCCAAGCAGATATATAATTTGCGTGACAGTCGCATCAGTCTGATCACCGGAAATGTGGATAAAGTGCCTGATGGTGCTGCTCTCAAAGAGATGCTGGCTCAGATGGATCAATCGGAAAATGATTTAATGGAACTGTTTGTGGGAAAAACAGTGGCCATTCCGACTACCGTGACGTATGAAATTATTCCTGCACAAGAAGTGAACAATGAAGTATTGTTTCGTCTTTCCAATGAAAACGGGGTGGTTGGTCGCACCGATTTAAGCGGTCAACCTTATTATCTCAATGTGAAAGATGCAACCACTCCAAAACCATCTTCGGGAAGTGATCGAGGTGGCGACAATGCGTTGTTTTATCGCCTTCCGGGCAAAGCGTTGGTGACCCTCAACGATCCATCGGGAAATGTCATTGCCAGAGCTACGGTGACGATGGCTCAATTTGGCTCTGTTCAAGCGCTTCCGTCTTCCTTGTTTGGCAAGAATCCGGTGAAGATTCACATCGACCCGTCCACCGGTGCTTTGTTAAGTATAGAAAAATAAAGGATTTTCCTTTTAAAATAAAAAGAGGCTATCAGATCAATAGCCTCTTTTTTTGTGATTCTTTCTCACACTGCTGCATTACGCGTTGCTTCCTTGTCCGTTCTTTACAGGTTGATCTTTCAGCAAGTCTCTGATTTCTTTCAATAACGTTTCAGTTGCCGTCGGTGCTGGCGGAGCAACAGGTTTGGCATCTTCTTTCTTTTTTAATTTGTTCATGGCTTTAATGACCAAAAACATGACGAATGCCACCGTGAGAAAGTCGATGAAAATGGTAATAAACTCTCCGTAACGAATGGCTGCTTCAGGTTTTGTAACGACACCGGCCGCATTATGTTGTGCAGCAGATAAAACAATTTTAAGCGAAGAAAAATCAACTCCCGATGTGAGTTGTCCGATAATGGGCATGATGATCCCATCAATAAAACCGGTGACCAATTTTCCAAATGCAGCACCCATCACAAAAGCAATGGCCATGTCCACTAAATTTCCTTTCAAAGCAAATTCTTTGAATTCGTTGTACATTTTTTGCATGGTGTAATCATTTTAAGTTTATTCAAAGATAATGCATTTTTTATGATTAGATCATGTCGTGAATAGTGCATTAACCCAACTTTCCATCCATCAAGCTGAATTTATTGCTATACAGTTTAATATACTCTCTGGCGGATGCGTTTGGGTACTACAAATTTTTCGTTGCTTAAAGGGTTGATGTTTGTATTTTACGGCATCGTATATTTCAATCACGTTGGTTTGTGGTGTGGTACAGTTTCTGAAAGCCACCGTTTCACCCAGTTTATTTTCGGCCGTAGTTGTGAATCCTTTTTGCGTTGACATTATGCGGGTGATTTCTGTCCAATGGTGTTTGATTCCCTGTTTTTTGAGCTGATAACGAATGGTGTTTACCAACCAGTAAGCCAATAATCCCATGAACAGATGCGCCTCTGATGCTCCTTCCAGTAAGTCAACAATTGAGCCACCTGCTTGCGCTACTCAGCGTCTAATTCGGGAATAAAACCCGGAACCAGCAAGATACGACTGCGAACGACTCCCGCAATGTTGCGGTAGTTCTCCTTGATGCGAAAATAACTCTCAGGCTTTTTCGTAACAGGACATGGCCGAACTGATAAGTCGAAATGCATGGCACAAAGGTCTGTATTTCAATTTAAAATCGCAAATTTTTGGGGTAGTACAAAACAATCTTCAAAAAACACTTAGCTTGAATTTCAAACTATTATAATTCCACAGGATTCAAATGGACTGTGATTTTAGATAAAATGCCATTGTATTTAACTATTATTTAACGCTTTTGGACTTGGGCGTGGAAAGTTGGGTTACATCTCAATATTATGATTATTTGCGCTTTCCATACCTCCTTCATGTAAATATAATCGTATGTCTTACTCTGCCATTGCTCCCTCTCAAAAATAGATTTTACCTTTTTTCTCTCTTTTGGATAGGATGTCCGATGGATAGGTGAGATCGGAGAGAGAACCTGGGATAGGTCAAACACCCTCCAATAGACATTTATCCCGATTGTTTGAGCCGGATTTCTGTCCCCTTTTGAAAATTCAGGGATAGTTTTGACGCCACTTATTTCGTTGCCATGACGTGTTTATTCTGAAAAGCGGTACCCGATACCTGATTCGGTGATAATAAGGGTGGGCGATGCCGGATCGTCTTCGATCTTTTTGCGCAATTGTGCGATGAATACGCGGAGATATTGCGTTTGTTCCAAATAGCCATAGCCCCATATTTCTTTCAAAATAAAGCTATGCGTCAACACTTTTCCTGCATTTTTTGCCATCAGCGCCAGCAACGAAAATTCGGTGGAGGTGAGTTTTACAATCTCGCCATTTTTCTTCATTGTGTGGTTGATCAAATCAACCTCGATGTTGCCCAAAACAAGCGTCTGGTGGTTGTCGCTTTTTAGCGCCGATAGTCGGAGCGACGAGCGAACCCGTGCCGAAAGCTCTCCGGTGCGGAAAGGTTTGGTCAGGTAATCGTTCGCTCCGTTGTCCAAAGCACGGATAATATCCTCTTCCGAGCTGCGAACCGAAAGAATAATAATGGGAGACGTGTACCACTCGCGCAGTTTGCGTAGAACAGACTGGCCGTCTTCATCGGGCAAACCCAAATCAAGCAGAATCAATTTCGGATTGTGACTGGCAGCTATGTGTAATCCTTCTTTGCCTGTGGAGGCTTCCAGAATGACATAGCCGTTTGCCTTCAATGTGATCTCCAACAACCGTCTTATCGCGCTTTCATCGTCAATAATAAGAATGGTTTCGTCCATGTGAGTCATTGAATAAGTGAATGATTGAGTATTTGAGTAACTGAGTGATCGATTGATTGAATAAATGAGTCATTGATGAGCCGCATCAGCATTACACCTCCGTCATGTTATATTTTTGCGTCGGTATCTTGATGGTGATCAACGCTCCGCCACGTGAGCGGTTTTCAAAGTGAATGGTTCCCTGATGTGCATCGACAAATCCTTTCACAATGGAAAGTCCGAGTCCGGTACCACCGCTGACGCGATTGTCGGCACGATAAAACTCATTGCAAAGATACGGAATGGATTCCGGAGGAAACCCGGATCCTCTGTCCATCACTTGCAACACAAAATTGGGTTCATCATAGTACATCTTTAGGCGTATGGTCGTTTTCGGTTGAGCATGTTGCGTAGCGTTATAGACTAAATTGTGTAACACTTGTTCCATCAGGCCAAAATCGAATCTTACCAAAGGCATATCATCGGGAATAACCACTTCCACATGGAATTGTTCCAGTTCATCGTGCAAATTCGTAAGTACTTTGTTCGCTAAATCATGGACATCATGCCAATCCATAAAGGGTTTGATGTTATCGGATTCCAAACGCGACATGTTTAGAAGGTTTTCAATCAATTTGTTCAACCGTTCGGAGGCGTCGAAGATGTTTTTTGCAAGCTGTTGTTGCAAAGCGGAATTGGCATCACTGTGCAATAACGTTTCCGACAATCCCATTAACGTGGAAACAGGCGTTCGTAACTCATGCGAGATGGAATTGAAAAGGGTTTGATACAACTTCTGCGATTCGTGCAACACAGAGGTGCGATGCGTGACTTCATTCAGCAACTCCCGTTCCAAAGCATTGGTCAATTGCACGCACAAGGTGTCCCAAAACATCTCTATTTCCCCACTGAATTTCTTTGGAGACTTGATAAACATCACGCCGGTGTTTAAGCGTTTGCCGTTCAACGGATAGAATGTGAAGTCGGTAGCCGGAAGCGTATTGGTGTATTTCCCCGCTTTTTGCACGTTTTTGTAAACCCACGTGGCGATGCTTTGTTCCGAAGGTTTCAACAACAAAGCCGTAGACAAGGGATAAATCGTCGATTGCAAAGTAGTGTCATCTTTACGCAGGAGAATGGCACTTTCAATTTTGAAATATTTGCGAATAAAAGAGTTTGCCTGTTCGATAACCTCCAAAGTTCCTGATGCCGATGCAAGTACTTTCGACAATTCATACAAAGCGCTGGTGCGTTGTTCGCGGTCTTTGGCCAAACGTTGCTGACTTCGCACACGAGAGGTCAATACCCCGTTAATGATGGAGACTGAAAAAAAGGTGCCGAACATCATCACGTCTTCAGGCTTGGCAATGTAGAACGTGAGAGGAGGATTGATAAAGAAATAATCCCACAGTAAAGCGCTTAAAGTTGCCGACAAAAGAATGGGACCCGTGCTGTAGAAGAGCGCTATGAGTGAAACGGCAAAAAGCAGGATATAGGAAACTATTTGATATTCAATCATGCCTTTGAAAAAGAGGCAAATTATCACCACCAGCAAAATGATAAACGTGGTCATCAAATAACTTTTTGGCCCCGTACGGAACTTAGTCGGTATGATCGATTCTTTCTTCGCCGGTTGGATTGCATTTTGTGCTCCTACCACATAAATATCAATATCGCCGCTATCATGGATCAACTTACTGACAAGGCTTCGTTTGAAATAAGAACGGAAGCCTTCGTTTTGTGATTTTCCCACAATAATATGGGTGATGTTTTCGCGTTGAGCCACTTCCAGAATGGCTTTCGGAAGATCTTCGCCTGAATTGGAAAGATAGTGGGCGCCAAGTTGTTTGGCCAAAGCAATGTTTTTGTTCAATTGATCCTGATCGGCGGCGGAAAGCGGTTCGGCTTGTTGCACATACACCGCTGACAACGTGGCATTCATCGTATATGAAAGAGTTTTTGCCCAACGAATCAGCCAAGCAGAATAGGGACTTGGCCCGATAGCTACCATCAGCCTGATTCCCGTTTTCCATGGGCCGGAAATACGCCGGTTTTGCATGTATTGCCGCAACTGTTTGTCCACTCTGTCCGCCACTAAGCGTAACGACATTTCGCGTAACGCCGTGATGTTTCCTTTACGGAAAAAATTACGAACGGCTTCCTGAGATCGCTCCGGCGTATAGACTTTTCCTTCGGCAAAACGTTGTAAAAGCTCGTCGGCGGTGATATCCACTAATTCAATTTCATCAGCTTCTTCCAATACTTTATCCGGCACGGTTTCGCGAATGGCGACTCCCGTAATTTGCGTCACGGTGTCAGTCCGGCTTTCAATATGTTGCACGTTCAACGTGGTATAAACATCGATTCCATGGTATAACAACTCCTGAACATCCTGATAACGTTTCGCATGTCGGCTTCCCGGAGCATTCGTATGGGCTAATTCATCTATCAAAACGATCTGCGGCTTCCGCTCTATGATTGCATCGATGTCAACTTCGTTGAATTGGGTGTCCTTGTATTCAATCACGTAAGGAGGAATCACTTCCAGACCTTCCACCAGTTTTTCAGTCTCTGCACGCTTGTGTGTTTCCACGTAACCTACAACAATGTCAGTCAGTTTCTTTTTTTCCAAATGCGCAGCTTGCAGCATGGCATACGTTTTGCCCACACCGGCGCACATACCGAAAAAAATTTTCAGTTTCCCTTGCCTGTTTTTCTCCTCTTCCTGTTTGAGTGAAGCCAGCAATTCATCAGGATCGGGGCGATTTTCGTCGTTAGTATTCATGGTTGCTCATTTATTTCCAACAAAACGTTTCAACATACGTTGGTACAAAGATAGTGTATATTATTTCAACAAGTTAAGGTCACAATTGAGAGCCAACACATTGACACGTGCTTCACCCAATACGCCAAACTGAGCATTCTCTGTATGTTTCGCAATGAGTTGCTGCAATAATTGCCGTTGTGCTGCGGAATAGCCTCTGACGGAACAAATTCTGTCCATTTGCAAATAAGCGCTTTCAGGCGATATGTGAGGATCGAGTCCGCTACCCGATGCCGTCACCATTTCATTGGGAACCAAGGTATTTGCGGGCAAATGGTTGAAAGCGATGAACGCCTGACGACGATTTTCGATCAATATTTTCAATGAATCGCTTGTCGGCCCGAGATTGGAAGCACTAGACGGAACCGCATTATAATTGCCGGCAGAAGGTCGCGACGAAAAATAGCGCGGGTTGTTAAAAGTTTGGCCAATGAGTTCCGAACCTCTTGGCTGTCCGTTTATCATAACAATACTTCCGTTTGCTTTGTAGGGAAAAATTAGTTGCGCAATGCCCGTAATGGCTAACGGATACACCACCCCTGTGAGAAAAATGAATGCCAGCAAAATTTTGATGGCGGTAAATAATGACTTTTTCATCTGATGCTATCTGTTTTATGTTAAGTAAGGAATTTTTCTGAACGAATACTTACCGTAAAATTTCTTTTGCCTCTAAATGATAATTCTTTCTTTCTTAACTTCTGATTTTCCTGTAACTTCTGTGACTTTCATGACTCTATCTTCCTATCACTTCCACACTACCAATTCTTTCCTGCTACTATCTGCTTTCTTCTTAGTTAACCCGTTGACAGAATCTACATTTTCAACGGTGAACAGATCAGTTTTAGTTTCTCTAACTTCCTTAACTTCTAATCTTCCTGTAACTTCTGCGACTTCCATGACTTTATCTTCCTATAACTTCCATACTATCAAATTTCTACTAGCTACTATTTACTATCTTCTAACTACTTTCCACCTCTCCTTTATACCAGATGCAATACCTGCAACAACATATCAATCATTTTAATGCCGATAAAAGGAACAATCAGGCCACCCAATCCATACACCAACAGGTTTTTAGCCAGAATCTTGTTTGACGATAAGGGACGATACTTGACTCCTTTCAATGCCAACGGAATGAGCACGATGATGACAAGCGCATTGAAAATGACGGCGCTAAGAATGGCGCTTTGAGGTGTGGCAAGGTGCATAATGTTGAGCACCGACAAAACCCCGCGGCCGTTTGCACCGACATAAAGCCCGGAAGCAATGGCGGGAATAATGGCAAAATATTTTGATACGTCATTTGCAATGCTGAAAGTCGTAAGCGCACCTCTTGTCATAAGCAATTGTTTTCCTGTCTCTACCACTTCAATCAGTTTGGTGGGATTACTATCCAGATCTACCATGTTTCCAGCTTCGCGGGCTGCTTGTGTTCCACTGTTCATGGCAATTCCGATATCTGCTTGTGCCAAAGCCGGAGCATCATTCGTGCCATCGCCAATCATGCCCACCAAATGACCTAATGCTTGTTCATGACGAATACGGGCAAGTTTATCTTCGGGTTTTGCTTCCGCCATAAAGTCGTCAACCCCTGCTTCGGCGGCAATAGCGGCTGCCGTTAACGGATTGTCGCCTGTAATCATCACGGTTTTAATACCCATGGCACGCAATTGGGAAAAACGTTGCCGAATACCCCCTTTCACAATATCCTTGAGAAGAATGACACCTAATACGCGGTTATTTTCAGCTACCACCAAAGGCGTGGCGCCATGACTTGCAAGCTCCTGTACCTTCTCAATAATATTTTGAGGGAAAAACCCGTTGTTGATTTGTACAAACTTCCGTATGGCTTCGGAAGCTCCTTTTCGAATGGAACGAATTCTACCGTCGGGAAGTTTAATATCGACGCCACTCATACGCGATTGAGCCGTGAAAGGAACGAAGGTGATGTCATTTTCATGAATTTTTCGTGCTCTCAGTTGAAAACGTTCCTTGGCCAAAATAACGATGGAACGACCTTCGGGTGTTTCATCCGACAGAGAAGAGAGTTGAGCCGCATCGGCAAGCTCTTCTTTTGTAACAGAATCGGCAGGAATAAAATCAGTTGCCATGCGATTGCCCAATGTGATGGTACCGGTTTTGTCAAGCATCAATACATCGACATCGCCCGCAGCTTCAATGGCTTTTCCGCTCATGGCAATCACGTTTTTTTGCAACAAACGATCCATTCCGCTGATGCCGATAGCGCTAAGCAATCCGCCGATGGTGGTTGGAATAAGGCAAACCAACAGAGCAACAAGAACGGTCATACTCAGTGATGATGCAGTGCCCGTTATGGATGTGTAATAATTAAAAAGCGGTGGTAACGTGGCAACTGCAATCAGAAAAATAACGGTTAACCCTAAGAGTAAGTTATTCAGTGCAATTTCATTTGGCGTCTTTTTTCTCTTGGCGCCTTCCACTAAGGCAATCATCCGGTCTAAGAAAGTATCGCCGGGTTCCGAAGTTACTTTAATCACAATACGATCACTCAGCACCTTCGTACCTCCGGTAACAGCACAACGATCGCCTCCGCTTTCGCGAATTACAGGAGCCGACTCTCCGGTAATGGCTGATTCGTCCACACTTGAGATACCTTCAATCACGTCTCCATCGGCAGGAATTACATCTCCCGCTTCGCAAACCACTAAATCGCCACGCCTAAGTTCGGTTGCCCAAACCGTCTGTTCATTGCCATTGATCAAGCGTCGTGCTTTGGTTTGAGTGCGGCTTCTCTTTAAGGTCTCGGCTTGTGCTTTACCGCGTCCTTCGGCAATGGCTTCGGAGAAATTGGCAAACAAAACGGTGAACCATAGCCACAGGGTAATCTGGAAATCAAAAGAAGAAAACTGTCCGGCCAACAGCATTTTTATGACGATGCCCGAAGTCAACGCCGCGCCCAGCGCCACAATAAAGATGATCGGGTTTTTAATCAGTTTTGTCGGGTTCAGTTTCACAAACGATCCTTTCAATGCCGGAACAAGTAGTTGGATGGTAAACAGTTGCGATTGTTTTTTATTTCGAGTACTCATAAGAAATTCATTATTAAATAGGTACTATAAATAATAGTATATGGGTTGGTGTAATGTTCTCGTATCAACAATGGGAATAAATCCCTGCTTCGTCTGATTCTCTTCTTAAAATGTGATTCCTGTGTGCATCAAAATTTGTTCAAGAATCGGCCCTAACGAGAGTGCAGGGAAAAAAGTCAATCCGCCTACAATGAGAATCACTGCTAACAACAAAATGAGAAACATTCCGTTATCGGTATGAAATGTACCAGCCGATATAGGTGTAATCTTTTTGCCTGCCATGCTTCCCGCAATAGCCAACATAGAAATAATAACAACGTAACGACCGACTAACATAGATAACGATAGCAACACATTATAGAAAGGGGTGTTGGTGCTCAATCCGGCAAAAGAGCTTCCGTTGTTAGCTGAAGCAGAAGTAAAAGCATACATGATTTCGGATAAACCATGCGGCCCTTTGTTAGTCAACGCCGAAAGTCCGTTTTGAGTACTGACGGCTAACGCAGTAAAGATGAGGATGCAAACCGACGGCGCCAAAACAGCTATTAATGCCATACGAACTTCAAACGATTCGATTTTTTTACCCAGGTATTCGGGTGTCCTTCCTACCATAAGCCCTACAATGAATACCGTCAAAATCACAAAGGCAATCATAACACTAAGTCCTGATCCAATTCCGCCAAAAATGACTTCGCCGAGCATCATATTGAACATGGCCACCATTCCCGCAATCGGAGAGAGACTATCCATCATGGCATTAACGGCGCCGTTGGACGTAGCGGTGGTTGTTGTTGACCATATCACACTGTTTGTGACGCCAAAACGAACCTCTTTTCCTTCCATCGAACCGGCAATGTGCAAGGCCGGATTGTAGGCATATTCGGCATACAACGCCCCCCCCAATCCTACGCAGAACAAGATCAACATAGCGCCAAAGAGGATCCATCCTTGCTTTTTTGAACCGATGAACAGGCCGTATGTATAGGTTAATGAAGCAGGAATCAATACTAAAGCGAGCATCTCCAAAAAGTTGCTCAGCGGCGTGGGGTTCTCAAACGGATGAGCGCTATTTGCACCAAAGAAACCACCACCGTTTGTTCCTAATTGTTTAATGGCTATTTGTGAAGCCGCCGGACCAAGCGGAATAACCTGCTTTACCCCTTCCAATGTGGTGACATCGGTGTATCGCGAGAATGTTTGAACAACACCCTGACTAACCAAGAACAAAGCTAACACAATGGCCATCGGTAATAATACATAAACGACAGCACGGGTTAAATCAACCCAAAAATTACCCAGACTTTGCGTAACACTACGTGTCAATCCTTTCATCAAAGCAATCAATACGGCAAATCCGGTTGCAGCGCTCAGGAAGTTTTGTACGCCAAGCCCCACCATTTGTGTCAGGTAACTCATGGTACTCTCACCACTGTATGATTGCCAATTGGTGTTAGTCGTAAAACTTATTGCCGTGTTTAGCGCTAAATGCCATGAAGTGTTCCCCACTTTAGCGGGATTGAGCGGCAACCAGGCTTGAGTGAGTTGTAGCGCAAAAACAGTGATAAACCCGAACAAGTTAAACCACAATAAACTGACAAGGTATCTTTTCCAGTTCATCTCCTCTTGCGAATCAATACCACAAAAGCGATATATACCTTTTTCAAGCCAACCAAAAACAGGCATTAGAGGATGTTTTTCGCCACTAAAAACCTTTTTCATGTATTTTCCCAAAACGGGAGTGAAGAGAACAATTGATCCCAGAAACAGGGTCAGTTGAATAAATGTGCTCATTTGTTTTCTGTTTTTCAGTGAATAATCTTTCTCATTCAATTATAGTACAAAAATAGCTTGGAACATATAAAGAAATTATAAAGATATTCATTGAAGTATAAAGACTTTATGCGTAAATGTTTCCAGGAAGCAACTGCTTTTTTACTTCAGAACAGGCGTTTTGACCAATGATTACGACCCTGTTTTGTTGACTATGGCTTCTTGTTTCGGATCGGAAATTGTGTCTCTTTGTTCTGTTGATAAATAACTCATAATTTGCAACTTTAGTAAGTCCATCTATCGTTGAAAATCGACCGGAATGGCCAAAAATACTTTAGCCCAACTTTACAGCCATCAAGCTGAATTTATTGCTATACAGTTTAATATACTCTCTGGAGGATGCGTTCGGGTACTACAAATTTTTCGTCGCTTAAAGGGTTGATGGTTGTATTTTACGGCATCGTATATTTCAATCACGTTGGTTTGTGGTGTGGTACAGTTTCTGAAAGCCACAGTTTCACCCAGTTTATTTTCGGCCGTAGTTGTGAATCCTTTTTGCGTTGACATCATGCGGATGATTTCTGCCCAATGGGGTTTGATGCCCTGTTTTTTGAGCTGATACCGAATGGTGTTTACCAACCAGTAAGCCAATAATCCCATGAACAGATGCGCCTCTGATGCTCCTTCCAGTAAGTCAACAATTGAGCCACCTGCTTGCGTTGCTCAGCGTCTAATTCGGGAATAAAACCCGGAACCTGCAAGATACGACTGCGAACGACTCCCGCAATGTAGCGGTAGTTCTCCTTGATGCGAAAATAACTCTCAGGCTTTTTCGTAATAGGACATGGCCGAACTGATAAGTCGAACTGCATGACACAAAGGTCTGTATTTCAATTTAAAATCGCAAATTTTGGGGGTACTACCAAACAATCTTCAAAAAACACTTAGCTTGAATTTCAAACTATTATAATTCCACAGGATGCAAATGGACTGTGATTTTAGATAAAATTCCGTTGTATTTAACTATTATTTAACGCTTTTTGACTTAGGCGTGGAAAGTTGGGTTAAATTCGTTGTACATTTTTTGCATGGTGTAATCATTTTAAGTTTATTCAAAGATAATGCATTTTTTATGATTAGATCATGTCGTGAATAGCGCATTAATTTTCAGCTCGTTTCATGATGTTTGCTGTACTACGGTTATTCCTGAAAGTGGAGCTCAAAAATGGTTTTCGCATGTTGTCCGTTGCTTTTTGGCCAATTGCGACCAAGATGATGAGCTGCTTTTGTTCTTATTGTTGACTGATAATGCACTCGACACATGGTGAGGCGACGCTCGGCGCATGGTATTTTTGAATTGGCCGTCAATGGATAAACGCCAATTTATCTCTACCTTTGTAAATTAATCGTTTTGTCAGTTTGATGGTATGAGTTCAGAGGAAAATATTTCGATTCATGGCGCACGCGTCAATAACTTAAAAAACGTTTCGGTAGAAATTCCGCGCAATGCGTTGGTTGTCATCACCGGTTTGTCGGGTTCGGGAAAATCTTCGCTTGCTTTTGATACATTGTATGCTGAAGGGCAACGTCGTTATGTGGAAAGTCTTTCTGCTTATGCACGACAGTTTTTGGGTCGCATGAGTAAGCCTGAGGTGGATTTTATTAAAGGACTTCCACCGGCCATTGCAATTCAACAAAAAGTAAATACCCGCAATCCACGTTCGACAGTCGGAACTTCTACTGAAATTTATGACTATATCAAATTGTTGTTTGCGAGGATCGGAAAGACGTTTTCACCTGTGTCGGGCGTTGAAGTGAAAAAACATACGGTTGAGGATGTCGTGGCATTTGCCGAACAATTGCCTGTGCATTCGATGATGATGGTGCTGGCTCCTATTCAGTTGCATCATGACCGTACGTGGCATCAACAATTGGAATTGCTCCGTTCTCAAGGATTTTCGCGGGTAAAATACGGTGAACGCTATGTTCGGATCAACGATTTGCTGAATGAGAAAAAAATTGATGAGCATGTCGCTATGCTGTTGGTGATTGATCGTTTGGAAGTGACGGACGATGAATCAATGAAAAATCGGCTGGCCGATTCGGTCGAAACAGCTTTTTTTGAAGGAAAAAACACGTGTGTTGTTGAAGTGCAACAAGAAGACACCGTTCAGTCTTATCTTTTTTCAAAAGCTTTTGAAGCAGATGGCATGACGTTTGAAGAACCATCCGAACAGCTTTTTAGTTTCAACAACCCACTGGGGGCTTGTCCGGTGTGCGAAGGGTTTGGTCGCGTTATCGGCATAGATGAAAACTTGGTTATTCCCAACAAACAATTGTCTGTTTATGAAGATGCTGTTGCCTGCTGGCGTGGTGAAGTGATGAGCGAGTGGAAACAACAGGTGATACGCGGCGCTTCCGAAGCAGGTTTCCCGATTCATCGTCCTTATTTTCAATTGAGTAAAGCCGAAAAAGCTTTATTGTGGGATGGATGTTCCTCTTTTCAAGGTATTCGATCTTTTTTTCGTTTTTTGGAAGAAAATCAATATAAAATTCAATATCGTGTTCTGCTGTCACGCTATCGAGGAAAAACAGTTTGTCCCGAATGCAATGGAACCCGACTGAAAAAACAAGCACAATGGGTCAAAGTGGGAGGACGATCGATCACCGAATTGGTTGATTTATCCATTCGAGAATTGAAAGAATTTTTTGTGACTTTAAATCTTGACCAACAAGAACAACTGATCACGAAACGATTAATGGTTGAAATCATGAATCGCATTCAGTTTTTATTGGATGTCGGTTTGGGATATCTGACGCTGAATCGACTATCCAATACGTTGTCAGGTGGCGAAAGTCAACGGATTAATCTGGCGACTTCGTTGGGCAGCAGTTTAGTTGGCTCTTTATACATTTTGGATGAGCCGAGCATTGGGTTGCATTCACGTGACACGAATCTATTAATCAAAGTATTGCATCAATTAAGAGATTTGGGCAATACGGTGGTAGTCGTGGAACATGACAAGGCTATCATGGAAGCGGCTGATTATATTATCGATTTGGGACCTGGAGCCGGTAGATTGGGAGGCGAGATTGTGCTTGCTTCGCCGATGCCTGTGCGCAAGGAAATGGTCCAAAAGTCGTCTAACTCTTTTACGCTTCGCTATTTAACCGGCCACGAAAAGATTGACGTTCCCGCATATCGTCGTAAATGGCACAACTATATTGAAATAGAAGGAGCTGCCGAGAACAACTTGAAATTCATCAACGTGCGTTTTCCACTCAATGTGTTGACGGTGGTGACCGGTGTCAGCGGCAGTGGCAAATCATCGCTTGTAAAAGGCATTTTTTATCCCGCCGTGAAACGAGAATTGGGTGGAACGTCCTTAGAACGCCCAGGCACATTTGGGAAAATGAACGGAAGTTTGCATCTTATTTCCGATATTGAATTGGTAGATCAAAATCCCATTGGAAAATCCTCGCGCTCCAATCCGGTGACTTATCTGAAAGCGTATGATGAGATTCGACGCTTGTTTGCAGAGCAACAATTAGCCAAACAATTTGGCTTTACGCCATCAACGTTTTCATTCAATGTGGAAGGCGGTCGTTGTGAAACGTGTCAGGGCGAAGGAGTGATCACGGTGGAAATGCAGTTTATGGCTGACATCACCTTGATTTGTGACGAGTGTCATGGTAAACGGTTCAAATCGGATGTGTTAGAAGTAAAATATCAGGGAGCTTCTATTTTTGATGTGTTGGAAATGACGGTTAATCAGGCCATTGAATTTTTCTCATCGTCCAAAGGATTGACTGAAAAGCGAATCGTGAAGCGATTAAAACCATTGCAGGATGTTGGATTGGGTTACATTAAATTGGGTCAATCTTCGAGCACCCTTTCAGGCGGTGAAAGTCAACGGGTTAAACTGGCTTCTTTTTTGGCCGAAGAAAAAACGGCTCCCATGTTGTTTGTGTTTGATGAACCAACGACGGGATTGCATTTTCACGACATTAAAACATTGTTGCATGCTTTTGCCGCATTGATTGAACGTGGACATACCGTTGTGGTGATTGAACATAACTTAGAGGTGATTAAATGTGCCGATCATATCATTGATCTTGGTCCTGATAGTGGAGTAGATGGCGGAGAATTAATTTTTCAAGGGACACCGGAAAAATTGATTCAATGCGAACGATCGGTTACCGGTTTTTATTTAAAACAAGAAATGGAAAAAGGTTCTTGATGACAATCCTTCCTGTTTTTTTTGGAGCAAAAACGACCGAAAAAGTAGGTTGGAAGGTCGTTTTGAAACGGCTAAAGTTGAGGAATATGACGGCTATTGAACGAGAACAACAGACCATAAAGATCATGATCGGCATTTATTGTCATGATCATCATCACCCATCAGAAGAATTGTGTGCGGAGTGTCAACAATTGGTTGATTATGCCCTCGTGCGCTTGCAGAAATGTCCGTTTGCACCGAATAAACCCACATGTAAAACATGTCCTGTCCATTGTTATAAACCTTCGGAACGTGAACGCATGCGGCGAGTCATGCGATATGCCGGCCCGAGAATGATATGGAGTCATCCGCTGATGGCCATCCGGCATCTTCTGAATGAAACCTGGCGTCCGAAAGGACGTATCAACAAAACAAAACGAACCTGACACAATGAAATGCCTTTAATAACAGAATGACTCATCGGTTATGGATTTTCATGTGATCTAAAAAAAATCATTTATCCCCACGAAATCATTCATTTCCTTTGATTCAGTGGTGGAGATTTAGATGTCATTATGATAACGACAAATCACACCTTGATTGTATTAACTGATTCATTTCCTTATGGTTTGAAAGAAACCTTTTTGGAAAATGAGGTGCCATTTTTGGCAGAAGCGTTTGATGTTGTTCATCTTTTCCCGTTGCATGGAGAAGGCTCATTTCGTCCGCAAGCTTCCAATGTGGTGGTTCATTCTCCATTTCTTTCATTTAATCCCAAAAATCAGAAGCGACTTTTCATGGCGGGCCTTTTCAATCGAAGCCCGTTGGGTTTTGCTTTGAAAGAATGGATTGCTAAATCGGTCTATAAACATCCACTGCAATGGCGTGTTTGGGCAGCAGCATTACTGGTTTTTCGGGCTTCGGTAGCTAATCAAAAACGGATGGCGGAACTGCGTGCTTTGTTGAGTGAACACACCGTTGTCTATTCTTATTGGGGCGATAAATTGGCATTGCTCATTCCTGAACTGAAAATCGAACATGAATCGTTCAAAAGTGTCGTCCGATTTCACCGTACGGATCTTTACGAAGCGTTTAAGGGTGGATATATTCCTTTTCGATCGATTTTATTGCCAAAAGTTGATCATGCGGTGTTTATTTCCAACGACGGGAAACGATATCTGGAAACAAAGTATCGGTCACTTATTCGTCATTCTCATTTGTTTCGACTGGGTGTGGCCGATCATGGGGTGAATCCTGCCAATGCGGCTCAGATATTTCATTTAGTAAGTTGTTCATATATGGTTCCGGTGAAACGAATTCCCCTGTTAATGGATGCGTTGAAATTATTACATCTTCCTGTCCGTTGGACGCATATCGGGTCGGGGCCTTTATATCAGTCGATTCTAAAGAACGCAGCCTCGTTGCCAGACTATATTCAGACCGAATGGTTGGGAGAAAAGTCGAACAGCGAAGTATTGGCTTATTATGCCGCAACGCCTGTTGATCTTTTTATCAATGTGAGTGAAAGTGAAGGCGTTCCGGTATCCATCATGGAAGCATTGTCGTTTGGTATTCCGGTGATGGCTACGAATGCAGGAGGAACGGGAGAGATTGTGGATGAGCAGGTTGGCGCTCTTTTGCCGGTGGATATTTCGCTGTCTGATTTGGCCAAGGCTATTCGCCAATTTATGGAACAACCAGATAAAACTACTTTACGCCTCAACGCCCGAAAAAGATGGCAAGAACGGTGTGATGCTGAAAGCAATTTTCGGGCTTTTGCAACTTTTCTTCTCACCGTTTAATGGCCTCAAGCGTTCCCTTTAAGCAGCTGAAAAGTTGTGCTTTTTATTTTTTTGGCACTATTTAATCCAAACGTAATTATAAAAATCAGTGTTAATCTTTTTTTTTGCATCAACTGATAGAGCAGTTTATCAATGAACGAAAATTTGACCATGTCTTGAATGCCATTGAGTTGAATTTCAGGATAAAGATTCAATATTTTTTGCTGTAATTTTCTATCTGCATTTTTCAAATTGTTTATCTTGGTCATTAATTTGAATGCGCTGATCGCTTTTTCATATTGTATTGCATCTTCTTGTGAAAGAAAAAAAGATTCCACTATTTTGATGGCTGCAAAGACGTTTGTGAGAAATTGTTCATTGCAATGCTTTGTATATGCATTTTCATTATACTGAATGTAATGATACAATGGTTTTTCAACTTTGACAATTTTATTGGCAAAGTAAGCTAGTCGAGGTAAGGTGTGGTAATCCTCTAATACATTTAGACCTTCTTCCCATCGGATATGATATTCGTGATAAAGGTGAGTCTTTATAAGTTTTCCGCAATTGTAGGAAGGAGAAAGACTTGAGAGAACAAGATTGATGTACTCTGTTTTATCAGGACTAAAACGAATTTTTTGAATGGTCGTAGCGTGCTTTTTTTCTCGAAATATATCGGACACCACTATATCGGCATTTTCTTCTTCTGCTTTTTTCAATAGTGTTTCCACACAATCTTGTTCAATATAATCATCGCTATCAACATGTAATACATATTTTCCAGTCGCATGGTCAATCAATGTATTTCTGGCTGCAGCCAATCCTCTATTCCTATCATTGCGAATGATTGTTGTTTGATGCGCCCTTTCCGGATATTGATCAATGATGATTTGTAGCATCTCAATAGCGTTATCGGGCGAACAATCATCTAAAAACAGATATTCTATAGGCTCAAATGTTTGTTCCAAAAGGGAACGAGCACATTTTTCAATAAAAGGGGCGGTGTTGTAAACCGGTACTAATATGGAGACTTTTGGATTCATGAAGATTTTATCAATGAGCAAATAATGCTTGAAATGCTTTTTCAAAACGGTTGGTCCACGTGTGTTCCGCCTCAGCACGCATCCGTGCCTTTTTTTTCATCTCTAAACGGATTCGTTCGTTGGCAGGTTTCAGATAGAAGGTAGCTTTGTCAATAAATTCTTCATTGCTTTTGCATAACACAATTTCTTTTTCATCTTCAAAATAACCGGCTAATTCATCTGTAAAGGGTGCAATTTGCAACCCTCCACACATTGGAATTTCAAACGTACGCAAATGAAGTTTATGCACCGGATGTTTTAGTCCAAAGGTATTTCGTAATTCTGAGATTCCCAACGAAAGAGCATGATTGGAGTAAATTTCGCTTATTTGGGCAAAAGGAACGGATGGTTTAAGTTCAAGGTATTCATTGTTGATCAACCGATGGTTTTCGGGGAAGAGCTTGTTTTTGATGGTACCGTAAGCTACTTTTCTGCCAATTTTGAATTTGGATAAACGCCAAAGCAATTGGATCGTTTCGTGATAGGTGAGCGTTTTTTGTTCCGTTGATGAAGCATTGGAGAAAAAACCATCTGAATAAAGGGTACAAGGTATGTTATTGCTAATCAACTGATTTACTCTATTCACACGGTCATCGTAGAGTCTTCCGACAAAACCGATGGAATAGATTTCATGAGTATGATGGGGAAAAAATGTGTATGGATTGGCTGCATAAGGTTGAAAAATAGTCTTGCAGTGCCATCGTTCGAAAAGAGATTGCGTTTCCCATGAGGTGAGCCACACCAGATCAAAAAAAGGTGCCATTTCGCGGTGAATGAAAGGAGCATGTAGATTATCAAAGCAGATGAGCAATGAAGGAATCCCTATCTTTTTTACTTCATTCACGGTTTCCTTATATAGAAACTTTTCTGGCGCTGCATTCATAAAAAGATCTATCGAAGCTGCCTTTTGCCGTAATGTTTTGGGCAACTGTTCGTTGGCTTCTTCAATGGTCTTAAATAATAAGGGATTAAACACTTCGATGGTGTGTCCGTTTCGTTCCAATTCATCAAAAATGTGAGTTCGTTGCCATTGCAACATGTACGAATCGGTTTCCGGGAAAAAGTAAAAAATATGCATTGATTCAATTGCTAAAAATGGATGATCTACGAACAGCTAAACAGCTGTTTTGATACCGTGTAATATTCCCAAAAGTAAAGATTTAAGTTTTGCCATTTTGTCTTTTTCAAAATATATTTTTAATATGCGAAAGAATACATGATATTTAAAGAATTTATATTTTGCAGAAAATAGGAAGTCATCCGGATATATTTTCCATAAAAGTAAATTATTCCTGACATAAAAATAGGTACTTTGAGCCGAGTAATTATTTATGGTAATCCCAAACGATCCTCTTGTTTTATAACCTTCAGTGTGTTCCATATAAATATCGGTGAATAAAGCTATTTTATATCCATTTTTGCGGGCCCGCATACATATTTCTGTGTCGAGACAATATATTGCAAAATCCTCCCGGAATCCGCCTATTTTGTCAAACATTGCGGTTTTATATATCGACCCTGAAGAATAAACGCTGCCTTTATCAATATAAATAGTATTTGACTCTTTCCCTGATTTTCTACTTGTTGTTGGGGCAAAAATACCTACAGAATCATCGTTGAATGTTTTAATCCTTTCTATAAATTGACCGAAACTGTCTTCTTTAAAATAGCTGTCCTGATCCATGGTCAAAAGATGAGTATACCCTTGTTTCTGTGCCCAAAGAATTGTTTCATTAAAGGGAAAAGCAAGGTATTCATTTTTCCCGGTTGTGCGAACTTCTATTTTGTCATTTTGGAATCGATTTATTAACTGTTTAATGATGCTTTTATCAGCAGGTGTATTTTCCCAAATAATCAACCGATCAATCCAAGGAAGATAGGATTTGATATTCTTCTCTAAATCATCAAGATTTGGATAATACGATGTGACAATGCCAATTATTTTGAACATACGGCTAATTCATTACGCAAAGATACAATGTTATTTTTTGAGGATTGACCTTGTATCGTTCAAGAATGATAAAAGTGTATTGAAATAATCACTTGATGTGAGTTTTAGATCTTTAATAACGGATAGCGGCCATTTCCAGTTTTGATATGTTGCCTGTGCAATCCCAGGTGCCAGAATCATAGTCCAAATGCCTAATGATGTAAATTTCAACCCAAAGAAAAACAATAAAACTGTTCCAATGCCTGAGAGGAGAGACGCTTTTACAAAAGGCACTTCATTTTTCGTGAGGAGTAATGCGCCTGATATTCCGTGATTGTCTTCTAAAAAACCGACAATCAGAAAAACAAATATCATCGCGGCTGGCAACAGATGGGTTTTACTGTGAATGAATTGTAGAATGGGTGGTCCGACAAGAATTAATCCACATCCTAAAAGGATGAATGATATCACTAAGAAAATTTTGCTTTTTGTATAAAGTCGCTTCACTCCATCTATTTCATTATTAACACGATATAGCGTCATCTTTGGATAATATGTACTGAACCAAATGCCGCCAATTGAAGCAATCAAATCAATAAATTGCTTGGTTGTACCATACGATGCAATATCCGACAACGATAAATAGAGTGGCGCAATGAGGATCACCGCTTTGTTGATCAGAAAGCCGCCTACTGAAGTGAGTCCGATTTTAATGGCGTTTGGGGTCATGATTTTCATGATCTCCTTTACGGGTAAGGCTTTGCTGGATTTGATCTGAAGAGCTGTTTCCTTGTCGTAAAATGCAAGATAGGATAACGTACGGTTGAGGATATCACTGATAAACATGCCAATAACCAATGATATCAGTCCAAGTCCATATAAAAGAAAGATGGCGGTGATGATAATGCGAGCACTTTGTGCCACCACGATGATTTGCATGTTTTTTTTGATATAGCCTCGTCCTGTCAATAAAGCGCCGTAATAATATGTATATAATTGATAGGCTACCAATGCTCCATACGTAAACCAGGCTGTCCAAACCACATGGGTATTGCCTCTATATTTTTCAAGAATCGATTGTAAATAAAACGGACTGACAGCAATGAACAACAGCAGAAAAATGATCGCTAATATGCCGTAGTATCGACGCATGGCACGAATGACGCTTCGCAAAAGACTAAAGTCAACTGAAGTGTCATTTTGATCAACAGCGACATATCCTTCCGCTTTGAGTTCTTTGACTCCGCTGAAGATGTACGTGATATTGCGGGCAAACGAATTGGAGAAACCAAAATCAAGCAATGCTGCGATGGATCCAATGGTCAAAAAAATGTTCCAAAGTCCCACTTCTTGGCTGGGCAAAAGGCGCAGTACCAAAGGCAGCACAATCAACCCTGATGCAATTCGCATAAAGGTAGCCGCAAAATTCCATGCCACATCTTTTCGCCCGATTTGCATTGTTTTTCTTTTACAGTAAGTTATAATTCTTTGAGTGTTTGCGCGATCTGTTCGGCGGCGGTTCCATTGCCATACAAATCAATCGAAAAGTCAGATTGTTTGTTTTTCATGGCATGGTAGGCTGCCAACAAAAGGGTTGTGTCCGTTCCTGTCAATGTGTTGAATCCATGATCAACAAGTTCCATCCATTCCGTTTCGTCGCGCAAGGTGATGCAATGTTTACCAAAGAAAAACGCTTCTTTTTGAACACCTCCGCTGTCGGTAATCACTAATTGACAATGTTGCAACAGTCGAATCATGTCAAAATATCCTACCGGTTTGATAAGAAGACATTTTGATCGGATATGATATTGATTTAGAATGTGTTCGGTGCGTGGATGGAGTGGAAGAACTACGGGAATTTCATGATGAATGGCATTTAATCCTTCCATCAATTGGTGTAGTTTGTTGATATCGTCGGTATTTTCTTGCCGATGGATGGTTGCCAGTACAAAGTGTGTTAATCCTAACTCTTCAATGATGGTCGATTTGAGAGCCGCTTTTTGAGCGTAATATATGGCAACATCCTGCATGACATCGCCATTTTTGAAGATTTTTACAGGGAAATGGTCAAAGCCTTCTCGTTTCAGGTTTTGTACTGCATTTTCAGTTGGACAAAAAAGAATGTCGGCAATGCGATCGGTGATGATGCGGTTGATTTCTTCCGGCATTTTATTGTTAAAAGAGCGCAATCCGGCTTCGACATGAATCACCGGAATATCCATTTTTTTTGCTGCTAAAGCGCCTGCTAAGGTGGAGTTGGTGTCGCCAAACACCATGACAGCATCGGTTTTTTCGGCTGATAAAAGTTGTTCGATGCCTTCCATCATGCGTCCAGTCATGGCACCATGTGTCAAGCCGTTGATGTTCAGATTGTATTTTGGTTTGGGAAGCTCCATTTCCTCAAAAAAAATCGTTGACATGTTGGCATCAAAATGTTGACCTGTGTGCACCAATACCTCATCAATGCCGTATTTTTGAAGCATGCGACTTACGGCAGCAGCTTTCACAAACTGAGGTCGTGCCCCAACTATCGTGAAAATACGCTTCATAGGTTTTTGATTTTAAATGGTTTCTAAAATCGCCACAATGCGTTGTGCGGTTTTCCCGTCCCAATACATCGGATTGGTCCCTTTTTTCCCTTTTCCTTCGAGGATTAAGTCAATTTCATGCTCTATTTCATTCAATTGAATTAGTTTATTGCTCCCTTCCCACACCGTCACGGGACGTTCCGTATTGGGACGAACAGTCAGGCAGGGAATGTTGAGGTGAGTTGTTTCTTCTTGAATACCTCCCGAGTCGGTTAAGGCAAATGCAGCTTTGCTCACCAAATGAATGAATTCGAGATAGCCCAATGGTTCAATTAAATAGAGGTGTTTGAATTGGTTCACTGTTTCAAGCAAACCAAATTGCTGAATATTTTTGTAGGTTCGAGGATGAATGGGAAAAACCAACGGAATGTGTTCAGCAATGGTTCCCCAAATGGATACTAATGTTGTCAGTGTTTTTTGATCATCCACATTGGAAGGGCGATGAAAAGTCATGACTCCATAGCCGGTTTTTTCGATGTCGGCTATGTTAACTTGGCCGGTTTGATTCAATAACGGGAAAAGTTGCCTGCTGTTTTTTGCTTTTGAAAGGTTGGCTTCCAGGGTGTCAATCATGAGATTTCCGACCATGAAAATTTTATCTGACGAAACGCCTTCGTGCATTAAATTCTCATTTGCATCGATGCTGGTAGTAAAAAAGTAATCGCAAATGGCATCAGTGACCAACCGATTGATTTCTTCAGGCATGGATCGATCGCGACTTCGCAGCCCTGCTTCGTAATGAATGGTTTTGATATTGAGTTTGGCAGCTACCAGCGTACAGGCAGCCGTGCTGTTTACATCGCCTACGACCAGCACAAAATCGGGTTTCTCGGCTAAACATACTTTTTCAAATCCGATCATGATTCGTGCTGTCTGTTCGGCATGAGAAGCAGAACCGACTTCGAGGTTGATATCAGGCTTTGGAATTCCGAGCTCTTCAAAAAAACGGCCTGACATTTGATTGTCGTAGTGTTGTCCGGTATGTACCAAAACCGGTTCAAAATGAGCATGATGTTGAAGTTCGTGCATCAGTGGGGCTATTTTCATGAAGTTTGGACGTGCTCCAACGACTAACAAAATTTTTCTTTTCATTGAATGGATGGTTTGGTGATGTCGTCAAGAAGGCTTGCAAAAACGCCACATTGCGCTTTTCGTGAATATTTTTCGTAACCCGTGACGGTGGCTTTCAGGACACCTTGTTGATAACGTTCATAAAATTGTTGTACGGCATGTTTCATTCCCTCCAGATCGTTAAAATCGATAATCAGTCCGGCATTGGTTTCTTTCATCAGGTTGGCAATGTCGCTGTGAATGGGTCCAATAGCTAAAATCGGACGTTGAGAGGCCATGTATTCATACAGTTTTCCTGTCAAAATGCCGTTCGCATTTGGCGTGTTGTTGATCAGCAACAGCAGCACTTGTGCATTCTGCTGAAAAATGATTGCCTCATTGTGAGGAATATATCCTGTTTGCTGAATATATTCGGTGAGATGATAACGATGAATATCCTCTGAGACGGATGGATCGGTTTTTCCTACCAGTTTTATTTTTAAATTTTTCCTTAACCCTTCGTGTTTTGGGAGCAATTCGCTTAAAGCCTGCCAAAGTATTTTAGGGTTTCGGGCTTCGTTGATGCTGCCAATGTGAACAATGGAAAACGTTGCATCGGGTTTTGCTTTTTCTTTTGGAATGTCGGCTTCGTCATATCCATTATGAACTAGCACTACTTTTTGTGGATGTTTGGCTTCAATTTCGGCACACCATGTTGGCGTGACACTGACAACGGCATTGGCTTCGGTAATTACCATTCGTTCTTTTCTCCGATGAGCCTTGTCAGCTAAGCAGCTTAAATGTAGATCTTTATAAAAATCAATGTTAGTCCAAGGATCTCGAAAGTCAGCAATCCAAGGAATTCCTAATGTTCTATGCAGTTTCAATCCAATGATATGCATGGAGTGGGGTGGTCCTGTGGTTACCATTGCATCCACCGGATGATCTTTCAGGTATGTCGTCAGAAACTTGACTGAGGGATGTATCCAAAAACGACGAGGATCAGGAATCAGTAAATTTCCCCGTATCGTCATCCCAATGGTGTGAATCATTCCTCCTTTTTGTTGTCCAATCACAACGTTTGCTTTGCCTTTGTTTTTTCCAGTTAATCGATTAAACAATTGATAAGGCTCCCAAATGGGGATTTTAACTACGGTAGTTTCCGGAGCAACGTCTTTCAGGAGGGATTCATCTTTCAACTGAAAATCAGGATTTTCAGGAGTGAAAACAATGGGATCCCATCCGTATTGAGGCAAATATTTGACAAACTTCAACCAACGTTGAACTCCCGAGCCACCCGAAGGTGGCCAATAATAGGTAATGATGAGAACTTTTTTCGGCATTCAGTCAATTGACTTGTTTTCAACAATTTATTTTCCAAGTATTTTGTTGTATTCGGCGTTATTGTCAAGAGTTTCTATTGCTTTGTCCACGGTTTTGTCATGTTGTAAGGAATATCGAACCAAGCCTTTTTGATAATAGTAGCGTTTCACGATTTCTCCATTGATCAGTTTTTCAATGTCAGGTTTGAAACGCATCAGATCTTGGTCAATGTGTGGTGTCAATATGGTTTGCAGCGATTTGAAGTCTGCAGCGGCCATTTCGCCATATCCTTCTGCCTTAGCAGTTTCTATCAGTTTTTTGAGCAATGTTTCACTTTGAAGCGTGTAGTGAAAATGTTGTGCCTTCACAAAATTGATAAAGTCTTGATAGTCTGAATCATTGATGCTAAATTGTTCGGGCGGAGCAATAGCAGTATGTTTCAATGCATATTGAGTTGCGAAATCAAAGATGATGTTTTGCGCATAAAGATAATAGGTGATGTTGAGTTGTGCACTGTCTTTGACCTCAATATCGGGGCGAATGCCACCGCCATCACGAACTAAACGGCCGTCAGCTGTTTTGAAAACATGCGTTAAACTGTCGGGCACGCGCATCGGACTTCCATCGGGATTGCGTTCGGCATAGTTAATGGCTTGGATGCATCGTCCGCTGGGGATATAATATTTTGCTGTCGTGACCTTTAGATGTCCGTCATAAGGAAGAGGACGGATGGATTGAACCAATCCTTTGCCATAGGTTCGTGTTCCTATAATGACGGCGCGATCCAAATCTTGCAAGGAACCCGATAGAATTTCAGCTGCTGAGGCTGTGTTTTCATCTACCAAAACAGCCATCGGTAAATCAGGAACGATTGGTTCGGTTTGAGTTCGGTAAATTTTGTCCCATGCTTTCACTTTACTGCGGGTTGAAACCACTTCTGTTCCTTTGGGAACAAAGAAACCAACCATTTTGACAGCTTCGTCAATAATGCCGCCGGGATTGTTGCGTACATCGATGATCAATGATTTGATGTGTTGATCTTTTAAGTATTGCAACGCCCGTTGCATTTCATCGGACGCATTTTCAGTAAACTCGCTTAACATGACATATCCGATGTCATTTTTCAAAACGCCGTAATAAACCACCGGATTAATGGAAATCTTTTCACGAGTCACATTGAAAAATAGCGGTTTCTCCACACCCGGGCGTTTGATTTTTAAGTGCACCACCGTTTGAGGTTGCCCTTTTAACAGATTACTGACTTGTTCTACTGTTTTTCCTTTCAATGAGATGCCGTCCAGTTCCAATAGAATGTCACCTGCTTTTAACCCTGCTTTTTGGGCTGGTTTTCCTTGAAAAGGCTCATTGATAAAAACATATCCGTTTTGTTGTCCGATTTCTGCGCCAACACCTGCATATTCGCCGGTAGTCATTTGTTTGAGAAAATCCGTTTGATTTTCAGGTATATAAATGGTGTAAGGATCTAAATTAGAAAGCATGTCATTGATGCCTGAAGTGATCACTTTTTGATAATTGATCGTGTCCACATAAAAAGCATCGAGATCTCGAAACAAAGCATTGAAAATGTCTAAATTTTTGGACAATTCAAAATGCGGATCATTGGTTTTTAAATCATTGGCACTCCATATACTGCTTGTAACCAACATCAGAAACGATGCGGAAAACAAAATTCTTTTGAGTAAGTACATAACGAAAATGGCATTAAGTTTTTGCAAAAATACGGAATATTTCCTGGATAAAGACGGTTTTGCTCACAAATCAATTAAAAACGTTTGGTTCGAAATGTTTTTTATTCAATGTATTCCAATTCCATGAACGCTTTTTTGTCTCAACTTCTTTTAAAACCGATGATCGAGTTGAAATGGTGAACGAATGGCAGAGAAATGGTTAGATCAACATAGATTGCTCTAAAAACCTTGTCCATCAGTTGAAAATGCAGATGAAATGCGCTTAAAACTATGGGACTGCGGCTTCTGTCATTTTGAAAATTTATGTTCAATTCTGTTTTGTTCATTGGTTTCGTTCGTTTGAAATGGTATCTTTGTGGAATGACAACGTTGCGTTGTCTTTTCCCTTTTCAAATTTTGGTACCATTATGCCTATTTTTCAACTTTCCATGATCATTTCGCCGGAACAAGCAGCGGTGGATGAATTATTAAAACTTGCCATTTCAAAACAACTTCATATTGATAGTGATCAAATTACGCAGTATCAAAAAGTTCGTCAGTCGGTTGATGCGCGGGGTCATGCACCAAAAATTCAATTAGTGATTGATGTTGCCACTGATCCGGATCGATTGAACAACCCAGAAATGATCTTTCATTATGATGACGTTCATTCAAAAGAAGAAGTGGTAGTCATTGGGGCCGGTCCGGCCGGTTTATTTGCTGCTTTACGATTGATTGAGTTAGGCTTGAAGCCGGTTATTTTGGAGCGAGGGAAAGAGGTGAGCGAACGTAAAAAGGATATTGCCATTTTGATGCGAAACCAAGGACTGAATCCCGAATCCAATTATTGTTTTGGAGAAGGAGGCGCGGGAACCTTTTCGGATGGAAAATTGTACACTCGTTCTACGAAAAAGGGCGATGTTAAACGCATTCTTTCTATTTTTCATTTTCACGGAGCTCAAGATGAAATCATGTTTGAAGCACATCCACATTTGGGAACTGATCGATTGCCCGTGATTATTAAAAATATACGTCAAACCATTTTGAGTGCCGGCGGAGAGATTCATTTCGCTTCCAAAGTGATTGATTTGGTAACCCAAGGCAACAAAATAGCAGGAGTGAAGCTCGAAGATGGTTCAATTCGTAAAGCACGTGCTGTTGTTTTGGCTACAGGCCATTCTGCGAGAGACGTGTATGAGATGTTACACCGAAATGGGTTACTTTTGGAATCAAAGGGTTTTGCCATGGGCGTTCGTATAGAGCATCCACAGTCATTGATTGATTCCATTCAATATCATCAACGGATTCGGAGTGAATTTTTACCAGCGGCTTCTTACAGTTTAGTCGATCAGGTGAATGGACGAGGTGTTTATTCTTTCTGCATGTGTCCGGGAGGTCATATTGTTTCCGCTTCCACAGGAAATCAAGAAATTGTAGTGAATGGCATGTCGGCTTCTAAGCGGAATTCCCCTTTTGCCAACTCGGGTTTAGTGGTTGAAATTCGCCCTGAAGACATACCTAATCAGCACCAAGAAGATGTTTTTGCCGGGTTGCGTTTTCAACAAAGCATTGAATCACTTGCTTTTATCAATAATGGCGGCAATGGACAAACTGCGCCTGCTCAACGTGTGGCTGATTTTGTGAAAGGGAAGCTGTCTGGTTCTTTGCCTGAATGTTCTTACCTGCCGGGGACGCTTTCCTCACCACTCCATTTTTGGTTGCCTGAAATGATATCAAAGCGTTTGCAAGAGGGTTTGAAACATTTTGATCGAAAAATGCATGGCTTTGTTACAAACGAAGCCGTGTTAGTTGGTGTCGAATCCCGTTCATCGTCGCCATTGCGTATTCCGAGGGATCGTGACACGATGCAGCATGTTCAAATGGAAGGTCTCTTTCCGTGTGGCGAAGGAGCAGGTTTTGCCGGTGGCATCACCTCATCGGCTATTGATGGAGAGAATTGTGCCTTGGCTGTCGAACGTTTTTTGAAAGGAAACCAATAAGGAGAAAAGCGCATTGAAGAAGTGTTTCTCTATGGAATATATTCAATTAAAAAAAAAGGAGAATTCATTATGCCGGTCATTTCAGTCGAAGGATCCAAACTGACAAAAGATCAAAAACGAGAACTCATTGCGTCACTTACGGTAGTGGCAAGTAACATTATGAAGATTAACAAAGAAGCCTATGTGGTTGTGATCAAAGAAAATGACATGGACAATATTGGCGTCGGAGGTGTCTTGTTATCGGAAAAAGTTAAAAAGTAACACATTATCTATTTTGCTCTCATGAAAGAACTGAACGAGGAATTGAAAGAGATTGTGGCGGCAAAGAATACGGCTTTGTTGATGTGGGATGTGCAAAACATGCTGGTTGATCACATTTTTAACAAAGAAACGTTTTTGGAGAACACCAATAAGGTACTCGCCGCAGCAAGAAAAAGGAATATGCCTGTATTCTTTTCTAAAATTGATCCGCTTCCGGATCGGTTTGAGTCGTCGGTGAGAAAGTTTTTCGCAAAACATCGGTCTTTTCCACTTCAATTCACGCCGACAAGTTTTAATCTGGCTATTGAGCCGTTGGCAAATGAAACGGTGGTCAATAAAAACACGGCGAGTATTTTTATTGGAACCAATGTTGAACAAATGTTGCGAAATGCCGGTATCACTTCGATTGTTTTTGCAGGGATTGCTACTGAAATCGGCATTGAGTCGAGTGCCCGTGATGCATTAAACAGAGGTTTTTTCCCGATCATTCTCACCGATGCTGTGTCATCATATAATCAACAAGCGCACGCCCGTTCACTGGAAAACATGCAGAACATGATGATTCTTTTAACGGTTGATGAACTGATCTCTCTTTGGTGATTTCAATGATGAATCTGCCTTTTTAAGAGGCTGAATAGGAAAGCTTTTCAATCCATTTGCCTTAGTCGCTTCAATTGAGTGGCTAAACTAATCCATTGGTTTTTATTGAGATTCCTGTGTCACCAATAATGAACCCAATGGACTTTCATAACGATATGTAGGGTCATGATTCATTCGAATGTGCCAAGGCATGGGGTAAAGATTGTTGGATCGATTACCGATATTTTTGATGAACCCCAAAGGAATGTTTTGAAAAGTGATTAAATAATAGCCTTTTGCTTTGTTTTCAAAATGGATGGGAGTTCTTTTTAAAAATCGAATGGCATCTTCAAAAGATACCTCGATTTCAGGGAATGCACCTCTTTTGAGATTTTTTGATAATGCTAAAGCGGTGTGAGGAATGAGATCTTTCCCTTTGAATTCGCCAATTTGATTTCCAATCAGCAATGTAGGCAGAGCGGCTTGTAACGAATTGATTTGTTCTTCAAATCGTTTGTCAATGGCAAAAATAATCTCATTATCCTGAATGATTTTCCAATCGTTTCCTTTTAACAGTTCATTGATGGCAACATGTTGTCGGTTTACCGGAAACATTTTTTTCTTTTTGGTGGGAATTGATTTGTGATCCATTGACGTTTTTCGTAAAAGCGTAATGAAAAATCCTTCACCCAACGTTTTGTGCGGAAAGAATCGATATCCTTCCGCTGTTTGTGTGATGCCCCAGGATGGATCGATGGGAATTGGTATTTTTTCGGCTCCCAATGTTTCGATGATCCATTGTATATTGTCTTCATTTTCTTCTCTATTGTAGGTGCAGGTGCTGTAAATGAGCCATCCATTTTCTTTCAATGCGCTCCAGACATCTGAAACGATTTCTTTTTGTCTGATGGCACATTGAAAAACATTTGCTTCGGACCATTCGTGAATGGAATCGATATCTTTTCGAAACATACCTTCTCCCGAACAAGGCGCATCGATTATGATCAAATCAAAAAAAGCAGGCGTTTGTTGAAAAGCTGCAGGTTGTAAATTGGTCACGGCAACGTTGGAATTTCCCCATTTTTGAATGTTTTCAACCAGTATATTGGCTCTTAAACGGTTCATTTCGTTAGAAACCAACAAGCTGTCAGAATGTAAAGCGTTTAATAATAAGGTTGATTTTCCTCCTGGCGCAGCACATAGATCGAGAGCCGTTACCGGAGTTTTGATGTGTTGTCGAATAATGTGATGTAAAAATTGCGAACTGGCTTCTTGAACGTAATAGGTTCCTGCGTGAAACAGTGGATCCATGGTGAACAAATAGCGTTTGGGCAGATAATATCCTACATCACACCATGCTATTGTTTCAAACGGCAGACGAATGTTTATTTTATCATTCAGACGGATAGAAATTGGCGTTTCGGCTTGAAGCGCTTGTTCTAATGCTGGCCATTCGTCTTGAACAATCTTTTTGGTGCGTTCGATGAAAAGTGGAGGTAACGATGGCAACATGAAAAATTTCTTGATGTTTGGCTGAATAAAATCAAAGAGAAGAGGCTGGTGAAAAAATACGTTTTCCCCGTACTTTCATTAGCGGTGATCAAAATGCAAATTATTTTGGATGAACATGCTGAGAATGTCAATAGCGATTTCATTGCTTCCTCCCTGTGGTACAATTAAATCGGCAAATCGTTTGGTCGGCTCAATAAATTGTTCGTGCATTGGTTTAACTGTGCGTTGATAACGCTCAATGATCGTTGCAACATCCCTGCCTCGTTCGTTCATGTCTCGTTTGATGACACGAATCAAACGATCGTCGGCATCTGTATCAACAAATACTTTTAAATCCATTTGTTGACGTAATTCTAAATTGGTTAAAACTAAGATACCTTCGATGATCACAACTTCTTTAGGGAAAATAGTGACGGTTTCTTTTGATCTGGTGCAGGTTACGTATGAATAAATTGGTTGTTGAATAGATTCTCCCTGTTTTAATTTTTGCAGGTGTTCAATCAACAAGCTGAATTCGATGGATTCAGGATGGTCAAAATTAATCTTTAAACGATCTTCCGGTGGAATGTGAGCGCTGTCATAATAGTACGAATCCTGAGGCAGGAGTACCACTTCATTTGAGGGTAATCTTTCTATAATTTTACGTACTACAGTACTTTTCCCGGAGCCGGTTCCACCTGCAATGCCTATGATTAACATTATTGTCGAATGATATTTGAAGATTGATAATGATCCAAATGGTCTGAGCTTGGAACAAAAAATCGTTCAAAGATACGACTTAATTTGTTTTACCCTTCGTAGGTTTATTTAAAATGAGCGTTAAATCAACTCAATAATCATTTAAAATAGCCGATTGATTGAAGTTAAACATTGAAAATTAAATGCACCAAATTGCCAAGGAAAGGGTCAAATGTAGTTAAAACGGTTCTGAAATACCATTTTAATATCGTATCTTTGTCATTCATTTATTGAACACTATAAAAGATTGCTTGACTTATTTTTATGAGATACTTAAAACAACAAAGGCTGATTTTACCGGAGTATGGAAGGAACATTCAACAGATGGTAGATCATGCTGTTCATATTGAAGATCCCGTTCAAAGAGCACGTTGTGCTCAAACAATCATTACCATTATGGGAAGCCTGTTCCCTTATTTGAGGGATATTAATAACTTCAAACACAAACTTTGGGATCACTTAGCTATTATGTCTGATTTTAAGTTAGATATTCAATATCCCTATGAGGTTTTGAAAAAAGAAAATCTTTACACTCGCCCTGAACCAATTCCGTATTTAAAAAAACAATTAAAATATCCGCATTACGGTCGCATTTTGGAGCAAATGATCCAGCAAGCCGTAAAATATCCGGAAGGAGAAACAAAACAACAATTGTTGCAATTGATAGCTAATCACATGAAAAAAAGCTATCTTACATGGAACAAAGAAGTGGTGGACGACAAGAAAATCTTTGAAGATTTAAGAGAACTGTCAAATGGTCAATTAAAAGATGATTTGAATTTTTTGAAATTGACTGAATCCGCAGAGATTTTAACAAAGAATCTCAAGAACTACGCGAAGAAAGGTCAAAAATGACTTTTTATCACCATGTTTTGAACCATTGGCTGCCGATGATGCTTTGACGGAAAGAGAAGCCAATGAGTTTAACTTTATCTAATTCAGTAAACTATGCTGTCAATTATCAGGTTGCGAGAGACTGAATCAACAAACAACTATTTGAAAGAGCTTATTGCTTCTCAAAGAAATGTTTTGGCAGAAGGAACCGTCGTTTTTGCTGATTTTCAAACCAAAGGGCGTGGACAATCGGGAAACTTCTGGGAATCTGAAGATGGGAAAAATATTCTTGCCAGCGTCTATTTTTCGCCAAGCCATATTGATCCCAAAAATCAATTCGTTATTTCTCAATTGGTTTCTCTTGCTTTGATCGATGTGTTGCAGGAAGAAATTTCTGAACTTTCCATTAAATGGCCCAATGATATTTATTGGAAAGATAAAAAATTAGCCGGAATTTTAATTGAAAATGAACTGTTGGGCGATCGCATTCTTCATTCAATTATCGGTATTGGTTTAAATGTCAATCAGTTGCAATTCAGTTCTTCTTGTCCTAATCCTGTTTCGTTGGCCAATATTACCGGCAAACAATATGACCGCGAAGGGTTATTACACCGACTCCTTGAACGACTTTATCTGTTCTACATGAAAGTGTTGCGTGATGAAATGAATAATCTGGAAGAAGACTATTTTTTTCATTTGTTCAGAAAAGAAGGATTTCATTTGTTTGAACGACATGATGAACAATTTTTAGCCCGCATTGTCAACATTCAATCAAACGGTCAATTGGTTTTGCAAACGCAAAAAGGACAACTCCTCAAGTGTGCTTTCAAAGAAGTCCGTTTTGTGATTTAACCCTACTCTGGCGCTGGTTTTTTCCATGTGGCAGTTGCCTTTTCGGTTGGTACTCTATTTTTATTGTTGATTTGAAAAATTTGAGGATCTCTTCCATGACCAATAGTAGTGATTACGCATGGATTGATATTGTATTTTTTGATCAACTCCCGCAACATATTCTTAGCTCTCGAAAGAGTTCATTGCATTTTTCTTACTTTTTCTCCCGTGTCTTTATCAGCATTCCTGTTTATAGGGTTTAATGGTTATTTTTTTGATCATTAAACATTGCAAGAGAAAGATAAAAAGAATGATCATGATGGCTGAAAAAGTGCCGTTTTTGTTAGAACAAAAAAATAAGAGAAATCCTTTGCAGAATTTCTCTTATCATGTTTGAAGTTAATAAAAAAATGGGGGTGAGTATTATTGATAACTTGTTTCTGTAATTTGAGCTGAAGCTTTTAAGGTTGAAACTCTGTTTTTGGGATCGATTTGGAAAATTTGAGGTACTGTTCCATGACCAACTGCTGTTATTCTTGATGGATCAATCCCATACTTTTTAACAAGATCTGTGGCAATATTTTGTGCCCTGTGTTGACTCAGTTCCATGTTTCTTGCTTTTCCTCCGGTGTCTTTATCTGCATAACCATCAATTTGCAAATGAGCATTTGGGTATTGCTTCAGAAAATTAGCTGCTTCTTCAATCGTTTGTTCTTGATTATAATCCGTTATTTTAGAAACACCAATCGGGAAAAAGACATTTTTATTAAATTCTTTGGTGACCATTTTTGTAATCGGAGTGGGTTGCTCTTTTACTATGACAGTATCATGTTTGATGACTTCTTTAATTTGAACAACCGGTTGAACAGCTACAGCCTTAGCGGTTTGTTTTTCTCCAATGTGTTTGAAATGATAGGTAAATCCGATTTGGAATGAAGTGAAATCATCAAATGGGAACCCATAAACCACATTGTTCATTTTGTCTGATGTCATGTTGGTTGCTAAATCAAGATTAATATCAAATTGTTTGGTGACATGAAAGTTGCCTTGAAATCCGGTTCTTAGCAAAGGCGTTACTAATGATGATGGATAATCTCCTTGTGTTCTATATCCCAATCCAACACCTGCAAACCATTGAACATCAAATACTCGATTTGGATTATATCCTGCCCACCAATTGCTTAAATTGACCATGAAATCACCGGTTAGATTGGCTCCCCAATTTATGTAATGATAATGATTCCAGTTAGTCCATTGGTAACGAGCCCAACCTATCTGTCCTCTTATTCCGATGACTGGATTAAACTCATAGCCTAATGCTAAGCTTGAAAGTGGACTCCCATTGTTGCGAAATGAAGTTTTAAATGGTTCGCTGCTTTCGCCATAAAACCAATTCGCTCCGGTGTACATGCCTAAATACCAGTTTGGTTGAAACTTTTCAGGATTTGTTTTTGTTGTCGTTTGAGCATTGACAACCAGAATGCTTGCTAAAGCAAAGATTGAGAATAGTAAGTTCTTTTTCATTGAATAAATAATTTAGTTTTTAAAAGGAAAGTAACGTCTTGTTTGTGTGGCAATTTAGTTGAATATAAGATCGTTTATTTTTTTCTTGAATTAATAGAAACATTGAAAAATGTTTTTGTGCCTTGTCAAGGATTTAAAGTATGGATTAAATTTTTGTGGTATTATTGATAAAATGATAATGAAATTAAATTATTATGCAAAGATAAACTACAAAGATTCTTTTCCGAAAAAATAAAATATAAAAAATATTAAATTACTTGGGATTTTATTTTATGTTCCTTATGCATATGAAATTGATAATAAGCATTGTGATGAAAATTTCAAAATCACATTACAATAATAAAAGATAATGTTTTAGTTTTGCACTTATCGTGATTAAAATTCGAGTATCATTGCTCAGTGGTTTTTCATTGTTTTTCAGCGTGATTTTGAATGTTATTTTCCCACAACGTGGCTTCTGCATCGCTGGGCATTCTCCAATCACCACGGGGAGATAAATTGATGGTTCCGACTTTTGGACCGTCGGGCATACATGATCGTTTAAACTGTTGAGAAAAAAACCGTTTGATAAAAATGTGCAGCCATTTCTGAATGGTTTCTTTGGAATAGACATCAGAAAAAGTATGCTTGGCTAAAAACAATATTTTTGAAGGTTTAAATCCATATCGAATCATGTAATAAAGAAAAAAATCGTGAAGCACATAAGGGCCAATGATTTCCTCCGTTTTTTGAACGATTTCTCCATGTTGATCTATTGGCAGTAATTCAGGACTAACCGGAGTGGCTAAAATATCTTTCAATATCGCAGCACTTTTAGGATCCATTTGATAATCAGCGATCCACTCAACTAAGTACCGCACGAGGGTTTTAGGTATTCCGGAGTTAATGGCATACATGGACATGTGGTCGCCATTGTATGTGCACCAACCCATAGCAAGTTCTGATAAATCGCCTGTTCCGATGACAAGTCCATTTTCTTTATTCGCAATATCCATTAAAAGTTGGGTACGTTCTCTGGCCTGCGTGTTTTCAAAAGTAATATCATGCTGATTTATATCATGTTGAAGATCATTAAAATGTTGTAAACAGGCTTTTGTAATGTCTATTTGAAGTACGTCACAATGCAATGAATTCATTAATTGAAGTGCGTTGCGTAACGTTCGATCAGAAGTTCCAAATCCTGGCATCGTCACTCCGATAATGTTTGTCCTTGGAATGGATAACTTATCAAAGGTGAGGATGGCAACCAATAACGCCAGTGTGGAATCTAATCCTCCGGAAATGCCAATGATTGCTTTTTTAAGTTGTGTTTGATTAATTCGCTGAGCTAATGCAGCTGTTTGGATAGCTAATATTTCTTCGCAACGTTCATTCAAAAACAAACCCTCGGGAACAAACGGTGTTTTACTGTATTTTCTGGTCAGATGCATAGGTTGTGTAAAGTCCGTCTGGCAGTTGATCAAGCGATAGGAAGGAATTGATCCAATCAAATGAAACCCTTCTTGGGTAAAACTCACGTTCATTTGTCGTTCGTTCTTTAGTAAATCAATGTCGATTTCTGAAACGACGAGTTGAGGTTCCATTGAAAAGCGTGTTGATTCGGCAATCAATTTTCCGTTTTCAGCTATAAAACTTTTTCCTGCAAACACCAGATCTTGAGATGATTCGCCAAATCCGGCACTGACATAAACATAACCTGCGATGCTGCGGGCAGATTGATTCAGGATGAGTGACTTGAGGTATTCATTTTTCCCGATTATTTCATTGCTTGCTGACAGATTGAAAATCAGATGTGCCCCAGAAAGAGCATGCAAAGAACTTGGAGGAACAGGCACCCAAAGATCTTCGCATATTTCAACACTGAAACGGAAGTCGGCGTTGCCAATTAAGTGGTTAATTCCAAATGGCACATTCTCTTGGTTAGCAATGGTAATCGTTTGATCCAAAGCGTCAATGGAAGACGAAAACCATCTTTTCTCGTAAAACTCATGATAGTTTGGAATGTGTGTTTTGGGAATGACCGACAAAATTTGTCCTTTTTGAATAACAACGGCGCAATTGAACAATCGATCACGATGTCTGACGGGCATTCCTATGATGGAAATAATGGATAAGTCTGTGGTGTTTTTTAAAAGAGAACCCAGTGATTGTTCTGCTTCTTCAATTAGTGTCTGTTGGTGAAATAAATCTCCACAAGTGTAAGCGGTTATGCTTAATTCCGGAAACACGATGATGTGAACGTTCTGTAAAGCCGCTTTTTGAATCAAAGTTTCAATCTGCTGTGCGTTTGCTTTGCAATTGGCCACTTTAACCGTAGGAATACCTGTTGCTACTTTGATAAATCCTTGTTGCATGGATTATTTGTTTTGATTTTGCTACAAACTTACACTTTTTTTCGTTAAGTTTGAAAGATCAAAACAAATTGTATGCTGTTTTGAATTTTATGATCAATGCGCTGAATCGTTTTTTCTTTTATATTATAAATTCTTAGTTACCAAAAAGATAAGCAATAGATACCCCTGTGTTTGTCGTTTGATTGATTGTTTGTCCATCTTTGTTTTGTAAAGCGGGCATTGTGGGGTTAATGGCGATGTGTCTTTGTTTGTTTAATGCAATATCAATCAATCCATGTCGATGGTTATTCTTGTTTGAGGTCATTCCTGCATCGAGAATGCTCCAAAGATAGGAGAGCCCGGCCGCTAAAAAACCAACCGTTGCTAATCCTGATTGATGATTTGCCAATGCCGTTGCGCCAATGGCAATGCCTCCGAAAGTCGTGCCCATAAATGCAACTCCTTTAATGGTTTGACCATTATATAGTTGACCAATGCCTGGGAAAAACATGGATAACGTTGATGAAAGTTGCGGATCTTTGCGGTCTGATTGGTACATGGCATTCATGTCCATTTTTACCATTGGAGCAAAACGAATGGGAGTTTCAATGGCTAATGAATGGATATTGGCGTTGAATGGAATTTTGGTGTCCAACGTTGCAGGCACCGGTTCTAATGGTGTTGTCATCAACGTGAGATCTTTGTTTCTTTGATTTTCTGATTGAACTGGCTGTAAAATGACACGTTGTTTTGCTCCTTCTTTTAAGTTGGAGTAGCAATTGATGGAACTTCGATTTTGTGCCGAGAGATGAATAATCGAAATCGCAACAAACAATAGAATAACAAAGAAGGTTTTCATACGTTTATTTTTATTTTTAACATTAAGGATGTATGTAACTCGCCAAATAAACATTCTCTTGAGCATGAGCTATTTTATGGCTCGTTTCATACGATTAATTTTATTTTATTACACAAAGGATTTATCGAACTGACTTAACGAGTCATCATACGTTGATCTTTTTTGACATCTTAAAATTAATTTGTTTTGAAACGAATCATTCCATTTTGGTTGAAAATTGATATGGAAAAGGGTGAATTTATTGAATATAATTATTTGTATCTGTGTATTTTAGCATGATTTATTATTTTCAGTGAGTGGATTGGTTGATTTCAATCGTTTTTGGCGTTTCTTTCAGCCTCTTTTTTTTCTTCTGGAGAACGTTTGTTGTTCTGATGGTTTGATGTGACACAAAAAAAAGAGAGTTCCATCTGCGGGACTCTCTTTTAAAGGTTTTTCTATGAAATGAATTTATTTTCCAATCCGTTTTCCGGTTGCATCAAAAGAAACTTCTTTTTTAATTGCTCCTTTTTTGATGTCCAATTCATAAGCGATTCCATGAGCTGTTTCGGAAATGTCAACTTCTGTAATGGAAAAACCTGGAAAATCTTTTTCGAATGCGCTTTTGACTGAGGAAGGAATTTCAGCCAATGAAATTTGATGTTCAGTTTCTAACCAGTTTCCATCATTGTTGAAATTAGCAGAATAAGATTTTCCGTTTAGGGTGAATTCGGCTTCCCATTCTTTGGCATTTTCACGACTCCATTTGATGTTTTTTGCTTCTTTGAATTTTTGTTCAAATCCTGTTTTGACTTTTACCGGCACCGTTTTAATTTGGCCAAATGCTGTCGTGGACAGTAACAGAATGATTCCCAGAAAAAATGTTTGTTTCTTCATAATTAGGTTGTTTAATTGGTTTGTTCGACAAAGTTGAGGAATAAATTAAAAGAAATTCTCAAGACATATGTTGAAATGTCACAGAAACAGTCTATTTTTGTAAATAGTATACATAAAGCATTCAGAAATTCTTCTAAGTGTGTGAATTGAAATTAATTAACATAAATAATTTTGAAATAATTTGCAAAGGATGTTGATTCCCATGTATCTTTGCAAAGTTTTCATGGTATTAGATTTAAGGTTAATAAATTGATTGTGGTTGTCGGGAGACAACCCTTTCTTTTTTTAACCATTCTGACCATTGATGAACAACGAATTGAAGATGCGTTGATTCCTTGTAAATAGAATTTAATCATGCTCAAAAAAACGCAAAAAAGTTGGATTTAGTATCTTAAAAGCATTATCTTTGCACTGTGTTTTCATGGTATTAGATTTTAAGGTTAATAAATTGATTGTGGTTGTCGGGAGACAACCCTTTCTTTTTTTAAAGCTTTCAGCTCATCGATGAAGAATAAAAAGAAAGATCAGTTGTCTTCTTGTCAATAGAATTTAATCATGCTCAAAAAAACGCAAAAAAGTTGGATATGGGATCCTCAAAGTTCTATCTTTGCAGTGTGTTTTTCATGGTATTAGATTTTAAGGTTAATAAATTGATTGTGGTTGTCGGGAGACAACCCTTTCTTTTTTTATGACATAACCTATGCTTTGTTCACGCTGCAATTTTACTTCATTTCATGACAAAAAGACACTCTTTTTTCATCTGGTTGTTTTTTTCATCCATGTTGATGAATCACTCGGCATTATATGCTCAACGAGCTTTTAGTCCCGGCGAACAACTCGATTACAAAGCTTATTATCATTTGGGTTTTCTATGGATTCCGGCAGCTACAATCCAGTTATCGGTGTTGCCAAACGAAGACAATCGATTGCTCACTTTGCAGGCTACCGGGAAAAGTTATAAACGGTACGATGCTTTTTTTAAGGTGCGAGAGCGTTATGTTTCTACTGTCGATAAACAGACACTTAGCCCGTTGTTAGCTACGCGCGAAGCGGTGGAAGGGTCGTATCAGGTAAATGATCGAACCACTTTTCATTTGGACAGTGGAATGATTGATTATCACATTATTCGAAATTCGGGTGATAACTCCATTGGTCAGGAACAAATAAAAGGCAGTTGCTTTGATATTTTGACAGCAGCTTATTATTTCAGAACGTATGATTTTTCAAAAATGCATGTTGGCAATCAATATGTTATCAATACATTTACGGATGGGAAAGTTTATCCGATCACCATTCAGTATTTAGGAAATGAAATGTGTGCCGATCGAAATAAAACGGAGTACAATTGTGCTAAATTTGAAATTAGTACGATCAAAGGAAAAGTTTTTAATGGTAAAGATAAAATTTTAATGTGGGTCACGAACGATTCAGCTAAAATTCCGATTCGAGCCACATCAAAAATCTTAGTAGGAGAGGTGGATGTTATTCTGGATGGGGTTAAAGGCACCCGATAACAACATCATGCTTATTGTTTTTCTATTCATTCCCGAAAAAAGTTCGATTTGTCAAAAAAAAGATGTAAATTGCGCAATGAATGTAACATAATAACTTTAATTGCAATCAATTTTTCATTATGCACGTTATCGATCTGATTTCAAACACTCAATCTACCGCTTTTTCGTTTGAAATATTGCCGCCTTTGAAAGGAAACAGTATTGATCGAGTTTATCAAACCATTGATCTGCTTCGCCCTTTTGATCCGAAATACATCAACATTACTACGCATCGCAGTGAAATTGTTTATAAAGAGATTGGCCCAAATCTTTTTAAACAAGTGGCTGAACGTTATCGTCCCGGAACGGTGGCGATTGCTGCCGCTATTCAAAACAAATATAAGATTAACGTTGTACCGCATATTATTTGCAGCGGTTTTAGCAAAAGTGAAACTGAATATGCCCTGATTGACTTACAATTTCTTGGCATCTACGATTTGTTGGTGTTGAGAGGAGACAAAGCTAAACATGAAAAAAGTTTTATTCCATCCGAAGACGGCCATCTTCATGCCATTGATTTACAGGAGCAGATCAATAATTTTAATCAGGGAAAACTATTAGACGGGTCGAGTATGCAACGCAACGAACATTCATTTTCATATGGCGTGGCTGGATATCCCGAAAAGCACGATGAAGCGCCCAACATGGATACTGATATTTATTGGTTAAAAGAGAAAGTAAAAAAGGGAGCTGCCTATATTGTGACCCAAATGTTTTTTGACAATGAGAAATATTTTAGTTTCGTGGATCGATGTCGCGCTGAAGGCATTCAAGTTCCCATTATTCCAGGATTAAAGCCAATCACTTTTATGAATCAGTTGACGGCACTTCCAAAGATTTTTCACGTAGATATTCCTGAACCATTGGTCATTGAATTATCCAAATGCAAGAATGATCAGGAAGTAACTGAAGTGGGCGTTGAATGGTGTACGATGCAGGCAGAAGAATTGAAACGAAAGGGTGTTCCCAGCATTCATTTTTATACTCTGATGGCTGCTCAAAGTGTTAAAAGAGTGGTTGAAAAAGTCTATTAAACTCGATTCCTTCGATTGATCTTTTTTTTTTTTCAATGGAACCAAATGTTGTTCAGCAATTTTCGCTGTTTGAGTTAAATCAACTTATCAGGCAGCAGCTAAGTACGCTATTTCCAACATCTATTTGGGTCAGAGCAGAAATTAGTGAGCTGAGAGAAAATGCAACCGGTCATTGTTACCTTGAATTCATTGAAAAAGACAAAGCAACAGATCGAATTGTTGCTAAAATGAAAGCCACCATTTGGGCTTCTACTTACAAGTTGTTGAAAGCATATTTTGAATCGGTGATTGGTGAATCGCTGAAACCGGGTTTTACTGTTTTGACCTCATGCAATGTTGAATTTCATGAGGTGTACGGTATCAGTTTAATTATTAATGACATCGATCCATCGTTCACACTTGGAGAGTTAGCTGCTCAGCGGCTTCAATGGTTGCAACAATTAGAGGCAGAAGGCATGTTGAACATGAATAAGCAACTTACGTTGTCGCTATTGCCTCAACGCATTGCAGTCATTTCATCAGCAACAGCTGCAGGGTATGGTGATTTTATCGATCAACTCCATCACAATCGATATGGTTATCAGTTTTATGTTCAGTTGTTTCCGGCCGTGATGCAAGGAGATCAAACAGAACAATCGATCATTCAAGCGCTGGATCTGATTTTTGAAAAGTTGGATCAATTTGATGTGGTGGTCATTTTACGTGGAGGAGGAGCTGTTGCCGATTTAAGTAGTTTTGATCGTTATGCCTTGGCGGTTCACTGTGCTCAATTTCCTTTGCCTGTTTTGACGGGAATTGGCCATTTCAGAGATAATACGCTCATTGATCATGTGGCTTATTCCAGTTTAAAAACCCCTACTGCTGTGGCTGAATTTTTGATTGATCAAGTTCGTCATGCACATGAAATGCTGGAGGAACGAATAATAATGATTCGTCAAATGGTTGATTTTCAGTTTAATAATAAACAACTTGCTATACAACGTTTGCTTCGTTTGTTTCCATCTGTTTTGGTAGGGAAAACAGAACTTCAAAAAAATGCATTGGTTCATCGTCTTTCTTTGCTTCGGTATGCATCGATGCAACTCATTTCAAATCATCAACAACGATTGAATCAACATCAAACCAACATTCAATATTTTTCTAAACAACAATTACATCGATGCAGAAATGATGTGCAATGGCGTGAAGATAAATTGAAATACATCAATCCTCTTTCTATTTTGCAACATGGTTATTGCATGGTTTTTTCCGATCAAAAACGCATCACTTCTTCCACTGAGGTGAAAAAAGGAGATGCGCTTGAAATTGGATTTTACGATGGAGTTGTTTCAACGGAAGTAACCTGAAAGCCCATTAATTTCCCGTTAAAACGGAAGCGGAAGGCGTACTTTCGTTGTACAAACGGTTCAAAGCGGTGATGATGTATTTTGCTTTTTTATCTGCGTTTTGAATGATGAATTGAGTGTCATGTTGAATGGCAACAATATGAGTTCCATCCTGCAAATTGATTGGTTCGTCAATGTTAAACCGATAGATGCAAAACAAAGCGCTTTTGTTCAGTTCGTCTGTATAAGGAGCAGCGTTCCATTTTAATTGTAATTGGCAATGGTCAACAGTGGTTCGTAAGTTTACAATTGGATCGGGAGCTTGAGCGCTTAAATTCGGATATAATGGAATGAGGGCAGGGTATTTTTGGTAGTGATTAGTTAATGTGTCCACTGCACCAAAGGGGTTTTGTACTAATTGATATCCTGACCACCAGATATTTCCCTTCACGTTAGGTGTTTCTCTTTCCAACCTCATTTTTTCTGCAAATTGTGTTTTGGCAGTGTCTTTCAAATCTTTTGCTTTGAATGTGAGAATGCTTTGTCCGATGTACAAATTAGTTCCGTAGGTATTGTTACTCCACCATTTTATGAGAGTGGCATAATCAGCCGATGAATGACCAATAGGCCAATAAAGTTGAGGTGCCACATAATCAATCCAATGATATTTTTCCCACAAGAGTACGTTGGCATTCAGATCGCTGTAGTTGCTCAAGCCATGCGTATTACTGCCCGAACCGTCAGGCGTTTCATAGGCATTTCGATAAATTCCGAAAGGACTGACACCAAAAACAACCCACGGTTTGATGCGATGAACGGTTTCAGACACTTCTTTAATCAGTTCGTCCACGTTGTTTCGACGCCACATGGCGAGTTCATTTTTTTTGAATCCCATTTTTTCACCCCATTTTCTAAATGAGGCATGATCATTAAATTCCTCTCCTTTAATTGGATAAGGATAGAAATAGTCGTCAAAATGAATTCCGTCCACATCATAACGTGACACAATGTCGGCGACAACCTTGGTTACAATTTTCCAGGATTCAGGATTCCCAGGATCAAAAAAGAGTTGTTTCCCGTATTTGATGAACAATTTATGATGTTTTTTGTTCATTTTTGAAAGTTCTTCGTGATCATTGATGGTCACACGATAGGGATTTAACCAAGCGTGAAGTTGCATGTTTCGTTCGTGACAGGCTTTGATCATAAAAGCCAGTGGATCCCATAACGGATTGGGTGCTTTTCCTTGTTCTCCGGTAAGAAAACGGCTCCATGGTTCAATTTTTGATTGATAGAAAGCATCGGCTTCGGGACGAACCTGAAAAATGACAGCATTCATTCCGGCACGTTGAAAGGTGTCGAGCATGGCACTCCATTCGTTTTGAATTTGTTGTGGCGTCATGTGTTGAAATCGTGTGTTGCCAACGGTCGGAATCCATACGCCACGAAATTCACGTTTCGGAAATATTTCCGAATGAATCGGTTGATGGATAAAAAAGGAGATTACGCAAAGGATGATCCAGGGGAAAAATCGTTGTGTCATGATGAATAAATGAATGATGGTTTTTAGTGATGTTTTTCGACGTAATAAATGGTTGTGTCAGAAGCTGATTCCGGATTGGGAGTTAATGCAAATTGCTTTATTTCAATGCTTGATGTAAAATCAGATAATGGAATTTCTGTTACTTGAAACCCTGCTTCTCGCAGCCGATCGGCATAATCGATTCCATATTCTCGTTGGTGATCTTTTTGTCCGAAATGTTTTAATCGTTCTTCAGGGAAAACAATGGATGGATCTTCGTACGTTTTTTTTCGATGAATGTTGACCGGCGATTGAATAATGCCCCATCCGTTTGGTTTCATTACTCTGAACAGCTCGCTCAAAGCTAATCGATCATTGTCAACATGCTCAAGAATATGATTGCACATGATGATGTCAAAAAAATTTGATTGAAAAGGGATGTGATGGATATCCATTTTGACACGAGCCAATGGCGACTCTAAATCGGCTGTGTAATAGTCCAGTCCGGTCAATTGTTGAAATCGTTTGATGAAACAAAATTCCGGTGCAATGTGCAACATGGAGCCTGTTTGATGGAAAAAATTCGTTTTACGTTGCAGGAAAAGCCATATTTGTCGATGGCGTTCCAATGCCAGACAGGAAGGACAAAGTGCATTTTCTCTTGAATTTACGTATCCGTAGGGTAAAAATTTGCGAAAGTGATGATGGCATACGGGACATTCAACCTGATGTCCATAATAAAAAACAGAAGCAATGCGCAGAGCTACATGGCTAAAGCGTTGTAAAAATTTTCGTGGAACATGGTTAAGAATAAACCGAATGAGTTTTTTCATACGTATGGTGTTGTTATTTTTTGCAAAAGATGGATGGAACTTGCCGAATAATCACGCGAAGGGATTTGTCTTTCAAGGACTCATTGATGTCGGGAGTCCATTTTATCTTATTGATTATTAATTTTATATGAGTTGTTTTTATCTGTGTGTAATTTTCAGTATTCAATCATTGATTTTATTATTCTCTGTTTTGGTCACTTTCCCATTTTTCGATGATGCCACAAGCGATTAATAAAATGTTAATACATTGAATATTAATGCAGTATTTTATAGATTAATTCTGTCAATAAATCTCCCGGATCTGCCGAAGCGTTATTAAATCCTTTGGATTGGGCATCACAGTTACGAATGGCAGTAATGATGTCTGCAGTTTTGGCGGAAGAAAATTTTTGGGCAGCACTAATATAATCTTTTACAAAATAAGGATTGATTCCTAATGTTTTAGCCACATTTTCTGTTCTTTTATCTTGCAACGAATGATAGACCATCAAGTTGCTAAAGAAATTAAACAACATGCTTAAAGTCAACACTAACGGATTTGATTTTTGATTGTCGGCAAAATAGCGAATGATTTGATTCGATTTTAATACATCTTTTGCAGACAACGCTTTAATCAATTCAAAGTTGTTAAAATCTTTGCTGATGCCGATGTTTTTTTCGATCAATTCTGATGTGATTTTTTTCACATGCGGTGGTTTGGTAATGAGGAGCTTTTCGAGTTCATTGACCACTTTGCTCAAATCATTTCCTAAGAAGTCTGCTAACATTTGGGCTGCTTTTTCGTCAATGCTAACTTGTTTTTCGGATAAATAGTCAATAATCCATTGAGGAATTTTATTGTCATTTATTTTTTCTGAGACGAACAAAATGCCTTTTTTTTCAATGTCATGAACCCATTTTAGTCGTTTATCAAGCTTTTCGCTTTTATAACAAAACATCAGTAAGGTGGTGGGAATGGGATTTTCCAGATAAAAATGTAGTTTGTCGTAATTATCAAGCATTTGGGCTTCTTTAACAATGATGACCTGCATCGGAGCTCCCATTGGAAACTGTTTGGCCGTATTGACAATGGATTCGATGGTGGTGTCTTTGCCATAGAAAACATAAAGATTGAAGGCTTTCTCTTCGTCCGTGAGAATGTTTTTTTCAGCAAAATCACTGATTTTATCAATAAAATAAGTTTCTTCTCCAACTATAAAATAGATGGGCGCAAATTCTCTTTTATTGAGTTTGTTAATGATTGACAAGTAGGATGGAGAATTCGATTTAGCCATTATTCGAAACGCAAATGTTTAATGGTACTGCTATTGTTGATGATCGACGATAACGATTTGATGCCGATGTGCAGGTGTTCTTCCACAAAATTGGCATTGACACTTTTATCGCTTGCTTCTGTTTTGATGCCTTCAGGTGTCATGGGCATGTCAGAAACCAGCAACAAGGCGCCTGTGGGAATGCTGTTGAAAAAACCGACGGAAAACAAAGTTGCTGTTTCCATGTCAATAGCCAGAGCTCGTGTTTGTTGTAAATATTTTTTAAATTGCACGTCGTGTTCCCATACGCGTCGATTGGTGGTATAGACCGTGCCTGTCCAATAGTCTTTGCCGAAATCACGAATATTTGATGAGACAGCGCGTTGCAAACTGAAGGCAGGTAATGCAGGAACTTCAGGTGGAAAAAAATCATTGGAGGTACCTTCGCCACGAATGGCAGCAATAGGAAGAATGTAATCACCCAATTGGTTTTTGGATTTCAGGCCGCCGCATTTTCCCAAAAATAAGACAGCTTGCGGTTGGATTGCAGATAATAAATCCATGATCAGCGCTGCATTCGGACTTCCCATGCCAAAATTGATGATGGTAATGCCTTCGGCAGATGCATTGATCATATTTCCATCCGATAGAATCGGAACGTTGAAATGTTTTGCAAACATCTCAACGTAATAGTTAAAATTGGTGAGAAGAATATGTGAATCAAAAGCTTCAAGAGGTCGCTTGGTGTATCGAACCAACCAATTTTCAACAATCTCTTTTTTTGTTTTCATAGTTTTATTGAATTCTTACCTTGGTTTTATGTTTTATTGCCTTCGAGAAGACATTGCGTTTTTTTTGTTTTGCAAGGCGATTGAACGCATTGATTCGTCGGATGTAATTTGCAATCAGCCTTTCGTTTATTTTGAAATGCACGATTCAAAGTTACGTATTTTTTACGATTCAATTTCTATTCCATGCAAAGATCGTATCTTTGAACACATTTTAATCTGAACTTTTCATCACGCTTTGTTTTCTCTGAATTAGAGTTAAATATCAGAATGATAGTGATATATGATGGTGCTTCATTTGCCGGCATATCGATTTAACATCAAGAAACACAACGATCGCACGGTGATTTTTGATCGTTTGCGAAAGCGTTTTGTTGCGCTGACTCCCGAAGAGTGGGTACGTCAAAATGTGGTTGAATTCTTGATTGTTGAAAAAGAATTTCCTGCCGGGTTGATGGCTAATGAAGTTTCACTTCATCAAAACGGGCTTAAAAAGCGGTGCGATACGGTGGTGTACGATAAAAACAAAATGCCTCTGCTTTTAGCTGAATTCAAGGCGCCTGATGTAGTCGTTTCCCAAGAAACGTTTGATCAAATCATGCGTTATAATCTAATTCTCAAGGTTCCTTTTCTTTTGGTCAGCAACGGGTTGCATCATTTTTTCTGTCATGTTGATTATCAACGTCAGCAGGTTGATTATTTAAATGATATTCCTCGTTTTGCTGATCTGGAAAAATATCTTCAACCGCAGAATGATGCAACACGTTGACTCCACATGGATCAAATCAATCCTTTTTTCAACCAAACGGATTTTGTTGAATTTCTTCCAATGGAACTAGTTTATTGACAATGGCAAAAATGGTCAGTCCTGCCGTGCTATGAATTTGAAGTTTTTTGGCAATATTTCGTCGGTGAGCGATGACCGTGTGAGTCGATATAAAAAGTTGGTTAGCAATTTCTTTATTAGTCAATCCTTTGACAACTAAAACGATGATTTCTTGCTCGCGAGAACTTAGCGACGGATGTTCAATCGTAGCGGAAGAGGTTGAAAGATTTAGTTGAGCAACCAAGTTGGCAAGCGTTTGGGCATTGTCGTAAATAGAAAAGGAGGCATCATATTGATTCTGCAATGCGTGATCCAGCTTTATGCTGCTGATGGCAACAATTTTGAGTTGATCGGATGAGGAACAGTTGCGTGTTTTTTTTCGAACATCATAACCAAAAAAGAGCGGATTGATGAATAATAGATGAAAAGAATGAGTTTTCAACGAGACGGCCAATTCTTCGGGTGTTTCTATTTCTGTAAAGTGCATTTTTAATTTTAATGATTGTTTTAATAAGGCAATCAATCCTTTACGAATGAGCTCAAATGGTTCGGCAATCGCAATATGATACATTTCATTTTTTTCAATACTCATTTTCTTTTGGTTTTTCTTTGTTCATTAGCTTGAATGGCCGGAGTGAGGAGTTGATCTTCGATACGGCAGTGAATACTAAATTCTTCTTCGCAAGCAAAGAGGTCGTAAACGGCTAAATTGAGTGCGGAAGCATCGTCACTGGAAGGGAAATATTTGATAATAATATTTTTCAACTCGTTCATTTTCAATTCAATCTGTGAATGCCAGCGTTGTAGCCCAAGAATGGGTTTTTGGGTGGAAATTTCTGTTTCTGTCAATGACGACGCGAAGGAAAAAATGGATTTCTCCTCATAATCAGTATGTTGTTTCAGGGCATCCACATATTCATCGTAGTAACGTAACATCAGTTCATAAAATTTTTTGTCCGAACGATCAATGGCATCAATGAGCTTTTGACGAATAGCAGGGTAGCGAAAATGGAAAAAATAGTGATGAGCATTCCTCAAATAGTCAATTAAAGTTGGCAATGATATCGTGGAAGGCTCCATTGGATCATAATCGGGTAAAACCGTCATGTTCAAAATGGCAAGAAAGGTAGGTTCGTCAATTTTTTTTTCAAGGCATATTTCGTGAACTGTTTTGTCGCCAACACCTAAAGAAAGGCTAAACCGATTCATTACAAGAAGAATGGACGGATGGGCAACGATCAATTCCCATAAGTTGTCGTTGCTTTTAATTGGTTCTGTCATGGTTTATCGAATTTTTTTACAAAGATACTCAACAATGGATGCGATTAAAATGGTTACTCATCACTTTTTGTTGTAGTGACTTATTCACAAAATATGGTATTGTTTCGTCTACTATTTCACTATCTTTGCACTGAATTGAACGATTCACCATGTCAACACACCGACTTCATTTTCTTAAATGGCAGTTGCTGCTCATTTTCGTTGCAACTCAACTATCCGTCATTGATGCAACTGATTTTGTTCCCATTGTTACTAATTTCACCAAAAAAGAGTACAAAGCGGCCAATCAGAATTGGGCTGTCGGACAAGATGCCTCCGGGTTTATTTATGTAGGCAACAACGACGGCTTGTTACGTTACGACGGTACTTCATGGACTTTATTTCATATTCCCGGAAATCGAGTGGTCCGTTCTTTGTATTTAGCAAAGGATGGTCGTATTTATGTTGGTTCTTATCAGGAGTTTGGTTATTTTGAACCTACTTCGAATGGCATGTTGTGTTATCATTCCTTATCGCAATATTTGCATCATTACACCATGCAAAACGATGAAATATGGAGTATCTTAAACGTGAACGGGAAGATCTATTTTCAAGCATTTACCTCTTATTTTGTATATGACGGCAAGACAGTTCAAGGATTTCGTACACCGTATACTTTTTTGATGTTTAATGCCTGTCGTAATGCTATTTATACGCATATTTACGGATTGGGGCTTTGCAAATTGAATCCGACAACGCATCAGTTTCTGCCTGTCATTGCTAAAAACCCGCCACACGATCCGGTGATTTCCATTCTGCCGTATGATGCTACGCGTGCTTTGCTGGTGACAACCAACGGAGGTCTTTTTCTGCTGAATGGCGATCAGTGCGAACCTTTCAAAAATGAAGCGAATGGTTTTCTTCAAAATGCGCAAGCCAACAGAGCCGTCATGAACAGGGATTCTGTTTATGTCATTGGGACGATCACAGGTGGCGTGGTGGCTTTGGATAAAAAAGGGAAAATTCTTTGGAGGCTAAATAGTTCTAATATGTTGCAAAACAATACCATATTGGGAATTGATTGCGACAAAACCAACAACATCTGGATTGCTTTAGACAAAGGCATTTCGTTGATTCATAATGGAGGTAAGATTCATTTTGTCACTTCTTTTCAACCTTCTATCGGGGCCATTTATGATGTCAATGTGGATCGTTCTTCTATTTATATCGGTACTAATCAGGGTCTTTACGAAGGTTCTATCAGCGATTTGTCAAGCAATAATAAATCAGTTTCTGTTCATTTAGTTCCGCAGGTCAGAGGGCAGGTTTGGAATCTTACGCGCTTTAACCAACAATTGTTTATTGGCAATAATGAAGCGACTTATTGTGAAAATGGAAATAAAATTTCAATGATTTGTCCCGTGAAAGGCGGTTTTTGTTTGAAACAAGGAATGATTCATGATCAGGATGTATTAGTGCAGGGAACTTATACGCAGTTGTGCATTTACAAAAAGAACAACAAAGGAGAATGGATGTTTAGTAATGTGGTTGATTCTTTTATCAATCCGATTCGATACCTTGAGATTGATTATCAGGGCACTATTTGGGCATCTCATTTGCAACAAGGACTTTATCGCATTGTACTCAACAAAGATTTAACGAAAATTCAATCGATTCAGCTTTATCAAAATTTTGACGGAAAAGTTCCGACAAACATTACTGTTTTCAAAATCGGACAGCGGGTTGTGTTTAACAATGGGATACGATTTTATACGTTTGACGATTTGACAAAAAAAATCATTCCTTATGACATGTTGAATCAATCATTGGGCGTGTTCGCCTCGGCTTACCGCATCAGTCATTTTAGGGATGATTATTATTGGTTTATTCGGGATGATGATGCTGCATTGGTTCAGATTGCACATGACAAAGTGACCATTGTTGACGTGATTCATTATGCATCGTTACCCAGCGAAACGGTAGATAAAAGCGTCACCATATTACCTGTTTTTAACGATCAGTGTCTTATTTGCATGGAGAACGGCTTGGCATTATATCAATTTGATCCGAATCAAAACCAAGCAATGCATCTTTTCCCGTTGGTAGTGAAGCAGGTAGAAGCCAGAAACATGGATAATTCCGATTATGTTTATCTGAATCTTAAAAATCCTGTGTCATTGCCATTTCGCCTTAATTCATTGATTTTTACGGTTGCTTTCCCCAATTACAATCAATTGGATGATGTTTATTTTCGTTATAAATTGGAAGGATTTGATACACGCTGGTCGGATTTAAAAACATCACCGATTCAGGAATATACGCGGTTGCCCTATCATGAATATGTTTTCAAGGCTCAAGTAGTCTCATCCAAAGGAGTTGTCATTGATCAGCTTTCTTATCCATTTGAAATATTGCCTCCGTTTTACTTGAGTTGGTGGGCCAAGCTTATCTATTTTTTGTTGATCGTTGGAGGCATTGCTTTTGGATATTATCGTTTGAAGCAGTTTTTGTTAATGAAAAAAGCAAAAATTGAGGCCGAACATGAAGAATTGCGTCGGAAAGAGATTGAAAAACGGGAACAGCACATCATTCATTTGGAAAAAGAGAAATTAGAAACGGAGTTGACCTTGAAAAGCAAAGAGTTGGCAAACTCAACTTTGTCCATCATCAAGAAAAATGATATTTTGCTGACCATTAAAGAAGAATTGATCAATCAAAAAAAGCAGTTAGGCATTCAATATCCAAAGAAATATTTTGATAAATTGGTCAAAATCATTGATCAAAATCTCTCCACGGAAGATGATTGGGCTGTTTTTCAAAGCAATTTTGATCGAATTCATGATCAGTTTTTCATTAAACTTCATGATCGCTATCCGGAATTAACCACGAATGATTTGCGTTTATGCGCCTATTTACGATTGAACTTAACCTCAAAAGACATTGCCAATTTGATGAACATTTCAGTCAAAGGCGTTGAAGCCGGTCGTTCGCGACTTCGAAAGCGTCTGCACATTCCATCCGAAACCAATTTGACGAAATTTATGATGGAAATTTAATGGTTGGTTTATCAATCATGCAAACGAATAAGCGGCCAACCTTTCATTTCAATGCATGCAATTGAGATTGTTTTCTTATCTCAAGATGGTGAATAGCCTTCAAAGTCAACATAATTTTTTCATTATGCAAAATAGATCGTTGAAAAAGCGTATCTTTGCAAAAAAACAAACTGAGGGTGATTATTTTTTTATTGTTTTAGATGATAGTGTTTTAGAATACTCTGTCGTTTGTTTTTTTGTGCTTTATTAAAAATATCTTGTTACATCAATTTTCATCATGGGATTTAATGAATTTTTAAGTAAAATGTTTGGCAACAAAGCGCAACGTGATTTGCGTGAGATTTTGCCGGTAGTTGAAAAGATAAAAGCAGCTTACGAAGTCATATCAAAGTTATCCAACGACGAAGTCAGAGCTCGTACACAGGCCATTAAGGAAGAAATTCGTTTGTCGGTGAAAGAAGAAAATGATGAGATAGCAAGATTAAAATTGGCTATTGAAGCAGAAGAGCTGGAGAAACGGGATCAGTTGTACGATGAAATTGATAAACTCGAAAAAAAGATTTTAGAGAAGTTAGAAAATGAAATGGATCGGGTTTTGCCTGAGGTTTTTGCCATCATGAAAGACACAGCCCGTCGATTTAAAGAAAATGACACGATCGAAGTGACAGCCAACGACATGGATCGTTTGTTTGCAACTAAATATGACTTTGTGCGTATTGAAGGGGATAAGGCTATTTATTCCAACAGTTGGATGGCCGGAGGTAACCAGGTCAAATGGGAAATGGTTCATTTTGATGTTCAATTAGTTGGTGGCGTGGCATTGCATAAAGGAAAAATTGCAGAAATGGTCACCGGCGAAGGGAAAACTTTGGTCGCAACCTTGCCTGTTTTCTTAAATGCACTCACCGGACACGGTGTGCATGTTGTTACCGTGAATGATTATTTGGCTCGTCGTGACTCTGAATGGATGGGGCCGCTTTATATGTATCAGGGACTGACGGTGGATTGTATTGACAAGCATGATCCAAATTCAGACGGACGAAAAAATGCTTATCAGGCGGACATTACTTTCGGTACCAACAACGAATTCGGGTTCGATTATCTGCGTGACAACATGGCTAATAGCCCGTTGGATGTGGTGCAGCGTGAACATTTTTATGCCATCATTGATGAGGTTGACTCTGTTTTAATTGATGATGCACGAACTCCTTTAATCATTTCAGGACCTGTTCCCAAAGGCGATGATCAGTTGTTTGAAGAGCTGCTTCCCAAAGTGGAACGATTGTACGAAGCACAACGGGTGCTTGTGTCGAAGTTATTGGCCGAAGCTCGCAATTTGTTGAAATCATCCAATAGTGATCAACGGAAAGAAGGTGCCTTGCTCCTCTTCCGTGCTCACAAAGGATTACCTAAAAATAAACCGTTAATTAAGTTTTTAAGCGAACAAGGCATCAAAGCGGAAATGCAAAAAGCTGAGGCTTATTATATGCAGGACAACAACCGCGAAATGCATATTGTAACCGATCCGCTTTATTTTGTGATCGATGAGCGCAACAACAGCGTTGAATTGACCGATAAGGGAATTGATTTAATTACAGGCCATTCCGACGATCCTTACTTTTTTGTTTTGCCCAATATTGGGGAAAAAATGTCAGAGTTGGATCGAATGCATTTAACACCCGAAGAGAAGCAATTGAAGAAAGATGAAATCATTGCTGATTTTTCCGTCAAACAAGAACGTGTTCACACCATACATCAATTGTTGAAGGCCTATACGTTGTTTGAACGCGATGATGATTACGTGGTGCTCAATGGTCAGGTGAAAATTGTGGATGAACAAACCGGCCGTGTCATGGAAGGCCGTCGTTATTCGGATGGTTTGCATCAGGCATTGGAAGCCAAAGAACGCGTCAAAATCGAAGCAGCTACTCAAACTTTTGCCACTATCACGTTGCAAAATTATTTTCGGATGTATCACAAGTTAGCCGGTATGACCGGTACGGCCGAAACTGAAGCAGGCGAACTTTGGGATATCTATAAACTGGATGTGATGGTGATTCCGACTAATCGTCCATTAATCCGCGTTGATCATAATGATCGGGTGTACAAGACGAAAAGGGAAAAGTATGCTGCTGTGATTGATGAAATTACAAAACTAATCGAGGCAGGAAGACCTGTATTAGTCGGGACAACCTCGGTGGAAATTTCCGAATTGTTGAGCCGCATGTTGACTGCACGAAAAATTCCACATAATGTTTTAAATGCCAAACAAAATCAACGCGAAGCAGAAATCATTGCCCAAGCAGGTCAAAAAAGTATTGTCACCATTGCTACCAATATGGCAGGACGTGGTACCGATATTAAACTATCCCAAGAAGTGCGGGATGCAGGCGGTTTGGCCATTGTAGGAACGGAACGCCACGAAAGTCGTCGTGTGGATCGACAATTGCGAGGTCGTGCCGGACGTCAGGGTGATCCGGGTTCCTCCGTATTTTATGTGTCATTGGAAGATGATTTGATGCGGTTGTTTGGTTCGGAACGCATTACGAGCATTATGGATCGTTTGGGCTTCAAAGAAGGTGAAATGATTGAACATCCGATGATTTCACGTTCCATTCAACGTGCTCAAATGAAAGTGGAAGAGAATAACTTCGGCATTCGTAAACGATTGTTGGAATATGATGATGTCATGAATGCACAACGTAATGTCATCTATCAACGTCGGAATCATGCATTGAGCGGCGAACGGATTGAAACGGATATTTTTACCATCATCAGCGAAGCCGTATATTCTATTGTGGATCAAACACATTCAATGCTCGATTACGAACGATTGCAAGAAGAAGCCATGACGACTTTTGGCATGGATCTGCCTTTCGATGAGAATGAGTTCCGTTCCATGCGTCACAAAGAGGTGGTTGATGTGTTGTTTCAACAAGCGGTAAGCACGTTCAAAAGGAAAATGGACAAATTGGCTTCCATTGCCTATCCGGTTATCAAACAGGTGTATGAGACGCCGAATCAGACTTATCAAAACATTCTGATTCCACTTTCGGACGGTCAACGCATGTACAACATTCCTGTCAATTTAGAGGCAGCTTACAAATCGGAAGGCAAAGAAGTAATTAAGGCCTTTGAGAAAGCCATTATTTTGATGATCATCGATGATGAATGGAAGGATCATTTGCGTGAAATGGATGATTTGCGCGATTCAGTTCAAAATGCAAGCTACGAACAGAAAGATCCATTGTTGATCTATAAATTGGAGTCATTCTCTGTGTTCAAAGATATGGTGGATCGGATCAATCGAAGAACTACTGCTATTTTGATGCGTGGACAAATTCCTATGCGCGAACCTGAGCAAGTGCAACAGGCATCGCAAGAGAACCGTTCCGATTATAGTCGTTACAAAACACACAAAGGAGGAATGGGGAGCGATGGAGATGATCCAACAAAGAAAGATACCCGAGAGGTACAAAAACAACAACCTGTTCATGTTGAAAAAAAGATTGGACGAAATGATCCATGCCCGTGTGGAAGCGGTAAAAAGTATAAAAATTGTCACGGCAAAGGATTATAAAAAACATTTTTTACCTTTGTGATCAATGCATTTCAGACGCAGTTAACCCTTCTTATTTCACATTATGCATACCGTTCAAATTATTGAAGCCATGCTGGCTCCAGGCATTTTGATCTCAGCCTGCGGATTGTTTTTACTTGGAATGAACAATAAATATTCGTTAGTAGTCAATCGCATTCGCGCATTGAATGATGAACTTCGAAAACTGAACTTGTTAATTCAATCGAATGAATTATCGCAAATGGAGACAGTTCGAAGGGAAAGCATTTACTTACAAATTTCAAAATTGTACGAGCGAATCCGGTTAATTCGCAATGCGGTTGTTTCGTATTCCACTGCTGTAGGTTTTTTTGTTGCCACCTGTTTCAGCATCGGCTTTCAATTTATTTTTGGTGAAACGGTACTCCTTTCTTCCATTTCATTGGCCTGGTTTATTGTCGGATTGTGTTCTCTTTTCATTGGCATTGTCTTTGCCGTGAAAGAAGTTCAAAAAGGATTTAAGATTGTGGGCATTGAAATAGATCATGAGATTAAATAATCCGGGTTGATATGAAATTGAAAGCATCAAAACCTTCTAAAACTCCTAAAAATCGCCCCTTTTCATCTCCTTTGAAAAGATCACATCGAATGTCTTTCCTGCTTAACGATGAAGAATTCAAAATGTTAAATCATTATCTTGCCAAATACAAAATTGAGAATACATCTCGTTTTATGCGAGAAACATTGATGCGTTCGATGTTGAATCGATTAGATAAAGATCGTCCGACATTGTTTGATTAACGACAGGATGGATTTCTTTGCCGATAAAAATGTTCATCAGGCCATTGCTTCATGAACTTTTCGCCGTTTATCTTGTCAGCATAAATCGGAATGTAATTCCAAAATCGGAATTAGCCATGGAGTATGAGTTTGAAATTAACGGATTGCTCATGGTTCGATCGTAATAAGCACGAACATTCAGACTGGAACTCAACACATAATCTGCCGATATTTTCAAGGTGGTTAAAAGTCCTCCGTCAATAGGTTGTGTGGTGTCAGTTGAAATCGTTCGCAAAAGGCTTTTTGTATTTCGAATGGAAAGATCGCACCGCAGATTTAGATCATTTTGAACTTTCGATGGTTTGTTCTTAATGTTTAAGACGACATTAAAGTTTTTCAACAGATAGCCCATTCCTACCACCCATTCTTTTGATGAAGCTTCCATGATTTGATTGCTGGTCATGTTCAGCGCTAAATTGCGTTGCGTGCGATATTCCAAATGAGTGCTTAAACTGTTTTTTAACGTTGCATCTACTCCAAGCAGCGGTGAAAAGTTTTCGCTCAGCATGACCGATGTGATGTTAAACGGTGATGAAGGCACCGGATTTCCACTCACTACATCCTGAATAAATCCAAATCCATTGGCATTATCGGCCCAATTGGAATAGGACGTGTAAGAACCAATTGTATATTGGCATGTATAAGCATGGTTGAGAGTCAACGATCGGACATATTTTGAGATAAATGGCAAGTTGGAAAGTCCGTCATAGGCGATTCTCCAGTTAGGTAACGATTGTAGGAGGCTAGGCAAAAGACCTAATTTATTCTCATTCACCGAATGGCCGCTGTAGGCAGCCAAAAATGCCGGAATTAAGACATCGGGCGAATTGGGATTGACGGCTCCGTTGGCCGGATTGTAATTGGTTCCGGCTAATGGCGATCCGGCCATGAATCCGGTCGTTGGATAAGGTTGTCCTGCATAGCGCGATGCAATGATTGAAGCTATTTGTTCGCGGTTTTGTTTGAATTGCATGTAAGCTTTTGAAGCATAACCGTTAGCAAAAGAACCGGAACTTTCAAAAGCTGTTTTGATGGCAATGTAACTCATTTGCAACGTGCCGTTGAATGTAGTGGGCATTCCCGGAAACATAAATTGCGTCTGTGTTTGGCCGGCACTTGACCATTGTTGCCCTAAATCGATTTTTAAGCCTCTGAGTGGTTCCAGCGATAGTCGTGCGTCAAAATTTTTGGTTGTCGAGTAGGTTGCAGGATTTACCACAGAATCATTGCTGATGAGCCATCCTTTATTAAAGGCTTTTTGTACAAAATTTTTGTCAAAAAAGCCAAAAGCAAAATCTAAACCAGGAGCCGTTGATCCTAACACGTTGGATTGGCCGAACCATTTGCTTTCTCCCTGAAAACCTGGAATCATTGCATTTTGACTGTAATTGTATGAAATGCTTCCGTGTCGTACCATCATCAAAATGCGGGAAGCATATTCGGCAATGTGTTGAGCTATTGTTAAATCGTTAGGATCCAATGTTTTAATGTTAATCACAGCCGTTGTTGTTTTTGAAACCGGATTGATCTCAATGGTATTCATATCAATTTGTTTGTAAGTGACAGGGATGGAATGACCTGCACTATCGGTGGCAGTAAGGTATAATTTCCGGCTGTTGAGTCGATGAATGATATTGGTTCGTTTTGTATCGCTTAGGATGATCTTTTGTTTGAACATACGAGGCTTGTATGGAGTGTGGATGAAATTTCTGGAAAATTTCTCATTCACCTCCTTCAAATAGGGAATTTTATTGTATAACATTTCAAAATTAAACTGACCGTTCAACTGACTTTGAGCTGTGCTGGAAATGACGTTTCCTACATTGAGATTTTGATAAGTAGTGACTCCTGTTTGCCAGTTGTAATTGGCGTTGTATTGAAATTGACCACTTATGAAGTCCAAATATGGCAATTTATTAAATGGCAATTGATACGAAACGTTAAAAATTTGTTGGTATGAGAGCGGTCGACCGAAATGGGCGAGACTTCGTTTGATGGAATCTTTCCATTGAGTGAATTCATCCGGGAACAAATTTTTATCTACCGGAACATAGGGTTCATCAATGATGCTGTTGGTGGCTGAAGTAAAGGAAATGGATAATCCTTTGGTCAAATCGTAGCGAAAATCAAATCGTTTGTTCCATAGAAACAGATCGCTGAAAGTCAGCAAGTCATATTTGCTTTGTGTGATTCCCGAATTGATGGCATCAAAATCACGCATTTGTGATTGAGTGTAACTCCGCGACAGATTGGTGTTGTAGGCAATTAATGAAGGTTTGAAATTTAAGTTGAATTCAGTCAGCCATTTCAAAAAGGGAGATTGCAGTTTTTTCCATTTTTTGAATGGTTCCCATGATTTTGGTGCCGTGCTGAAGGTGTAATTGAACGATGCGCGATAATCTTTTGTGAAATTATAGACCGTAGTTGGATCTTTTTCTGAAGTTTCATTGTAGATGTATGATAATGAAAAATTTGCCGGATCATACAGTTTGGGTTCTTTGCTTCGAATGTCAACTTTAGCATTGGTGATGTTCAAACTTTTGCTTGTGTGCCATGTTTGGGATAAGGTTTTGATTGAATCTTGCTGTGCAACGGACAACGCATTGTTTAAAGCATCGGACAATAAAATATCTTGATCCAGCGGATTGTATTTGGGTTGTGTTAATTCTTGAGCTATCGACACATAAAGCGGTATGCTGACATGCGCTTTTTCGGGAAAGAATTTTCCCAATTGCAGCATGGCGGATGCATTGAACTGATAATCATTATTTAAACTTCTTTCCATTAGGTTTTGTTCAATTCCCCCGAAACCGGCTGTTACCACTTTTCCGGCCACGTTGATGGTTCCCAGATCGGATAATCCGACATTTAGATTGGCTAATCCGGCCCAGCCGCCACTTTCGTTGAAATCCGTCAAACGAAATTCATCAACCCAGATATTTCCTGATTTGATGGTTCTTCCATTGTTGCGAATACCGATCATGACTGTTTCTACATCGCTCAAACTTGGATTTCCAATCACCGTTACTTTATTTTTCGGGAAGTTTGGGTCATAATAATAGAATGGTTGATTGTACGAAGCGGATCCGTGAGCTCCAAGTTGTCTGTTTCGCAAGAGTTTCAGTTTGGTCAACACGGATAAGTCAATGTCAAAATTATTTTCCTGCGGCCACACTGTCAGCACATCGTTGGCGCTGCTTTGTTGATAATGTCCCGGAGGTGTGATTCTGAGTGGGATTTCATATTCATAATAGTTGTTGGTCATGTCAGATCCAATGCGGATGAAGGCTGTCAATTCATAATTTTGTAGGTTAGTGATATTGTCGGGTAAGGCTTCGGCATGTGTAAACATTTGCAAATGTTTGTATTTTCTCATGTCGTAGCTGGTGTTTTTATAGACAGCTCGGGCATCGCCTGGCGCCAGGTTTGTCACGGTTAGTGCCATAGATTGCTCGTTTTCCTGAACAATTTGTGGTTGGCTTGGATCTACCTGACGCGTGACTCCCGGAGGCAAAACATAATTGACGGGAATTCGATTTCCATCGTCTTCAATGTTGACAGCACTGATGTTCAGTTGCCCGTTGGAAATAGGAGGTTGTTGGATATTGTTCAAAGGAAGGGTGTAATCTCGCCAATCGCCGCGCACTAAATTTAAAGTTCCAAATCGTAAAAAAGTAGAGTCTTGAAAATCGGTCATGAAGATGCGCATGAATCGGATGGAGGAAAAATCGGAAATATTTCCGATTCGTTTTTGATAGTCTTGAATGGGAATTTGAAAATGATACCATGTCACATTGCTGTGTTTGCCGTTTTTCAAAATAACGTTGGAGGTGATTTTATCCACCACAAAGTCATTACCAACCTGCAGATCGGCACGACGCAAGGAAACTTTGTATTGGTAGTAATTTTCGTATTGGTTTAATGTGTTGTCGTGATTGATGTCGTAGGTATCGGGCAAAGAAGTTGCTGCGGTATTGACATTTGTGTTGGGATCGTTGGTCGAATTCCCTTCTGTTCCGTTGAATCGTTTGTATCGTTGCAGAATGTCGGCTTTGATATTATCAAAATAAGGACTTCGATAGCTGGCGTACAGATCGCCTCCGGGATCGTTGAATGGAGAATAGGGATCATTTTCCCATTTTTGAATGGTTTGAGGCGATAAAATGGATTTCAACTGTTCCAAATAGTTTTTGTAAGTCGGGAAATTGTATTCATCTTGTTTGGAGAGGCCGTCCAATCCGACATCCTGATATTTGAGTGCATCCTGGCTGTTGTCAAAAGCCAAAACGGTTGATTGAATGGTTGGGACTCTTCCCCAAACGGTGGTAATGGTTCCGGTGGTGTCGCCATTGGCAGGCAACCCGTTTTCAAAAAATTTATATCCGGCTTTTAATACATCTTCTGAAATGTCGCCTAAATTGAAGTAGAGATCGCCTCCCGTATTTTGTTGGAGTGAATCGTTGACGAAGGGATCCATCAGCCAAAAATCAATGTATTCGATGTTTGCAGCTTGAAAATCGGTAGTGGTCAATGCCCGCATGATACCTCCCCAGCGTGACTGTGGATCACGTAAATTACCGTTGGCATCGATTCCTTTGCTGTAGGCTGAGGGGAATGCATCCACGTTGAATGGGCCTCGTTGATTCGGGTAATATGAAATGTTAAGTACCGGAAGATAGGAAGTCGTTCCGTATAGGTTTTGTTTGTTGGGAAAAATTTCTTGTTCAAGTACCGGACGCGTCAAGTTGTTGGATTGCAAATCTTTGTTGTTGCGGATGTAGGCCGGTGTTAAATAGGAATTGGTGCTGAATACAGATTGATCGATGGTAAACCAATTGATTAATGCTCTGTTTTTTCCGTAATCCACATTGTTGGAAAGGGCTGCTTCGGGAAACAAAGGCGAACCCGAGTCGTCATAAGGTGTACTGGCTAAAGACCAATTGTAAGGATTACTCAAATCAATGTTGGTTTGACTTGACTCAAAGTCATCAATATATACCGTTCCCTGTTTGCTGATGGAGCTTGAATGACCCGGAATCAGTTGTGCGTATTCTGCATTAAAGTTCACCGTCGAAGGCTTAGTGAGATTCAGCAGAGGAATTTTGTCCGCTAAATTGGTAAGCCATTGTGATTCGGTTCGGTAAGAGGTGTTTAATCCCCATATTGTGTTGGAAATTGGATCGCTTCCATAGTTTACGTTGGTAGTCAATGGCATCTCCGACAGATGCATGATGGTGCCACCAAGTGTAAAATCTTTATTGAAGGCATATTCTAAATGAGCACCCAGCAATGTTTTTCGTTGCAGGTTAAATAAGGATTGATTTTCCAATTTCACACTAATGTTGTTTCCGGAAGCTAATATGCTTTGATTTAGAATGGTAACGGTTCCCATGGTGTAGTCAACCACATAATCCTGATTTTCAATTAAAGTTTGACCACCGGCTGTGACAACCACTGAACCACGTGGAATATTCATGGCATTGAGTTGAATTTGAGATCCTGAAGTTCCTTTGTATTGGCCGGTTAGAAAAAATTTATTGCTTGTGCTGTATTGTTGAGCCGAAGTCAGAGTTGAATCGTAAAGTTGTTGAAAAACATACTGTTTGGCGATGGTCGGATTTCCGATTTTGGATGCCAGAAATTTACCAAATGGTTCGTTTTCGGGAAAAATAATGTACCCGCCATCCGAATAGACCGTAAACCCTTCCACATAATCGAAAATGCCATCGGGATGTGGCTGATTGTTGGCATTTAATCGATCTAAATTCATTACTTGCAATAACGGAATTCGATTGATATTTCCCACATTAATGTAATTGACGGCCGTTCCGGTGGAATCATTTTGATACAATATGTTCAATTGGAATTTGTCGGCTTGTATTTGTTGAGAACCAACGTAATAAACGTTTTTCATCATTAATTTCCAAAGAGGAATTGCAGGAGAAAAATTGGTGTTTTTAATTAATTTTACAATCAATGCTTGAGGTGCTGGCACGGGATCGGTTGAAAATTCTCCTACTTGATAGGTTTTCCCTCCATCAGTATATTCGTATGCAACGGCTAATACATCATCCGGGTTTAATTGCGATCGTAATGTAATGTATCCCAAGCTACTGTTCAAGGTATATTCAGAAGGATCGAGGCGTCGTGCACTTTCTAATTTTTCATAATCGTGGCTTCCGCTGATGCCATAACCGCCAAACTGTGCATCAAGCAGCGACATGGACGATTGAATATTTCTAACTCCATTGATGGCAGTTACTTCCTGGTACAACGAGTTGGAGGCATTGTCGGGATTTTGTATCAATGGATTTACCGCCCAATGGGCATTGGTCAGATTGGATGTTTCTCCCAAGTCGGCAAATCCTAAAATGTTTCTTGCCTGAGAGAAATCGCCTCGCTTGTTGGTTACCCAGATTTCAATGCGCGTAATGTTGATTCCTGAAGTCACATAAGGCAATTGATTCATCCATTGTTCAAAATGATTACGAAAATAGGAAGAAAGAAAAAAGTGACGATTGGCATCATACTGGTCAATTCGTAATCGGAATTTGGTGGTTTGTACGCCTCCCTGCGTGTTGATGGTTTGGGTTTGCGATTGTTGTTGAGAAGCAATGGCGACGACGTTGAGTTTTCCAAATTGCATTTCGGTTTTGATTCCGAATAGGGTAGAACTTCCATTGATCAGAGAACTGTTGAGCGGCATGCTTACGTTTCCGGCTTCGATCTTTTTGATAAAATCATCTTTATCGCCTTGATAATTGAGTTTGAGCATCTTTTGATCAAAGTCAAAGGTGGATTCGGTGTTGTAGTTGAGGTTGAAATTAATTTTATCTCCTACTTTCCCGTTGACGTTGGCTTGAATTTTTTCGTTGAAATCAAATGATGGAGGTGGATTGCGCTGCGATGGAGTATATACCGGATTATTCACATAGTTTGTGCGAATTCCTAAGCCTACTTCTGCCGATCCTTGCATGTGGAGTTGAACGCCGCCTTTACCAAAAAGTTTATCAGCGGGGCCCAAACTGAATCCTGCATCGGTTTTGGCGAATTTTTGATCTTCTGTCTGTCGAACCGAGTCATTCAATTGCCGCCAATAGGATTGTGTTTCTTGTTGAAGCGAAAAGCGCATGTATTGAGCGCTGTCCATAACAATGGGTGAAACGATGTTTTGGTCTCCAACTTTTGTGTAAAAAATGTATTGTTGATTGGTTGGATCAAACACAAATCCTGAATTGATGTTTGATGGGTTTTTCAAATCTACCGGATATTTCTGAAGCAAATCCGCTGTGTCAACCGGAGCTAAATGGTTGACAGGAAAATGAAGTGTGGAGTCGTTGGTGGTTGACACTTCACGGGTTGCTTGAGAGGAACGAATGCTTTGCATGGTTGTTGGAGAGTTTACCCGCGTTTGGGCAAACAGCACAACGATGCTGACGAACGCTGAAAATAACAAGATTTTTTTCACCACCTAAGTTTGCTCTTTTTATGTTGCTATTCGTTTGTCTTTTTTTTAAGAATCCATTGGACAAAATGCACCCGATGGTTTGATTTTCAATGACAAGAAATCATTTACAATAGTTTAAGTGCCTGACGAATGGCTTCTTCCACCGAACATTGTGGATTGTTGGAAAATAGTTTTGTCAACACTTTTTGCGTCTGTAAGGGATTGAATCCTAAAAGGGTCAATGCAGTTAATGCTTCCTGTTTGACGGAGTTATCGGCAATATAATTTGGCGAGCTGCTATCAGCTATCTTCCCGATTTTATCTTTTAATTCGATGATGATGCGTTGTGCTGTTTTAATTCCAATTCCTTTGATGTTTTTGAGCGCTGCCGCATTTTCACCCATGATCACATTGACAAGCTCTTCCACAGACATTGATGACATCATCATTCGTGCTGTGTTGGCACCGACTCCTGAAACGGAGACCAGTTGAATGAATAATTCACGCTCAATTTTTCGTAAAAATCCGAAAAGTTGATAAGCGTCTTCTTTAATTGACTCATATACAAATAATTGAGCTTCTTTTTTATTTTCGAGCGACACATAAGTCGGCAGTGCAATATGCAGCAGATAACCAATTCCTCCGGTTTCGAGCGTGACGCTCATCGGCGTTAAATCAACAATATTTCCTTTAATGTATTCAATCATTTTATACTACTTAACGTACAATTTCAAATTCTCGTATATATTGCTCTCAAAAATAATCTTTTTTAGTGGCGCTCAAATAAGCTGTTCATTTGCTTTGTAAGGTCTTACTTGAGACTTCTTTTTGGTTTCAACGATTTGAATGTTAGTCCTTTTCGATATCTTTCAAATGTAAATCAATGGCATGGACGGAAATTAACAATTCTTGAATCGAAATGGCTAAAGAAATCAAAAGCAAAAGGACTGCTAATCCAAAAGTGACAGAAGCGAGGGTGTTTAATCCGAAAAAAATGAACAGCATACAAACAATGCATAGAAATAGGCTGCTTACGCCGTAAATTTGCATGTTTCGAATGAGATAAAGGCGTTTGCGCAGGTTATGAATTTGAGCCAAAATTTTTTCGGATGAATTGTTCAGATAATGATCACGTAAATTTCGAATCAGTTGTGCCAGCGTCAAGAAACGATTGGTAAAAGCCAACAAAATCAATGAAATGGCAGAGAAAAAGAGTGCGGGAGTGGTAATTGAAAGTGCTGTCATAAGGCAAAATGAATGAAAAAAGGTTTTTTTAATCGGGTGTTTTGTTCAAATGATGTGCTGATATCCAATTGGTTAAATCCACAAAATCATTCACGCTCAATTGCTCGGCTCGTCGATTCAATAGCGGTTGCTGTTCGACCACTGATCCAATGAGTGGTTTTAAGGCATTGTGTAACGTTTTTCTGCGTTGATTAAATCCTGTTTTGACCACTTGTTTGAAGAGTGTTTCATCGCATGATAATGTTTGGGTGCTGTTTCTCGTCAGGCGAATGACTCCGGATTTAACTTTTGGAGGTGGATCAAACAGCTCTTCATGAACGGTGAATAAATATTCAATATTGTAAAATGCTTGTAATAAGACACTAAGAATTCCGTAATGTTTATTTCCCGGCGGGGAAGCCAGGCGTTCGGCTACTTCTTTTTGAAGCATGCAGACAATGATTGGAATTTGGTTGCGATGTGGCAATAATTTGAAAAAAATTTGACTGGAAATGTTATATGGGAAATTGCCGATCAGGAAGAAATTTTGATGATTGAATAAATCATCGGGTGAACTCTGTAAAAAGTCGCCTTCAATGAGGGTTAACTTGGCAAAATGTTGTTTCAAAAAATGAACAGCTTCCCGATCAATTTCAATGGCTTTTAGGTGAATCAACTCTTTTTGAAGCAGAAAATGAGTTAAGACGCCCGTCCCCGGACCAATTTCGAGCACATTGGTCGGTTCGTTGATAGGCAGACTGTCAACTATCAGTTGGGCAATGTGCTGATCTTTCAAAAAGTGTTGTCCTAAATTTTTCTTTGCTCTTACCGGCTGCATGATTTTTTTTGGTTCTTTGCGGTTGCGTTGTGAACGTATGGTTTTAATTCGATAAACAAAAATTGTATCTTTGCCTTTTCATTGTGAGGACAAAATTAGGCAGAATTTGTTGGATAATCTACATAAATTCAAGGATTAACACAATTGGAAGGAGCCAGTGAAACAAAAAGCGCTTTTAAATTACTTTCATTCAGGCGCATGGCCTTTTCCTGACGGTCTTGACTCTACCATTGCCTCACATCACGGCAAAAGCGTTTCAAAACGTGTTGACGGTTGGAATGCATGCCAACGGATTAAAAAAATATTGTTGAATGAAAAGATTTGGAAAGTGGGCTCGATTGCGTATTATTCAGTTGATTGATTTTTTTTATTGGCCATTGTTTAGGAAATTTATTCCGGAATCTCTTTTTCGTTACATCTTTGCCGGCTCGGCCAATGTGGTGTTTGATTGGGTTCTCTTTGCGGTGTTCTATAATTTTGTGTTTCAAAAACAACTGGTTCATTTACCGTTTGTTGTGTTAACACCATACATTGCAGCTTTTATATCTACTTTCCCGATCTCTTTTTTTTCCGGTTTTCTTTTGTCCAAATACATCAGTTTTCACGGATCGCTTTTGCGCGGACGTGTTCAGTTGATACGTTATTTTCTGGTGGTGGGAGGTTGCATTTTGATCAATTATTTTGGATTAAAATTATTGGTAGGTCATTTTCATATTTTCCCGACTCCCGCCAAAATGATTGTGACCCTGTTCACTACGTTGTTCAGTTATGTAATGCAGCGAAATTTCACCTTCAAACATCATGACATCTCAATCAATCAACGATTTAATGCGTAACTTCGCATCTTCTTTTATGGGATTGAGAAATTGATCTTGTTCCTTTGCAAAGGCTTTTAAATAGGTTTTAAATGGGTTTTAAATTTTAATTTATACTTACATGTTTCCATTGTCATTGCCCGGCCTTCGGGTTGTTTCTTCCAATCAGTTTTTATTAATGGCAGGACCTTGTGTCATCGAAGGCGAATCGATGGCATTATCCATTGCTGAAAAAATCGTCGGATTAACTGAGAAATATCATATTCCATACATTTTTAAGGGTTCTTATCGTAAAGCCAATCGTTCACGCATCGATTCGTTTCGTGGCATTGGGGATGAAAAAGCATTACACATTTTGGAAAAAGTCAAGAATACGTTTGATATTCCTGTTGTTACTGACATTCATTCCGAAGCTGAGGCCTCTTTGGCAGCTGAATTTGTTGATGTGTTGCAAATACCGGCTTTTCTATGTCGTCAAACGGAATTGCTTGAAGCCGCTGCCAAGACGGGACGTTGGATCAACATTAAAAAAGGGCAATTTTTATCGCCCGAAGCCATGCAATTTGCTGCTCAAAAAGTGGTTGATTCGGGTAACAATCACGTCATGCTGACGGAAAGAGGAACGACGTTTGGCTATCAGGATTTAGTGGTGGATTATCGAGGCATTCCGACCATGCAACAATTTGGCTATCCGGTTATTCTCGATGTCACTCACTCGTTGCAGCAACCCAATCAACATTCCGGAGTTACCGGTGGAATGCCGCATCTTATTGAGACCATGGCACGCGCAGGCATTGCCGTAGGAGTTGACGGAATTTTTCTTGAAACGCATCCCGAGCCGTCTAAAGCGCTTTCTGATGGCGCTAACATGTTGCCGTTAGATCAGTTGGAGTCATTATTAATCAAATTGACCGCATTGCGTCAAACCATTCTTGCCTTTTGAGTGTATTTAGTCAAATGGTTCTTCGTTTACAGGAGGACATCGCCGGCCAGCGTAAGGATCAAACTAAACAGCGCAAGCGCCATGATGATACTGCCAGTAATGATGTTGACAAAACGTAATCCTCTGATGTTGAATTTGTTTCTAAACAAATTGACAATGCTTGTCAGCGTAAACCACCAAATGGTAGCGCCAACTAAGATCGAAAACATCCCTACGGCCGATTCGAAAAATGAAGTTTGTGGATTGATAAAATTAAAACGGGCGTACAACGCCATGAGTAAAACAATGATGAGAGGATTGGAAATGGTTAATGCAAAAGAGGTTACTAAGTCTTGCATGTAACTTTCTTTGTTGTCCGCTCGTTTTGTTAATTGTCGAACAGGATTGGTTCTGAACAAATATAACCCGAAAAGAAATACAAATATGCTTCCAAATGTTTGAAAACCAAATTGATGAGCTTGAAGAAAATCAACAACAAAACTCATTCCGTAACCGGTAACAATGGCATAGAGCAAATCAGAAGCTGTGGCTCCCAATCCGGTGACAATGCCGTAGTATTTGCCTCTGTTCAGGGTGCGCTGAATTACTAACACGCCGATGGGCCCCATGGGTGCTGAGATGCAAATGCCAATAAAGATACCTTTCCAAATGGTTTCAATCATGATGCAAATATCGTAAATTTTTTTTAGCAATGTATTTTCATCTTCTTTCGTTTTTCTTACAAGCTGTTTTTGCCATTGAGATGGATACCTATTGCGATCCAAAAATAACATCTTTTTGTTTGAAATCAATTGATTCTTTAATATTTTAACATTTATCATTTACATTTATTCAATACGATGTCAGAGACCATACAAATTTTAGATCAAGGAACAAAAGAAGAGCAATATGTGAATTTGTTGCCCCAAATTTTTTCATTAGTATCGGGAGAAAAAGATCAAATTGCCAATTTTGCTAATGTGTCGGCGGCCTTAAAAGCTGCCTTTGATTTTTTCTGGGTCGGGTTCTATCGAGTTGTTGAGCAAGAATTAGTTTTAGGACCGTTTCAAGGTCCGATTGCCTGTACTCGCATTGCTTTCGGGAAAGGCGTTTGCGGTCAATCTTGGAAGCAGGCTTCCACCTTGATCGTGCCTGATGTCAATCAATTTCCCGGCCATATTGCTTGCAGTGCTTGGTCGCAATCGGAAATTGTCGTTCCTTTGATTGAGCATGATCGCGTCATTGCGGTGTTGGATATTGACAGTGATCGATTAAATGCGTTCGATGCGATTGATCAGTCTTATTTGGAAACCATGATGACTTATTTAGTTTGTTGATGAGACGGTTTGTTGAAGAAACGCCAAAGCAAACGATGAGTGTAAATAAAAATTAAAATACATCGTCAATAGATTAAATAATATAAATTTAAAATGCAGCTAATGCTTTTTTTAGTGATCTGTTGCTTTTTTTCTTTTGGTTATCAATACGATATAAAATTTTAAAAAATGAATGAATAATGCGTGCACGGACACGATTTTTGTTATATGAAGAAAAGATGATAAATTAGCAACGTCAATAAAATCTTTCAAGATGAATTCAGAAAAGAAGATAACTATCAAAGACATAGCAAAGAAAGCGGGTGTATCAGCCGGAACGGTGGACCGTGTTTTGCATAATCGTGGTGAAGTGTCCGAAAAAAGTAAAGAAAAGATAAAAAAAACGTTGGAAGAGCTCCATTATGAACCAAATGTGATTGCCAGTTCTCTATCGGCAAAAAGGATTTTTAAGTTTATTACGCTCATTCCTTCGTTCAATGCGGGTGATTATTGGGAAGAGGTGGATAAAGGAATTGATCGGATCATTGCTGAAATTGCGAAATTCAATGTGTTTGTTGAAAAACGTTATTTCAATCAGTTTGATGCACAATCGTTTTTCTCAGCCATGGAAGAACTGGAAGATGCCGAATGCCATGGCGTCATGTTTTCTCCTATTTTGAGAGATAAAAGCATTCATTTTACGCAAAAAATGAAACAACGTGGCATTCCGGTGGTTTTCATTGATTCACAAATAGAGAATGCCGATTTTTTGGCCTATTTTGGACAACCTTCTTTTCAAAGTGGTTACGTTGGAGCCAAATCGTTGATGCTTCAAGTGAAAGATAATCAAAATGTCTTGTTGTTCAGGACGTTGAGAAAAGGTTTTATCGGAGCGAATCAAACGTTGCAGCGGCAGGAAGGATTTTTGTCATTTCTGAGTGAATATCGTCCCAATGTTTCTGTCATCAATGTCGAGTTGCAGGCCGGAAATCCCGAGCTTAATGAACTGTTGATGCGTCAGGCGTTTGACGAACGAAATAATGTTGGTGCGGCTGTTATCTTCAATTCAACGGCTTATAATATTGCTTCTTTTATTGAACATTCCAATATTCATGATGTGGTGTTGTTGGGTTATGATGCGTTGGAACGAAATGTGCATTATTTGAAACAGGGACAAATTTCCATGTTGATTGCTCAACGTCCCCAATCTCAAAGCTACAATGCGCTCAAAGCCTTGTTCAATTTTGTTGTCCTAAAGCAATCGGTGAATCATATCAATTACATGCCTATTGATTTGCTTTACAAGGAAAATATTGATTACTACATCAATTATCAGCCATTTTGACAGCGTCTTCTACCCGAGTGGATTCATTACGTGCCGGTTGCTGAAAATGAGTCATCGACGGATGTTGTAGGGACTTGATTCGTCCAAATACCTTTGATTATTTTTCCTGTCAATGTTTAATAACTTGAGAGCGAGTATTTTATTAACTTCTTTTCTTTCTTACCATTTGATTTTCGGACACTTCCGTTTCGGATCCATGTTCGCTGTGCAATTTTTATTTTTTTTCATTTGTTTGGTAATAAATTGAATATCAATTGAATATAAATTACAAAAAGTTGATATTTTGACTTGAAAAATTTGTTTTTTAAGAAAAGAAGTGTTATATTTACGAAGTAATAAAAGGGAATTGGAAGGAATAGAAAGTCGAAATGAGTCAAGAAAAAAACATGGAAGACGGTTTTTTGATGAGTTTGGTTGGGATCATTTCCTTTGTTTGAAGATGTCATTGTTTGATTACCCAGATAAAATAACCAGAATTCATTAAAGTGAATTCACAAAATGAAAAAATTATGGAAAATGAAGTAGTGTCAATGCCACGCATTGGTGATAGAGCACCGGAATTCAAAGCTGTTACCACACAGGGTGAAATTCATTTCCCCGTTCAATATCGTGGAAAATGGGTCATTCTTTTTAGTCATCCGGCTGATTTCACGCCGGTGTGTACTTCCGAATTTATGACATTTGCCACGATGGAAGAACAGTTTGAAGCAGCTAATTGTAAGTTAGTTGGCCTTTCCGTTGATGGTTTGTACAGTCATATTGCTTGGTTGCGAACCATCGAAGAAAAAATTGAATTCAAAGGGATGAAACATGTGGAAGTCAATTTTCCGTTGATTGAAGATATTACGATGGAAATTGCGCACAAATATGGTATGATTCAACCCGGAGAAAGCAGTACAAAAGCGGTTAGAGCTGTTTTTTTTATTGATCCGAAAGGAATAATCCGCGCCATTATTTATTATCCGTTGAGTTTAGGACGCAATTTTGAAGAGCTTTATCGTGCATTGATAGCTATGCAAACAGCTGATACGTTCAATGTGGCTACCCCGGCCGATTGGCAACCGGGAGATGATGTGATTGTTCCGACAGCCGGTTCATGTGGAACAGCCAGAGATCGTATGCAAGGAAAAGAAGACATGACGTGCCATGATTGGTTCTTCTGTACCAAAAAATTGGACAAAGAAACGCTTTGGCAAAATGTACTTAAATAATTGTTTATCAATTTTTTATTGTTCTTAAAATGGGTTTGATCATTCCGTTTTTCCCAACGTTTCATTGTTGAAATGTAACACAAAGTCGTTTTGATTTGAATCAAAACGACTTTTTTTGATTTTGTATCACAAGAATAACAAGGATCTGAACTAACTTTGTCTTTTGTTTTGAACAATCGGCATCATGCAACGGAGGAGATTTTTCACGTGTTTGCGTCATTGTTTCAAATGAAAAGAAAAAGCTTAATACAACGATTAACTTGTTTATTAGCAATAAAATAAATATTGTGGATGATATCCCTCCCGCATCATCAACGGCATAAAAGATTGGAAGATGAACCTCCATTTCTTTTTTGTCTCCGAAAAAAAAAATCATGATCCATTTAACGTTTGCGCTTTTTTGAAGTCTAAAGGACAATGAATCGTGTTAAATCAATCCTGTAAGTAAAAGGTTTGATTTAGCAAATGAAGATATCATGCTTTTTTATCATAGGATATCAATAAGATAGTCGAAAATTAATTTTAATTGGAATATGGATTTTCCCTTAGAACGCATTGAGTTTTTGGAACAATTTTTTGAGAATGCAGCCAGTTTGTTTCCTGAACATGTCGCAATTGAATTTGAAGATCAGAAATATACATACGAAAAAGTAGATAAGTTGGCGAATCAATTGGCCTCCTTTCTTCAGGAACAGGGAGTGAGACCGGAAGAAAAGGTGGCTATTTGTCTGCCTCGTACATGGGAGGTTTATCTTTCCATGTTAGGCATTTTAAAAGCGGGTGGGGCATATATTCCCATTGATCCAGAAGCGCCGGGCGAACGCGTGCAATTTATCATGCATGATTCGGATGCCAAAATGCTTATTACAAGCGATGAGATCATGGAAAGAATTGCTTCTCAAGTGAGTGCCTTTCCTATTTTCAACGTGAGTCGCGATTTGTCATTGTTGGCGAAATATCCCGATTACAAACCATTGGTGATTAACCGATCGACTCAGGATTTGGTGTATATCATTTACACGTCAGGAAGCAGCGGTGAACCGAAAGGTGTTTTGTTGGAGCATCGAAATGTGATTAATTATGTTTTGGGTGCACAAACCATTTATCCATTAACTCAAAATGATCGTGTTTTACAGGGCTTTTCTGTTTCGTTTGACGCATCGGTGGAAGAGATTTGGGTGCCGTTTTCGGTGGGTGCAACCGTTGTGGTCGGAACGTTTGACATCATGCGTTCGGGAGATCAATTTGCATCAAAATTAAATGAGTTGAACATTACTTTTTTATCTTGTGCTCCCACATTACTCTCTATGGTGCATGAGGATATTCCTTCATTGCGCATTTTGATTTTTGGAGGCGAGGTGTGCTCCAACGATATTGCCCATCGATGGTGTAAACCTGGAAGAATGGTTTACAACACGTATGGACCAACGGAAGCTGCTGTCATTGCCACGTATGCGATCTTAGATCCAGATCAACCGGTTACGATCGGTCGTCCGCTGGTTGGATATGATGTGTTGGTGGTGAATGAAAATTTAATGAAAGTAGCCGAAGGAGAAGAAGGTGAAATCCTCATTGGAGGTGAAAGTGTGGCGCGGGGTTATTTGCATCGCGATGATTTAACACATGAAAAATTCATTGAAACAGATCGGTTTGACGGTCAATGGAAACGTTATTACCGTACGGGAGACTTGGCAAAATACAATTCGAATGGCGAATTAATTTTTATGGGAAGAGCCGATGCACAAGTAAAAGTGCGAGGTTTTCGGGTTGAACTGGCGGAAATTGAAGAATTGTTGCTACAGATTGAAGGTATTCGGGCAGCGGCTGTTGCGTTGGATGCAACGACACAACAATTGGCCGCATATGTGGTAGTTGATCCTTCAGCGAACATTGACAGGGAAGCCATTGCCGGTTTGTTGCGGTTGAAATTGCCTTATTACATGATTCCTTCCACGTTGGATGTGATTGATCGCTTGCCAATGACTACCAGTCAAAAAATTGATCGAAAAAAATTGCCTGCTCCAAAAACGCCGCTGACTCATGTTCAGAATAAAACCATCATTCCTCCCGTTTCGCATCTGGAAAAGGAGATGGTTGCCATCATGGCTGCCCATTTCAAAAGAGACCATATTTCAATGGACGATCATTTTTTCAATGATTTAGGGGGCCATTCATTGTTGGCTGCTTTGATTGTGTCGGACATGCGTAAAATTCCTTTGTTTGAAAACATGTCGGTGGTAGATGTGTATAAACATCCGGTTTTAGCGGATTTAGCCACAGAGTTGCAGACAAGAGTTTCAAATCAGGCCGGTAAGAAACAAACTGCCGCAGCGCGAGAGCGTCCCATTTATAAGCCGTCATCGTTGCGTTACTATACGTTTGTGTTTTTTCAGGGCATCGCCTTGATTTTTTTGTTTTTCCTTTTTGGAATTGAATGGTTAGGGCCGTTCTTTGTCTATTCCTATTATTATGAGGCTGACAACGGAGTCGTTCATTCTATGTTCACTATGTTGTGGATGTACTTTATTTTGATGCCGACACTTTCATTGTTTGCCATTGGATTCAAATGGGCTGTCATTGGACGCATCAAGCCCGGAAAGTATCCATTATGGGGCAGTTATTATTTCAGGTTTTGGATTGTCGATAAGGTGATTAACATTGCTCCTATCAATTATTTTACAGGAACTTCCATTTTGAACGGTTTTTTGCGTGCGTTAGGAGCTAAAATTGGGAAAGACGTTTACATCAATACCTCTGCCATTTCTGCATTCGATTTGTTGACGGTGGGCGATCATGCAAGTATTTGTACTGATACTCACCTGCGTGGTTACACGATAGCCGATGGTTATTTGTATATCGGGACTATTGACATCGGGGAAGATTGTTTTGTGGGAACTCGATGTTACATAGCTCAAAATTCCAAAATGGAAAGCAATTCATCCATTGACGATTTAACCTTGGTGTCGGAAGGAATGGTGATTCCTGCCAATGAACATTGGTCTGGTTCACCGGCTGTCAAAAAAGCAGTCAATGGGAAACAAGAGCATCAACGAATTTGGTCAACAAGGAACACGATTTTGTTTTTTATCAGCATTTTTTTGATTCCATTGCTTACTATGATGGCTTATTTCCCTGGATTAATGTTAATTACCCATTTGACCTACATTTCGGAAGGAGTACATTTCTTATGGTCAACCATTGGTGTCGGATTTTCCTTTGTGGTGCTGTTGATCGTGATCATTACAACGCTGAAATGGATTTTATTGGGCAACATCAAAGAAGGGCGCTATCGGGTTAGCAGTCTGTTTTATTACAAAAAATGGTTTTTTGATCAATTAATGAAGTTAAGTCTTCAAGTGATCGGTACTATTTACACCACTCTTTATTTGCAATTATGGTTTAAGCTGTTGGGTGTAAAAATGGGAAAACGGGTAGAAATTGCTACGGTGGAATTTATTTCACCCGATTTGTTGGAGACGGGCGACGAATGTTTTCTGGCCGATTCCGTTTCAGTAGGTGCATCACACGTGCGTAACGGCTACATCACCATTGCTAAAGCGCGCATCGGTAATCGCACTTTTGTCGGCAACAGTGCAGTGGTTAGCCCGGGTTCAAAGTTTGGAAATGATGTATTGGTGGGAGTTCTTTCCAAAATGAGTGATGATAATCTGCCCGCTAAAGACGGAACATCCTGGTTTGGTTCTCCGGCTGTTTTCTTACCACAACGCGATGTGAATCATGATTTTTCACTTCGACAAACTTATAAGCCGACACGGTGGTTGTTTTTTCTCCGTTATTGCATTGAGTTTTTTCGGGTCACACTGCCAGCTACCTTTTTTATTGCTCTGGCTGCTTTAATTACCTATGTAGCTTCATATTTGCAAGTAACAAAATCGTTGGGCGAGTTGTTTTTAATCTTTCCGTTCCTTTATCTTGGCGCTGCCATTTTAGGCACCTTGATCATGACGGTATTCAAATGGCTGATCATAGGCAAATACAAACCCGCCAAAAAACCCTTATGGAGTCATTATGTTTGGCGCAGTGAGTTGGTAACCGGTGTGTACGAAAATTTTTTAGTCCTCTTTTTCTTAAATATTCTAACCGGAACGCCGTTTATTAAATATCCTTTGCGTTTACTCGGATCTAAAATAGGGAAAAAACCTTGTATGTTTACAACCCAAATTACTGAATTTGATCTTGTTCATTTGGGCGACAATGTCACGGTCAATGATAACTGCACTTTGCAAACGCATTTGTTTGAAGATCGGGTGATGAAAATGTCGTATGTTGACATTGATAACGATTGCAGCGTTGGAGGAATGGCCGTGGTTCTTTATGATTCGAAGATGGAAGAGAAGTCCATTTTGGAACCTCTTTCTGTGTTGATGAAAAGTGAAACTTTGCCGGCGAATCATATTTTTAGAGGTGTACCGGCCAATCCGGTTGAGCGCTAAAATGATTGATTGCTTGACGATTCGTTTCTTTGCGGTATCTTTCTTGAAGTAAAAACTATTTTAAAGGATATGGATTGACTTTTTCCGATTCGTATCCTTTTTTTTTTGTTCATCAAAACAGATTGTGATTGATTCTTTTTATCTTTGTTTGATCACTATTGATCGCTTTGAATCAAATGGAATCATC
>Ga0315298_1000474_pt1 | contig 77188 bp, 49 predicted proteins | sample WHS_1_MG_FD_203077 | JGI IMG/M metagenome (GOLD analysis project Ga0315298, IMG submission 203077) | Extremophilic microbial mat communities from Washburn Hot Springs, YNP, Wyoming, USA - WHS_1_MG | ecosystem: Environmental > Aquatic > Thermal springs > Hot (42-90C) | place: USA: Wyoming... | reverse complement strand
GTTGTGGAGTATGGTAGCCTATGGTGCCAGAGCGGTTAACATCTATGCTTATTATCCGATGAGTTCCGGTTATGAGGCTGGAGGTTATGGCCTGGTGGAGCTTGATGGAAAAATCACACCAAGAGCCAAGGAAGCCGGTCGGATTGCCAAGGTCATTAATAAAAATATGGAGCTTTTTCTTCAAGCTCAGCCACCCCGAGCTGAAATTGCCATCCTTTATAATCCACTCTCGCCTATGGTTGGTGGCCAGCAAACTTTTACCGCTGAAGGTCAGCCCGTTGGCTACAATAATCTAAGCGAATCTCTTCAGGGCTGGCATCGAGCTTTTTATGAACGAGGAATCAAGGTTGATTTTCTTCATGTCCGTGACCTGAAGGAAAGAGCCAGAAATTATAAGCTGATTATAGCTCCTTATCCGGTGATGATTTCCAATCCGTTTGTTCAGGAGCTGATAAAGTTTGTAGAAGAAGGAGGGACCTTAGTGACTGAAGCCCGTTGTGGCTGGATAGATGAGAAAGGTTTTTCTTATCCAGTAATTCCTGGCGGTGGTCTGGATAAAGTTTTCGGCTGCCGGGAAGCCCGATTGCTGCCCATTCAGAAAACCGGGAAGATGGTTATCAGCCGGAGTCATCCAGCTTTGCCCTGGTTGAAACCGGGGAATGTGCTTGATAGCCTCTTTTTTGGGGAATCTTTTGAAATTGAAAATAATAAAGCTCAGGTCCTGGCCAAAGATGAGGATGGCCAGCCAATGATAGTCCTGGCTCCCTTTGGAAAAGGACAGGCGATGATTGTTGGCTCTTTTGTTGGTTCTGCTTACCATCATTTCAGAAATGTCAATAATGGCAAATTTATGGCTGGGCTGGCTGACTGGTTAGGAATAAAATCGGCAGCCGAAGTGAAAACACTTCCGGAAGAAGCTCTGGTTGAATTGAGGTGGCTTGAAGGTCCGGATTACTGGATTCTTTTTGCTTTTAACCAGGGGGAACGGGAAGCCAGAAGCGAGGTTTCTTTAAGTTTGCCCTGGCCAAAAGTGGAGATAAAAAATTTAGAGACGGAAGAAAAAGTTGCTTTTGGGATGGACGGGAACAAAGTCAGCTTGAATCTAAAACTCGAGCCTCAGAATGTCTGGATTTTTCTGATTAAGAAGACTTAAGAGGAAAATTTAATGTCAGAGAAGATTTTAAAAAAAAGTCAGTCGAAAATTTTAAATAAAAATAATCAGAGCTATATCGGGGCGATTGATGTTGGTGGAACAAAAATGGCTTCGGCTCTTTTTACCGGAGATGGCCGACTGGCCTTCCGCTCTCGTCTTATGATTCATCAGGCCGGTGGTCAGGAAGCCATAGAACAAATCATTTCGCTTTATTTCCAGCTTGAAGGTGAAGCCAGGAAGAGAGGACGGGATCTGAGAGCTTTAGGGCTTTGTGTTCCGGGAGTAGTTAAGCCCGGAAGCGGGTTGGTCTGGGCTCCAAACATTAAGGGCTGGAAAGATTTACCGCTGGTTAAAATTCTGGAAAAAGAAATCTCCAGGCCACTTTCAATCATATCCGACCGAACTGCTTATGTTCTGGGTGAGGTCTGGAAAGGTGCAGCTCGCGGCCAAAGGAATGTAATTTACTTAGCTGTAGGCACCGGAATTGGGGCCGGTATTATGGCTGAGGGGCAGGTCATCCATGGTGAAAATGATCTGGCCGGGGCTGTTGGCTGGATGGCCTTGAGTCGGGAGTTTAAAGAAGAGTACCTCAAGCTGGGCTGTTTTGAGTCGGAAGCTTCCGGTGGAGCCTTTGCCAGGAAAGCTCAGACTTTAATCGAAAATCATCCTGAGATTTTTGTTGAGAAAAATATCTCTGGTAGAAAATCTGAAAAAAGTGCTGTGGAAAGAGTCGGTGAAGAAGCCAGGAGGGGCCAGCCTGTGGCTTTAAAGTTGATTGAAGAAATTCAGGATTATTTAGCCATGGGGGTGGCTAACTTGGTCAGCATTTTTAATCCGGAAGTGGTGGTGCTGGGAGGTGGACTTTTTCAATCGTCTGATCTTTTCTTTGAGCCGATTAAAAAGAAGTTCAAGCTCTGGGCTCAGCCCTTAGCTTCAAAAAAGGTGAAGATTGTCCTGTCGGCTCTGGGGCAGGATGCGGCTCTTTACGGCTGTGCCCGGGCAGTTTTAGAGAAAAATAAAGTCAGGGAACCTAAAAGGTAGTTTTGGTAAAAAGGTAATTTTGGTAAAAAAAATTTAAAAAGAGAAAGGAGTTTTTAATGTCAGCCGAAAGATATCTGCAGAAAATACAGGCCATTATTAAAAAAATTCAAAAAACCCAGATGAAAAAAATCTTGAAAGCAGCCGAACTGATGGCTCAGGCCATTTCTTCAGGAGGTCGGGTTTATCTTTTTGGCAGCGGGCATTCAGTCATCCCGGTAATGGATGTCTTCCCGAGATATGGCAGCTTCATTGGCTTTTATCCGCTTTATGACCCGAGGCTGATGTGGACTAATGTCATTGGGCCGGGCGGAGCCAGAGAACTTCTCTGGATTGAGAGAAAAGAAGGATATGCCAGGATTTTTCTACAGAGCTATTCTTTCCAATCCAGGGATGTCATCATCATTTTTTCTCATGGTGGTCGGAATGCTGCCCCAATTGAAGTTGCTCTGGAAGCTAAAACTCGCGGGCTTAAAGTCATAAGTGTATCCAGCCATAAGAATATGAAAGTCTCAAAACCATCTCATTCTTCGGGCAAGTTTCTGGCACAAATAGCTGATGTGGCCATTGATAATTGTGTCCCAGCTGAAGATGCTCTGGTCGATGTCGGGCGGCCAGAGAGGATTGCAGCTGGTTCCACTGCGGCCGCAGTTTCGATAGCCATGGCTTTAGTAGCTGAAACCGGCGCCCTTCTGGCAACAAAGGGAAGTCTCACTCCGACTTTTGTTTCACCCAATGTCCCTGGAATTGCTCCTGATCACAATGATCAGGTTTATCAGGCTTTTACTGAGTTTTATTATAGCCGTCCGGTAAATACCGATAAGTTAAGTAAGGAAAAAGCTCGAGATAAAAGCAAGGACAAAGATAATTAAGGGAGCATTCTGAAGACAAACAAAAATAAAAAGAAAGAAAAATGGCGAAAAGGAGAAATAAAAGGAAAAAATGAACAGCCAAAATTCAGAAATGGAAATTAAAAATAAAGATTTAGTTTCGCTTCTGACTGCTTCCTGTTCAGCCGGAATGTTTGTTTTTGGAATTGTTATGGCCATTCTCGGGGCGATCTTGCCCGAACTTTTTGAAAATCTCAGACTGGAAAGAATCCAGGCGGGTAATCTTTTCTTTTTTATGAATCTGGGAATGCTGTTCTCTACTCTTTTTTTTGGTCCTGTGGTCGACCGCTTCGGCTTTAAAATCTTTCTGGCAGTGAGCTCCATGATTGTCAGTCTATCTTTCGCCGGGCTGGCTTTTTCTTCCAATTATTCTTACGTTTTGGTTTCAGCTATTTTTCTCGGTCTGGCTGGAGGCGGCCTCAACGGTGGTACCAACGCTTTAGTCAATGACCTCAATCCAGAAAAACGAGCTGCTGCCCTGAATTTTCTGGGGATATTTTTTGGCTTTGGGGCTCTGTTAGTGCCCCTTTTAATGGGCAGTCTGCTTAAACTGACCAACTTGAGAATGATCATTCTATTAGCATCCTTTTTAAGCCTTTTGCCGTTTGTGCTTTTTTCGATTTTTAATTTTCCCCGGCCCAAGCAGCCTCAGGGTTTTCCTTTTAAAGATGTCAAAAAAATTATCGGCTCAGAAATTCTCTGGCTCGGAGCTTTTATTCTATTTTTTCAATCAGGAAACGAATTTTCAGTAGGGGGCTGGTTGAGCAGTTTTTTTCAGGAAAAATTTCAGCTTGGGGCCGGACATTCAGCTCTGATTCTTTCCGGCTACTGGTTGTTTTTGATGCTCGGCCGGCTTGTTTTTTCTAAGTTGCTGGGAAAAGTTAAGCGGGAAATTGTAGTTTTCCTCAGTGCCGGTCTTTCACTTTTAGCTCTGTTGGGAATGATTTTAAGTCCGGGGAAAATTGCTGCAGCTATCTCGGCAATTTTAATTGGTCTGGGTTTTGCTGCTATTTATCCGACAACTCTTTCGGTCATTGGCGAAGCTTTTCCCAATTATTCAGGGACAGCTTTTTCACTGGCCATAGGCACAGGTTTGGTGGGAGGGATGCTATCGCCCTGGTTGATCGGCCGGGTCAGCCAGCATTATTCTCTCACCCTTGCCCTTTTTGTTCCCGCCTTTAATCTGCTGATGATTCTCGGATTGCAGGGCTGGCTGTATTCTAAACTTTTAAAGAGTGGCAGTAATTAATAAAATTAAAAAAGAAATTCAAGCTGGATAAAAGTCTAAAAGAAGTAAGTAAATATATGAAAAATTATTCATATATTATCTTCGGCCTGTTCAAGGTTATAATCCCGGTCTGGATTGGAGCAGGAAATCAGAAACGGATGACTTCTAAACCTCAGTTAATTGAGCTCATAGTTCGCCGGGCTGAGATGGGAATGACTCAATCAGCCAATGGAGCTTTGAGGGTAGCTTTTTCCAAAAGATTCGTGACAACCGGCGGTTGGCTTAGACCTGATGTGCCATTTTTTGCTTTTCTTTGATTTAAATAAAAAGTGATAAAATATAAATTGCTTAAAATTAAATTGGCAACAAAGGAGAAACAACAGGATGATGAAAGTCAGAGCTATCAGAGGAAATTTGATTTTACCCGATCGAGTAATTAAAGATGGTCTATTGGTCATTAAAGATGAAAAAATCGAAGGCATTTACCAACCAGAAGAATTGCCCTCCTTAGATTCAATCGAGCTTATAGACCGTCGCCACCTGTGGATATCTCCAGGGCTTATTGACGTACATCTCCATGGAGCCCTGGGGAAAGAAGCAATGGATGGGAAAGCGGAAAGCCTGCGTCAGATAGCCAACCATCAGGCAGCCTGTGGAGTGACTGGATTTTTCCCGACTACTCTGACTGCCAGCCAGGAAGCTATCTCCCAGGCAATTGAAGCGGTAAAAGAAGCTAAAAAGGAAAATCTATCGTCAGAAATTCTGGGGATCCATTTAGAAGGGCCTTTTGTCAGTCTCAAGCGAAAAGGTGCCCAGGATCCTAAATATATCAGAGAAATTAATGAGGCTGAACTGGAACGACTGGCCGGGTCTCTTAATGGATTAAAAACCTTAATCACTATGGCTCCAGAAGTCGGCCGAAACCTGGATTATATAAAAAAGATGACAGAACTGGGCTGGGTGGTTTCTATTGGTCATACAGATGCTACCTATGATGAAACCAGAAAAGCTATTGAAGCGGGAAGCAATCATGCCACTCATCTATTTAATGCCTGGCGGGAATTCCACCATCGTGAACCAGGAGGAATTGGAGCGGTCCTGGATAGCGACCGGGTATTTGTCGAGCTGATTGCTGATGGCATCCACGTCCATCCCTGTTTTATTCGCCTGGCTGTATTCCGCAAAGGAAAAGACCGGGTTTGCCTGATTACTGATTCTTTAAAGGAAACAGGTTTGCCTGATGGTACCTATGCCTGGGGTGGCCTGGAGGTAGTTCTCAAGGGTAATGAAATCAGGTTGAAGGATTCGGGTGTCCTGGCCGGTTCGGTCCTTCATCTCAATCAGGGGGTGAAAAATGTTCTGAACTGGACCGGACTTACAGTCCCGGAAGTGGTATCGATGGCTTCTTTGACTCCAGCAAAAAGTGTTGGCCTTGAGGCCGAGATTGGCAGCCTGGAAAAAGGCAAGCTGGCTAACCTAACTGTTTTTGACCAGAACTTTCAAACCGTGGAAACTTATCTTCGGGGGAAAAAGGTTTATCCTGAAAGAAAATGAAAAATGAGGAGGGGAGATGAGGGGAAAATCAGCTAAAAATCTGGTTTTTGAGTCAATTTTATTTCTGTTGATTCTTACCTTTTTGGTTATTTCAACTTCAGCCTCTGATTTAGAGTCAACCCGGGCAGAAAAAACAAAACCGGTCTCTTTGACTTCTGGTTTTGAGTTTAAATTTCAGCCGGCTCCGGCTAATATAGCTGGCTTTTTAGATTGCTCTTTTACCAGGCCGTTCGGGTATAAGCTCGTACAATTCGGTCACACCTCCGCTCCCGGGAACATTGATAATAATTCTGAAGGCAGTGCCTGTCCGGTCGGAGGACTGGGAACAGGTGGTTTCGAATGGACAATCAGCGGAAATTTCCGTTACTGGTTTCTCCAATCGGGCTGGTTCGTAGATGATACGATTCCGGCTGATGCTTTTCATCTTTTTATAAGAAAGGGCAATCAGAAAATCGTTCAGACACTTTCGGCTGATCAGAAGACCGATGTTCTTCAAAGCTGGAAATGGCGACTGGCGCCTGGGAGTGGAGATTATTTTGCTTTATATCCAAAAAGTGGTTTTTCTTTTGAAAAGAATAAAAACTGGCCGGTAAAAATAGCGGTTGTTCAATTTTCCCCGGTAATTCCGGGAAATTACCGGGAGACGAGTTATCCTGTCGCCATTTATAAATGGATCATCAGCAATTCCTCGAAATCTCCGGTAGAAGTCTCAATAATGCTCACCTGGGAAAATATGGTCGGCTGGGAAGCAGTCTGGCCAGGTGGCAATGTACCCGAAACTCAATTTGTCTGGGATAAGAAAAGTCAGGGTAATTTTAGCCAGTTTGTGGCTGAAGGGCAGAAAAAAGCCATCATTTATAAAAGAAAAGGAACTGATATCCGTCGGGGAAAGGCTTTGACTGGAACTATGGCCATAGCTGCTGCAGAAATTCCGGGAAAAGCCGAGGTTTCCTACTTTCTGGATTTTGATCCAACAGGGGATGGGGCTGAAGTGATGGAGCCATTTGCGGCTTCAGGAAAATTGCCTACAAAAAAAGAAGAAGCAAAAGAAACATCGGCCAAAAGCCAGAGAGTTGCCTCGGCTCTCTGTCTTACTCTGAAATTAAAACCAGGGGAAAAAATAGAAGTACCCTTTGTCCTGAGCTGGGACTTTCCTTATTACGAATTTGGAAAAGGTGTGAAATACAGGAAAAAATATACGGAATTTTTTGGAGCCGATGGAGAGAAGGCTCAAGCTCTGGCTTTTGAAGCTCTGGAAAAATACAGCCAGTGGGAAAAAGCCATCGATAGCTGGCAGCAGACAATTATTAGCCAGAAAAATCTGCCAGGCTGGTTTAAACAGATTCTTTTCAATGAACTTTATGTCCTGAGTGAAACTGGTATCTGGGAAGCTTCTACCAATCTTTTCACTTATTTAGAAAGTGCTGATTATCTGATGTATGGAACGTTCGATGTGGATTCTTACTGCTGGCAGGTTCTGGAGCTGTGGCCGGAGCTCGAACTCAGGAACATTCACTTTTTCGCCGAAACAGTTGACTGGATCGATCCGGCTTATAAGATTTATCAGTACAATCAGGTTTTTCCCAAAGAAGTTCCGACTGAAAAGAAAAGTTATTACTGGAATGTCAACAAAGAGAAGGGGATGATCCCCCACGACCTCGGTTCTCCTCGGGCCAGACCCTGGGTGGTGCTTAATGCTTTTGATTGGCAGAACGGAAATGTCTGGAAAGACCTCAATCCCAAGTTCCCGCTTCGAGCCCTGCGCGATTATCTAACTGCAGGCAAAGAAAAGGTTGAATTTCTTAGAGATATTTTTACTGCCTCAGTTTTAGCTCTGGACACTCTGGAGAAAAGGTTCGGGCATCCAGAATCTCATATCCCCCAGAATGAAGGAATTCCGGATCAAACCTACGACACCTGGCGGATGAAAGGCACCAGTGCCTATGTGGGGCTCCTTTGGCTATCTTCTTTAAAAGCTACCTGCCGCCTGGGCGATCTGCTGCTGGAGAAAAATGTGGAAGAAGTCCATGGAGTGAAAATAAAAGATGTTCAGAAACGATATTTATCCTGGATAGAAGCCGGAAAAAAAGAAATCCAGAAACTCTGGAATGAAGAGAAAGGCTATTTTCGCATCGACAGCTATACTGATGATATTATGACTGACCAGCTTTTTGGCCTCTGGTATGCCTCTATGCTCGGGCTGGAAAAAAGCGAGCCCTTGCTTCCCGAAGAGCAGGTTAAAAGAGCTCTAAAGACTATTTTCGAGAACAATGTGGTTGGCTTTGGCGATGGTTTAATGGGGGCAGTTAACGGTCGCACAGCTTCGGGCAAACAGCTTTTCAGTCAGCAGGGAGATGAAGTTTGGGTTGGAACAACTTATGCCTTTGCTTCCAATCTTTTACTTCATGACCTGGAAAAAGAAGCCTGGCAAACAAACTACGGTATATATCGGGTGGTCTGGAGTCCTGAGGGTCAGGGCTACTTTTTTAAAACGCCAGAAGCCTATCTTAATCCAGATGAATATGTCTGGAATAACCCTCAGCAGAAAAATGGTCAGAATCTTTTCAGAGCCATGAAGTATATGAGACCGGGGGCGGTCTGGGCTTTTTATCGTGCCTGGCTTCAGGTGAAAAAATAAATGTGAATAAAAATATTAGCAATTGGAAGAAAATAAAAATTAGCAATAAAAGATAAAAGTATGAGCCACAAGAGTCAGAAAAAAAATAAAAGAGAAAAAGAAGTTCTAAAAAAGCCAGAAACTAAAAAATTTTATAGTAAGCTATTTTTATTGCTGGCGGGTATAGCCGTTGTAGTTAGCGGATTTTTGTTTTTTAAATTATGGCTTGCATCTTCAACTTCATTCCAGAGCTTCTGGAAAAGTCAGGGGGTAGAAAAGCCCAACGTTGTACTGATAACCATGGATACTACCAGGGCTGATCATTTACCCCTATATGGTTACCAGGGCGTCCAGACTCCTAACTTAAATAGGTTGGGTCAAAAAGGCGTTGTCTTTGAGCAATGTGCTACCACTGCCCCGCTGACTCTTCCCGCGCACTGTTCAATTATGACTGGTTATTATCCTCCATACCATGGAGTACGAGTCAATGGGAATAATGCTCTGGGTGATGGTCAGAAGACTCTGTCTGAAGTTTTTTCTGCTGCTGGTTATAAAACTGCGGCAATCATTGCTGCCTTTGTTCTGGATGGACGCTGGGGGTTAAAGCGAGGTTTTGATTATTATGACGATCGATTTGATTTAAAAAAATATAAACAGCTTGATCTGGGAATGGTTCAGCGCCGTGGTGATGAAGTAGTAAATTTGGCTTTAAACTGGCTGGAAAAAAATAAAGATAAACCCTTTTTTATCTGGGTTCATCTTTATGATCCTCATCTTCCTTATGAACCCCCGGAGCCATATTTTTCTCAATATAATTATAACCCCCCAGTTAGCCTTTATGATGGGGAAATTGCTTTTATGGATGCCCAGATTGGAAGGCTTTGTTCCTGGTTGGAAACAAATGGTCTCGATAGAAAGACAGTAATGGTTTTGGTTGGAGATCATGGAGAGGGTCTGGGCGAACATGGTGAATTAGCTCATGGTTTTTTTATCTACGATTATGCCATTCATGTGCCATTTATTATAGCGACTCCAAATAGGAAGGCCCAAGGTCTAAGAATCAGCGATCAGGTTAGCACAGTTGATATTTTCCCTACGGTAACCGAAATAGCGGGAATAAAAGCTCCTGACACTCAGGGCCGCTCTCTGGTGGGATTAATGTTGGGGAGAAGAGAAAAAGAAGTGCCAGCCTACAGTGAATCAATGAGTCCCAGTCTCCACTATGGTTGGAGCCCCTTGCTGGGATTGAGAACCGGGCGTTTTAAATTCATTGATGCTCCCCGGCCTGAACTTTATGATTTAAAGCAGGATCCAAAAGAATTGAATGATGTTCAAAACAGATTTCCCGAAGTTGGGCTCAATTTAAAAAAAGAACTGGATAATTTGCTGGAGAAAATCAGCCTGGGAGCACCGGAACCACAACCCGCCAACCTTGATTCTGAAACTGTCCGCCGCTTAGCTGCTCTGGGATATATAGGAGCCTCGGTCCAGATAAAGACTAAGCCAGCAAAGGATTTAGCTGACCCTAAGGACAAACTGGAAGTTTATGAGCTTATTCAGCAGGCCGGCGACTTGCTCAATCATGAAAAATATCTGGAAGCCAGTCAAAATCTCGAGCGGGCCTTATCTCTGGAACCGGGGACTCCTCAGGCCAGGTTGCTGCTTTCTACCTGCTATCTGGAACTGGGGAGAAAAGCTGAAGCCAAAAAGCTTCTGGATGATATACTTAAGGACGACCCTAATTCAGTTCAGGCTCTGATTTCACTGGCCAATATTTTGCTGGAAGAAGGCCGGGATGAGGATGTAATTTCTCTCAGCAAAAAAGCCCTCTCGCTTGATAATCGTAATACTCAGGCTTATACCCTGATTGGCGAAGTTTATATGAGAAAGATGGAACACTCTCGGGCCCTTCCTTATTTATCCAAGGCAGTGGAAATACAGCCCAAAATGACCCGCAATGAATTGAATCTATCTGTCTGTTTGATTGGTTTGAAAGAATATTCAAAGGCCGAAGAGGTCATCAAAAAAATCCTGGTGGATTATCCCAAATTTCCTCTGGCCTATTTCCATCTTGGCCTGCTTTATGAAGAACAGGGACGTCTGGAAGAGGCTATCAAGGCTTATTCTCAGGAGGTTGAGAATTTTCCTGACCATTTTCGGGCCAGATTTAATTTAGGTAAGCTTCTTCTCCAGCAGGGGGATCTTTCTGGCTACCTGGAACAAATGGAAAAAGTTATGAAAATTGCTCCGAAAGAAGCGGAGGGCTACCTGTTTTATGCCCGAGGTAAACTCCTGCGGAATGATAACCCGGCAGAGATATTGAGCTTGATCAATACCGGTTTAAGCCTGGCCAGAACTTCTGAACTTAAAGCTCTGGCTTATTTTCTTATGGCTGATGCTTATAATAGATTGAGACAGCCAGAAAAAGTTCAGGAGGCCCTGGCTAAGGCCAACCAGTTTAAAAATCAGACTACGGAGTCAAAAAGATGAAATTAAAAGCAAACAGAAAAGAAAAGAAGTTGTTTTTAAAATTCTGCCTGATAGGGTGGGTGGGGTTTTTTCTGTTTATAAATTTATCCTTCGGGCAGTATCGGGAATATCATTTATACGGTCTGGTGGTGGATAATGAACGCCAGCCTTTGGCTTCAGCCGAAATCATCCTTCAGGATACAGCTACCAGCCGAAATTATAGGGTTAAGACTGATAAAAATGGCCGCTATGTCATTTCGGGCTTACCTCATGGTCATTACCGGGTCACAGTGAAAAAAGAAGGTTATGAAACCAGAACCTTCGAGTGGGATTTTTCTCAACCGCAGGAGCGAATGCAAAAAGTAGAGATGGAGAACATAGTTTTGACCTCAGAAAAAGAAATGAAGCTGGCAGCTCAGGCTAAAGAAGCCAAACAGGCTTTAGATCATGCTCTGGAGTTAATCAAGCAAAACAATCTGGAAGAGGCTTTGAATCTGCTACAGGACCTGGCCAAAAAATATCCCGATGATTCTAATGTTCGTTATCTCCTCGGTCTGACTTTTGGTCGGCTGCATCATTATCAGGAAGCGGTTGTCGAGTTAACCAAAGTTACTGAACTGGTACCTCAATTTGCGCCAGCCTATCAGCAACTTGGTTATTGTTATCAAAACTTGAAGGATATGGATAAAGCTCTCCAGTATTATAAAAAATCGGCTGAGCTTGACCCAACTAATACAGCCAATCTTTATAATCTGGGTTTGATTCTTTTTGAAATGAATAAAATTGAGGAAGCTTTGTTCTATTTCGAAAAGGCAATAGCGGCTAAGCCAGATGACGTAGATACCCTGGAAATGATTGCCAGGTGTTATATCAATAAAGGTGATTTGCCCCGGGCAGTGGAATATCTGGAAAAAGCCCGGAGCTTTGCCCGGGATGAAGAAAAAATTAAATTTCTGGATAAATTTATAAACACCCTGAAAGAGCAAATTAAAAAATAGTGAATAAACGATGGAAAGTGCCTGAACAAATTCATCCATAAAGGGCGAAGGGAAAAGGGATTCGACTATAATTTAAAAACTTGACAAAAAAATATTTTTTAAGCTAAATATTATTTGGAATCAGCAAAGAAAGGAGGTGGGAATTCCAGCAGGCAAAAAATAACAATAAGTCTGAGGGTTCCTTCTTGTTTACTGGTTAAACAAGAAGGGTGGTTATTGGTGAAAAGGAGGGTAAAATGAAAAGAAGTTTGTGGTGGAGAAAGTTTTTTTTATTGTGCCTTATTTTTACCTTTCTGGTGCCACTGGTTTATGCTCAAACGATTGAATATGGAAAGCTAAGCGGTACCATTGTGGATGAAGAAGGGGCTCCTCTTCCTGGTGTAAATGTTGAGATAGCCAGCCCGTCGATGATAGGTGGAAAGAGAGTTACCCAGACTTCGACTCGTGGTTCCTATGTCTTCATCAATTTGCCGCCGGGCAAATATACCTTGACTGCTTCTCTTTCGGGATTTAAGACCATCAAGCAGGAGAACATAATCATTACGGCCGGCTCTTCAATGGTGGTAGATATCAAGATGGAGATGGGCAAGTTAGAAGAAACAGTAACGGTAACTGCTGCCGGTCCGGTAGTTGATGCTAAAACTTCAACTGTAGCTACCAACATTCAAAGCGAGTTATTAGCCAAGTTGCCAACCAGCCGCGACGCTTTCTATGATTTAGCCTTAACCACACCAGGGATGGTATCTCAAGGAAAAGATGGAAGCTGGCTGCCAAGCCCGAGTGCTTATGGTGGCGCTTCCAATGAGAATGTCTTTTTAATCAACGGGGTTAATACTACCAACCCCCGTTCGGCTGCTTATGGTTCTCTGGTCAATGTTAATTATAATACTGTTGAGGAAGTAAGAGTTATTGCTCTGGGATCAAAGGCAGAATATGGAAGCTACTCCGGCGTAGCCATTGACGTTTTGACCAAATCTGGCAGTAATGATTTCCATGGAAATTTCTCAGTTTATGGGGCCCCGAAAAAATGGATTGCTGATAACCAGCCGAAGCCGGCTACCCCGGGGGCTGCTGTGGATATGGGACCGTTTGGTCCTTATGGTGAAAGATTGTTTATCGGTCCTGGTGATGACATCTTAAACAGAAATACTCTGGAATATGAATTTAATGCTACTGCCGGTGGTCCTATCAAAAAAGACAGGTTGTGGTTTTATGGCGGTCTGGATTATATCCGGAGCAATTCTAAAACGCCCTTCTGGCAGCCCTTAAACAGATACTGGGGGCGCTTTGGCGATATAAAAATCACGGCTGAACCCTGGACCAATCACCGGGCCTGGATTGCCTATCATTATGAAAAAAATAAAGGCGATGGCTGGACCTGGGATCCTCACTGGGATCCTACTATGACTTATGGTCAGAACAGCCAGACCAACAGCATTTCCGCACAATGGCAATGGATGGCTACGGGCAAGACTGTTTTTACCCTGAAGTATTTAGGATTCTGGAGAAATGACAAGCCATTTATTCCCTCTGATGCCCCTAATCATCCAGGTTATATTAACTGGTGGAAATGGTCAACCTATGGAATTAACGGAGCCTTCCCCTATGTCGAAGCTCAAAAATCAAGCCGCAACACCATTCAGGCAGATATGTCTTATTATGCCGAAAATTTCCTTGGTGAGCACGATATTAAGTTCGGTATTCAATATACGCTGGGGAGAGGCAACTGGGAGGGAGGTTATTTCCAGGGCTATGCTAACTTTGCTTATCCTGCTCCCTGGACCCAGAATATCAACTATCTGCGTAACTGGTATGGAGCAACCGGACTCGTTTTTTACAATGCCCAGACATGGCTGAATCCTTTTCTTACAGTAAGAACCGCAGACCAGGCTGGAGCTTTTTTTGATGATCAGTGGACTCCAACCAAAAGACTGACCATTAACCTTGGCTTGCGCTTCGATCGAATGACCACTAAGTACGGTAAAGGCAAGGTTTATGCTATGCCCTCAACACCGGAAGAAATTAACTCGCCGCCACCGGTAATTCGAGACAGGCAGGGAACCGGAAATATTTTTGACTTCAAGCTCTTTTCTCCGCGGGTTGGTCTTACCTATTCTCTGACCCGTGATATGAAAACTATCTTCCGTGTTAGTTATGGACGTTACTATATGCCCCTCAGCGTAGAATATTTGAGGCGTTTCGGGCCGGATATGCCCACTGCCACCATTCACTATATTTTCTACACAATTCCATTTGATCTTGTTGACCTTAACGGAGATAACTGGATTTCTCCGGCTGAAACTGTTAATGCTGCTCGGTATCTTACTGACCCGCAGTATATTACCCCTGATGCTCGGCCAAGCTGGTGGGATGAATATCAACAAAGAGATTACTCCTGGCAATTAAAAGTCAAGAGTGGGACTAAAGACCAGTATACTGACCAAATCACTCTAAATCTGGAGAGAGAGATAATCAAGGACATTTCTCTGAGTGCTACTTACATCTGGAAAAGAACTGGAAATATCTTTGTTAACTGGCCGCTCAATAGAGAGACACAGCAGCCATTTGAATATGAGCGAAAGCAGTATACCACTCAATATGGTCAGGTGGTTTCTCTCTACAGCATAGTCTTGAAAGACTATAATGGTGATGGAGTCATAAATGGTGCGGACATCGGCTGGATTGGTAACCATACTGATTATATGGTTCAGAATATGCCCGTTGTCGATGGAATAAAGCCGCGCCGTTTATATCAGGGCCTGCAATTCATGCTTAACAAGCGCTACTCCAATAGATGGCAGTTGCTGGCTTCAGTTTTATTCTCCTGGTCTGATGGTTTTGCTATGAGGCCGGTCCGCCAGGATTTCAATTTTGAAGGTCCGATGGTCATGGATACCCTGTTCTTAGCCGGCCTGAATCAGACAGTCAATAATATGAAGGGTCCGCTTCCTCATACTCAGAAGTTTGAATTCAAGCTCTCAGGCTCCTATAAAATCCCCTTTATTGAGACTGATCTTGGCTGGAGAATAAGATATAATTCTGGTTGTCCGCTGTGGCCGCTGGAAGTAATCCCGGTTATTACTCAGTGGGGCTATCCTCAAGGTCTGGTAGTTAATACCGGAGATAATTACGTTGTCTCCATTGATCCGACCAAACCCTGGTATCTGCCGCATGAAATTGTAGTAGATCTTAGAGTGGATAAAGCTTTTAGACTGAAAAGAGCTGGAGATATCCGTCTGGCAATAGACATCTTAAATCTGTTCAACGAACATGCCGTTACCAATGCAGGTTATGGAGGTTCAATTGAGCCGGTCATTGGTCGGGTTTCTGGCATAACCTATCCATCGCGGAAAGTAAGGCTGAGCTTCAGCTATGAGTTCTGATCTTTTTGATTAGAATAAAGGGCGTCCGGGCAGCGTCCCGGGCGCCCTTTTTTATTCTGAAGGTTAAAAAAGTTATAATAACGATATGAAAAAGGGTAAATTTTGGATTTATCTTAAATCAGTTATTTTGTTTTTTTTATTCTTTTGGGAAATTGTTTCTCTTAGTCCACTTTTATTTTCTTCTGATTTGCCCGAAAGATATAGAAAATGGCTGGAAGAAGAAGTTGTTTATTTGATAACGCCGAAAGAAAAGGAAGTATTTTTAAAACTGCAGAGCGATCGGGAAAGGGATATTTTTATAGAGGCTTTCTGGAAGCAGCGAGATCCCACCCCGGGAACGCCCCGCAATGAATTCCGCGAGGAACATTATCGCCGGCTTAATTATGCCAATCAATTTTTGGGGCGGGGGACAGGTAAACCAGGTTGGAAAACTGATCAGGGACGAATATATATCATTCTTGGCCCGCCCAATAATATTGAAAAATATGAAGATTTGAATGGGGTTTACCCCACCCAGGTCTGGTTTTATTATGGTGATACCAGATATGGGCTGCCGGCTGCTTTTAATATAATTTTTTATAAAAAAGGCGGGGGTGGAGAATATGTGCTCTATTCTCCTTCTGATGATGGACCTCAGGCGCTGGTGGCTGATTATATGTACAATGCCAAAGATGCCCGTGATGCCTATCAAATGTTATATCAGCTTTCCCCCAATCTGGCTGAACAGTCCTTAAGCTTAATTCCCAGTGAAAGAATGGAACCCGGGGTAATAAATCTGGCCTCTAACCGTCTTTTGGCCACCATCTTCTCTTTGCCTCAACGCCAGGTTGAGGACAATTATGCTGAAGCCTGGTTTAAATATAAAGATTTGATAGAAGTTGACTACAGTACAAATTATATAAATGCAGATTATGAAATCTGGACAGTCAGGGACAAACAGGGAAATTATCTCCTCAATTACTCAGTTGAACCAGGAAAAGTTTCGGCGGAAGAGGAAGCACAGGGATATACAGTTAGATTTGATTTAAACGGGCGCCTTTCTGATGAGCGGGGGCGGACAATTTATCAGTTTGAAAAGAGTCTTCCTTTAACTTTGACTCGCAGCCAGTTGGAGGAAATAGGTAAAAGGGCGGTAACTTTTCAGGATGTTTTTCCTGTCATTCCCGGAACTTACACTTTTGACCTTCTGATAAAAAATCCGCTTTCCAAGGAATTTTCCGGATATTCCCAAAAAATTCAGCTTCCGGCGGAAATAAGCAGCCCCACACTGGGGCCAATTCTTTTAGCTTATGCCAGTCAGAATTTGGCAGAAGAATCCACTCTGGTTCCCTATCAAATTAATAAAATTCAGCTCCTTAGCCGCGTCCGCAAGACTTTTACTCCTTCTGATTCTTTGGTAGTCTGTCTGCAGGTTTTGGGGGTAAAGGGAACAGCCCAATCTAAGGCTCAGCTTAAACTCATCCTCATTAAAGAAAATCAACCGGTATGGACCAAGGATATCAATTTAAATCAATTTCAGTCAGAGCCATTAATAATGGAGAAAATTTCTCTCAGTCCTTTTGTTCCAGGATATTATACTTTAGAGGCAGAAATTCTGATTGAGGGGCAAGTTAGAAATAGCCGGCGAGCCGAGCTGGAAATTTCTTCCCTGCCAGCTTTAGCCACTCCTATAGTTGTATCTCGCGGGAGTCTGTCGGAATCTGAGGAGCTCTTTGTAACTGGAATTCAATTGTTAAACCAGGGAGAAAATGCTGAGGCTATCCTGAGACTGGGTGCTGCTTTTTCTCAAAGTCCAGGGATAAAACAGGCTTTAGCCTACGGAGAAGCCCTTTTTCGTTCAGGAGAATACCGGAAAGTTACTGAATTGCTAAAACCTTATGATCAGCCAGAAGCTCCGGCTGAACTACTTTCGCTCCTCGGACGGTCTTATCATTCCCTTAACCAATTGGCTGCAGCCTCGATTTATTATGAACAGTATTTAAAACAGTTTGGGACTAATGTGGAAATCCTGAATTACCTTGGAAGTTGCTATTATCAATTGGGGAATAAAGAAAAAGCCCTCTCCGTCTGGGAAAAATCTTTAAGCCTTAATCCTGATCAGGAAAAACTAAAGGAACTGGTTAATTCTCTGAAAAAGAACAACTAAACAGCAAAGAAAGAAAAGCTTTGATTGCTATTGTTCTGACAGCAGATAAAAGCAAATAAACATTGATTATTTCCCTTCTATTGCCTGGACATTCCAGCCTCTTACTCTGACTTCCACCTCGTCCCCCTCAAGGTCATCGGTGAAAAAATATCCTTTGATGATTCGTTTTTCCTGCGGCCAGAGGGAAATATAATTGTCCTCCAGAAAGATTGGCAGGATTGATTTTTGTCTCAATTTTTTCAGCACCTGGATTTCAAGATTAAAAGCCAGGACTGCCGAAGGATTATCCAGCTCAATACTTATTTTGGTGATATTCCCACTGCCTTCTATTTTCCAGTGGTACTTGATTTCAGTCCGGGGCAGATTGTTTAAGGCTTTAAAATCAGCGTACTTTTTTACCGGGGTAACAAACCAGGTAGTTTTATCAAAATCCAGAAGGTCTGGAGTGGTGGAGAGACAGTAAAGGTTCTGGTCTTTAAGTTCTCCTTTTAGTCCTGAAATCCTTAAGTCCAGAAAATAATCGGGTGTTAAATCTGCTATTGGAGGCAGTTTAGTCAGGACAATTTTGCTATCAGGCTCGAGTTCTAAGGGAAATTCGCTGTGATATTTTTCTTTAAAACCCAGATCAAAGATTCTGATTGTGGCTTTTAATTTTTCAGTTTTTTCTGAGGAAAGATTAGAGGCAATTATTTCTTTGGTTTCATAATCATAAATTAAATGCACCGGTTGACAGGCTTTTCGGGCACCATAAAAAGCACCTGTGGGCATCAGAAAATAGTCATAAAGCTGCCACCAGAGCTTGGGCCAGGCCGAATTATACATCCATTGAATTATTCCTGTGGCCTGGTATCTTCTTACAATGAAAGCCTCAAACATAGCCCTCATTGCTTCATAATTAAGATACTGGGCTTCACGGCAGTATCCAGTTACGTCTTTTGGCCAGCCTAATCGCTCTTTCATTGCTTCGTTATAGCGATCAAGATTACGGAAGATTCCGCGGCAGCAATGGTAGTCCCAGTAATCATTAGGCGGCCAGAGAGCCTCTTCTGGGATCATTTTCTTGAGACTTTCCAGAACAGGTACCTGTGGGCCAGGACCGGTTTCTGTGTTAAAGCCAAAGGCTCCACCATATTTTTTATCTTCATACCAGTAGTTGGGTGGGACCCAGTCATATGGCCCGTTCATTTTGACTCCTGATTTGCCAGAAACCGGACTGACTTTGGTTCCGGTTGAATTTAGAAAGGGCCTGGTGGGATCATCCGCCGCCAGGATTTTATGATATTCATTTTCGAGTTCAGGCTTGGGGACCAGATCACTGGCTAATGCCCAGACAAAGATACTGGGATGATTGCGCAGCCAGAGGACCTGATCATGGAAAGATTGGGCTACTAAAGATATATCTTCCGGACTTAAAATTCCGCCAAAAGTCGGGTCAGTTGCTTTTCCCAGAAGGTTTTCCCATTCCCACTGGCAGCTCCAGCCAACCATTAGAAGAATTCCCTGTTCATCGCACAGGTCGTATAGTTCATCGCTCGTTCCCCAGAATCCTTCGAGTCTCAGGGCATTAAGATTCATGTGGCGAGCATATAGAATTTCATTTCTAACTTTTTTTGTCCTGTTGTTCAAAAAGAGATCATCTGTCCAGCCGCCGCCACGGATGAGAATTTTTTTTCCGTTAAGAAGATAGCCTTTATAACCATCCTCATTCAGATAATCTTTTATTTCCCGGATGCCGAATCTTACCATCGCCCAATCGGAGACTAAACCCCAGGCTTTAAATTGGGGTGGCATTTTCATCTGTTCTTTTTCTTTTTCCTGTTTTTTTTCTTTCTGTGTTTTTTCTGCTGCTTGAGGTTTTTCTTTCAATTTTTCTGTCGGGTTTTCCCCTCCCATTTTATTTTTAAAAGATAAAATTAAAAGATAGAGTTCTGGTTTGCCCAGGTCATAAGTCCACCAGATCCTGGGATTTTTCAGGATAAGTTCCTGGTATTTATCGGGAGCAAAAAGCACTTTTTGGGTTTCTTTTGGCCCAAGCTTTATTTCCTGGGAAATTCTAATATTCTCTACTTCAGCTTCCAGGGAACCAAGCACCAGCTTGTTGGAATTGTTTTGAAGCTCGGCGGAAATAATCAACCGGGCTTCTTTTAAAGTGGGGTCAAGCTGGGTTTGAACAAAAGGATTTTTAATACTGACTTCTCCCGTCAATTTTATTTTAACTGGGCGCCAGAGTCCCATACTGTGGTCAGGCGGGGCCGGATTCCAGTCAACAAAACCAATGGTTGGTTCTCCTTTAACCGGTGGAATTACCTCAATAGCCAGAACGTTTTTTTCGCCAATTCTGGCCAGTTGAGTAATATCCAGATCAAAACGTCGAAATGGACCATAGATCTGTGAAGCATCAGCGACTTTCTGACCATTAAGCCAGATATTGGCTCGATAGTTTACTCCGTCCAATTCAAGATGAGCAAAGGTTTTTCCCGGATAGGCAGTTAATAAGAATTCGGTACGATACCACCAGGAAACTTTGAAATCATCTTCTTTAATATTTTCCAGATTTTTGCCAAAGTAAACATCCTCATAAATATTATCATCAACCAGAGTTCCCAGAACGGTTGAGGGAACCTGGGCAGGATACCAGCGATCAATATTAATCCCGGGTGTGGATAATACTTCGCCTCCCACCTGCAATTTAGCCGAAGATTGTATGAACCATTGGGTCAGATTCAAGGTGGTATCAGGCATTATCCGCAAGCTGCCCCAGTTCTGAGGAGGGGCCTGAGGAAAATTGCGGTCAATCATCTGGGCCAGGAGATTAATGGAAATCAGAAGAACTCCGGCAGTTAAAATCTGAAATTTAGCCTGGAGCGGGCTGATACTTTTCATAGCGGCCTCCTCTTTATCTATGTCCTAAAATTAAATGATATTTTACTAACTATCATTCCAGTCTTAAAGTTACTATTGAGGCTGGCAGCATTTTCAGCGGGAATTTTGCTGGTCGTATTTTTTCTTCTTTAAGATTAGAAATGTAAATCTCTTTTCTGTTAAGAAGCTCCCCGTTAAGAACAACTTTTTCGGGCTGACCTGATGGATTGAAGAGCCTGAGTATAAAACCGCGCCCGTCCTCTGTCGGTTTAAATCTGGTGGCAATGATTTTTTCCGGAATTACCTGAAGCGCTGGAGCTGAGGCAGGTTCTGTGCTTCCCGTGGCTAACGGTAGAAGAGGCTGGCAGACCTCCAGGCTTTTTCTTTTAACCAGGCTCAAATCAAAAGTGGGCTCAATGATAAGAGAATAACGGAAAGTAATTTCGCCCTCCTGCTCAGCTTTGTAGTTTGTATGCCAGTAATTATTAAAGGCATAGGAAATTAGAGTCGTTGAGGGTTTAATCTCTTTTTTCCAGAGGCGGGGGTAACCATTGATTCTTCTTTCATCGGTCAGCTCTCCTATTTCTACCAGAGGAACATCAGGTGAAACCCAGGTCAGGCTGAGATCGGGTCTTAAAAGGTAAACAGCTTTTTGAAGAGAAAAATACTCCAGACAGGCCCCGGGAATTTCCTCAAAAAAGGGATTAATGAGGCCCCAGCCTAAATCCAGCTTAACTTCAGCCCCGGGAAACTTAAAAGGGAAAGCGAAGTGGCCGCTTTCTTTCTCTCTGATTCTTTCTTTATCCAGGCGATTTAAAAAGTCAATCCGACTATCGCCACTGTTTATTTTGATTATAGTTTGCATTTTTCGGCAGTTAGGAGCTTGGAGCTCCAGGTTTAAAGAGGCTACCAATGGTCCCGGGTCAAGAACTGAGATTTTTATCAGCCTGGCTGGTAATGCCTTCATCGGGTCGGTCCCAGGAACATAAACATAGGAATTCAGACCTGAAAATCTGGCGGAATCAACCAGTTCTAAGTTTCCAGACTTCTTGTAAATCAAGCTGGCAACGGCGCCGGTAGAAGAATCTATTTTTAGCCGAAGATAGTCATTTTCCAGAAAATCAGGACCAGCAATAGCTGAACCTTTAACTTGAGTCTGAACTTCTGCCAGTTGTATTTTCCGGGAAGAAAAAGGTGGAACCTCATTAATTTCTACAGCCAGAGAACCATCAGTTAATCTTTGAGAATTCAAAAACCTTTGATTTTCATCAAAAGCTGAATTAAAGCCAGCCGATAGTTCTGGCGGGAGATAAACTATTTCTGATCTTTTCCAGGAACTGGTGTTAAAAATATTAATAGAGGGCAGAGCCTTTTCTTTATTAGTAATTGAGGACTTATTATTATCAACCCTCAGACATTCTGATTTTAGAATGTTTTCCAGCGAGGTAAAAAGCCTTAAGGCCTCTTTCAGAAATCCTTTTTTATATTCCCACTGTTTAATGGCATTTTCCCCGTCGGGGTTGGAAATGCTATCAGCTGCTCCCCATGTATGTTCGTGAAAAAGAATCAACTGGCGCCAGGCTTGGTAGAAATCATTAGCCCGAAATAGTCCAGGATTAGTCAGAGCGAAAAGTGTTTCCAGCTGAATCAGACGGTCGCTAAAATTGCGCATAATTGCAGTTTCCTGAGCAGAAGAACCTGCTCCATCTTCCCAGTAAGGTGAAAAATCGCCCCGGATAGCCGGTATTTCCTGTCCATGTCTTTTTTCTAATTCTTCAAAAAGTTCTTCCGCAGTCGCAATGACCAGCCTGGGAGTAATAAATTCCTCATTCCAGGCTTTAACCTTCTGGCTGAGCTCAGGATCGGTTGGCCCATTATCACCACCCACGGTATAGCGAACCTGAATAAGAGAATAAGGATAATTTTTATTTTCCAGCTCATCCACATATTCCAAAATCTCTTTTTTCTTTTCGGACGATAACTCTCCAAGATTCAAACCATGAAACCAGGAATAACCGCGGCCGGCCATCCAGAAAAGTATTTTTTCCTGGCCTGAAGGTGAAACCCAGTAAAAAGGGCGGTCTCCCCAGGTTTTGAGAGCCCAGCCAATTCTATCTCCGCCATCAGGGAGAGTCGGCATATAATTAGGCCCGCTGGATAGATATTTAACACCGGCCAGTGCCAGGGCAGGAACAAATGACCAGCTATAGCTGGGAATATCGGTAATCATAGCTGATACGATGGGCTTAGCTCCTGCCGCTTCCAGTTTTCGGGAAAAAGAAGTAAGTTCCAGAAGCTCTTCGGGATGACAGAGTCCCGTCAGCTCATTGCCCAAAGTGGCCTGAAGGCCGATCCAGCCTTTTTTTACTGCTTCCATGAACTTAGCCTTCTTTTCCTGGCTGGCCTGACGCAGATAGGTTTCAACGGCCCAGAGTTGTTCTACATTCCATTTAAATCTGGCTTCGGGCGGGTAAGCCTGGGTTTTTTCGGCCAGGTTTATGGCCTTTTCATAGTTTTCCCAGTGCTTTTTTTCTACAATGGGCTGATAATCTGAATAGCCAATATCAAGATGAGAATGGGGAAGAAGCCAGATTTCCATCATTTTTACCGGTTGCTGCTCAGACTCTACGGAAAAAAGAATTCGAGCTTCTCTTTTAATGGTGGCTTTTATTTTTTTGGGAGAGCTGGCAGGGGTGACTCCGAAATAAAACTGGTTATAGCCAGTTTGGAGCTCCTTTTCCAGCGAATTATTTTCCACCTCAATCTTAACTTTTGTTGGCTGACCGAAATGGCTTATTTCTAAAAGCAGCAGCTGGCCAGATGGAGAAGATTTATGGATGGCAGAAAGAGGCTTAAGCCGGGCCCAGGAAGCAAGCTGATATTCAAAAACCATTACCCAGTCCTGGCTTCCAGCATTTTCTGCCGTAAGCTTCAGATTTAGAGACCGACCTGGAGTCAATAAAGATGCTGGTACTTCAAGATAAAAATAGCCGAAAAGCTCTCCGAATTGGTCAATTAAAGCAGTTTCAAAGTAGAGGGACAATCCCTGGTTGTTTTTTACTTTCCATTTTTTGGGAGAAGAATTAGTAGCTGTTTTAAAATTAAGAATCGAACGACCGTTTACTTTTAGATAAAAGTTATGCCCGCCCTTGTCCTTAGCCAGACCACCTAAAAAGACAAAAATAGCTTTCTTCTGGTTGAAACCATCCGGGACTTTTTCTGTTTTCCATTCAGCGCTCATTGGTTCTCTGGTTGCTCTGACCAAAAGAGCAGAAAGTGAGCCAGGATAAGGAGAATGATAAAGAATTTTTTCTCCACTGATTGTCTGTTCATAACCCCGGAGCCAGACAGAATTTTCAGCCCAGCTTTTTGCCGTGTTGAACAGGAGAAAAATAAATACTACTAAAATAGTAGTATTTAGATAAAACCTATCTTTTCGTTGTGCTGAACCCAGAGTCATTTCTGGTCGTCCTTTAAGGAATCAGGCTGTTTTATTATTTTTCTCAGCTTCACCTTTTCCCATTAACTTAGCTTTTTCATAATCTCCAGCAGCTCTTTTTTAAAACTAACAAGGATTTTTCTGGTTCTGGCGGCAGATCTGGATTCGGCAATCAACCTGATGATGGGTTCGGTATTGGACGGTCGGAGGTGAATCCAGGAATCTGGCCAGATGATTTTAAGACCATCAACTGTAGAAGTTGTCTCCTTGCTATACCGGCGCCTTAATTCCGTCACTGCCTGAAAAGCTAATTCTGAAGGACAGGGAAGCTTGTCTTTAAGCATAAAATAGCGGGGAAAACTTTGTATGAGCTGGGAGAGAGTCTTACCTGATTCTGCCATATGTTCCAAGACTAATCCAGTAGCTACAAAGGAATCGCGGCTGGGATGGACAGCCGGCCAGATAACACCGCCATTACCTTCGCCTCCGATAATTGCCCTAACTTCCAGCATTTTTTCGACCACATTGCTTTCCCCGATTTTCGTTCTGAAGATGGGAACGCGGTATTTCCTGGCGATATCATCAATTACCATGGAGGCTGAAAGATTAACAGCCACAGGTCCCTTCTTTTTCCTTAGCACCTGATCAACAGTTAGGGCCAGAGTAAAATCTTCTCCCGGAGCTCTTCCTTTCTCATCAACCAGAGCCAGGCGATCAGCATCGGCGTCTTGCGCCAGTCCCAGATCAGCCTTAAAATGTCTTACTTTTTCACACAGGGTAGAGAGATTTTCAGCTACTGGTTCTGATTGATGAGCAAAAGAGCCGGTGATTTCGGTGTTGAGCAAGAGCACCTGACAGCCAAGTTCTTTTAAAAATTGGGGCATAAGAGTAGCTCCAGCTCCATTGGCGCAGTCGGCTACCACGCGAAATTTTCTTCTTCTAATAGCCTTTAAGTTCAATTGGCTTAGAATTTTTTGGAGATGGAGTTCTCCTGCATTTTTTTCCTGAAGGATGGGTTTTATTCTTTCGGCCGGGACAAAGGTGAATTCTCCTTGATGAAAAATGTCCAGGAATTCTTCTACCTGAGAGGCTTTCAGATAGAGTCCTTCGGGCCCGATGAACTTTAAGCCATTCCATTCCAGCGGATTATGGCTGGCCGTAATAACAACTGCTCCAGCCATCTGTTTTTCTTTGGTTAGAAAAAGGATGGTAGGAATGGGCAAAATCCCCACTTCAACCGGCTGGCAGCCAGTGGCCAGAAGAGAAGAAATAACTGCTTTTTTCAACATAACACCAGATGGACGGGGATCCTGGCCTATCATAATCATACCGGGACCGAGATAGGTCCCAAAAGCCGCAGCAAATCTGGCAGCTATCTGGGGTGTCAGACTTTCTCCAACGATTCCCCTGACTCCAGATACACTAACTTTTAGCGGCAGTGCTTTTCTCATAATTTAACTCATTAATCTACTTAAAAAGGTTAAAACCCGGTCCACTTCAAGCTGGGCCCGGTTTTTAGAAGGACTTTCGGCTATAATTCTTATAATTGGTTCAGTAGCGGAGGCCCGAATGTGAATCCAGAAATCTTTTTCAGTTATTCTCAACCCATCTGTGGAATTTATTTCCTTTTCAGGATAAAGTTTTCTGGTTTCGGCCACCAGGCTATGAAGACGATGGGGAGGACAGACTATTTTATCTTTAACAATATGATAACGAGGAAGTTCTCTCACCAGTTCGGAAAGTTTTTTCTGACTTATGGCCATCATTTCTAAGACCAAGCCCATTATCACCCAGCCATCAAAGGCCGGCTGAAAATTTTTTAAAGCCAGGCCACCGCTGCCTTCTCCGCCTATGGCTGCTCCTTCCTGGAGCATGGTCTGGATAATAGAAGATTGGCCAACCCTGGTTCTAATCACCTGCCGGCCGAATTTCTTGGCGACCTCTTCTACCATCATTGAGGTCGAAAGATTAGTTACTACCGGCCCGGGCTGAAAGCCTAAATAATAGCTGGCTATTAAGGGCAGTGTATATTCCTCAGAAAGGGTTTCGCCGGTTTCGGTAATTAAGGAAACGCGGCTGACATCGCTATTTAATAGAAAACCCACCTGAGCACCAGTGGCTTTGACCAAAGAGGCTACTTCGCCCGCATTTCTGGGTCGTGGTTCGGGATCATGGGGGAAATAGCCATTACCTTCGTTATTGATGGCAATTAATTCCACTCCGAGCTCGCTCATAAAACGATCAATGAGTTTGGAGCCGGCGCCATTACAGGGATCGACTACCACTTTAAATTTTGCTTGACCGATTTCTTTTATTTTTATCTTATTTCGGAGCCAGGAAAAGTAAACTTCAGCCGGGTTAATTTCATGAATAATTTTTGGAAATTTTCTGGCTGATTTATAACGGAAGCGGTTAAGGTGATAAATATCAAGCAGGTCAGCCCCTTGAAATTCATTGAGGTAAGTTCCGCTGCTATTGATAAAATTCAAAGCATTCCATTCAGCTGGATTGTGCCCGGCAGTGATAGAAATAGCGCCTCGAACTTTATATTTTTTTGTCAGGAATTGAATGATGGGGGTGGGACAAAGACCCAGGTCTATCACTTCGTGGCCGGTAGATAAGAGGGAAGAAATTACAGCTTCTTGTATCATCGGACCAGATTTTCGGGTATCACGACCGACCATAATTGGACCGGCGGGCAGCATAGTGCCGAAAGCACAAGCAAAATCAAGGACAAGCTCAGGGGTGAGTGCCTGTCCGACTACGCCGCGAACTCCAGATAGGCTTACTTTCAGAAGTTTCATTTTTATTTCTCAATAAATTTATCACTTCCCCTGCATTTTATCAATTTAAGGTATTTTATTATTTAAGCCTATATCTTGAAGATTTTAGTTTAAAAAAAAGAGGAAAAAAAGAACAGGAGAGAGATTTTTTCAACTTTTAGGAAAAGAAAACGACTAAATTAATAGAAATTCCTCCCGAGGAGGGCGGGAGAAGGACTCTCGGGGGGCGTCCTTCTCCAGTAGATCTTACGCCTTGGATGGAGGCCCTCCTCTTTTTTATTTTAATATTCATCATTTTCTGAAAAAAATCAATAGAAATCTTATCTTTTGTTCAAAAAATTTTGGTTGGACTTGCTTCTTCAAGTTGTTGTATTATTTTTCTACGGATATTCGGGAGGCAAATATGGATGTAAAAAAATTCATTGAAAGACAGGTAGAAGAGATTAAGAAAACAGTTGGAGGGAACAAAGCAATTTCAGCCTTATCGGGTGGAGTGGATAGCTCGGTGGCCACTGTCCTGGCTCATAAAGCCCTTGGTTCTCAACTTAAAGTTATTTTCATTGACCATGGGCTCATGCGAGAAAATGAGCCTCAAGAAGTTAAATCAGCTTTCGCCCGCCTGGGAATTAATATAGAAGTGGTTAAGGCTGAAAATGAATTTTTTGAAGCTCTTAAAGACAAGGTTGATCCCGAAGAAAAGCGAAAAGCGTTTAGATACGCTTTTTATAAAGTATTTGGTCGGGAAGTCCTGAAAAGCAAAGCCCGCTATCTGATTCAGGGAACTATTGCAGCTGATATTATTGAAACTCAGGGCGGCATAAAAACCCAGCATAACATTCTGGAACAAATCGGGATAGACCCAGAAAAAGGTTTTGGCTTTAAAATAATTGAACCTCTAAAAGAGCTTTTCAAACATGAAGTTCGACAGGTAGGTAAGGAACTGGGCCTGCCTGAAGTCATATTTCAAAGGATGCCGTTTCCGGGTCCGGCCTTAGCTACCAGAATAATTGGGGAGGTTACTCCGGAAAAGGTTGAACTAGTCAGAAAAGCTACTCGAATTGTAGAAGAAGAGTTGGCTTCTCTTCAACCTTTCCAGGCTTTTGCCGTGCTGATGAATGATATGGGAACCGGCATAGTGGAGGGAAAAAGAAAATTTGGCCATATAATCGTTATCAGATCAGTTGAAAGTTTAGATGCCATGACAGCTCAGCCGACGCCTGTTCCCTGGGATTTACTGACAAGACTGGCCAGAAGAATTACAGAGGAAATTCCGGCTGTTGTTCGGGTAGTTTATGAAATTACTCCTAAGCCACCGGCCACCATTGAATATATTTAATTTCTAAAAAACTGGGGCTCAAGCGGTGGGAAGCAGGCTGAAGAAAAAAGGTGAGGAACTGAAGGCCTGGTTTTTGGGCCGAATTTTATAATCGTCATAATCAGGAATTAACGCCAAAAGAACAATAAAAAGGAAAAGGAGGAAGAAAGATGCCTTTTATCAGTAAAAAAAATTCAGAAAATCCAACTTTAGGTGTTTTTGTGCCCTGTGATCCCAGGATAGATGAGGCTTCCAGAACCAGAGCTTTTAACATCGGGAAAATGACTGCCAGGTTACTGGCCAGAAACCTAAAACTTCCAGATGGAACTTCACCCAATGTTTTTTACTGCTCTCACCTGGTAGATTCAGAGGCAACCGCTGATAGCGGAGCTGAGGAGATGAAAGAAGCCGGGGTGGAAGGGATTTTCATTGTCCCTGACACCTGGTTCTTCCCCGGCAAATCGGCAATGGCTCTGACTGCTCATTTTCCCCCTGATACCCCGCTGGCCTGTATCGGTGGCAATAATGCTGCCAAGCCCGGGGTAGTGGGGATTGATGCTCTGGTTGGTGCTTATGCCCAAACCGGCCGACTGTGCCCGATGATTATCGGTGATATGCCGGAAACCGGCCTGGAGCCAGAATTCGGCGGCAAAACAAGCGAAGAGATTATTGATCTGGGTTATGCTCTGTTGACCAGAGTAGCTCTTAGGGGTAGAAGGTATGTTTCCATTGATACAGATTCCATGCAGATGGAAACAGCTTTGAACCATGTTCATGCGGCCAGAAAATATTTTGGCTTGGAATCGACCAGAGAATCGATGAAGCTCTTTGCTGATATGCTGCGGAAAAAAGGAGGTTATGACCCGGAGGAACTCAAGGCTTTGCGCCACTGGGTGATAAATGTCAAGTTTAAAAATCGTATTTTTACCAATACTGACGAGGTAAAAAAGTCAAAGTGGCGGATGCTTACTGGATTGGATGAAGTTAAACCACCGGCGCTAACAGCCGAAGATAAAAGTAAACTGGACGAAGGTCTGGCTCTTTATCTTATCATCAGAAATTATCTACGAGAGGTTAAGGCCATTGGCGGCGGCTGGACCAGCCAGTTATCCTGGGGTTCAGACCGGCGGGGGATACCTCTAACCACAGCCGACATAGCTGAGTCTCTGTTTAATTCCACCGAAGATCATACCGGGAAAAAACCGGTGATACCTTTTGCTACTGAAAATGATATTCAGGGTCTGCTGACTATGATTTTTTATTGCTACCTGAGCGGCGGTCAGCCAACCCTGTTTATGGATTTTCGTAAAGTCTATGAACCCTGGGAAATAGAAAAAAAAGCTAAAGAGCTTGGCCTTGATTTATCTCCTTACCGGGAGCAGAGCTGGCTGAAACGAGGCTTTATTGATGGTAATAATTCTGGTTCGGCTTCTCTGGATTATGCTAATCGGGCTTATCTCTTTAAAGCCATTGAATATTATTTCCCGGGCTTAGGTTTTTCGGTGAGCTACCTTTCTCCGGGAGGAATAAAGGGCCTGGCTGGCCGCGTGGCTTACTCTTCTCTTTCCGGCCTTTTTACTATGATTCAGGATGAAGCGGAAAGTGTGGAATTACCGCCCGAGCTGGCTGAGGAAGTCTGCCAGGCCTCTGATTATTCCTGGCCCCATACCCTGGTCACTTTTGAACATCTACCTGCTGGCCTGGTTAAGATGGGAATGCCGGCCAACCATTTTCACCTGATAAAGGGATTGAATCGGCGTCGCTGGCAGTATTTTTCTGATTTTACCAATGTTCTCAACTATAAATGGGAAATTTTGCCAGAATATCAGGAAGGAGTTGACCGGCCAGTTCCTATGCTTTACCGCCTGAATGGGGGAGAAGTTCAAGCCAAACTTCTTCAGGCCAGGAAATAGGACGCTGAATTTCTCCCTTTTATTGACAGGTAGTTGATATTTTGCTATTTTTCTGCTCTGTGGCGCTATCGTCTAGAGGCCTAGGACGGGTGGTTCTCAGCCATCAAACCGGGGTTCGAATCCCCGTAGCGCTGCTTCTCTTTCATCTTTTAGTTTTTTGACAGCAGGTGTGTTCCCCTTACTTTTTATGGGGTAAAGCCTCAAGTTTAGCTTTATAAGCATCTTCATCATTTATTCTGTAAGTTAAATCTTTGTTCAGTTGTTCCAGCTGCTGTAAATATCTGTTGTTCTGATAAGTGTAGGGGCTGAGCTTCCAGCTGTTCGGGGAAGAGAAAGTAAAAACATAATAAACAAAATATTTGTCGTAGGGGTAGAGCCAGATTTCTGCTGTATTGGCTTGAATGTCCTCATTGGAACGGTCATTAACATCCTGGCTGCTGGTATTACCTGTTCCCTGCTGAATGGACATCATCCAGTCATTGTTCTGGCGATAATCGATGGAAGCCGGTGGGCCGTTGAGCAGATAAACTCTTGCCCGATCAGTATTCCAGGGCTGGGTATGATTTTCAGTTTTGTAAACTTTTTCGATATAAGCAATTCTGGCGTCAAATTGTTGTTTGGCTAAAGGTGACCGAACTTCCCAGAAAAGTTTCTGAAATTCCAGGCGTCCGGCGTCAGTCAATTTTTTGTAGGTATCCCTTTCAAAGTCCTGCATAATGAAATAATGTTTGGCGTACCAGGAATCCTTAGAAGGAAGATAATTTAATCCGCACCCAGTTAAAACCAGAATAAAAAAGAAAAGAAATAAATTTTTAATTTTCATTGTCCTTCCTTTGCCCACATAATTCTATCAATAAAATAAGGTTAAGTCTTTTAATTGTCAACGGTTTTTCTTATGTTTTTGACCCAAGATTTGGATTTATGATAAACTGAAAAAAACATGAGAGGGCGAAAAGGAATTTTTATCCTTTTTCTGGTAATAGCATTTTCTATTCTGATCTCATCTGCTTTTATCAGCCGTATTCAGCTTCAGATGCCGCGTCTCTTTCAAAAAGGGATAGCATTTACCGGTTACTCGCAGGAAGCTTATTCTGGATGGCAGGCAGAGCAATCCTTACAGAATCTTAAAAAAACTAATGCCTGCTGGATTAGCCTTCTTGTTACCGGCTATCAGGATAACATAGAGTCCACTTATATTGATTATCACAGTGCCTCTACTCCCAGTGATGATTCTCTACGGCATATTATTTCTTATGCTCATCAACTTGGCCTGAAGGTAATGCTAAAACCCCATGTTGATCTTCTTAATGATCCTGCCCACTGGAGAGGGCAAATTGGGCTGAACTTTGATGAAGCTCTCTGGCAGCAGTGGTTCAATTCCTATCAGCAGTTTATTTTGCATTACGCCGCCATAGCCGCCGAAAGCAGAGTTGAGCAATTCTGCCTTGGATGTGAGCTGGATGCGAGCGTTTCTCGGGCTCAAGATTGGAGGCAAATTATTGCTTCTGTTAGGCAAATTTATCCTGGCCCCCTGGTTTATGCTGATGACCAGTTAGAAAGCCGTCCGGATGCGGTCACCTTCTGGGACACCCTGGATTTTATCGGCCAGGACCTTTATCCCACTCTTACCAATCAGATTCATCCTTCCGTTTCAGAATTATGTCTTGGCTGGAAGCGACTGCTCGTTAAAGTTAAAGCTTTAGCTGATAAATGGGGAAAACAAGTTCTAATCACTGAAATTGGTTTTCGCAGTGTGCTGGGTGGAGCCCAGAATCCATGGGACTGGCAAAAACCAGGGCCGGTGGATTTGGTGGTTCAGCGTAAATGCTATGAAGCAGCTTTAAGAATGGTGGCTGGCAGAACTTACCTGGCTGGGATGTTCTGGTGGCAGTGGTTGCCCGACCCGTCTATTGGCGGGCCTAATGATAATGGTTTTACTCCTTATGGCAAACCAGCTGAAAAAGTGCTTCGCCTCCGCTTTCTTCTTCCAATGTAAGCAGTCCGTATTTTTAAGCGGTTGGGTGAGAAGTTTCCACTGAATGCAGGCTAAAATGAGAAGAGGTAGAATATAAGTTGGAAATCTTAATAGGAGCGGGAAGACAAAAGAACAGGCCTGAATTTTTTGACAAATTGTTTGTAAATTGATATTTCTTTTTTTCTTATATTTTTTAATTTGTCAGGAGTGGTCATGGAAAAACTAATTAGCAGGGTGAAGAAAAGCTTTGAAATAAAATTCAATCGGCAGCCGCTGTTAATCGCTTCTCCCGGTCGAATTAATCTGATTGGAGAGCATACTGATTATAATGAAGGTTTTGTCCTGCCAGGAGCTACAGACCGGGTAATTATCCTGGGAATTGCCCCGCGGTCGGACCGCCGCTGTCGTTTTTACTCCCTTGATTTTGATCAATATTTTGAAACTGACCTGGATCATCTTCACCACTCTCCGTTACGCTGGCCAGACTATCTTCAGGGGGTACTTGACCAGTTTCTCCAGGCCGGTTATAAGATTCAAGGAGTAGAGCTGGCTTTCGGCGGGAATGTTCCTATCGGCGGAGGCATGTCTTCTTCTGCGGCGGTTGAGGGGGGAATGGCCTTTGCCCTTAATTATCTTTTTGGCCTTAATCTGGATCTTCTGACTCTGACCAGGTTAGCTCAGAAGGCAGAAAATGAATTTGTCGGCGTTAAATGTGGCATTATGGATATGTTTGCCAATCTTCATGGACAACCCAGGAAGGTTCTCAAAATTGATTGCCGGTCTTTGGAATTTGAATATTATCCTTTTGAACGAGAGGATATTTCTGTGGTTATCAGCGATACTTTAGTCCGGAGAGAGCTGGCTTCCTCCGAATATAATGTCCGTCGGCAACAATGTGAAGAAGGGGTAAGGCTTCTTCAAAAATATTATTCTAACCTTAAAAGTTTGCGAGATGTGAATCTAAAAATGCTGGAAGAACATCAGGCGGAGTTTGACCCCGTCATCTGGAAAAGATGTGCTTATGTGGTTAAAGAAAATCTGAGGGTAAACCTGGCTTGTAAGGATCTGCTCAGAAATGACCTGGTTTCTTTTGGTCAGAGAATGTATGAATCACATCTGGGGCTGAGAGATGAATATGAAGTCAGCTCACCGGAACTAAATTGCCTGGTTGAATCGGCCTCTGAGGTCCCTGGAGTTCTTGGCTCCAGGATGATGGGGGCCGGCTTTGGCGGTTGCACCATCAGTCTGGTGGAAGATTCTGGAGTTGAAGAATTCAAAAGGAAAGTATCTGCTGATTATCAGCGGATAACCGGCCGCAATCCAGCTATCCATGTTGTCAGGATTGAATCAGGAACCAGGATTCTGGAAACCTGAGCTTTTGCAGGAGCCGCTGATCTGGAATCTTTATCCCGGTCCGGCGCTCGGAAGAAGAGAAGAAACTCGACCTTGGCCAAGGCAGAAGAAAATATTACCAATTCCGGGCAGCCTGTTTTTATGGTGGAATTCTAACTGCTGATGCCGTCAGTTGTTCTTTTCTTTGTGCTTAGTGCTGAAATTATAGGAGAAACTGGAAGAATTGATTATCTATCACTTTGAGGAAGCTAATCTTAAAAGGCGGGCTGAGTATTCTACCAGGGACCTGATCGTAAGAATTATATCGCCCTTCGTAGCCTGATTTTGTTTTTCATTAGATATATAAAAGAGTGGCAGCTCCGGAGGGGGTGGAGCTGCCTGTTTATACAAGAAGGAGGGTTTTGGGGAGGTTGGCTGGGAAGCTAGGATTCGAACCTAGATAACATGATCCAGAGTCATGTGTCCTACCGTTGGACGACTTCCCAGCACTCGCTTAAATATAGCTAATTCCAGTCAAATTTTCAAGGGTTGGCTGAACCGGAAACAAATTATTAGACATTTTGTTCTCAAGTTCGGTTATAATAATAAATCTTAATTCGGTATGGGAAATTATGGCCAAGAAGAATCTTAATTATCTGATTATAGCTCTTATTACTGCTGTTTTCCTCTGGTTTTTTTTAAAAAGCGTTAACTGGGCAGATACCTGGCGGTATTTGAAGCAGGTAAATCTTCTCCTTATAACTCTGACTCTGCTTCTCGTTCCCCTGCATTTGATAACCAGGTCTATTCGCTGGAAATTTCTATTGCAGCCCTTAAAACGGGACCTTAAACTAAAAAATGCAATAGAAGCCAATACCCTCGGTTTTACTGTTACTTTGATTTTCCCCGGCCGGGTGGGAGAACTGGTCAGGCCAGTTTATTTAGCAGGCAAAGAAAAATTGAGTGCCGGCTATTTAATTGGAACGATTGTAGTTGAAAGAATATTTGATATGCTGGCCATGTGCTTTTTGCTCGGGGCTTTTTTATTTATAAGACCCTTTTATGGTCATTATCTCGTTGCCAAGCCAGAAGCTTATTTTCATCTTTATTTCTGGGGCAAGGTGGGGCTGGCTTTCTCTGGAGTTCTTCTGGCTATTATTTTGGTAATTTATTTTTTAAAGAACAGAGCAGTAAAGGTAGTCTGTTTTTTGTTCAGACCATTTCCTCAGAAAATTAGAATAAGGGTGGAAGCTTTCAGCTTCGAATTTATTGAGGGATTACGCTTTTTCCATTCTTTTTTTCGTTTGATTGTTTATTTTAGTCTATCTCTGATGGTTTGGATTGGCATCTGCTTTTTTTACTGGATTTTCTTTCTGGCTTATGGCTTAAAAATTCCGTTGGTATTATCCATTCCTTATGTTTTTCTGACCATGGTTGGAGCTTCCATTCCTACTCCTGGGATGGCTGGTGGCTTTGATTATTTCAGCAAATTGGGATTTACCACCATTTATGGCCTTGACCCCAATTTAGCTGTGGGAATGACTATAGTCATCCATTCGGTCCAAATCTTGGTGACATGCGGACTGGGTTATGCTATATTATGGAAAAATGGTTTGAGTCTTTTTCAGATAAGAAAGCTGGGAGAAGGGAAGAAGTAATGCGCTGTCCGTTTTGTGGTTTCCTGGAAAGCAAGGTAATCGATTCACGGGAAAGCAAAAAAGGAGTATCTATCAGAAGGAGACGGGAATGTCTCTCCTGTAAAAAGCGCTTTACTACCTATGAACGAATAGAGCAAATTCCTTATATGGTTGTGAAAAAAGACGGTAGCAGACAGCCCTTTGACAGCCAGAAATTGTTGCGGGGCATGATGAAAGCCTGTGAGAAAAGGCCAATTCAGATCAGTCAATTAGAAGAGATTGTGGAAGAAATTGAAGCTATCGTGCAGGAAAGGCCGGATAAAGAAATTGAATCATCGGAAATTGGCCAGATAGTTATGGAAAGATTAAAAGCTCTGGATAAGGTAGCCTATATCCGTTTTGCTTCAGTCTACCGCGAATTCAAAGATGTGGTAGAATTTAAACATGTCCTGGAAAATCTACTCAAAGAAAAATAAAATTCAGATTTAATTAGACATGAAAAAGAAAATAAGACCTGTAGCCAGAATTTTTAAAGTTGAAACGAAAATTAGGGAAGTCAGTGGTGAGGTAATAATCAGGCGGGAGAGCCTGAGTAGCTGGAACCTTTTATGGGAGCCGGCAGTTGATGTTTATGAGAAAGAGCAGGAGCTGGTGGTAGAGGTGGAAGTGCCCGGAATTCCAGCCAAGGACTTAAGGATTGCCCAGTGGGGAAACCGCCTGGAAATCAGTGGCTTGAAAAAAGAGACAGTGGAAGCCAAAAAACTTAAGTTTCATCGTCTGGAAAGAGAAATGGGCTTTTTCCGGAAAGAAATTATTTTACCGGTTCCGGTTTCTATGGAAAAAACCACTGCCTTTCTGGAAAATGGAGTACTGACCATTATCCTGAAAAAAGCAAAAAAGGAGAATAAAGAAATTGAAGTCAAAATACAAAAAACAGGTGAAGAAAGTGGAGGAGGTCAATAATGTCCCAGTTTGATGGTTCCCCTGATGAACCCATTGATGGCTTAACTGAAGAACAGCAGCAGAAGCTGCAGATACCGGAAAAACTGCCGGTACTATTATTGAGAGATGTGGTTATTTTCCCTTATATGATTGCCCCGCTTTATGTAGGCCGGGAGAAATCCAAGGCGGCTATAGATTATAGTCTTTCCACCAACAGGATGATTTTACTGCTCACTCAGAAAGATATGGAAATTGAAGAGCCGAAGCGAAATGACGTTTATGAAGTGGGTACCGTCTCTCTGATTATGCGCATGCTCAAGTTGCCTGATGGTCGGATAAGAATTTTGGCCCAGGGGCTGGTAAGGGCCAGAATTGAAACTTTTGAAGATGAGGGACCTTTTATTCAGGCAAAAATTACTGTTTATCCCGAACCAGCTCAGGTGGAGAAGAATTTAGAAGTTGAGGCTTTAATCAGAAATGTGCGAGCGGGATTGGAAAAAGCTACTACTCTGGGGAAATCAATCCAGCCTGAAATTCTGGTGATTGCTGCCAATTTGGAAGATCCGGGAAGGCTGGCAGACTTAACCGCTTCCAATCTGGAACTGAAAGTCCAGGAAGCGCAAGAAATCCTGGAAATCGCCGATCCTGTACAGAGATTGCGGCGGGTTTATGAACTGCTGGTTAGAGAACTGGAACTCCTGGAAATGCAATCCAAAATTTCCAATGAGGCCCGGGGAGAACTGGACAAGCTCCAGCGGCAGTACTTTCTCCGCCAGCAAATGAAAGCCATTCAAAAGGAATTGGGAGAAGGCTCGGAGCTTCAGGAAGAAGTAAAAGCTTACCAAGAGAAGCTAAAAAATTTGAAAGTTAGTGAGGAAGTAAGAGAAGAGCTGGAAAAACAAATCAACCGTCTTTCTCAGATGCATCCTGAATCAGCAGAAACGGCGGTCATCAGAAATTATTTAGATTGGATGTTCTCACTTCCCTGGGATGTAAGTACCAAAGATAACCTTGATTTGAAAAAAGCTAAAGAGATTCTGGATGAAGACCATTATGGTCTGGAGAAGGTTAAAGAAAGAATAATTGAATACTTGAGCGTCCGGAAGCTTTCTAAGAAAATCAAAGGTCCTATTCTTTGCTTTGTTGGACCGCCAGGAGTGGGCAAAACCTCACTGGGCAGATCCATTGCCCGAGCTCTGGGAAGAAAATTTGTTCGGATTTCCCTTGGTGGCGTCCATGATGAAGCTGAAATCAGGGGGCACAGGCGGACTTATGTGGGGGCTATGCCCGGTAAAATTATTCAGAGTTTGAGGCGGGCCGGTTCTAATAACCCGGTGTTTATGATGGATGAGGTGGATAAAATAGGAGCTGATTTTAGAGGTGACCCCTCTTCCGCCTTGCTTGAAGTTTTGGATCCGGAACAAAACAATAGTTTTCTTGACCATTATTTGGGTGTTCCTTTTGATCTTTCGAAAGTAATGTTTATTACAACAGCTAATCTTCTTGATCCCATTCAGCCAGCCTTTAGAGATCGAATGGAAATAATTGAAATTCCTGGTTATACTGAAGAAGAAAAACTTCAGATTGCTCTGCGTCACTTAGTGCCAAAACAGATTGCTGAACATTCGTTAAAACCAGAATGGATAGATATTTCTGAGGGGGCTTTGAAAGCCATAATTTCTCAGTACACCAGAGAAGCTGGAGTTAGAAATCTGGAAAGGGAAATTGCTACCATCTGTCGGAAGGTGGCCAGACAGATTGCTGAAGGTAAGAAAGGAAAAGTCAAAATAACCGCTCAGAACATTGAGAAATTTCTTGGGCCTCCTCGAATTTTCCGGGATCAGTTGACCAAGAAAGACCAGGTAGGCGTGGCTACAGGAGTTGCCTGGACTGCGGCCGGAGGCGAAATTTTATTTGTTGAAGTAACCAAGATGCAGGGGAAAGGCAATTTGATGTTGACAGGCAGTTTGGGCGAAGTCATGAAAGAATCGGCTCAGGCGGCCTTAAGTTATTCCCGAGCTCATGCCAAGGAATTTGGTATAGACAGCAAAATTTTTTTGGAAAATGATTTCCATATACATATTCCTGAAGGAGCCATACCCAAGGATGGACCTTCAGCTGGAGTGACCATAGCTACTGCTTTTATTTCTGTTTGCACTAATATTCCGGTGCGTTGGAATGTAGCTATGACCGGGGAGATAACTCTTCGTGGAAACGTTTTACCAGTTGGGGGAATTAAAGAAAAAGTCCTGGCTGCCCAGCGAGCGGGAATCAAAAAGATGATTTTGCCTTTGCCTAATAAAAAGGATCTGGTGGATATTCCCCAAAAAATAAGGGAGGAAATGGAATTTATTTTTGTCGAGGATATTAAAGAAGTTTTTAAGGAAGCCCTGGCTGCTCCCCTTGGTGGAGAAAAGCAAGATAAAAAAAGAGCCTCGACTGCTGCAGCCGCCAAAAGTGAGAAGAAAAAGAAAAAATCTTCATCCCGCCGCGCTCGGTTGAAGAAGAAATAATATTAGAGCTTAGCTCGCTTCTTTTCGGTTAAATAAAAGACTTCCCTTCGAATACCAGCTCCGCCGGCCCAATCTGGTAAATTTTATCTTTTTCCCACTCCACCAGAAGGGGCCCCATGCTGGTCCAGACCTTGACCTTGCGGTCAGTTAGTCCCTTGAGAATAGAAGCCACGGCAGCCGCGCAGGATCCGCTGCCTGAAGAAAGAGTCTCTCCAACCCCTCTTTCCCAGAAAAGGACCTCAATTTCCTGCCGATTTAAAACTCTGATAAACTCCACGTTGGTTCTGCGAGGGAAAAATGGATGATTTTCAAGTTCCTGTCCTACCTGATGCCATTCTATTCTGGCCGGGAAAAACCTCTCTACAAAAATGTCACAATGAGGATTACCCACGGAGACACAGGTGATGTGATAGATTTTGCGATTGATGGACAGAGGATAATCGATTATTAAGTCATGCTCAGAACCATCATCGAAAGGCAAATCTCTGGAAGAAAACTTAGGCGAACCCATCTCGATTTTTACTTCGTAACGGTAACCATTTTTTCCAGTTAATTCACAATTTCTCTTACCTGCAACCGTATCGAAAGTGACGGTCTCCGCGGGTATCTTCTTATAGTGGAAAAGATAAGTAGCAGCGCACCGCAGCCCGTTGCCCGAGATCTCTGGTTCAGAACCATCGGCATTAAAAATTCGGAAATTTACCTCGCTTTTTTCTCTATCGACAATTTCAATCAGAATTAAACCATCGGCTCCAATTCCTGTGTGCCGATCACACAGACGACGGGTAGTCTCAGTAAGCTGTTCTTCCTTTAACTCAGAATTATGTTCTATTACCAGAAAGTCATTTCCCAGCGCATGGAGTTTGGCAAAGTTCATCCCGGGACCTTTAAAGTAGTTATAAAATCAATTTTCTCGCCATCACTTTCTCTTCTTACCAGCAAAATAATCTCTTCACCAGGTTCGGCCTTTCTCAATATATCCTGAAATTCACGGACCGAAGTTATTTTCATCCTGTTGACTTCGAGAATAATATCACCGGGCTGGAGGCCAGCTTTGGCAGCTTCACCATAATCTTTGACATCTGTAATCAGCAGGCCTTCGGAAGTGGATAAACCATATCTGCGAGCTAAGGATGGGGTCAGGGCAGTAAGGGTCATCCCCACATCTTTATCTACCTTTTCTTCTTTCTTTTCTGAGGGCTGAAGTTCGAGCTCATCTATAGTAGCTTTAACTGTCATTTCTTTTCCGTCTCGAATTATCTTCAAAGTAACAACATTGCCTGGCTGGATATCGGCAACTTTAAAGCGGAGATCTTTCCAGTTTTCTACCTTCTGTCCATTTATTTCAGTAATCACATCATATTTTTTCAGTCCAGCTTTGTCAGCCGGGCTATCGGGCTCAACCTGAGAAATAATGACTCCCTTATCCACCGTGAGCTTCAATTGCTTTTTCATCGCCTCAGTTATATCGGTGCCTCTTATTCCCAGTCTACCTCTGATTACCCTGCCTTTTTCTTTAAGCTGGACTACTACCTTCTTAGCAATGTCAGAAGGAATTGCAAAGCCTATGCCAATATTTCCCCCAGTTGGGGTCAGAATATTGCTGTTAATACCGATTACCTCTCCTCGCAGGTTAATTAATGGTCCGCCGGAGTTACCCCGGTTTATCGCTGCATCTGTTTGGATAAAATCTTCATAGGTTGGGGTGTTGCCGCCGAGGCCCAATTGTCGCCCCTTGGCGCTGATAATTCCAGCCGTTACTGTGTTTTCCATTCCGTAAGGGTTGCCTATGGCCAGAACCCATTCTCCGACCTTAATAGCTGAAGAATCTCCTAAAACGGCATAGGGAAAGTCTTTGCCATTTATTTTAATCAAAGCCAGATCAGTAGGTGGGTCGGTTCCTTTTCGTTCAGCTTGATACTCCTTTCCATCTTTGGTAGTAACTGTGATTTTAACTGCTCCTTCCACGATGTGATTATTGGTCAGGATATAACCATCTGGAGAGATGAAAAAGCCTGAGCCCAGAGCTTCAGAATGGTATTCTTGCTGTTTTCCTCTGGTCTGAGGTGGATTGCCAAAAAATCTATCCCAGAAGTCTTCAAAGGGCCAACCTTCATTCAAGCTGAAACTTGGCACTTTCTCCACTCTTTCAGTAACAATCCTCACTACTGTTGGGCCGAGTTTTTCTACAATTTTAACAAAATCCTGATTAAGGTTGCTTTCCAGGCTTGCTGGCGGTTTTTCAGCCGCAAACAGATTATTAACAGTAGATTGACTATTGTTTGTAATTGGCGGCTGAGTAATTGGTTTTTCAGGCGAGAGGAAAATGTATCCTGCTACCAGCAACCCGGCTAAAAAACTGAGTCCACCAATCCATAGATATTTTTTCATCTTAGCCTCCCTGCTTGTTAAAAATTTATCATACTGGCAATTAAATTTCAACTCTTTTTTATTTCTTTTTAGAAAAATCAAACGATAAAACCCGCTAAATGGTTGCATTCATTAGCTGATAAATATAAGATTATAAAAACATAAAATGATTTCGGAAAGCAGATAAATGGTCCAAGAAAAAAAGTTCAAACGGGGTCTGTTAATTGTTTTTGAAGGGATAGATGGCTGTGGCAAGTCAACCCAGGCCGAGATTTTATCCAAAAAACTGCAAAGAAAAGGAATTGCGGTTTTGACCTTGAGAGAGCCAAGTTCTGGCAACTGGGGAACAAAAATCAGGGAATTGGCCAGAGAAAAAGGCTCAATTTCTGCCAAAAAAGAACTGGAGCTTTTTCTTAAAGATCGAAAAGAAAATATTAGCCAAAATATCCTTCCAGCTTTAAAGTCCGGGAAAATAGTTATACTTGATCGCTATTATTATTCGACTCTTGCTTATCAAGGAGCAAAAGGAATCCCGCTGGAGGAAATCAGAGCCCGACACCGAAATTTTCTGGTAAAGCCGGATATCTGTTTTCTGCTTGATATTCCAGTAAGCCTTGGCTTGAGAAGAATAAAAGACCGGCCAGTTATCTATCATCTTTTTGAAGACAGAGATTATTTGAAAAAGGTCAGGAAAATTTTTCTTGCTTTGAATGACCCGGAAATGGTGATTATTGATGGACGGCAGCCCGTAAGAAAAATCAGTCAGAAAATTTGGGCAACTCTCAAAAAGAGATTTCCCCAAGTATTCCTGACCTGATTGCCATTTTCTTACATAATCTGCTATATTGTTAAGTCAGGCTATTTGTTTTTAGTAAAAATGACTGAAAAAAAGAAAATTATTTTTAAAATCAAAATTCCCAGACTGAATAAAAAAAGACTTCTAAAAGCTGTTCTTGTAATTTTTATTCTGGGTATCACTTTAATACTCGGAGGAATGTTTGGAGCCTTTCTGGCTATAAAAGAAAATCTCCCTTCTGTAAGTGATCTGGAGCAGATAAAACCTAAAATTATTTCTACGGTTTACTCTGATTCAGGACAGCCGATTAAAGAATTTGCCATAGAAAGAAGAATCCAGGTTCCCTATGATAAGATCCCCCTGATTTTAAAACAGGCCATCTTGGCTACTGAAGATCCAAGATTTTTTGCTCATAAGGGGCTTGATTATCGAGGCATTTTGAGAGCAATTAAGGAAGACCTTCTCCGGGTGGTAACCGGGAAAAAGAGATTGCATGGCGGCAGCACTATAACCCAGCAGTTAGCCCGAAGCCTTTTCCTGTATTCCCAGCAGACTATAAGAAGAAAACTCAAAGAAATGTTTCTGGCGGTTGAAATTGAAAGGCAATTTACCAAGGAAAAAATATTTGAGCTTTATTGCAATCAGTTTTATTTAGGTCACGGAGCCTGGGGGGTAGAAGCAGCTTCTCAACTTTATTTTGGCAAAAGCGTCAATGAGCTAACCCTGCCTGAAGCCGCTTTGATTGCTGGAATCTTCCGGGGCCCGGGCATTTATTCGCCTTATAATAATCCTTCAGTTACTTTAGCCCGGCGCAACCATGTGCTGAACCGAATGGCAGAAGAGGGGTTTATAACCAGAGAAGTAGCGGAACAGGCTAAGAAGCAGCCCTTAAATGTTCTTCCTCTAAAACGAGAGACCAATGAAACCGGTTCCTACTTTTTTGAAGAGGTAAGAAAATACGTAGAAAAAGTTTATGGTGACGAAGCTCTTTACCGAGGCGGGCTTAAGATATATACCACAATTAATACTGATTTACAGCGTTATGCAGAAGAGTCCCTTTCCCGGGGACTTAGAGCTCAGGATAAAAAATACGGTTGGAGAAAAGATAAGCGTAATCTACTGGCAGAAGGTAAAACTAACGCCGTTGACCTTAGAAAATTCTGGCTGGATAGCTGGGACAGCTCCGAGCTTAAGGTGGGAGATGCGGAAGAGGCTATAGTTCTTGAAGCTGGTAAAACTGAAGCGAAGGTTAAAGTAAAAAACTACCTCTGTCAGATGAGTAACCGGAATATAGAATGGACTAAAGCCAGATTCCTGGATTCGCTAATTAAACCCGGAGATGTCATTCTGGTAGAGATAAAATCAGTAAATGAAAATGATAAAACCGCCGAGGTTTCTCTTGACCAGGAGCCTTTGTTAGAGGGTGCCTTTATGGCTATTGACCCTGTTACTGGCCAGATAAAGGCTATGGTTGGCGGCTATTCATTCAAAAGAAGTCAATTTAACCGGGCTACTCAGGCTCTTCGCCAGACTGGGTCAGCCATAAAGCCTATTCTTTATACTGCCGCTTTGGAAAAAGGCTTTACTCCGGCCAGTATTATTGTTGATGAACCAACAGAATTCATCGACAAATGGACAGGTCAGCCGTGGGCTCCAAAAAATTATGATGGTGAGTATCACGGAGCTGTAACTTTAAGAACAGGGATTGAAGAATCAAGAAATGTGGTGACAGCCAAGTTGCTTGATTATATTTCACCTCAAGTAGGTGTTGAATACTGCCGCAAATTCGGTCTGACCTCAACGATTTATCCTTATCTTTCATTAGCTCTGGGCTCTTTTGAAGTTACTCTTCAGGAGCTGGTATCAGCTTTTTCTGTCTTCCCCAATAAAGGTATTCGTGCCCGGCCCTATTTTATAATCAAAATTGAAGATAAAGATGGAAACATCCTTGAAGAAAATGTTCCTTCAACTGAAGAAGTTATATCCCCTCAGATTGCTTATATGATGACCTACTTGCTGGAAGGGGTTGTCCAGAGGGGAACTGCCAAGGCTGCTTCTTCTTTAGATTGGCCTTTAGCTGGAAAAACAGGAACCACCAATAAGTTTACCGATGCCTGGTTCATTGGATTTTCTCCTTCTTTATGTGCTGGGGTTTGGGTTGGTTATGATACTAAGGTTACCATGGGGAGCAACCAATCTGGAGCAGTGGTGGCTTTGCCCATCTGGATAGATTTCTTTGGGAAAGTTATAGAAGAAAAGAAGAAAGAATATCAGGCAGCTCAAGCGGCTTCTGAAAATAAGGAGAAAAGTGAAAATTCTAACGAAAATTCTAATCAGAGTTTAAAAAACGAATCTTCTTCTGAACAGGTCAATCCCATAGAGGATTTTGAAGTTCCTCCTAACCTGACCTTTGTTACTATTGATCGTAAAACGGGTCTTCTGGCTTCGCCAATCTGTAAGTATCCGTTTAAAGAAGTTTTCCTCCCAGGTACCGAACCTACTCGTTATTGCACTCTCCAGGATCACCTGAGAGTCCTGGATTACTATTCCGAAAGAGAAGCCCACGAGGAAATTCACCATTGAAATTAAGCTACAGGCTTCTTCTATTTAGTTTTTGGTACGAGGGCTATTTTTTTCTGTGAATTGAACCTGAGCTTCCAGAATAATGGGGCAAGCTGAATGATTTTGGGCTGGAACTTATGGAATGGCTGCTTATTCGGGGAGATGTGGTTCTGGGAGTAGAAATTCTGGGGGAGGAGCTGTAACTTCTAATCCCTGAACTCCTAACATTACTGCTCCTATTGTTTTGGTTTAAATATCTGAGCAAGTCTGAAGAATACGGGCGCTCGTAAGGGTAGGTGGAGGTACGATTAAGGCTTCTCGTAGTAATATTAGGAGAAGATGGGTACATAGGAATGTTTCTGGAAAGATTGCTGGAGCGATATTGGGGGGTGGATGAATATGGACTTTCCTCTTTTTTCCTGATCTTTTTTGGCGTTACTTTTCCTGCCGGTGAAGTTTTCGGGGAAGAAACAGCCTTTCCTTTGCCAGAATCTGCGGGCTTAACTGACTTGGGAGCTTCTTTAGGTTGAGTGACATTGCTGGCCGTCGGGCGGAGAGAACCGGGCGAAGTCACATTTCTATTATCATTTTTAATTTCCCTGAGGCTTAGACCCTGATTATCCTGTCTTAAAATCATTCTCTTGCTGTCCAGCTTTTCTACTGTCAGGCGAGAGCCTTCAGGACGGAAGGGGAGCTGTCTGCTGGTCAGAGAAATTTTATTTTCCAGGTTAGCAGCTCTTAAAGCCTCCGGCCGCAAAGCAGCTCTGGAAATATCAGTAGCTCGAAGCTGATCTTTTCTCACTACAACCAGCGTTCTGGAATTCAGAGGATAATGACCGGTATAATGGTCATAAAAAACGTTGTTAATGATTACCCCGGGATAGCCATACCAGCTCAAAGGAGCCCAGGCAAAATAATCTACATCCCACCACCAGCTGACCCAGGCCGGACCCCAGATTGAAGTTGGAATCCAGTACCAACCTACGTCTATTGCCCATTGCCAGCGGCCGTAATGGAAAGCTACCCATCCCCAGGGCTCATAAGGAACCCAGGTCCATCCGGTCAGAGGTATCCAGGACCAGCGCCCGTAATAATATGGCCTCCAGTCCTCTGCCATATTATCTGGCACCCAAACGTAACCATAGGGCGCTATATAAACCCAATGACCATATTGATCTAATTCAGCTTCAAATTCAGACAGATCTTCAGGGAGGTAACGTCGAGCATAATACCTGTTGACTTCTTTATCCCTTGATTCATTCCAGCGGTCAAAACTATCATCAGCCACAGGTCTAAAAGTCACCGGTTTAGAATTAAATCGGCCCTCAGCCATCTCCAATCTTTGTTCGGCTTTGACCAGATATGAATCCTGCTCGCCGGCGGCTTCAGCCAGCCCTTTGAAAACCAGAATTTCGGTGCCTTTATTTTCTTCGACATCAATTCGGTAAATGCCTTTTTCCAGGATGTAGAAAGAAGAATCAGGGGTATGAATCTCTATGTTTTTTTCTTTATTTAAGCTATTGACAATTATATAAACATGACCGGACCAGACCCTAAACCTGGTCAGCTCACTATCTTTTTTGGGTAAATTCAGAATATCAAGTTTTGTGTCATTATCAAGGCGAAGGTAATTTAAGCGGCCAAACTGAATTTCCAGCCGGCCGTCAGCTGTTCCCAGTCTATCGCCCTCAGCTACCGGGTCATTAATTACGGCATCTTCATAGCCTAAATCGGCTGCTCTTTGAATGAAACCCTTACCCTGAAGAAAACTGACTCTGGCGACGGAGTCATTGGTATATTTGGGTTCTTCTTGGGTATTTTGGGACTGCTGGGGCTGTGCACCTTGAGGTGTCTCCTGGGCGCTCATAATAGTAAAAAACATGAAGAAAATAACCAAGCCCATTAAAAGAATCAATCCTTTTTTCTTCATGGCACACTCCTTTTTTCACCCTTTTATATGCATATTTTGTGCCAATTTAGCCCTATTTTTATAGGGGAAAAATAACATTAGCCTCTAAAAAACTGTCTTATCTGGATGACGATTGTCATCTTTCAGGGGAAATTCCCCAATATTTATCAAAAATTCTCAATACTGGTTTTATTTCTTCGGCCAGCAGCGCAGAGCGGGAAGGATAAGATAATTTTTTATATTTTCCGCCACATAACCTCAGAATTACTTCTTCCACTCCAGCCTTAAGGGCTTCAAGATTATATCCGCCTTCAAGGAAAAAAATCATTCGCCCGGAGGAATTATCCCGGGCTATGTCTATCAGAGTCTGGGTCAGGTCTCCACAACCTTCGGCTGTTAGTTCCATTTGTCCTAATGGGTCTTCTTTCATCACATCAAAACCTGCTGAGACTAAAACAAATTCCGGCTGGTAAATTTGAGCTAAAGGCTGTATTAAGTTCTGGAAAATATAGAGATAATCATCGTCTTTTTTACCAGGCCTTAAAGGAATATTCAGGTTATAGCCAGCGCCTTCTTTTTCTCCTACCTCTGATGCCATTCCAGTTCCGGGGAAAAGTGGACTCTGATGCAGAGATAGGTAAAGAACATCCTGCCTGTAATAAAAAGCCTTCTGAGTGCCATTACCATGATGTACATCCCAGTCAACAATCATTATTCTTTTTATTGATTTTTTTTGCCTGAGATATTCCGCTGTAATGGCTATGTTGTTGAAAAAGCAAAAGCCCATAGGTTTGGAACTTTCAGCATGATGTCCGGGCGGCCGGACAAGGGCAAAAGCATTTTCTATTTGACCTTCAAGAATGAGATCCGCTGCTACCAGCCCGGCCCCGGCAGCCAGACAGGCAACTTTATAAGTATTAGGTCCGGCTATGGTATCGGCATCAAAATGGAAATATCCCTGACCGGCCGATTCTTTAAGAAAATCAATGTAAGCTGGAAGATGAATCCAGGCCAGTTCTTCTTCTGTAGCCAGACGGGGAGAAATCAGGCTAAACCCCGATTTTAACCTGGTGGAAATGACTTCGTTAATGGCAATAATGCGGAGCGGACTTTCTATATGGTCAGGCCCCATTTCATGAAGGGCGAAGCGCCTGTCAAAAACGAGCCCAGTTTTCATCAGTTGATATTTTTATTTTTTGGGAAAAAAACTTCCAAATCCTTTTCTTCAGGTTTTTTGGTCAGGAGGCTGACAATAATCAAGCTGCCAAGAGAGACCAAAAGTGCCGGAAAAATCAGCGGTATTCCCCAGGGATCACCTTCAGGAGCTTTATCCGGGGGCAGAACTTCTGCCAGCACTTTGAAAATGATACAGACCAGAGTACCCGAGATTATAGAGGCCAATCCGCCTGCCTTGGTTGCTCGCTTCCAGGCTAAGGCGGCAATGAGGGCTGGAGTGATAGCTACTCCATAAATGGTGTAGGCGAAATAACTCATAGCCAGTACTGATTTCAGACGCAAAGCAAAAAAGAAAGCGATGACTCCAATGATCACAATGAAAAGCTTTTGCAGGGCCACCAGCTTTTTATCATCAGCTTTATCATTGATAAACCGCTGGTATATATCGTGAATTAGATTACCTGATGGGGATAGTAGATAGTTCATTCCAGTTGAGATCACCACAGCACAGGCAGCCCCCAGGAGCAGAACGCCAATGGGCGGGGGCACCAGATTCCTGGCAGCTAACAGGACGACTTTTCCTCCTTCTTTGGGAATGCTTAAATTGATCTGATCCTTAAATTTGCTATAGGAAAAAACAGCAATGATTACGACCATTGTTTCTACAAAAATGGTTCCAATCGTCCAGAAAATCACCGCCTTTTTGGCGTCTTTGGGTGAGCGTGCACTGTAAAATTTTTGATACATACTCTGGACGCCAAGGAGAAGGAACATCGTAGATAGAAAATACCCGAGGGCCTTAAGAGTAGGATGAGCTCCAAACTGATTGTTAATTATGGAAAAGTATCCTGGGGCGAGGCTTTGCCGGGCAGCCGATAACCCTCCGGCTGCAGCGTAAACAAAAGGAACTGAAAGCAAGCAGGCCAGAAGAATAATAATACCGTTGGGGAGATCGGTATAGGCTACGGCTACCATTCCTCCAAGGGCGGTAAAAAGAATGACAAAAGTGGCGGCCAGATAAATGCCCAGCCTTTCGGAAATAGCTCCATCGGTAGCCACGTTAAGAATGAAACCACCGGCTACAAATTGATAGGAGACAATGGCAGTGAAAGAAATGACCAAAGCTACTGCGCCGAAAAGTCGGGCTAAAGGGCCGTATCTTACTTCTAAAATATCACCAATAGTATATTGACCGAAGGTTTGAATTTTAGCTGCCAGAAAATAGATCATAATAATGCCTAGCCAGGCCCCGGCTGAAAGCCAGAGAGCGGAGAAACCAGCTTTGGAGGCAAACTCAGCTCCCGAAATAAAAGTTCCCGAACCGATCCAGGTGCAGATCAGAGTAAAAACCATAACTGACCATTTAAGTTTGCGGCCAGCTACCATAAAATCTTCCTGACTCTTTACCTTTTTTGCCCGTAAAAAATTAATAACAGTAAGAACCAGGAGATAGGCGAGAATAATGTAGAGGTAAAAAGACATCAGGCCCTCCTGAATAGAAAATTAAAGGAAAAAAGACAAATATAACAAAAATGCCTTACTCATCAAGCGGAATGATATATCAAATATCAGAAGAGAGTCAAAAACTTTTTATCAGGCTGTCTTAGCTTTTATCTCCTGAATTATCTATTTTCTCAGTTTCTTCTTTAATTTCCTTTTCTTTTTCTTCCTCTATTGCTTTTAATTCAGGGTTTTCAGATGAAGAGGAAGCAGTTGTTTGATTTAGCTGGTGATCTTCTTCCTGGTTTATGTCTGCGAGTTCTTCCTTTTTTTCCATTCTGACTGAATAGACCTTGGTTATGTTGGGCTCCTCCATAGTTGTTCCGTAAATAAAATCTGCTACTTCCATAGTTTTGTAATTGTGGGTGATAATAATGAACTGAGTCTGATGTTTTATAGCTTTCATCAGATTGAGAAATCGGGTCAGATTAACTTCATCCAGGGCAGCATCCACCTCATCCAGTATGCAGAACGGAGATGGCTTATAGCGGAATAAGGCAAAGAGAAAAGCCAGGCTGGTCAAAGACTTTTCTCCTCCTGAAAGCAGGGCCAGGTTTTGGACTCGCTTTCCTGGAGGCTGGGCAATGATTTCCACTCCGCTGTCCAGGGGATTTTCTGGCTCCAGAAGTTTCACTTCAGCTGTGCCGCCGCGGAAAAGAAGGGCAAATATTTCCTGAAAATTTTTGTTAACCTCACTTAAGGCCGTTAAAAACTGATGCTTGCTTTCTTCATCTATTTTTTTAATGGCTTCTTGAGTGGAATAGATAGAATCGCGCAGATCCTGACGCTGTTGAATAAGAAAATCATAGCGTTTTTTCTGCTCCAGATATTCTTCTTCAGCCATCAGGTTTATAGCCCGATATCTCTGAAGGTTTTCTCTGACGGCCTCCAGCTCTTTTTCCAGGTCTTCGTCCGATAGTTCTCGCGCCGGGATCGGTGGTTTGCCTTTTTTCTTCTCTTTCGGCTTTTCTTCTGTTTTGTTGAGGCTCTTTTCTTCAGCTTTTTCTGCAGTTGATTCTTCGCCCTCTTCTGCTTCTTCCTCCTGGCCTTCTTCTAAGGCCTCAGTGATTTCCTGGTTTCTTTCCCCTTCAATAGTTGGGGCTGGGGCTTCCTCAATTTCCTGCTTCAATTCTATCAGATTTTTCTTCAATTCCTGCCAGCAGGTTTCTTCCAGATTAAGGCGATCTCTTTCCACTTCAGCCTTACGGATTTCTATTTTTATTCTCTCTTCCCGGGCCTGTTCTTCTTTTTGACGAATGTCCTTCAGCTTCGATTCAATTTCTTCTAATTCTTTTTCTCTGATTTGAACCTGGCTTTCTAATTCCACCAGAGCCTGTTCTTCTTTTTGAGCCTCATCATTTAGCTTAAGTGATTTTTGTTTTAGATCTTCTATTAGTTTGCTTAGATTTTCTTTTTCCTCATCGCTGGTATAAACTTCCATTTCCAGCTGGCCTAACTTATTTTTAATTGTCTGTTGCCTTTTTTGCAGAGACTGAAGTGTCGCCCTGGTGCCGTTTATTTTTTCCTGCAGTAATTCCCGTTCTGATTTTATCTGGTAAAATTCTTGTTCTTTTATTTTTTCTTTCTCTTTGTATTCGTTAAGGATTTCTTCCTCTTCCTTTATTTTCCTTTTGATTTCTTCCAGAGCCAGCTCGGTTTGCTGGACCAATGAAACGGCCGCAGCTTTTTTCTGATTCAATTTCTCTTTTTCTTCTCCCTGGATTCTTTCTTCTTTATCTAAAATGTTGAGGCCGGAGACGAGCTTCTCCAGCTCTGATTCGGCAAATTTTTTTTCTCGTTGCAGGTCCTGAACAATTTTTTCTATTTCTGCCAGTTGTTTTCTGGTCTCTTCTCCCTGAACCTCTAATTCCTGTTTCCTGCGTTTTTTTTCTTCTAACCGGTCAACAAGAGGAATCTTTAAAGCCTGAAGGCGCTCGGTTTCTTTTTCCAGTCTTCTTTTTTCCTGGGTTATAACAAAAAGACCTTCATTTCTCTGCGCCGGGCGCAGCAAGCCAGAAGACTGCAGGAGATCACCGCTGGCGGTAATGAAATTCAACTGGGGATATCTTTCCCAGAGTTGGATGGCGGTTAAAAGGTCTTCAACCAGAACTGCTTCTTCTAAAGATCCGAGATATTTTTCCAGTTGAGGGCGAATTTTAACCTTCTTTTTCAGTAAACCCAGAACTCCTTTTTCCTGGAAAATGGAATCAGGAATCTGCTGGCCTGATTTTTCCTGAAGAAGCAAGATATGGCCTTTGAATTCAAAGGGATAAAGTTTTTTAAAATTATCAATCAAAATAGCCTGAGCTTTAGCTTCTTCTCTCCAGAAAAGATCAAAAAGAGCTGCTTGGTCGGCGGGAATCTCTATCAACTCTGTAAACCAGCCCAGAGCCTCAGGCAGTAAATCCTGAGTGGCGGATTGGCGTTCGGCTTCAGCCATCTTGTTTAAAGCCTGCAGCTCAAAAGAGATTTCTTCCATTTCTCTCTCTAAAGCGGATAGTTCGTTTTGTAAACCGGCTATTTCCTCTTTTATCTGATTAAGATTGGTTATCAGCTGTTGAAGAGCATTTTCCTGTTCTCTTTTTCTTTGTTGCTGATTTTCTATTTCTTTATCTAAATCCTTAATTTTTTCTTCTGCCTGAATTTTTTGAGCTTTCAGGTGAGATTTTTCCTGGAGTAATTTTTCCGCCTGCTTGAGATATAATTCCAGGTCCTTTTCCAAGCGATAAAGATTATTCCGGGCTTCGGTGTTTTCTTGGATTTTAGCTAACTGATTTTTTCTGAGTTCGGTTAAAACCGATTCCTTTTCTCTGCTCAGGCTGCCAGTCTCCTTTAGAGATTGACGATTCTCTTCAGTAGCTATGGTTTTGGCCGCCAGTTCTTTTTCCATCTCCGAAAGCTGGGATAAAAGCTCAGAAATTTCGGCTTCAATTGATTCCAGTTCTTTAACCAGTTCTGCCCGGTCGGATTCAGCTTTTTTTCTGGTTGTTTCTAAATATTCCAGTCTTTTACCTTCCCGGTCAATTTCGCCTTCCAGACGCGATAATTGGCCTTTTAAGTTATAAGCCCTCTCCTTCCGGTCTTTGAGTAGTTTTTCCTGCTCCCAGAATTCTTTTCGTCTGATGGCCAGGTTTTTTTCTTCTTCTTTAACTGCGTTTGCCAGTTCTTGCTCTATCTGTAAAGCTTGCTCCAGTTGGTTTTTTATTTCTTCTTCCCAGCGGTCTAATTGCTTCATTTTCCGGTAATAATGATGGGCGGTTAATTCTCGCAATCTTTCCCTTAAGCGACGAAAACGGGCAGCCGCCAGTGCCTGTCGATAAAGAGAATTTTTGGATTTTTCCACTTCAATAATAATGTCTTCCAGACGAATAAGATTTTGTTCGCTTGATTCCAGCTTTGATTCTGCCTGCCTTTTTTTGTCTTTGTAATAGGCTGTTCCGGCTGCTTCTTCGATTAAAATTCTTTTTTCCTGAGGTTTGGAGGTAACAAAGGAACCTATGGCTCCCTGCTCAATTACAAAATATTCTTTTTCTCCGATTGAATGCTTCCATAGTTCATCCTGGATATCTTTTAGCCGGACGGACTTGCCATTCAGCCGGTATTCGCTTTCCCCCGAACGAAAGACCCGGTGAGAAATTACCAGCTCTTCCTCATTACTGAGAGTAACTATGACTTCTGCCAAGCTCAGAGGGGGTCTTTTGGTATTGCCATTAAAGATGATATCTTCAGTCCGGTCACCGCGAACAGATTTAAGCCGCATGCCTCCCAGAGCCCAGAGGATGGCGTCGACAATATTACTTTTGCCGGTTCCATTAGGCCCGACAATTGCGGTAATTCCAGGATGAAAAAGAATTTTGCTGCGATCAGCAAATGATTTAAATCCTTGTACCTCTAACTTTTTAATAAACATCGGGTGCCCATTCCTGATTTAATTTACCCAGAATTTAACTGGAGGCTTAAGCGGTAACTGATTTTTACAGTACCTCCCACCAGGTGTCCTGGCGTTTAGATTAGTATTGTAATCAAATAATGGGCTTTTGAGAAGTAACTTAGATAGATTTTTTATCTTTTGTTTAGATTTCTGAAAAAGGATTGGAATCGTTGTCGGGAATCATAAGGTTATGATAAAATAAAACAAATTTTTATGAGGCTTAAGCCAGCGTAGCTCAGTCGGCAGAGCAGCTGATTCGTAATCAGCGGGTCGGAGGTTCGATTCCTCTCGCTGGCTTTTTTATTTGTAACTTCAGCAGGTTAATATATCTCATTGCTTATTCGTGTCTGGGGAATTAATAGGGAAGACCTTGCCTTAAATTAAAATTATCAGGCTGACAATCACATTTATTCCCCCTGATGGGGCAAGGACGGGTTAAAAAATCTCCCCCCTAAAATCATCTTCGGGGGGTATTGCCTGAAAACTGTCCTGAGCTTAAGGTAAGCTTAGAAAGGAATGAAAAATGCTCGGGGAAAGGGCGAAGGTTATAAAAATGGTTAATCAAGCAAGAGGCTTAATCTGGCTTTTGGCCATTATCGTTCTTTTTGGGGGGCTGGTTAATGCCCAGACCAGAAAATATGTGGTGGCTGTTCCCAAAGTTAATTTACATTTAGAGCCAGATGAAAAAAGCCCAGTGGTGATTTCAGTTCAGGCCGGAGAAATTCTGACCCAGGCAAGTGCAGTCAGGTTTCGGCGGGATTGGATTTTTGTTTATTATAATTCTCCAGAAAAGGGTAAAACTCTGGCCGGATATGCTCAGGAGCAGGTTCTCAGAAAGCTTTTTCCTGAAGTAAATTCTATTATGATTTCCACTGGAGAACAGGAGGAAAAGCCCAGAGAGCTCAACCTGAATGAAAAATATGAGCCTCCTATTTATTGGGGTATGAACCAGCAAAAAGTCCAGGAAATTGAAGGACGTCCTCTGGCTGAGGACAGGTCAGGCGAAACTGAAGTATATCAATATCGTCGGCAGATAATGAATAAACAATGTCTGATTGAATATATATTCTGGCGAAATGAATTGGTTTCAGCTCGTTTTCATCTACTTGACAATTACTCCGATGGCAATTACTACATTTCAGATTATCTAAAAATTAAAGAATATTTAGCCAATCGCTTCGGGCAACCAATTAATGATCGGGTACTCTGGCTTGACTCAACTTACCAGAATAAAAATGAATACTGGGGAAAAGCCCTGGGTGCAGGTCAGTTAGAATTCCATTCTTCCTGGGTAGTGGGTGATACCGAAGTGGCCCTGGTTTTATCCGGTTATAATAATCATATAGCTTTTACAGCTGAATGTATCGGGACTAAATATAAATCTTTTTTTTCTAATTAGCCCCCTTTACCCCCTTTTAACCCCTCCTTTCTCTGCCCCTTTTCCTGAAGGGAAAGGGGCATATTATTTTTAGGGTCAGGTCTCTTTTTGGGTGAAGCCCAGGCTAACTTTGTTGCGCCCACGCCATTTGCTGTGGAGCATCAACTGTTCGGCCCGCTTGACGAGTGATTCTACAGTATCAAAACGCTGAACCAGGGTCGCTCCCATGGAAATAGTGGCATTAAGTAACCCGGTTTCTACATTTATATATGATTCGGCCACCAGCAGACGAAGCTTATTGGCCACTATGTCCAGACGATTTTCATCAATATTAAGCAAGCCAATCAAAAATTCTTCGTTGTCCCAGCGGGCAACTACATCAAAATAGCGAATATTTTTGTGAAGTGTTCTGGCAATCATCCTGATTAATTTGGCTGAATTGAATCTGCCAAATCTTTCTTGAATTTTGTTGAAATTATCGACATCAGCATAAATCAGGCCGAAAGGAAGATTGTATTTCTGAAATTCATCTATTTTGTTTTTCAGATACATTTCCATATAAAGATGATTGGGAATGCCTGTATCCAGGTCAAGTAACTGCATTTTTTCCAGTTCATTTACTCGGAAAGGTATGGTAACAGAAGGCGTAGAGTTGGTAAAAATTTCGGTCACTCCGATTGCCTGGCCACTGGAATTTAAAACGGGAACTATTCTTAAATTAACTGGAATTCTAAAACCAGTTTTATGCTGGACATAAACTTCAACTATTCGGGGCATTCCATCTTTCATGGCCTGTTCTGCCAGGCAATTCTGGGCGCATAAACTCAGACCATTGGCATCAAAAAATAATAAAGGTTCTGAAGTACAGGATTTACCCAGAATCTCATCTGTTTTGAAACCGGTTAACTCTTCAGCTGCTTTATTCCAGAATACAAAAATTTTATCCTTGTTAAGCACCAGACAGGAATCGCTCATATGGTGGAGAAGGCGATTGATGAAGTTATCTTCAATTTGGTCGAACAACTCAACGATGGGTTTTTCAGCCATCTTCCTTTCCTTTTCTATTCAAAACACAAGCCCAATTACCTTTTTTAATTTTATATAATAACCACTTCTTTCTGTCAAAATATTTCTATAATGGTTTAGCATAGCTATAATACTGGCGAGCATAATAACCATCCTGTTCTACCAGGCTGACTCCATTGATTATTACCCCCAGGCAGTCAAGATGGTGGGCTTCCATTTTTTGTCTGACCTGTTTTAGAGCAGAAACAGGAGTCTGCCCTCCTCTAATCACCAGAATAACTCCATCCACCAACTTTCCGAGAAGCAGAGCATCGGATACAGCCAGAAGGGGAGCCGAATCTAAAAGGACATAGTCAAATTGTTGCTTTAAATACGAAATAAAAGCTTTCATTTTATCTGAAAACAGAGCTTCTAAGGGATCGGCGGGAGAAGTTCCTGAGGGAACCAGGTACAGATTGGAATATTTGGTAGGCAAAATTATTTCCGAAGCATCGACAATAGAGCTCAGAAAATGAGTTAAACCCCAGATATAATCTACTTCCAATATTTTGTTTTGCTTGGGCTTACGCAAATCGGAATCCACTATGACCACCTTTTTATGGGCTTGAGATAGAGCCAACCCCAGATTGGAAATTGTGGCCGACTTGCCTTCTTTAGTCAGCGGGCTGGTTAAAACCAATGATTTTTTGCCTGATTCAAGAAGGGAAAGCATCAAGGTGGTTCTCAAAGAGCGATAGGCTTCAGCCTGAATGGAGTGGGGCTCATTAATCAGGATTAATTCTATTTGATTAGCCCCTGGTTTTTCCTTTTTTTCCTTCTTGACAGGCTGGTCTTTGCCATAAACAAGTGGTTCTATTTCCAGATTTTCTTTCTTTTCTTTTTTAATTTCTCTTGGCGCTTCCTGCTTTTTATGGCTGTGCAATCCGGGTCTTCCCCTCAACAGGTCAGCCAGTCTGCGGAATTCGGAGAGCGGTCCCCGCGGTTTTACTTCTTTCTCGAAAGATGGAATGGTGCCGATGGTCGGCCAACCGGCAGCCAGCCAGACATCCCTTGAGGATTTAATAGTAGCTACTAAGTAATTAACAAAAAGGCCGGAACCGGCTCCTCCCAGAACTGCCAGCAGAAAACCAATCAACATTGTCTTTTGTCTGTTGGGGAAAGAGGGATTAACGGGTGGGGAAGCTTTATCCACTATCCAGACATTTATGGCCTGCAGGTCTTTCAGCCTCGAAGTTAGATCAGTTTCACTCTGCCTTTTGGAGAGAGCCTCAAGCAGGGCTTTCTTTTGATCAGTTTCAATTTTAAGGCTGTTATAAAGAATGGCGCTGCTGTTAGCTTTATAAGCCTGATTTTTTAAGTCATCCAGTAATTTTTGTAAATTTAGTTCCTTATTCAAAGCTACCTGGTAATCGGCATAAGCTGATTTAATTAAATTTTCTTTTTCATTTCTCAGAGCATCGTAGGTAGCTTCAATCTCCGACTTTAATTTCTGCATTTCAGGATACTCTGGCTTTAAAGTAGCCAGCCTTCGGGCATATTCCCGGCTTAAAAGTACATATTGTTCTTTTAAGCGAGAAATAGCTGTATTAGCTGCTGTTTCGGGAATTTCTTCAGCCGGCAGGGAACGCAACTGGTTATAAGCAGATAGCTTATTAATCCGGTCCAGGGTGGCAGCGGTGAGAGCAGTATTAACTTCAGTAATCCTGGAAATGAGGGGGGCTTCAGCCGAACTCAAGGGCAGGATTCCCTGTTGAGTTCCTAATTCTGAAAGTTTTTTCTCATTTTCTTCAATCTCTTTTCTCAAAGAAGCCATCTGGGTCGTCAGAAATTCGGTGGCCTGTTCAGAAGCCAGGTATTTACGTTTAATTAGCATTTCAATATATGAATCAAAAAGAGTATTAAGGACCCGGGCGGCCAGTTCGGGATCGGTGTGATTAAAGGTGACTTCAATTAATTTAGTCCCAGAAATGGGAGAAACATTCAGGCTTTTTATGAAACTATCTATTAATTTTTCTCTGGATCTTGGGTCCGCCGGGGCTTTGGATTCTTTATTTTTATTAATTTTGACGAATTCTGGATTTTCATATAATTTTAATTTTTCAATCACCTCATTAGCCAGAGAGCGACTGGTGAGGAGCAAAGAATGGCTTTGGGCATTGATTTCCCCGGAAATCCGGTTTAAATCTTCAAATGGCAAAATGCTGGAAGCTTCGTCTATCCAGATTGTCCCCCGGGCAGAATAGATATGCGGAAATATCAAAACAATGGCTCCAGTTATCATTAAAATTAAAAAGGCCACTGTCAAACAAGTCCATTTCCAGCGAACCAGAGCATTCCAGTAATAAATGATTTGTTCCAGCAAATTGGGTTGAGTGGGTTTAGTATTATCCATTTTTTACCTTCAATTCAATTATATTTCCTATTTAACAATTACTATGTCTCCATCCTGAAGAAAGACATCAGGCTTTTTCCCGTCCACGATTTTTTTCAGATTGTACCAGAGATTTTTTTCCTGGCCGGTCTTGGGGTCTTTCCTTTTGACCATAACCTGAACGGCATTTGCCCATTCAGTCAGCCCCCCGGCCTGGGCAACAGCCTGTAATAAGGTAATTTTCTTTGACTCCAGAAACTGCACAGCACCGGGATTTTTTACTTCGCCATAGACATAGACGGTCATCGTCTGGTCAAAGGGAACGATAATCTCATCCTTTGGCTGAATCATAATATCCCGGTCAGGATTTCTTCTAAGGAGATCATCAACATTGATAATAATTCTCTCTTTTTCTCCGGTATCTTTCAGCCTGAGCACGTGAATTTCTCTGGCTGCTTGAGGAGTTAGTCCTCCAGCTTCAGACAGAAGCTGAAGAAGGGTGGTTGGACCCGCCAGCTCATACAGCCCTGGTTTTCCGACTGCTCCCAGGACGGATATTTTTTGATGCTCTCTGACAAAAACGGTAACATGAACACCTCGAGTATATTTTTGATCGAGAATCGAGGCTAATTTCTTTTCTAATTCCTGGGCAGTCAGTCCAGAGACATCGACTTTGCCGATTACAGCCAGAGAGACGGTGCCATCTTCTGCGACTCTAACGGTTTGGTTTAACTCGGGTAATTCGAAAACTTTAATTTCCAGCAAATCTTTAGCTCCAATCTTATAATCAACGGCCTGAACGGCTGCCTGCTCCTGGTTTGCTTGCTGAGCTAAAATAGGGTTGCCCAAAGCAATAAAGGTAATAAATATTAAAAGCAGCAGGTTTCTTGCACCCATTTCTTTTTTCTCCTTTTTGGCTGTGGTGATGTTCATTTAAACCTCATTATTATTATCACAAAAAAGATGGAACAGGTAAAAGACTTTCGCCGGGCACTGCTCCAAAAATTAAATTAAAACCGATGAAATGACGTAAAAATTTCATATTTTCAGGCAAAGTGGTCCTCCGGTAAAAAGTTCCGAATATGTTAATACTCCATTCTTTTCCTATCCTTATATTCAGGCTGGTCATAAGAGCGGAAAATTTAAAATGCAGAGCAGTTTCCTCAGGAGAGGTGCTGTAGGGATATTTGCTGTTACTTAAAACCAGCTGATTATTTAGATTAATTCTATTATTTATGTTGAAAGTAAAGCCGCCGCCGTAAGAAGTCAAAATATAACTCAGCAAATTGGAATAAATTGAGACATTGAAATCGCGGGAATAGAAGGTTATTAAACTCAGACGGGGACCTGGAGATAATATGAGCTGACCATTACCTACTATTTCTGAAACAACCTTAAAGACAGGGTTTTTTGGGTCAAGCATTTCATAGCCAATACTGAATCTGCCAGAGATGGAAGTTTTTTCTCCAGCCGCCGGTGGAGTAAACTCTAACCCGCCTAAAAAGGCATAGGTGTAGCTGTCCTTAAATTTGGATGCTTGATATTTAAAGTTATATAAACCGATCTGCCCATCAAGAAAAAACCTGTATTTCGGGCCGGGAATGAAGTAAAGGAGAGCATCAGCATAGGATTCGTTTCTATCAAAGACTTCATCCAGATAAACACTTCCATAAAGATTATGCGAGTAATTCAGGGAAGAAGTACGGAATTGCCAGGCTGCTGCTCCCGTTTTAGAAAATCGCCAGAGAAAAAGAGCTCGCCAATCTATTTCTTCATGTCTGGCTCTCATCAACATTTCAGGAGAAAAACGGTCGCGAAGATTGGAGTAACCAATTCCAGCTTCACCATAGAATTTCTTGAATAGAAAATGGAAATTGTTATTCAGCCTAAGGTTAAGGGCTCTCTCTTTGCTGTATTTAAAGTAGAAAAGACCCTGGAAGGATTGATATGAATCAAACAGAATGCGCTTACTGAAAGGAACAAACCACTGAAAAGTTGGGCCGGCAGCAAATGTAAAATCTGGATGGGCCTGTTCTAAGTAGCCATAATAGATGTCAGAATCATATCCAGCATTGCTCAAAGAAAAAGCCCTGTAGCCCCGGATAATTCCAATTTTCCAGGGAGCATTTCTAAATAAATCCAGAACCTGAGAGCCGTACCAGGTAGCAGTCTGAGCATAAGACAGGCTGGGTATTTCCAAAAGAAGAAAGAAAGGAATAACGATGCTGTATAAAAAAAACTTTATATATTTATTATTTCTCAATTTTTGCCCTGCTTCTTTTTATCATAAAATAACTGGCCAATCAATATGCACCCTTAGCCAGGATTACTGCCGGAATAGTTTTTAAGATGATTTTTATATCCAGCCATAGAGAAAAATTGTCAATATATTCCAGATCAAGCCTCATCCAATCATCATGTCCGATTTCATTTCTTCCAGAAATCTGCCAGAGGCAGGTGATACCTGGTTTCATAGAAAATCTTCTCCTCTGCCAGGGTTTGTATTTTTCCACTTCACAGGGAACAGTTGGCCTCGGCCCTACGATACTCATTTCTCCAACCAGAACATTAAAAAACTGAGGGAACTCATCTATGCTGAACTTTCTTAATAGGCGCCCGACAGGTGTTATATATTTCAACTTTTTTTGCTTGAAATTATCAGTAGTCATTTCGGCCAGATCATTGACTTGAGAGAGGTGCCGGTCAGCTTCTTGCCGCATTGTCCTGAATTTAAGCAATTTAAATTTACGGCCATGAAGTCCTAATCTTTCTTGTTTAAAATATACCGGTCCTGGTGAAGTTAATTTTATAGCAACAGCAGCAGCTATATAAATTGGGCTCAGGATAAAAATGGCAGTAAGGGAAATAATTATATCTATAATCCTTTTTATCATCAGTTGCCACTCATTTACTTTAACGGTGGTGAAACTGAGAAGGGGAATACCATCTATTTCAGTCATTACGGAGGAAGCAATTTTCATATCGTAAAGATCAACAGCCAGAGAAGCTTCAACTCCCTCGGTCTCGCAGTCATGGAAGGCATTTTCCACGTGTGTAAGCCGCGAGCGGGGAATGACAAATACCACCTGGTCTATGGCCAGCCGGTGGAATATATCTTTGAGGTCAGAGAGAGTTCCAATTACCGGTATTCCATCTACCTGAGTTATATTTCGAGCCGGATCATCATTAATCGCTCCGACAATTTTAAGTCCCCATTCCTTATGCCTTTTTACCTTGCGGATGAACTCTTCGGCTCGGCGGCCAGTTCCTACCAGCAGAATCCGTCTGAAGTTGTAGCCCTGCTGATGGATTTTTTTTAGGACGGCGCGGAAAATAGCTTTTTCGATAAGGAGAAGCAAACCGCAGATAATGATAAAAATAAAGTAAAACAGCCGGCTGATATAGGCTGCTTTCAGGACAAAAAGAGCAGTGCCGTAACCAAAAAAGGACATAAGAGAAGCATTTATCACTCTGAAGGCTATTTTATAATAGGGCTCGGTGCGCAGGAATTTATAGCTTCTGGCTATATAAAGAGAAAGGCACCAGATTATTACGGCTACAAAATAAGCTAAAAAATACTGGTGGACAGTATAGGTCGGGTTATTTTCAACAGCAGCCTGGGGAAGAAAACCAGGAGTGCGAATTTCAATTCCTGAAGATTCTCTCAAAATGTAAGAAAGGACAAAAGCAGAAGAGATGGTAATTATATCAATCAATAGGGCGATTTGTTTTAAAGCCCTGTCCCTTTCTTTTAGCATGGATCAGTTCCCCATTAAATATTATCCTTTTACCGTGGAGGTTCATCAAGTCTTCTGAGCATTCGCGCTGGATTGCCGGCAACAACTGTACGTGGGGGCACATCTTTGGTCACCACCGAGCCTGCTCCGACGATAGCTCCCTCTCCGATAGTGACGCCAGCGAGAATGGTAGCTCCGGAACCAACAGATGCACCCTTTTTGACCAGAGTCGGGATTACTTTCCAGTCCTGCTCTGTTTGAAGCTGGCCATCGGGTGTGGTGGCTCTGGGGTAGAGGTCGTTGATGAAAGTAACACCATGGCCAATAAACACGCCGTCTTCAATGGTGACACCCTCGCAGATGAAAGTGTGAGATGAGATTTTGCAGTTCTTGCCAATAACCGCGCCCTTCTGGATTTCAACAAAGGTGCCGATTTTGGTGTTGTCACCAATGGTACAGCCGTAAAGATTGACAAAAGCGAAAATTTTAACATTTTGCCCCAGCTTGACATCGGGGGCGATGCGACAGTATTCCATCAGGTCCTCCCTTCAGCTTAAATTAGCTACTCTGCCAATTTTACCAGATGCCCCTTCTGGGCGATAGACCTGTTGGAAGCCTCCAGCAGCTTGACCACGGTCAAACCAGCCTGGCCATTGTTGACAGGCTCTGTATTTTTCTGCAGGCAGTCAATGAAATAATCCACTTCTTTTCTTAGAGCCTCAGTGGCATCAAGCCTGGGAACATAGACATCACCGATACGGTAGTTAATGAGCATGTTGTGGACTTTTTCTTCGGATGTCTCGATTTTTAGCTCCACCCCGCGGTCGTAAATTTTAACTTTTTCGTCGGCTGAAATATCGTCCCAGAGAAGCATCCGGCGGTTGCCGCTGATGATAGTCCGTCTGACCTTAACCGGACTGAGCCAGTTTACGTGGAAATGGGCGATGAGATGCGGGTCATTGAAATAGACAGCAATGTAAGCCACATCCTCAAAATCGCCGTTGTAATGGGAAACGCCCTGAGCTGAAACCGCCACCGGCTTATCTTTAATCAGGTGGCACATAACTGAAAAATCATGCGGCGCCAGGTCCCAGACGACATTGACATCGTGCTGAAAAAGACCGAGGTTTACCCGGACTGAATCATAAAAGAGAACTTCTCCCAGCTCACCGGCATCTATGATTTCTTTCATCTTCTGGACAGCGCCGGTAAACAGAAAGGTATGGTCCACCATTATTTTGAGATTCTTTTTCGCTGCCAGCTCAATCAGGTCCTCAGCTTCCTGGCTGTTAATGGTGAAAGGCTTTTCCACAAAGACGTGCTTGCCGTTGAGCAGAGCTTTGCGGGCCAGGTCATAGTGGCTGGAAACGGGCGTGACCACTGCCACCACATCAATTTCCGGGTCCCTGATCAGCTCATCGGGGTTGGAATAAGCCTTGATGAATGGATAGGTCGAAGTAGCCAGCAGCATCCGCTGGGGCCGCAGGTCACAGATGGCCGTGAGCCGGGCCTCTGGGTTGGCGTTAAAGTTGCGAGCTACATTCGGCCCCCAGTAACCGAAACCGATAACTCCGACATTTATCATGTCTTCCGCTCCCTTTTCCGGCCGGGTCCTTGGCTAAACCCGGTTGGAATAAAATTTATGTAATGAGTCCGATATATATTCTATCTGTTCCTCCGTAAGCTCAGGATACATGGGCAGAGAAAGAATCTGGTTCTGGTTTTCGTAGGCTACCGGAAAATCTTCCGGCTGATGACCGAGATTAGCATAAGCTGGGGCAAAGGGGAGAGCATAGGGGTAGTGGATGTTGGTAGCGATGCCCTGAGATTTAAGGTAGTCAATCAACTTTTCCCGCTCTGTAACTCGAATGCAGTAGATATGAAAGATGTGGGAACTGCCGGGGCGAATTTGCGGGCATTTTATCTGCGGGATGTCGGACAGGAGCTGGTTCAGCTTGAGGGCGTGCTGGTGGCGGGCTTTATTCCAGTCATCAATGTATTTGAGCTTGACGCTGAGGATGGCCGCCTGCAGGCCATCAAGCCGACTGTTTATGCCTTCTATTTCGTGGATGTATTTTTTCTGCGAACCGTGGTTGGCAAAGAGGCGGGCGCGGCGGGCGAAATCGTCGTCGTTAGTGATGATGGCACCACCGTCACCGTAAGCGCCGAGGTTTTTACCGGGGTAAAAGCTGAAGGTGCCGGCCAGGCCAAAGGTACCGGTCTTCTGGCCGTTAAGAGCGGCAAAATGAGACTGGGCGCAGTCTTCAATCATCAGAAGGTGGTGGCGGTCGCAGATGGCCTTGATGCGGTCTACAGCCGCTGCCTGGCCGTAAAGGTGGACAGGGATGACGGCTTTAGTTCTCGGAGTAATTTTTTCTTCGAGCCTGGCGGGGTCCAGGTGATAAAATTGGTCAATATCCACAAAGACCGGGCGGGCTCCGGTCTGGCTTATAGCTTCCGACGTGGCGATGAAGGTATTGGCAGCAGTAATTACTTCGTCACCGGGGCCAATGCCGACTGCTTTGAGGCTGATGTAGATGGCATCTGTCCCACTGGCACAGCTTATGCAGTGTTTTACATCATATTTGGTGGCAAAAGCCTGTTCAAAAGCTTCCACATATTTTCCGCCCACAAAAGCGGTGTCATTGAGAACAGATTGAATAGCAGCATCAATCTCGGACTTTATGGAATAATATTGGCTCTTTAAGTCGACAAAGGGTATGTTTGGCATTTTATTGATTGCCTTCTTTATTTTATTTCTATTTGTCTTATTTCAGCCCTTCTATTTTTTTTCTCTTTGCCCAAATCTCCTGGCAGATATAGGTATACCAAAGCGGGCAAAAAGAGACAAGAGTATTTTATCTTAGCTGAGGCACCCATTTGCCTTGGCTTCTTCCTCCCGCCTCTTTCTTATACAAAATCCGCACATAAATGTCAAGTTTTTTTCTTTCAAGCTAGGACATGATATTCAGTCTAAGTCAGTATCTCGAAGCGCTATAGCTGCAGTCTGTCAATTGGAGCTGTTTTCACGAATCTACTTACCTCTTAAAATGCTAGAAGAAACTCTTGTTTGTTTTATTAAATTTATCATCTCCTGCGCAAGCTCAATATTCTTTTTTTCAATAAAATGTGAACTGGAATCATAATAACTAGGATCGTTTGGTGGGATTATTTTATGAGAACTCAAAAATAAAATATTTTCCTCCTTTAATACAGGCTCAATTAATTCGAAAAGCCGGTCCCCCATGAACACATTATTTACAATATAAATTATGGGTATAGAATTGTCCTGTCTTGCTTGTTTGGCAAATTCTTTAATTATTTTTTGGAGGAGTATTACTTCTTCAGAATTCTTATTAAAGCCTTTAATATCGTCATAAACTTCTTTTTCTTTTTTGCGATATGAATAATAAGCATAGGCCCTTCGAATCATTCTGAAAAGGCTTGAATGATCAATCATACTTTTGGTAAAAAGCAGGGTGTCATAATACTTGTCATGCTTTCTTAGCCATTTCTTGTAAGATTCCCATTTATTTTTATCAAAGAAAAATTCCCTATATTCGCTTAGGGAAATAAATGGTGGCATAATATATTCAAGCCTACCGTTACTAAGATAGAACCTTGGGTAAGTATAAGGCGCTACAGTATCAAAGTGATTAGTGGCTCCAGACGTCGTACAAATCAAGGAAACACCTCTTGTCATTATGCCAAGAATTACAACATCTGAATGAATGATTTTTTTATCGTACAAATAGGCCGCATACGACCAGCTAGGCACCGCTCCAGCAGCACCTTTTATTCTTATTTGCAAATCTGGGGCGAGTTTTGCCATATCTTTACCTAGTAATACCGTATGGGACATACCATATATAGTTACAATTGGCTTATCAGGCAAAGATGTCTTTTCTTTTTCTATTTCTTCGATTTCTTTTAATATCCGGCCACTCTTGATAATAGAAGCAGAATCCTCATCTGTTAACCCAGTCATTCTGGACAATTTTCCTTCTACGGATCTTCCATATTCGAAAAATAGTTGTAGAGCAGAAGGAGAAGTATTATTTGGATCCGTTGGATAGTGGAAAACAATATTTATGAAAATATCGATAATTACCATATAGAATATAATTAAAATACCCGGGGGAATTCGAAATCTCTTCATTTTCCCTGACCTTAAAATGTTAAATAAATAAATCCCGTAGGAACATTAGATAGACTCATAGTAATCAAAAATATTATGCCAGCATAAATTGCTGTCCAGATAGTGGAAGGTAATAATTGATCTAATCTCTGTCCTCTATTATTATAGGTAAAAAACTCAATTGCTAAAAATAATGCTAATCCTAACGGCGCAGTTTCAGCTGGCAAAATGATGTTCATCTTGAAATTACCAAAATCGGTAAGAATTGTTTTAATAAATAATAAGGATTGGTTTAGGGTATTAGAACGGAATATAATCCATCCTATACAGGTCAAAATGAAAAATCCGAATGTAAATATAGCTCTTTTAAAGAGATTTTTGGGTTTTTTTCTAGTTTTTCTTAGCGATTCTTTCAACCGATGAATTGATAATAGTGACCCGTGATAAAGGCCCCAGATAATATAGGTCCAGCCGGCCCCGTGCCAAAGCCCTGTGACGAAGAATGTGACCATTATGTTGCGAAGCCATCTCAGGGTTTTGCCATATGGGCCACCAAGTGGAAAGAAGACATAATCACGGAACCAGGAGGATAAAGAGATATGCCATCTTCCCCAGAACTGAGATGGGTTTAATGAAAACTACGGATAATTAAAGTTTTGCATTAACTTAAAACCCAGCAATCTTGCTGAGCCAATTGCAATATCAGAATAGCCGGAAAGATCGCAATATATTTGGATGGCAAAAAGAAAAGTTCCCACTACTGCATCTGTCCAACTAAGTCGATATGACCCTGCAAAAGCATAATTTACGCTCTGGGCAACACCGTCTGCAATTACGATTTTTTTAAAAAACCCCATAAATATCTGATGCAGGCCTGTTCTAATATCTTCTTTTTTTATATCACGTTGCTGTGTTATCTGGGGCAAGAAATTTAAAGCTCTTTCTATTGGGCCCGCCAGAATTTTAGGGAAGAAACTGACATATAGGGCATATTCACTTAATTTCCTAGCCGGTCTCAGCCTGCTCTTATAGATGTCTATGGTGTAAGTCATGCTCATAAATGTATAGAATGATATGCCCACAGGAAGGATTATATTTATATGCGGTACAAATGAATTAATTCCGAATTGACTTGCTAATGATACAAAGCTTTTTACAAAGAAATTGAAATACTTAAAAAAACCGAGGATTGATAAATTGCTTATTATACTTATCAGCAAAAATAGTTTTCTCTTTTTTGGCTGGCTTATATTGACGATCCTTTGGTATAGAAGATTACCTACAAGGACCATGACCGTTATAAAAGTTAATATTATTAAACATAACCTTGATGAAAACATAGAATCTTTCAAATATGGCAAATAGACTGAAAAGGAATTTGATAGAAATGTTGGGAAAAAGAGGAATAACAATCCCGACCCAATAAGAATCAGCGAAATCTGGAAACGCTCTTTCTTGTGAATAAAACCATCAAAGATCATAAGACCAGCACAAAAGTCAATTATAGTTGTAAGAATAATAAGAAAAAGGAATCTGATATCCCACCAGCCATAGAAGACATAACTTGCTAATAATAAAAGATAATTTTGTGCTTTATAGTTTAGTTTTCTATAAATTAGATAGACGACGATAAAAAAAATCAAAAAAGAAACAGAATTAAAATTCATCTCTCAACAACAAGCCTCTTGCTATTATATGAATTGATCATAAATATTCATTTTTTTATTATAGGATTAAGCCTTTGTAAATAGGTATTTTCTTTCAGGCGAGGACACGGTATCCAATCTAAGGGAAGTATCGGGATGCGGCGAGTTGGATGGCCGGCCTTAAGGATTCGAGTTAATAAAGTTATATTTTTTAAGATTAGTATTTAAATATTAAACATGAAGAATCACTCTCTTTTAAATTATGCTGAACTTCGATGTAAATAGGAAGCTAAGACCGAAATTAAAGCTAATATATTACTATCGAAATGTGTACTGTCTGAAATGTAAAGATAAGGCTGAGGTTTATCTTCTACCTTTAAGGGAAGGGGTTCAAAAGTAGGCTTCTCTTCATGCTTCATCTTATCTATTTCATCTGGATCTTTTGATTAAAAGATAAAGCTGCAGATCAACAACAGCGAGGAGTTTAGGGAAATTGGTGTATAAGTAAGACTATCTATATAAGCGCATCTTCACACCAATAAACGCAGAGCCGCTTCACATCAACAAGGGTTAGAAAAGCTATACGGCTTTTGAAGAAGGACCATATCTTAGCAATGATAATGAGTTAATATTTATTAGATCGGCAAATGAGTGTGATTGAAAGGATTTTGTTTAAGATCCATAAGATGGAAGTTTATTTATAATAACTTCTATCATAAATCGGCACCAGGCAGGAGACGTTAAAGGAATTTTTCGAGGAAATGCAAAACCAAGGAAAATAAGGGGTTCTTTCAAACATTCTAGGTCTGAAAAGTTATTAATCTTTGCTTGAGATTATTCCCATGACATAGATGCTATATCCTAACCCATAAGAAAACAGAATTTGACATTTTTTGCAAGCTCATATAGAAACTATATGGGATAATAGTTGCCTTTATTGATAGGTAACTAAACCAAGAAAGAGATGAAAATATCAACTTTTTTTAATCAAATTTTTAACGTTATATGGGCAAGGACCTATTGGCCTTTATGCCGTACATATGCACGCTACCTTGGTGACAAGCCTGCTGATAGCATATATAGATTTCTTTGCAGTTTTCAGTTTTATAAAACACATCATTTTTGGCCAAATCTTAAGAACCCCAGTTCCTTTACTGAAAAGCTTTTCAGACGCATGTTATGTGATAGGAACCCAATCTTAACAATAATTTCAGATAAATTACTGGTAAGAAAATATGTAGCAGATAAAATAGGAAATGATTTCTTAATTCCATTGCTATGGCACGGCGTGGATCCAGAATTAATTCCATTCGATAGGCTGCCTTCAAGGTTTGTGTTAAAAACTAATCACGGATGCGGATACATAATATTGGTAAAAGATAAAAAAAAGTTGAATATAACCGAGGCAAAAAATATATTGCGTAATTGGTTGGAAGAGAACTTTTGTTTAAACACTTATATAGGAAGTGAGTGGGCATATAAAAATATAAATCCGCAAATTATAGTTGAAACATTCATCGGAGACGGGGAGAACCCACCAGTCGATTATAAATTCTATTGCTTCCATGGCAGAGTTGAATTTCTGACAGTCCATTACGGCAGGTTTACAGGACACAAGACAAGATCATTTAATAGAAATTTTAAGCCATATGATTTCAAATATGATTTTGAACAGTGGGAAGGTTATGTTGAAATTCCAACTAATTTTAATAAGATGGTAGAAATATCAGAAGATCTCTCTCGAGATTTCGACTTTATGCGTGTTGACCTTTATAATATAAATGGAAGGATTTATTTTGGCGAATTAACCCCTTATCCGGGGGGAGTTTCGACAAAATTTTTGCCGCGCTATAGGGATTTTTATTTAGGAAACCTATGGTAATGGTATTGATAAATGCAACAAATAAATTTGATTAGGCATAAATTAATTCGTTTATTGAGATGCTTCGAAGATCCATTTAAAATAAAAGTTGATTTTAGATCAAAAAGATATAGAAAACGTGAAGAATGCATTCCTAATTATAGAATTCCTGATATTTTATTAAACGGGGAAAATAATTTAATATCTGATCTTCATACTTGGTCATCGATCCGTCGATCAGAGTTGTTACAAATCTTCAGGCAACACATGTTCGGTAAAAGTCCTTTTCATCTTATTAAGACAAATTATTCTATATTTTCAGAAGATGAAAATGCTTTAAACGGTAGGGCCTATAGGAAAGAGGTCGATATATATCGTGAAGATAAGCGCGAAGCTTTCTTTAGGGTTATAATTTATTACCCCAAGAAAACAATTTATACTTCTAATAAGATTCCAATATTTGTTGGACTAAATTTTTACGGCAATCAAACTATAAGTAAAGAAAAAGGCATTTCGGCAACAGAAAGCTGGGTTCCAGATGATTCTGTCACTTTGGGGAGAGGGGCAAGATCACTTCGAGGTGTTCAATCTTCATCATGGCCGCTGAAATTAATTTTAGAGAATGGATATGCGTTAGCGAGTGCTTATTATGGGGATATCTTACCAGATAAAAAGAATGGTAAGAAACTAGCACTGCACAAATGGTTTAATGAGCATGAAATGAAAGATATTGAATTGGAAAACTGGGGAGCTATAGACGCTTGGGCCTGGGGCCTGTCAAGAGCATTAGACTATATCAAAAACGACGAATATTTAGATAGTTCTAAAGTTATAGTTATCGGGCATTCTCGCTTAGGAAAAGTAGCACTCTGGGCAGGTGCACAAGATGAAAGATTCGCAATGGTAATTTCTAATAATTCTGGATGTTGCGGAGCTTCCTTATTCAGAAGAAAAATTGGTGAAACTATTTCAATGATCAATCACTATAATCCGCATTGGTTCTGTGAAAAATTCAAAGAATATAATGATAGAGAAGATAAACTTCCTTTTGATCAGCATCACTTAATAGCTTTAATAGCTCCACGGCCCGTTTATATATCCAGTGCACAATTGGATTTGGAAGCTGATCCGTATGGTGAATTTTTGGCTGCAAAGTATGCGACGCCAATTTATCATTTATATGGGCTTCCAGGATTGCCGACTGAGACGTTTCCTGCTATTAACGTCCCAATTATGGGAACGATAGGATATCATATTAGGAAGGGTAGACATGGTATAAAGAAATTTGATTGGAAACAATTTATAAAATTTGCAAATCTTCATTTTCAAAAGTGACGCAAACTATATTGAAATAAATGTTTTTTTTATCTCCAAGTGGTGCGATGTTAAGTTTTGTTCTCGATTTTGTCATCGTAATATCTCCATAATCTCAACTCAGTTACCTGTCTAGCCTAAGTCTCATTCTACATAGATTACAGCTTATCAGCCTTTAGTTAAGCATTCTCATTAGGCCAGTCCTCTGTCTACTCCATGAGATGCACGCTGATAAGCTAAGATGCGAGCTTACAGAAGGGAATACCCATACCACCCGACTCCTTCGCCTTATCTCCCGGTTTTACCTCTCCAGCACATTGGTAGATGAGATACGCCGTTTATCCACCTCTGGAAAGTAATAAAAATGTGCCCCTGGATGTCCCTATGAGCGTCTGAGTTTACCATCCACACCCGCTTTACGCCCCTCCTCTTTAACCTGTTTAACCTGCTCATAAACTCCCGCCAGGTGTCCTCACTCGCTTCATACCCAGGCTCCATTGCTAAAATCTACCTCTTATCTTCCATATCTCATAATAGGGCCTCCTCACCGCTATTGATTACATTTTTTAGTTCCTCTATGACACTCTGTTAAATAGCGTCTATCCAAAAAACGGATACTCTCCCTAATGGAGAGTTTGCGATGGCCCATCCTCCTAAGTTAAATAATGATCATTTTCATACACTAGACCGAGATATGTTTAATTTAGCAATAAATATTTATGATGATCACTCAAGTATATGATTAGCTAAGAAGATCTTTTAGAGATAAGCTATAAATAAATTTTTCTTTTTTTGCTACTTTTCTACCAACGAAATATATCAGAAATAAATTCATCAATGCCCCGACAATAGCGAGGATCATCACGGTTTGTGTCAATTTAAGATATAAGCCACCGAGAGCTAAAGTAGCTGTTCTTGCTAATAAAAGTACAACGTCATAGAAAAATACGAAACGCTGAATTCTAACCACTCGGGAGAAAATTATTGCGGGAAGATTACAAAAAACAAAAACCATCCAGATAATTAGGCTTCGTGCCAGAATTCCCGCCAAGCGCCATCTTGCTCCGAAAATAAAAGTAAATATTTGAGGTGCCCAGATCAATAATATAATTGAGGGAACAATGGCTATGCTAAATAGAACAAGGACAGTCCTTATATATAGAAGAGCAATTCCCTTACCTTCATGCTGGAATTCACAGGCTTTTTGAAAAAGAACTTGACGCAGAGCTGTTAGAACAAGACTCATTGGTGCTTGTAAAAGATTTATTCCGAAGGCATAAGAACCAGCTGCGGATAGGCCATAAAACTTGGATATTAGCAGGACTGGAATTCCGGAGGAAATAGCGTTTATTAAATTTTGTGAAGCCGAATATAGGGGGAAATCGATGTATTCTTTAGCTAAAGATTTTATTTTATTTAGATTGATATGATTTCTCAGAGATTTTAGGTCAGGGATAACAACTTGAATTAGGTTAATACTGGCCATAATATTTGCTAAAATATTGCTTATAATAAGACCTACAGCTCCTGCCTTAAATATCCCGAATAATACTCTGGAGCTACTTGATCCGACACTACGAAAAACTTGAGAAGCTGAGGTTCTTTTAAAGGCTTTGGAGCGAACAGCCCAGGCTTGAGAGGCATCATTTATGCCCGTTATAATTAAAGTGGTAAAGAATAAGACTAATAACAAGAAGCCGCGTGCTTTTGTGAGGTTATAAAAAACCGAAGGCTTGATTATACTGAATGAAAATACAATAAAGCTTATCAAGCAAGTAGAAATAAATGAGAGTACATAAAGATTTATAGCCTCAGCTTTTTCTTTTGGTAGTATTGAAGCCTGGCTGTAGTCTAAGGTGACTAATGTACCAACTATACCTGCAACCGCGGTGAATGAGCCAAAAACTCCAAAATCTTCTGGCGTGAAGAGACGGCTTATTATGGGAGAAAGAGCGTAAGATATTATTTGGGCAATAGCGGTGCCACTCATTACGATCAGAATATTCTTAAGGAAAGCAGATTTTCTTAAATTCTTAATTGCTTTTTTAATTTTTTCTTTTTGGTAGATAAATTCGTTAGGCATTATATTATTAAATTTGGTTTAGAAATCTCTTTTCTTTATAATCTCTATGCCCAAACGGGCTGCGAGCTGGCTAAAATGATGGGCTCCTTTTTCTAAGCATTTAACATACCAGGCTGGTCCGAGGACCAAAGAAAATGGGAAAATAATAAGATAAGCTCCAAGGGCCAATGCAGATTTAAAAGCTGTAATGACTTGCCATAAGAAGGAAGTCCCTTTTATGGTATTTCTGTAGGTATTAAAGCCATGAACAAGAGAGCGTTTTATGTAATAACTTTTTTCCCATCTTTCTGGTGGCACGACTTCGTAGACAGGGGCTTCGGCTACAGCCACAAACCTATAGCCATGCTCTATGGCCGTCTTGAAGAAGGCTCGATCAGATCCGCTTGTTTTCCACTTAAGGTCAAACTTTAGGCCGAATTCATCAAAGACTTTTCTTTTTAATAAAACATTGCCTGTTCTGGTATGATACCACTCCAACAAGGTACCAGTTCTGTAAATCGGCCGTTCACAGAACTTTCCCTTAATCAACCAGGTGGGTGGTCTCTGCTCAAAATAAGGGATAACCGGACCGAGGGCACCATCTGCATCAAATGTTTGTATTGCTTTATAAAGGGTCACCAGCCAGTGTGATGGCGGAAATTCGTCATCATCTATTATGGCAATATAATTTCCGTCAGCCAGGCTAAGAGCTTTGTTTCTCGCGGCGGGGATTGACCTTTCTGGCTCTATATCATAACGGATCTTGTTGCTGGTTTTTTTATTTATGTTTTCAATCAGAACCCTAGCTGAACCATCTCTATCGTTATCAACAACAATTATCGAATAATTAAACAATCCTTGAGTCTCTTGAACCATTAGCTTTGTTATAAGCCATTTTAATGTTTGAAAGCGCCTGTAAGTACAGATACAAATCGAGATATAATCTAACGCTGCCATATTATTGTAACCAATTAAATGAAGATTCCATTTTATTTAATCCATCATTCTCATTTATAATAAATGACCAGGCCAAAATTAGCCACATAGAATAGCTGGTGAACTCGGCTAGTGGGGATTCTGCTATATTTCTAACCAAGACCATAAAGATAAGAGCTAAGAAAAACCACGGAATCTGATTTTCTTCATCCAAGAAATTTGCATTCTTTTTTAAGATATTAAGGATGTAAATTATTAAAATTATTAATCCGATTAATCCAAGATCAAGAATTGTGTCCAAATAGCCATTATGAGCATGACTGGCAATTAGATTCCTTAATGAGGTTGTCCAGAAGCCTCCATAGCCATAACCTAATAATATATTTTTTTTTGCATATGGCACAAGGCTCTTCCAGATTTCAGTTCTTCCGGTAAGTGTTTCGGTTCTGTTAAATAAACCAGGTAAAGTTTTTATAGGAATCTTGCCTGAAAAAGGAAGGATGGTTCCTATCGCAATTATTATAATTGCAGATACGACAATTTTATTTTTTATATTGGCTCCTTTATTTGAAGCAGTCTTGAAATAGCCCATAAAAACCAATCCAACTATTAAAGATAGAGTTGAAGTCGCAGAATAATTAAAAGTCCTTTTGGGACCTAACATTAAATATATGGCTAAAAAAAACATAAAAATGTCAACAAAGACAGGCATTTTGTAATTAAGTTTTTTCCATTCTTTAAAATTCTTAAGAAGAGTCCATGCCAAGAATAGTATTGATATTGCGCATAACATTGCCAGATCATTTTTCTGGTGAGCTATTCCAACCCACATCACTTCACCTGACCATCTTCCATATTCGCGCCCATAAATAGGGAAATACTTGATCAAAAGTAAAGAAAGAGGAAGAGCAGCATAAATTGCTTTTCTAAAAGCACTAATTAGGGTTTTTATCGGGTTTTTTTCAGACATCAGCAGCAAGACTATTAATAAAGCGATAAATTCTCTAATCCACCTTCTGAAGGATATTGCTGGATCTCGGGCCCAGACAACACTCAGAAGAAAGTAAAATAAAATAAAGAAATAATATATATTTAGCTTGAAAGTGCTCGAGATGGGAAAATGCTTTTTTATAAGTATAAAAATTGCTAAAAGGCCTATTATGATCTGGAAATATCTGTCTGGAGGGCTACCAGCTTCTATGGTTGTATGAACATTAAGAAACACCCCTAGACCTTTGCTACCTGAATATAAGATCCAAAGCGCTATTATCCAAACAATCGGTCCAGATAATTGGGTTCTCTTTTGATCAATATACATAATAAAAGAGATGAAGGCTAAAAAGAGTATTAGAGCTATTTGTGATGGCACTTTAGAATTTTACCTTCAAGCCGAATATCATTTAGATTGATATTTTATTTATTTTTAAATAATCATCAATTCTATTCCAGTTTATAATCTGCTTTGCTTGTCATGTCAAGTTTTGTTTACGAAATGGCCATCGTAATCTCTCTATTTTCATTATCACAAGTTGAAGTCCCCCAGAATGAGATATTCCAATGGCCTATGCTTCTGCTTCATATGGAAAATATTCTTATATACCATTTTACTTTCGAAAATTATCTAAAATAAACCTACGAATTATTTTTCATAAGACTTATTTTTTGTTTAAAATACCTAAGATTCCTGATTAACGGAAATAAAAAGCGCCTGCTTTGTATAAACTTTTTAACTTTTCTTTGCAGCCCTTTTTCTGGATTTATTGGTTCCGAAAGGACTTCTGGCCACATTTTTTTGATCAGTCTCTTAGGCATACGAAGATTTCTACCCTCTCGTATTTTCTCATCTACAGATAATTCCAGCTGAAAAAGGTATCTGTTGTTATAGGGATTAAATGTTTCGAAAGCAATATCATATTCTGCCAAGGCCTGAGATACCCAGCGCGATCTAAGCTCTAAATCGAAAAGGACAAGGATATTCATACCTGCAGCCTCGCAACTTGGCATAGCGTCGCTAAGCCATTTTCCCATTTCATCTATTATTTTTTTGTGATTTAAAGACCGCAGCATAGCCAAGCTTACGGCGTTTATTTTTGATTTGGGCAGCCAGTACCATACACCTGAATATTCGCTTATATTACTATTCATAACAACACAATCGGTTCCAAAATAACGCATGAATGAGTAGGCTATATGTCCATGCCTTTCTCTTGGCCAAGTGTTATTCATATCAAAGTACTTTTTAAATTCATCGTCCATTGGTTGCAAGTTAACCACATGATGTTTAAGACCTAATTTGGGTAGCAATTTTGACGGTATTTCTATGTCAACTTCACTTCCCTTCATAGGCGTGTGAGTATAAAAAGTTATTTTATCTTTTACCTCTTTAGAGGCGGCCAGAGATTTGCGGCTGTCACATCCCGCGGAAATACCCATTTTTAGGTTAAATCTTGAAACTGCGGATTTTATGGAATTTTTTAATAAATCACTAACGTGTTCGATGCATTCATCTAAATTAATTTTTGTGAAAGAATCTTTACGTGGCCAGAACCTGAAGACATGGCCGGTATTAAGATCCAAGTAATGATTTGGCAGCAGATATTTTATTTCTTTATATGGAGTTAAGCTGCAAGGGAACCAAAATTCGTCCTTACCTTTGGCAAATAGAGGCATGTTTCTAAAAGATATCATTTCTTCGTCATAATCAAGTTTAAAAATTTCGGCTAATAAATTCGGCTGGGAGGCACACCAAACATAGCCAGTTTTGTCAACGAAATAGTGGACTTGCCTTAAAGCACAAGCGTCGTGAAATAACCACAATTTATCATTTTTTGAGATTATTAAAACAAATCTGCCACCAACTTTATTTAATTTAAAAATAATATTATCTATATCAATAGGTTCATCAAGAAACCTCGATAAAATATCGATATCTGAAAAATTCAGATTAAATGGGTCTACGAAATAACCTAATAAAACAGCTTTATTTGGACCGCTTTCTAAGTAAGATAAATTTAAATCTGGGTGAGCTGTAATTAGGTGGGTGTTATCTATCTTGATTTTGTTCCAGCCATCAAAATCAGCATATTCTGGTCCTAGTAAAAATTGTCTTCTTCTAAAGAACTTAACTTTATCATATTGAAAATTCATTTGCCTTTAACCTTATTTAGATATATTAAAAATAATAAGTTGTTGTTAAACAAAATCAGCAAAGACTTTCCAAACATCTTCTACAGGTTTTTTGAAGCCTTTAAATTTTTTAACTTCACCCGTGAATGTGGATTTTATTTCATAATACAAAAGATAAGCAAATTTTCTGTAAGAAATATATTGGTATTCAATAAAGCCACAAGATTTATTCAATTTTACAGCAGAAATGTTTTTTGGATTTACAACTAAGATTATGTATTTAAAGCCATTTTCTTTAAGAAATCTAAATATTTCCAACCGTGTTCTTTTAGCTATTCCTTTTCCTCTGTACTCGGGAACAGTGAATTCCCCTGAAAGATAAGCAATGTCATTAGGGAGATCAAATTTAAAAAAATCTATAGAGATATTTTTCTGTTCTATCCAAACATAATAAGCTATATTATTATTTTCCAGGTGAACGAATAATAAATCACCTTTTTCTAATTTTTTAATTATTTCTTTTCTTGAATGAAAGCCATCATCTAAGTTTTTTGTATTTTCTATGTCTTGGATTGTAATAATCTTAAAAACAGGCTTCGAGGTTGATTGCTCTGATAATTCTGACAATTTAAGATACATAAACGATAGGTGTTCAGGATGTTTGAAACCTAAATATTTTAATATAGCCCTGAAAACTCCGATTATGCCCTTCTTTTTATAAATGTATATTATTGAATCTAACTTGCTTAAAATAAAAAGATATATATTACTAAAACTCATCTTATATCTTGATATCATTTTTTTTTAGTTACATCAAACGAATTTTTAATTTTATTCTATTGCAACCGAAAGAGATTCAAACTATCGCCTAAAATGCCCCTTCAGTTCACCCCCAGGGGTGATCCCGAAATTGTCACTATCCCGACAAAATTTGACGGATGATAAGAAGTTTTAAGTCAAAACCCCGAGGTGAAGCCATGAAAAAGAAAAAAGTGAATGTCTCTAAGCTTGTTTTAATTTTGTCTTTTGTATTCGTTACATTGTTTTTAAATTCTGCCTTATATAGCCAATCTTATCTATCCAGCATTCTCAAGATATTTAACGGAGCAAAAAGTGGGGTAAAGGCCTCGTTCAGCTTCAGTCCTATCATTGTAGTTACTGG
>Ga0315298_1000473_pt1 | contig 77218 bp, 52 predicted proteins | sample WHS_1_MG_FD_203077 | JGI IMG/M metagenome (GOLD analysis project Ga0315298, IMG submission 203077) | Extremophilic microbial mat communities from Washburn Hot Springs, YNP, Wyoming, USA - WHS_1_MG | ecosystem: Environmental > Aquatic > Thermal springs > Hot (42-90C) | place: USA: Wyoming... | reverse complement strand
CCCGCGCCTTCTCCTCCGGCGCATTGTCAATGGAATCAAAACTGCGAAACTTCACCCGCGGATTGCGCTTGGACAACACCAGCGTCATGGCCGCCGTCAACGTGGTCTTGCCGTGATCAATGTGCCCAATGGTGCCCACGTTCACGTGCGGCTTGCTGCGATCGAATTTCTCTTTGGCCATAACCTTGAAATCTCCTTAGAAATTTCTCCGCTCAACTGCACCTTACCAGGAAACCTTGCCTTGCACCCGGGCGACGATTTGCTCGGCGATCGTCTCGGGCACCTCCTCATAACGGCTGAAATGCATGGTGAAACTGCCGCGCCCCTCGGTGCGGGAACGCAAATCGGTGGCGTAGCCGAACATCTCTTTTAAAGGCACCATGGCGCGGATGGTCTGCGAAGTGCCGCGCAACTCCAGGCCTTCGATGCGCCCGCGCCGGGCGTTCAGATCCCCAATCACGTCGCCCATATACTCTTCCGGCACCACTACCTCGACCTTCATGACCGGCTCCAGCAGCACCGGTTGGGCTCTTTCCACCGCCTGGCGCAGCGCCATCGAAGCGGCGATCTTGAATGCCAGCTCCGAGCTGTCCACCTCGTGATAGCTACCGTCAAACACGGTCACTTGCACATCCGCGATGGGATAACCGGCCAGCACGCCGGCATCCAGAGCTTCCTGCACGCCCTTTTCAACCGCCGGGATGAACTCCTTCGGGATGACGCCTCCCACCACGGCGTTGACGAAGCGAAAACCGCTACCGGGAGGCAGCGGGGCCACGCGCAGCTTGACGTGGCCGTACTGGCCGCGCCCGCCGGTCTGGCGTATGAAGCGCCCCTCGCCTTCGGCCTCCCCGCGTATGGTCTCGCGGTAGGCTACCTGGGGCTTGCCCACGTTGGCCCCCACGCCGAACTCGCGTTGCATCCGATCCACGATGATTTCTAGATGCAACTCACCCATGCCCGCCAGGATGGTCTGGCCGGTTTCCGGATCCGTGTGCACTTTCAGCGTGGGGTCCTCCTGGCCCAGCTTGGCCAAGGCGATGCTGAGCTTGTCTTGGTCGGCCTTGGTCTTGGGTTCGATGGCCAGTTGGATAACGGGCGCCGGGAACTCGATGGCTTCGAGCACTATGGGGGCTTTTTCGTCGCAAATGGTATCGCCGGTGCTCACGGTTTTCAGCCCCACAGCAGCGGCGATATCGCCGGCGAATACTTCCTGGATCTCTTCCCGCTTGTTGGCGTGCATGCGCACCAGCCGCCCAATGCGCTCTGTGCGGGCCTTGGCCACGTTGTACACGGTATCCCCGCTCGCCAGCCGCCCGGAATACACGCGCAGAAAGGCGAGCTGACCCACATACGGGTCGGTCATGATCTTGAAGACCAAGGCCGCGAAGGGCTCGTCATCGGAAGCCCTCCGCCTCAGCACCCGCTCGGGGTCATCCACTGCCGTGCCCTCCACAGGCGGGATGTCGGCCGGCGAGGGCAGATAATACACAATGGCGTCGAGCAGATTCTGAACGCCCTTGTTCTTGAAAGCGGCCCCGCAGAGCACCGGGAAGATCTTCTGAGCTATGGTCGCCCGGCGGATGGCCTGTCTGAGGTCCTCTTCGCTGATGGACTCCTCGTGCACGTATTTGGCGAAGAGTATGTCGTCGGCCTCGGCCACCGCTTCGATCATCTGCTCTCGGTAGTGCCGGGCCTGGGAAGCAAGCTCACTGGGAATGGGGATGTCGTCGTACTGGGCGCCCAGCGTTTCTTCGCGCCAGACCCTGGCCGTCATGCGCACTAGATCCACCACGCCGCGGAAGTTGTCTTCCTCGCCTATGGGCAGTTGAAGGGGGACCGGGCGGCATTTCAACCGGCGCACGATGCTTTCCACCGAAGCGAAGAAATTCGCGCCCACGCGATCCATTTTGTTGATGAAGCAGATGCGGGGCACGCGGTACTTGTCGGCCTGTCGCCAGACGGTCTCCGATTGCGGCTGCACCCCGGCCACCGCGTCGAAGATAGCCACCGCGCCATCCAATACCCGCAGGCTGCGCTCAACTTCGGCGGTAAAGTCCACGTGGCCGGGGGTGTCAATGATGTTTATCTGGGTGTCGGCCCAATGGCAGGTAGTGGCGGCGGAGGTGATGGTGATGCCGCGTTCCTGTTCCTGCTCCATCCAGTCCATCACCGCCGTGCCTTCATCCACTTCCCCGATTTTGTAGGTACGGCCCGTGTAATAGAGGATGCGCTCGGTAGTGGTGGTCTTGCCGGCATCAATGTGAGCCATGATGCCGATGTTTCGCATCCTCTCGATGGGGACCGTACGCGGCATTTTCGCTCGCTCTACCAGCGATAGTGCGCAAAGGCGCGGTTGGCTTCCGCCATGCGGTGGACATCGTCCTTTTTCTTGATGGCGCCGCCCCGCATGTTGGCGGCATCCATCAACTCGGCAGCCAGCTTCTCGGGCATGCCCTTTTCCGGGCGCGCGCGGGCGCTGTGAATCAGCCAGCGGATGGCCAGCGAGGTGCGCCGGTTCTGGGGAACCTCCACCGGCACCTGATAGTTGGCGCCACCCACTCGCCGAGTCTTAACCTCCAGCGTGGGCTTGCAGTTTTCCACCGCCTTCTTGAAGAGCTTCAAAGGATCGTCCCCGCTACGCTCGCGGATCTTGTCCATAGCTTCGTAAAAGATCCGCTGCGAGACGCTTTTCTTGCCGTCCCACATCATGCAGTTGATGAACTTGTGGACCAGCGTCGAGTTGTAGACGGGGTCCGGGGGAATCTCGCGCGGTTCCGGTCTGCGTCGTCGTGGCATGGCAGTTACTGTTTAGGCCGTTTGGCCCCGTACTTGGACCGGCCCTGGCGACGATTGCTCACACCCGCTGCGTCGAGCGCGCCGCGAATAATGTGGTAGCGCACGCCGGGCAGGTCCTTGACACGGCCGCCGCGGATCAGCACGATCGAGTGCTCTTGCAAGTTGTGGCCGACTCCGGGAATGTAGGCCGTCACCTCGATTCCGTTAGTCAGCCGGACACGAGCCACCTTGCGCAAGGCCGAGTTGGGTTTCTTGGGCGTGGTGGTGTACACGCGCGTGCACACTCCGCGCCGCTGCGGGCAGCCCTGCAAGGCCGGGCTGGCCGTCTTGTAACGCGGCGGCTTGCGCCCTTTGCGCACCAGTTGATTGAAGGTCGGCACGACTTTACCTCTGCCTCATCCATCCTCGCGATGGAAACCGACTACTGCCGGCCGGGCCCGCGTGATAGTTCAGCCACGCGGCTCGGGATCCACCTCATTCGCCTTTTCGGGGAACCTACCGATCCCTCGAGCGCCGCCGGCGGCTGTGAAAGGTTACTTGCCTCGGACAGCCCATGCTCCCGCCCGCGTTATGCGGCCGGGAACCTCGGGGCCGACCCCTGCCTCGCTGCGAAGCCCGCGCCTCGCGGGCAGGAGTTCAACATCAGTTCACCGAACGATTCCTAGCATAGCGAACCGCATTGCCGGCTGTCAAACGCCCGCTCCTGAAAGCATCGAGTGAACGGTTGGGAGTCAAAGCGCTTCTGGGCCGCAGCGCAGGTAGCTCTGGGAAAGCGAGCCGGGCCTGAGGCATCCGAGCCGTGCGTTGCCGAGACGTACCGCACGCGGTGATAGCGCTCGAGATCAACGGCTTCGGTGTGCGGTCCCACGCGCCAAGGCGCCGATCGGTCATTCGGAAAGGCTGACGGGACGAGCTCGGGCCAGCCGGTAAGGCCAAGCACAAGTCTTTGCGCCTGAGCTTTTCAGCCCCCACCCCTCACTATTCTTTGATGGGCGCCCTCGGCGGTCGGTCCAACGCAGTGCGCGAGCCCCTGCTACTTCCCGCAGTAGCCCTGGCAGCGGGCATCGCCGCCCAGCGTAGCCTGGGCTGGCACAGCGGCGAACTGTGGCCCGCCTTGGCAGTGCTGGTGGGGCTGGCGATGGCAGGCCACCGGCTCGGCCTTCGCGCGGCAACCGTCCTGGCTTGTCTGGCCGGGCTGGCAACTGCCGGCGCCCTTCGGATGGCCGCCATCTCAAACCACCCGGCACCCGAACTTGACGCGGTCCCGGGCGAGCTGCTGCTATTCACCGGTTGTGTCATTGAACCCCCTACAAGCCAAGGCGACAGGATACAGTTCTTGCTGGAGCTGGAGCCGGGCGCCCGCGCGCGGGTGAACGTCTACTTGCGCCCAGGGCAACCGGCACCTCCAATCCGTTACGGCCAGCGCGTGGAGCTGGAAGGGCGTTTCCGCCCCGTGCGCAACTTTCAAAACCCCGGCTCATTTGATTACGCCAGCTATCTGGGCCGCAAAGACATCTATTGGACGATCAGCGCCAACGCCAAAGCGCCCGTCCGCGTGTTGGCCGAGGACTGCGGTAACTGGCTGCACCGCCGCATCCACCAGTTCCGACTCGCTCTCACGGGGCGCATCGAGCGCATGTATTCTAACCGTGCTTACACCGCCGCCATGCTGGAAGCAATCCTGATCGGTGTCAGCGCGGGCCTCGAAACCGTCTGGGTCCAGGACTGGCGGCGTACCGGCACCTACCACGCGCTAGTGGTTTCCGGCTTGCAGATAAGCGTGCTGGCGGCAGTGTTTCTGTTCATGCTGCGCTTGTGTGCGTTGCCGCAGGCACCCTCGCTCACGCTCACGGCCGCCACAGCCTGGCTGTATGCGGCCGCTTGCGGGGCAGATCCGCCGGTTCTGCGCGCCGCTGCCGGCTTTACGCTTTTCGCCCTCGCACGCGCCCTGTACCGGCGGGTACGCTTGCTTAACCTGCTAGCCGCGGTGGCCATAGCGTTTCTGCTTGCCGATCCCCAGCAACTGTTGGATCCCAGCTTCCAGCTTTCTTTTCTCGCCGTGGCGGCGATCGGTGCACTGGCAGTGCCGCTGCTGGAAGCCAGCTCGCTTCCTGTGGCCAAAGCCGCCACCGCGTTGGCTGATCGGGGCCGCGATCCGGGGCTGGAGCCGCGCGTGGCGCACATCCGGGTCGAGCTGCGCCTTCTGGTTGAGACTGTGGCGTTGTGGAGCGGACTGAGTGAGCGTCAGTGCACGGCACTTATCACCTGCCCCTTGCGGGTGGGCTTGTTTTTCTACGAACTGCTGGTAGTTTCGGCGGCTATTCAAGTAGGTTTGGCGCTGCCTATGGCCCTGTACTTCCATCGCCTTTCGCTATCGGGGCTTTCGGCTAACTTGATCGTCGGGCCGCTGATGTCGGTCGCAGTGCCGGTCGGCTTCTTGGCGGTGCTGCTCGGCAAGCCCTGGCTAGCGTGGGTTGCCGAACTGCCGGTGGAAGTTTCCAAGCGCGTGGTGGAGTTTCACGCCAAGTGGGAGCCGAACTGGCGCATCCCCGATCCGCCATTGTGGCTGAGTCTTGCGCTGTGCGGGGCATTGTTGGGTCTGGCTTGGGGTTTACGACGCAACCCACGCATTTGGCGGGCCCCTGTGGGAGCTCTGGTTGCCCTGTTAGTGGCGCTAGTCTTGCACCCCTTTCCGCCCGAGCTGCGCCCGGGCACGCTCGAGCTTGCCATGCTCGACGTCGGACAGGGCGAAAGCCTGCTCGTAGCCATGCCTGAAGGCTCACTGGCGCTGGTTGACGGCGGAGGCTTCCCCGGTCCAAGTAACGCCCGGCAAGCGCGCCTTGACATCGGCGAAGACGTGGTCTCGCCGTACTTGTGGCGCCGCGGCATCAAGCGCCTGGATGTGATCATCGCCACCCATGGGCATTCCGACCACATAGGAGGGTTGCCGGCTATTGTCGAGAATTTTCGTCCCCGCGAGCTATGGTTCGGCGCCATGCCCGAGTCGCCTTCGTGGCGCCAGTTACTGAACAGGGCCGTGCAGCGGGGTGTGCGGCCCAGGGCACTGCGAGCAGGCGATAAATTTCGATTCGGCCAGGCGAGCGTGGAGGTTCTGGCCCCTGCCAGCGATTATCAACCCGGTCCCCAACCACACAACAACGATTCCCTGGTGCTTCTGCTCAGCTATGGGCGGCATCGCTGGCTGCTCACAGGCGACATAGAACGGGCGGCGGAGGCCGATTTGATGGCTCGTTGCGCCCTGGGCAAGCTCGACGTATTAAAGGTGGCGCATCACGGCAGCCGCACCTCAACCGGCGCAGTTTTGCTCGATCTCACGCGGCCCGCGCTGGCGCTGATTTCGGCGGGCTGGGACAATCCTTACAACCTGCCCCACCCGGCATTGCTCGGGCGACTGGCCGAACGCAGGATCCTAGCCTTGCGCACCAGCCGGCACGGCCTGATTCGCGTGGCCAGCAATGGACGCTGGCTGGAACTGGAGACGGCACAATGGGGGCAGTGAGGGGTGGAGCCAGCCGCTAGCAGCGTGTGGCTGCGCATCAGACACGCTTGACCGCGGCGCGCGCCGCTTTCTACAATGAAGGCTGTTTGCAGTCGGAGCCCGCAGTGCGTCAGGCGCCAGCGGCGCCCCGTGTTTGCTTGGGAGGTAATGCCAATGTCCAAGATTCCCGTCGAGGCGCTGGCCGAGGAAATGTACCAGATGGTGGTCGAATACAGCGGCAAGCGCAATTTGAAGGCCGGCGATCTCACCAAAGAAATGATCGCGCGGCACGGCGAGGCGGTGACCAAGGAAGATTGCAAGCAGGCCATACGCCTGCTGATTGATTCCGGCCGCTGTGTCTACAGCTATCTCGGCGGGTCATATATACAGCTTCCGCCCAAGGAAGGCAGCCAAGTCTGAGCATTTTACGAGCTCTCGAGCGTTTACCAGGCTCGCGTAGTGGCCGAGAAACTGCTGCCCCGCGTGGTGATCGCCGGCCTCGGGGGAGAGTCCGGCAAAACGTTGGTGACGCTTGCCCTGACGGCAGGGGCGCGTCAGCGCGGCTGGCAAGTGCGAGCCTTCAAGAAAGGGCCGGATTACATTGACGCAGCCTGGCTGAGCTGGGCCAGCGGGCGCCCCGCGCGCAACCTCGATACCTTTATGATGGGCTTCGAGGGCGTGGCGGCCAGCTTCCGCCGACACGGCAGCGCCGATAGCCTGCATCTGATCGAAGGCAATCGCGGCCTTTTCGATGGGGCGGATGCGCGCGGCACTCACAGCACGGCCGAGCTGGCCAAGCTGCTGGCTGCACCGGTCATCCTGGTAGTCAACACCAGCAAGCGCACGCGCACGGCAGCGGCCTGTGTGCTGGGCTGCCAGAAGATGGACCCCGCAGTGAAGCTGGCAGGCGTGGTGTTGAACCCGATCGCCAGTCTACGCCACGAACAGACTTTGCGCGAAGCGATCGAGGCTGAGTGCGGCATTCCGGTGCTGGGAGCCATCCCGCGCATCCCGGCCGAAGAGCTGGTACCGGGCCGCCACCTGGGTCTGATCCCGCCGGCCGAATACCCGCGACTGGGAGAGCTACATCGCACCCTAACCGAAACGGTCGCTGCGCACCTTGATTTGGAGCGGCTGATCGAAATCGCCTGCCAGGCGCCGCCCCTGCCCTGCCCCGCCGAGGCCCCTACGCCGTCCCGCGTCGCCGCGGGCTTGCGGATCGCTTACCTGCGAGACTCCGCGTTCACCTTCTATTACCCCGAAAACCTGGAAGCCCTGGAGGCAGCGGGCGCCGAGCTGGTGCCCGTGTCCTCATTGTGCGCTTCGGCTTTGCCTGAACGCATCCACGCCCTTTATATCGGAGGGGGCTTCCCCGAGACCCACGCGGCCGCGCTGAGCGCCAACGTCGTCTTGCTGAGCGACTTGCGCCGACGAGCGGCGGCGGGCTTGCCCATTTACGCCGAATGCGGCGGGCTTATGCTGCTGTCGCGCGCCATTCACTGGCAAGGCCGCCGTTATCCGATGGCGGACGTGCTTCCCGTGGAAGTGGAAGTCTGCGCTCGCCCGCAAGGCCATGGTTATGCCGTGTTGCGCGTCGAGCAGGACAACCCCTTTTACCCGGTTGGACTTACCCTCCGCGGGCACGAATTTCACTATTCGCGCATCCCGCCCGCCGGACCCTCCCCGCCTTGCGTATGTGGCGTGCTGCGTGGCGTAGGGGCCTGGCAGGGCCGCGATGCGGTGGTGCTGGGCAGCGTCTGGGCCAGTTACACCCACGTCCACGCCGCCGCCACGCCTGAATGGGTCAGCGGCCTTATCGGCGCGGCGCGCCGCTTCGCGGGAGCCGGACAGGGCTGTTCAGCCTAACACCGGTTGCGGCTGGCGCTTCTTGCCCTGCGCCGCAACCGCCTCCATGGCCTTGCGCACCGCTTCAGGATCGCCGAGGTAGTAACTCCTGATCGGACGCAGGTCCGCGTCCAGCTCGTAAACCAGCGGCATGCCGGTGGGGATATTCAGCCCCACGATGTCCTGGTCGGAAATGTCGTCCAGGTACTTGACCAGGGCCCGCAGGCTATTGCCGTGCGCCGCAATAAGCACGCGCTTGCCTTCCCGGATGGCTGGGGCGATAGCCTCGTGCCAGTAAGGCAAGAAGCGCTCCACCGTGTCCTTCAAGCACTCGGTGACCGGGATCAAATGTTCGGGCAGGTTACGGTAGCGGGGGTCATGGCCGGGCCAGCGCGGGTCGCTCTTTTCCAGCGGGGGCGGCGGGATGTCGTAGCTGCGCCGCCACAACAGCACCTGCTCCTCGCCGAACTTCTCCGCCATTTCGGCCTTGTTCAAGCCTTGCAGAGCCCCGTACATGCGCTCGTTCAAGCGCCAGGAAATCTGGACTGGGATCCACATCAAGTCCATTTCATCCTGCACGATCCACAGGGTACGGATGGCGCGTTTCAACACCGAGGTGAAGGCCAGATCGAAAGTGAAGCCCTCACGCTTGAGTATGCGGCCGGCCTCGCGCGCCTCTTCGATGCCGCGTTCGGAGAGGTCCACGTCGGTCCAGCCGGTGAAGCGGTTTTCTTTGTTCCAGATGCTTTCGCCATGTCTGAGCAGGACGAGACGGTACATACGACAAACTCCCTCGAAAATGTTCGATTTTTCAGCGCCGGAAGGCGCCCCGTCCGGCGAATTTCGCCGCCGGGCCAAGATCCTCTTCGATCCTGAGCAATTGGTTGTACTTGGCAATGCGATCGGTGCGGCTGGCCGAGCCGGTCTTTATCTGCCCGGCGTTGGTGGCCACTACGAAATCGGCGATAAAAGGATCCTCGGTTTCGCCCGAGCGGTGCGACACTACGCAACTGTAGCCCGCTCGCGCCGCCATTTGCATCGTCTCCAGCGTTTCCGTCACCGTGCCGATCTGATTCAGCTTGATCAGAATGGAATTGGCCACGCCCTCCGCGATGCCGCGCGCCAGACGGTTCACGTTGGTGACGAAGACGTCGTCGCCCACCAACTGGATCCTCTGGCCCAAAGCATCGGTGAGCAGCTTCCACCCCGCCCAGTCATCCTCGGCCATGCCGTCCTCGATCAAGAAAATCGGAAACTGGCGCACCCAGTCGGACCAGTATTGGACCAGTTGCTCGGGTGTGCGCTCGCTGCGGTCGGATTTCTTGAAGACGTACTTGCCTTTTTCGGGGTCGTAGAACTCGCTGGCCGCCGGATCCAACGCCAAGGCCACGTTTTCACCTGCCTTGTATCCGGCCTTGGTGATGGCCTCCAAGATCAGCTCCAGCGCTTCCTCGTTGGACTTGAGGTTGGGTGCGAAGCCCCCCTCGTCACCCACCGCGGTCGAGTAGCCGCGCTGCTTCAGCACTCCTTTGAGAGTGTGGAAAATCTCGGCGCCCATGCGCAGCGCTTCGGCGAACGAGGAGGCGCCGAAGGGCGCAATCATGAACTCCTGCACGTCCACCGAATTGTCCGCGTGCACGCCTCCGTTGAGGATGTTCATCATGGGCACTGGCAGCAGGCACGCGCCCACGCCGCCCAGGTAACGGTAAAGGGGTAGCTTGTGAGAAGCGGCAGCGGCACGGGCAGCGGCCATCGAGACGGCCAGAATGGCGTTAGCTCCCAGTCGGGCTTTGTTGGGGGTGCCATCCAACTCAATCAGTGCGCGATCCAGCTCTGCCTGGCAGTCTGCCCGGCGCCCGCACACCGCCTGGGCGATCTCGTTGTTGATGTGGCTGACCGCCTTGCGCACGCCTTTGCCCAGGTAACGGCTCTTGTCGCCGTCCCGCAGCTCGAGCGCTTCATGCTCGCCCGTAGAGGCGCCCGAGGGCACTGCCGCTCGGCCCCGGCTGCCGTCAGCCAGACAGACCTCCGCCTCCACCGTCGGGTTGCCCCGGGAATCCAGGATCTCACGTCCGATCACTTTAACGATTTCCATAAGCCGATTGTCTCCTTTTTTGGGTGCCAAGTATCTATCTTGCCAGCTTCGGCGGCCGCCTCATGCCGACTGGCGCACCGTGCTGGTGTACGATGCCTGCTCGTCGGTTACCACCACGATGCCGGAATCGGTGACGAAATACCCTCTGGCACGGTCCTGCTCGAGGTCGTAGCCGATAATGCTGTTTTCGGGAACTTTCACGTTGGGCGTAATTATTGCCCTGCGGATACGGCTGTAACGGCCCACCTCGGAGTTGTGCATCAAGATTGAGCTCTCCACTTCACAGTAACTATTGATGCGCACGCCGGGAGAAAGCACGCAGCGAACCACACGTCCGCCGGAAATGATGCATCCCCCCGAAACGATGGAGTCTATCGCCACGCCCATGCGCCGGCCCTCCTGCGCAAACACAAACTTGGCCGGGGGCCGCTGAAGCGGTCGCGTGCGGAGCGGCCACTTCTCGTCGTAAAGATTGAACTCGGGCGTGACCGCGACCAGATCCATGTTGGCCTCATAATAGGCGTCAATGGTGCCCACATCGCGCCAGTAACGCGCCGCCTTCTTGTTCAGGTCCACGAAATCGTAGGCGTACACACGGTACTTGTGGATCGCCCGGGGCAGCACGTCGCGGCCGAAATCGTGAGTAGATCCGGGATCGGCAGCATCCTCACTGACCGCCTCCACCAGCACTTCGGTGTTGAAGACGTAAACGCCCATGGAGGCGCTCACCATCTCGGGGTTGAAAACCGAGCGCACCGGGTGGCCATGCTGCGGCTTTTCCTCGAACCCCACCACCCGGTGGTCAGGTGCGATTTCGACCACGCCGAAGCGGCTGGCCTCGGAGGGCGAGACCTGAATGGTAGCCAGGGTGACTTCCGCCCCGTGCTGCTGGTGCCACAAGATCATCTCCCGGTAGTTCATTTTGTAAATGTGATCACCGGAAAGCACCAGCGTGTATTCAGGATTTTCCGCCAGGATACTTTCACAATTCTGGAAAACGGCGTCGGCAGTGCCCAAATACCAGTCTTCGTGAATCCGCTTCATGGGCGGAATTACCTCGATATATTCGCCCAGCTCAGCCGAAAGTATGTTCCAGCCCTCCCGCACGTGGCGGGTCAGCTCCAACGATTTGTACTGGGTCAGAATGAAGATCCGCCGCACGTCGGAGTTGATGCAGTTGGAAAGGGTGAAATCAATGATCCGATAATGGCCGCCGAAAGGCACCGCCGGTTTGGCCGTGTGTCGCGTGAGTGGGTAAAGACGTTCGCCCGCGCCGCCAGCAAGCAAGATGGCCAGCACGTTCTGCATTCGGGCTTCCTTCTTTGTTTATAGCAGAGCGTGCAGGCCCCGCGCCGCGCCTTGCTGGCCTCAGGCCTGCGCCGCCGCGCCGATCACAATCAGCGCCGCCACCAGCACGAGAATCCCCACCGCCAAATAAGCGCGCGCCCGCCCCGGCGCCTGTCTCCACTCGCCCGTGGCCAGACCCCAGAAGTTAGCCACCAGCACCATCACCGTCATGAAAACCGGCCAGCCCAGAATGGCGCCGTAGCTGCCCAGCCAGGCCGCTCCCGTGCCGTAAAAGTAAAAACCGAACAGCCACAGCGCACCCATGGCAGCGGCCAGCAGAAAGTTGCGAAGCCCCGGTTCTGCCTGAGCCGACGCCCAACTGCGATTGCGGCGCAGCAAGTAAAGGCAGTAGCCGCCGTTAATCAAGAAACCTGCCGAAACCGCGATCGCAAAAATGCAAAAGTTCGCAGCGGCCGGCCCGGCGCCCGAACGCATCGCTTGCTCTTGAATGGGCCCGCCGAAAGCGAAGCTGAAATTCATCATGGGCGAAGCGACGCCAGAGGCCACGCAAATTAACAAGCCGCGGCCGAACCCGCTGCGCGCGATCCCGGCGCCGCCGGCGCTGGCCTCTTTCAACGCCCCCGCGCGCGAGCAAAGCGCCACACCGGCCACCACCACGGCCAGGCCGATGAACAGCAGCGCCCCGCGGCGCGTGGCCAGCTCTTCAGGATGCAACACGGCCAAAGGCACCACCGAACCTACCGCGGCGGTGAGGGAAATGATGATGGCGAAGGCCAAGGCGATCCCCACCCGGGCGATACCCAAGCCAAACAGCACCGAACCCACGCCCCAACCGGCGCCGAACAGCGCGGTGCGCGCCAGCACGCCGCTCTCTACGCTGCCGTAAGCCGTCCAGGCCTGAGGAATCCCGGCCAGTAACAACAGCCACGGTATAATCACCATGGCCGTAATCGAATAGGCCAGCCACATCTTTTCCCAGGCCCACCCGCGGATATATTTCTGCGGCAGCGCAAAACTGCCCTGCATGGCCGCACCCAAAGCTACCACCGCCAACCCGGCCCACGATACCTGCATAGTTTCCCCGCTTTCTATCTCAGCAGCTCATTGATCTCCCGCACGGCCTTGGCCTCGAACTTCGGCTTGCGATCGTAGGTAAGCAGCCCGTTGATCTCCTGCTCGACGTCGGTTAACTGCGTGTAGCATATGCCGACGAAAGGCAGGCCGGCGATGGCCTCATAAAGGCCCCGCAAACGGGCCAGCGCCGCCTCGGGCGTCTTCTCAATCCCGGCATAGCCCCAGGCGTCTTTGGGGGCCTGGTGTCCGGCGGGGACGTATGCGATGCCGCCGAACTCCGAAAGGTACAGGGGCGTCCCGTTGTAGTTGTAGCCCGGGATCAGATAGCCTCGTCCCCCGACAGGCAGCCGCACGCCCGGGCGCGTAAAGTCCAGATTCCAGCGCGCCCGCAGCAGCTCGCCTGTGCGGGCGTAATCGTGCACGGCGAATAAATCGGTCATTTCGGTGTGCTCCCAGCCCTCGTTGTCAATCACCAGCCGCGTCGCATCCAGCGACTTGGTCAGTGCATAGAGCGCCTTCAAGTGCTGCTGCTGGCTGGGCTCGCGCAGGTTGGGCACGCCCCAGCTTTCGTTGATGGGAGCCCAAATCACGATAGAAGGATGGTTGTAGTCGCGCTCCAGCACCTCGAGCCATTCGCGCGTAAACCGGCCCACGTAGTCGGCGTGATAGACGTAAGCATTGGGCATCTCGCCGGAAACCAAGAAACCCAGGCGGTCCGCCCAGTAAAGATAGCGTGCGTCTTCGACTTTCTGGTGCTTGCGCGCGCCATTGAAGCCCATTTCCTTAGCGGAGCGAATGTCAAACTGAATGGCCTCATCCGAGGGTGGCGTGAGGTTGCTCTGCGGCCAGTACCCCTGATCAAGCACGAACTTCAGATACAGGGGCCGCCCGTTGAGGGCAAAACGCCCGTTTTCCACTGCTACCGAGCGGAAGCCGAAATAAGAAGACACACGATCGAGCACCCGCCCGTCGCGGCGCAGCTCGAAAGTGACGTCGTAAAGGTTGGGAGAGGCCGGCGACCACCAGCTTGGTTCAGGGACACCGGTGAGCAAGACTACGGGCGAGCTTTCCGCCGGCGTCATGGCCGCGGCGACCGCCTTGTCCTGCCAGCGTATTACAGCGTGCAGCTCCAGACCGGGGCCGGGCGCCGCCAGGAAAGCCTCAAAGCGCACTGCGCCGTCATTGTGCGGGCTGATGCGAACGCGCTGCAAATGCGTTTGCTCGACCGCTTCCAGCCATACGGTCTGCCAGATGCCGCTGGTGCGGGTGTAAAAAATGCCGCGGGACTTCACCTCCCAATACTGCTTGCCGCGCGGGATGGAGCGGTCGGTGGGCGGGTCCTCCACGCGCACGGTGATCACATTGGCGCCGGGTTTCAGGCGTTCGGTGATATCGAAGCCGAAAGGAGCGCTGCCCCCCTCGTGGCCGCCAACATAGTGGCCATTAACCCAGACCATGGCCCTGTAATCTACCGCCTGGAAGCGCAGCCAGATGCGTTTGCCGCGCCAGGCTTCGGGGACGGTGAAGCTACGGCGGTACCAGATCCAGGGGTGGAAGGAGGTGTCGTGGATGCCGGAGGCGAGGGACTCGAAACAAAACGGCACTATTATGTTACGGCTAAACCTCCCCCCTCCCCCACCCCAGTTCTGCTGCAAGCCCACATTGGCGTCATCAAACTCGAACTCCCAGCTCCCGTTCAGATTCAACCATTGCTCGCGCTGAAACTGCGGCTGCGGATGCTCAGCGCGCGGCACGCCCGCCGCGGCCAGCAAGACGCTGCCGCCTATCAACCATAGCAGCCCTCTCATAAGCTGCAAGCTTAGCAGATCAGCGCACGAGCCGGGCTGCCTAGCGGAAATGCAAAATGACATCCACCCTGCGCTCGGCATCGTCGGATTGCAGCTCGGCGCGCGCTTGCTTGAGGTTCTCCAACACGCCCTCCTCGCGGATGCGTTCCAGGAAGTAATCCGGGTAGTCCGCGCGGAAGGGTTGTCCGGGCTTTAGAGTCCACATGCGCCGGATGGCGGCCTCTGCGATCAGATCCAGGCCTTCAATGATGAGCTTGCCGAAAATATATTGCGGCCCGGGCTCGACCCGCACCGCGAGATCAACCTTGCGGGCCGCATCATCTATGCGCCGTTCCGCGGCCACGCGGGCCCGCATGTAGCCGTCCCGACGCAAGCGCTTTTCGATCCGCTCCAGGGCGGCTTGCACGCGAGCAGCGTCGAATGGGGCGCCGCTTTTCAGCTCCGCTGTGCGGGCCAGCTCCGCCGTTTCCAGCGGTCCGCCCTCAAAGCGCACCTCACCAAGCTGGTACACCGGCCCCTCCTCCACCGTCACGATAACCACGAGGCCTTTGACGTCCCCAGCCGGCTCGGTGCGAACTTCGGGAAAGCTGACGCGCACATGCCCGCGCGCCTCGTAAAGCGGACGCACGCTGGCCTCAAGCAGTTGCCGGAAGCGCCTTTCGTTGTAACGCACGCCGATGGCAACCCCATGAATGGCTCGCTGCAAAGTAACTGCAGGAATGACATGGTTGTTCGCGAAGCGAACCTCGGCGACAGGCAGCGGCAAGGCGGCCGGGCGAAACACGACCGCAGGGGCCTCATCCGCCTCGGCCATTAACCGGCCCATCACCGCCTGTGGGCGGCCCCTGCTTTCAAGCAACTGCTCGATGGCCCTGGCGTAGCGGTCCAGAAGCGCTTGGCTGGGAGCGATCTTGTCGCCGAACAAGGGGTCAAGCTCGCGCAAGTAGGCTCTTATTTCCTGGTCTGGCAGGCCGAGTTCCTCGAAGCGCACGGGGAAGAACGGCCCGGCTTCCACCAGATGGAAACTTACCGCGTAGCCTTTGCCGCCCTCCGCTGGAGCGAAGCGAAACTCAATGGACTCGAAAGCGCCCGTGGCAGCCAGACGGTCGCGGGCAGCCTCAAAGTCGCGGGGCGTAGCCATTTGGCCCAGCTTCAGGCCGGCTACGGCCAGAATTTGCTCGCGGGAGTAGTTTTGGTTGCCAAGAACCGAAAGGCTTAGGATGGGCCAGGGCTTTGCCGAAGGGGCGCTTGGGGTAGGTTGCTGGAGAGCCAGCACGACGGCCGCTGAGGCAGCGAGCACCCAGGACATGGTTCTCTCGACCAGTATCGCGCGAAGGCCGGGCCGCTGGCTGCTAGAATGAATTATTTCGGTCCTTACGTTTTTGGCACGCCAGGCCGCGCCGGGCCGGAAGCAAGAGGTAACATCCATGAGCAACTTAGTTGTGCTGGGTGCGCAGTGGGGTGATGAAGGCAAAGGCAAGGTGGTAGACTTGTTCGCCCAGCACTTCGATATAGTGGTGCGCTACCAGGGCGGGCACAACGCCGGGCATACCGTCCGCATTCACGACCGGCAATTTATCTTGAAGCTCGTCCCCAGCGGCATTCTCAGCGGCAAGCTAGGGGTGATCGGCAACGGCCTGGTGATTGACCCGGCCGCGCTGCTCGAGGAAATAGATTCTCTGGAAGCGGCAGGTATCCAAGTGCGCGGGCGGCTGTTCATCAGCAACCGCGCCCATGTCATTTTCCCCTTTCACCGCATGCTGGAGCGCATGAGTGAGGCGCGGCCCGGTCGCATCGCCATCGGGACCACCTCCCGCGGCATCGGCCCCTGTTACGAGGACAAAGTCGCGCGCCGCGGCATCCGTATCGCCGATTTGATGGACACGGATAACTTCCGCCAGCTCTTCGATGCGCTGGCCGAGGACAAAGAAGTGGTGCGGGCGGCCTTCCGCATCGGCGAGCCGATAGATTTTGCCGCCATACGCTGCAACTACGAGCAGTATGCCGAGCGCCTGCGACCGATGGTCTGCGACACTGCCAAGCTGCTCAATCAAGCTATCGCCGCCGGGCGTCGTGTGATGTTCGAGGGCGCCCAGGGCACCATGCTGGACATAGACCACGGCAGCTACCCATTTGTGACCTCTTCCAGCGCCTCCGCCGGCGGCGTCTTCGTCGGCACGGGGGTGCCCCCTACGGCGGTGCACGGCGTGGTGGGTGTTTGCAAGGCTTACATAACTCGCGTGGGCGGCGGTCCCTTTCCCACCGAAGCGCGAGACGAGCGCGGCGAGGCCATCCGCAACCGGGGACGCGAATACGGCGCCGTGACCGGGCGCCCCCGGCGCTGCGGCTGGTTCGACATACCCTTGCTCCGCTACACGGCGATGATTAACGGCTTCGACAGTTTGGTCATGACCAAGCTTGATGTGCTTGATCAGTTCGAGGCCATCCCGGTTTGTGTGGCTTACCGGCTGGATGGACAACCGCTTGAAGAAATGCCCGCCACTTACAAAGCTATGAGCGCCATCGAGCCGGTCTATCAGGTACTGCCCGGCTGGTGCAGTTCGACCGCAGGTCTGACGCGGTACGAAGACTTGCCGCCTCGCGCCCGCGATTATCTGGCCTTTCTGGAAGAGCAAACGGGAGTCGAGATAGGGTGCATCTCGACCGGGCCCGAGCGCCAGCAAACCATACTGCGCGCCGGCTCCAAACTGGAGCGCCTGCTGCGCGGCTGAACCCGCATTTTCCGAGGCGCCCGCCGTGTCTCACCACGCCAGGCGCAAACTCAACTGTATTTCTCGGGCCGTGGATCCGTCCAGAGTAGATCCGAGCTGGCCGAAGGCGCCGTGGCCGCGCAATTGATTGGGCGGAGCAAAAGCAGGGACATTGGGCAAATTCACGATATCGGTGCGGAAGGTGAGCCGGTAGCGCTCACCCAGTTGAAAGACCTTGTGAATGGAAACATCCAAGCCGAAGAAACCCGGGCCAGGGCCTAAAGTGCGGGCCGCTGTGCCGAGCATCCCATCACCGGGGGCTTGAAATGCTCCCGTATCGAAGAATTGGCGGATCTTTTCCGCACGAGGCCGGTCACCCGGCAGATTGGGGTTGCGGAGCAGGTTTGGGCGTTGGGAGGGAGAAAACGTGTTCAGGCGATTAGTGTTCTCTATAACCCCGTAAGGGGCGCCCGTGCGCGCCTCTAGAATGCCACCCAGCGTCCAGCCTCCCGCCACCCACTCCAGCACGCGATTGCCAGTGCTCCAGTGCCGCCCCCGGCCAAATGGCAGCTCATACAGCGAGCTGAAGGCCACTCGGTGACGAAGATCGCTGCCAGCGAGCGCCTTGTCCAGTCGCCTGGCTTCGATGTGCTGGTAACCGCTTCCCTCACCGCCGCCTAGTTCCGAGCTGCCTTCGACGTCGTCAATAAACTTCGACCAGGTATAGTTGCCCAGCAAATTCAACCCACCTGAGAACCGCCTCTCCAGCTTCAGGTTCAGGGCGTGATAAGTGGAGTTGCCCCAGGATGGGGAAATGCGCGTGACGTTGCCGAATTGCGGGTAAGGACGCAGGCGCTGCGATTGGCTGGCTGGTCCGCGACCATTAACCAGGGGAATCTGGTTGATGCTGATATCGGGCCCACTCAGCTTGTGGCCCACATTAGCTAAATAGGCCACTTCGAGCACCGTCTGCCCCATGAGTTCTTTCTGCACGGTGAGGTTCCAATGCTGGGCGTAGCCGTTGACATGATCTTTAGCTATAAACTCAGGCGCCGTGGTCACCGCGCTGCCCACCCGGACGGCACCGAAGCCAGGGCCCAACTCAGCCCGGCTGACTGCCGGCATGCCGTTACGGAAGAGAAACGCAGGGGTGTAGCCGCCGTCAGGCGAAGAGAAGGCGCCATTGAGTGAAAAACCGACCGCTAGCCGGTTGTTCACCGAGGTTTGATAAGCCCCGTTGTAGAAGATCCCATAGCCGCCGCGCAACACCAGGGTCTTGGCGGGGCGCCAGGCAAAGCCGAAGCGCGGGCCCCAGTTATTTAAATCGAAGTCGTGAGCGTATTTGCTCACACCGTCACGCCCGGCGAAGGTAATGATGCCCGGGGTTCCCGATACCGGATTTAGCGCGTAGGGGTCAAAGCCGCTTTGGCGGTTGTTGGCCTCCCAGCGAGGATAGTCTACTTCCCAGCGCAAACCGAGATTGAACGTCAGGCGCGGGGACGCCTTCCAATCATCCTGAATGTAGAGCCCGTAGTAATTTGTGCGGGAATTCAGGTCGTCGGCCCGGACCAGCGAAGCGCTGTTGACCCAGCCCAGCAGCAGGGCTGCCAGCCCACTATTGGTGGCGCGATCGCTGAAGCTGAAGGAGCCTCCTCCGGAGGCGTTGTTGGTTTCAAAGTTGGCCGACCGCCGGAATTCAAAGCCCGCCTTGAGGGAGTGGCCACCTCGTACCCACACCAAGCTGTCAATGAACTGCTGCGTCTGTATGGGGTACTGCAAGCGCTCCACCGTGCTCTGCCCCAACCCGGCATGGCCGCTGACGGTAACCCGGGCGATGGGCGCCGGATCCACCCCCGGGAGGTTGATCCGGCCATTGAAGCCGGAGGTGGCCCCAGCGCCGCGATTCAGATACTTGCGGTTGTAAAACATGTAGCGGAACTCGTTGAAGATCGTGGGCCGCAAATTATGTTGCCAGTTCAGAACGAAATTACGGTTTTCGTTCTCGCGCTGGTAGGCGCGGTCGTCGGCGAAGGCCTGTGGGAAGACGGCGGCCACACCCTCCGGCCCGTGCAAGATAGAAACGCGGCCATAGAACCGGTCTTTCGCGCTGAACTCGTGATCAATCCGCACCGTGTAAAAGTCCTGGGTCAGGGGGTCGGAAGCGTTGGCGCGGAAGTTGTTCGACGGGGCACGGGCCGGATTATCTCCGGGTTGGTTCGGCGCTGGATACAGCCCGGCGAAAGCCTTGCCGATAGGATCGATGCGGGCAGCGGGGATCATATTACCCGGAAACGGCTGCGCCGCAGTGCTGGAGCTACGGGTAGCCGGGTCCAGAACCCTGATATCGGTACGGGCCGAAAAATCACCGTTGACCTCGGCCGGGCGAGGCACCGTGCGAGTCACGGTTACCCCAGTGCGCCTGCGCCCTCCTTCGTAGTTCACGAAGAAGAACGTTTTGTTCTTGCGTATCGGGCCGCCTAGTGTGCCCCCAAAAATGTTGTAGCGCAGCGGGGCCTTTGCGGCAGCAAAGAACGTGCGTGCATTAAGCCTGTCGTTGCGAAGCCATTCATAAGCCGACCCGTGAAACTGGTTAGTACCTGAGCGAGTGGTCATTACGATGACGCCCGAGGCTGAGCGCCCGTATTCGGCCGGATAGTTGTTGGCCATAACTTTGAACTCTTGCAGCGACTCGTTGGGCGGGTTCACGGAAAGCTGCGGGCTGCCGCCCGCCTGGTTCTGCACCACGCCGCCGTCCAAATGCCACATCTGGTTGTAAGAGCGCCCGCCCGCCAGCGCGAAGCGAGGGATCGACTGCCCGCCGGTTTCCCCCGTGAAGGTCACGTTGCCCATAAGGCGCACCATAGCCCCCACCCGCCGGCTCTGGATGGGCATGTTCAAAATCATTTGGTTCTCCACCAATTGGCCCAGCGCCCCGCTTTCGGCTTCCAGCAAAGGCGCAGCGGCGGTGACGCTGACCACCTCGGTAATCTGTCCCAGCTCGAGCAGGATGTCCACCGTAGTGGTCGTTCCTGTCTCCAGGACAATTCCCGAGCGCTGAAACCTCTTGAAGCCGGGCTGCTCACAAATTACCTCGTAGGGGCCCGGGGGCAAGAACGAAACCGTATAAACGCCGCCTGCGCTGGTGGAGGCGGTAGCTACCTGTCCGGTTTGAACGTTACGCACCACTACGCGAGCGCCCGGCACTACCGCGCCCGAGTTGTCGGTCACGGTGCCGGTCAACCGCGCTTGCCCCCACAGGGCGGACCGCCCCACGCAAATCAGAACAATAGCCGCTATCAAAGCTCGCCGTATCATCTTTTGACTCCCTGCGCGCGCCGACACCATTTAATCTCGGCTTCGCGAGCCCGCGCCGGCGCGAGCGCGCTTATTTTACCAAAGCCTGCTATCTTGCGGCCGGCCTTCTCCCCGCGGCTACGGGGCGAAGATGGGGTTGTGTATGCTCAACAGGAGGGAGCGAGTTTTGGCTATGAGCGCAGGATGCGGTTCGGTGCGCAGGTTGATTCTCACGCTGGCGGCGCTGGCCTGCTCGGCGAGCGCACAGCATCCGCCGGTGCTGCTATACGACAAGGATTTCAAGCTAATCAACCCGCTCAAGGGCGAGAATGCCAATGCTCCCTTTAGCACACAAAACACCTGCGGGACCTGTCACGATTACGCCACGATTACTTCCGGCTACCACTTTCAGATGGGCTGGGACAAGATCTCCGACGACTTCGGCAAAGCCCATGGCAGGCCCTGGGAATTGACGCGGGGCATGATGGGGGGCTGGTACCCTTTCACGCCTCGCCAGTTCGCCAAGAAAAATAATCGGTTTGCGGAGGAGATAGATCTAACGTCTTACGAGTTCGTAGGATTTTCGCGCATCGCGCCCTACAATGCTCCTTGCGGCGCCTGCCATCCGGGCGGGGGCGGGCTGGAGAAAGATCGTCAGGGCAACCGCTACGACCAGCACTTGAAAGCCAACCCACAACTCAAACAGGCACTGGATGGGGACTACTATCGGAGCGCCTGGGATCGCAGCGGGGTAGTGGAGGCTGATTGTTTCCTCTGCCACCTGCGCGGTTACAACTTTGAAGAGCGCATAGCCCAGTTCGAAAAGGGCAACTACCAGTGGGCCATCGTGGCAGCCACGGGACTGGGCGTAGTCGAGGGCGCGGTAGCCAATGGGGAAACGCCGCGGCTGACCTATAACCTGCGCTTCTTCAACGCCGACGGAACGGTCCTTTTGCCCTGGAACGGTCCTCCGCCCTCGATGAATTGTAGCTACTGTCACCGGCGTTCCGATGTTTACAAGCGCGGCTTCACCTGGTCTGACATGCACAATCCCGACATCCACTACCAACAGGGGATGGAGTGCGTCAGTTGTCACACCGCACAACTGGATCACCAAATAGCCAAAGGCCGCTCCAGGGTCAGCCGTGTGGCCATCGAACTGGATAACAGCATGCGGAGCTGCCGCGACTGTCACGAGAGTGGCTTCGGCGGTGCCACCCCTCTCAGGCACAAGACGGTCCGCCCATCGCACATCAGGCGGATGGCCTGCCAGACCTGCCATATCCCGAAGATACAGCGCGCCACCACCATGGGCTTTGAATCAACTACCGGCCAACTGGTCTTTCTGGTCAAGCCACCCGGGGCCAAGCAGGCCGGCGATCCAGCCAGTTGGGGACCCGATTACGAGCGCCGCGAAGAGGGCCGCATTTATCCCTTCAACAACTGCCTGATGATCTGGTGGGCAAACCTGGATGCAGACGGCATCTTATACCCTCTGTTCCTGCGTGAACAGGCGGCGGGATGGAAACTCTTTCAGGCGGCGGTGACCGACGACAACCACGACGGCAATCCGGAAGTGAATCGCGCCGAGGAGATCATCGCTGGTCTGAAGGCATACGCGGCGCTCTTGCAGGGCAATCCGCGGTTCCGGCGCGTCCACCCGGTGTACGTGAGCCCGGACGGCGCCTTTCACTTGGACGAGAAAGATCGCCTGACACGGCTGGATTACGAGCTAGCCGGGCTGGCCAGAATAGCCTTTCCCATCAGTCATAATGTGGCGCCGGCGCGCGTGGCGCTGGGGACGCGAGAGTGTATCGAGTGCCATGCCAGCACCGCCCACTTTTTCCGGGGCCCGCGTTATCTGAGTCTGTTCGGGCCAGACGGGCGGCCGGTGAGTCGGCCCATGGGGGAAGGCATCGGCGCCGGCTCTTTCGCTTTTACGTTAAGCTCGCTGCACTTGGAGATCCTGAGACCCCTCACTAGCTTCGGGCTGATGTTGGTAGTTTTTTTGATCACCCTGCACTATCACAGCTACGGTCCCAAGCGGATACCCTTCGAACCCCTTAGCCACGAAATCCAGCGCTTTACCTTGCTTGAGCGGGGCATTCATCTTTTCCGGCTGATTTCCTTCCTCATGCTGACAGTCACCGGGCTGATTATGGCTTTCAACCTGGTCCCTTGGCAAGAGCTGCTGTTCGCCTCCCCTGAACAGGTGCGTACTGTGCACATCATTTTCGGGGTGCTATTCTTGGTGACCACGCTCATGGGCACCGTGGTCTGGTTCAAAGATGCGCTATTTGCCGATTACGACAAGGAATGGGTCCGCGTAATCGGAGGCTATCTGGGGTACAAAGGAGTAGTACCAGCAGGGCGTTTCAATGCGGGCCAGAAAATGTTTTACTGGTACACAACCATCGTGGGCAACCTGATGTCGCTCACCGGCCTGCTGTTGATTTTCAAGGGCTTGGTTTCTCTGCCGGCGTTGGTGTTCACTTCCACCGTGCACAACCTACTCGGTTTTGTGCTGATCGCAGGGGTGCTGGCCCATGCCTACTTGGGCACGGTAGCCAATCCGGGCACCTGGCGCGTGCTAGTAGACGGCTACGTAACGCGCAAGTGGGCCGAGCACCATCACCCACTTTGGTATCAGGCCATCCTCGAAAAAGAAAGGGCCAAACAAGCGGCTGCCGACGAGCAGCCTGGCGCCAGGACAGCCGAACGGCAATAATGCTGCCGGGCAACTTACACGGTCCCAAGCCATGTTAAACTGCTTGTGAGTTCTAAAGAGAGGGAGCACTAGCATGCGTCGGCGAGATTTCCTGAAAACGGCTGCCGGTTGGGCTTCCGCGCCCTTGCTGGCGGCCCCGGCCAGGCCAAATATCATCTTCATTGCTGCGGACGATCTGGGTTACGGCGAACTGAGCGTGCAAGGGGGCAAAGACATCCCGACCCCGAACATTGACTCCATCGCTCACAACGGTGTGCGTTTCACTAACGGTTACGTATCCTGCCCGGTTTGCAGCCCCACCAGGGCAGGCTGGATCACGGGCCGCTACCAACAGCGCTTCGGCCACGAGTTCAACCCGGGGCCGGAGCAGCAGGCAGATCCCAATTTCGGCTTGCCTTTAAGCGAGACCACCCTGGCGGACCGCCTGAAAGCCGCCGGCTACGCCACAGGTATGGTGGGCAAATGGCACTTGGGCTATAAGCCCGAGCTGCACCCCTTAAAGCGCGGCTTTGATGAGTTCTTCGGCTTCTTGGCCGGCTCGCATCCTTACTTGCCCACCCGCCAGGCAGAGCCCATCCTGCGCGGCACTGAGCCGGTCGAAGAGCAGGAGTATTTGACCGACGCTTTCGCGCGCGAAGCCGTGGCGTTCATCGAGCGCCACCGCCAGCAACCGTTCTTCCTTTACCTGTCTTTCAACGCGGTGCATGCGCCGCTTCAGGCCACGGAAAAATACCTCTCCCGCTTCTCCAGCATCCAGAACGAACGCCGGCGGACCTTCGCCGCCATGCTCTCGGCCATGGATGATGCGGTGGGGCGGGTATTGGCGCGATTGCGCGAGCATCGGTTAGATAACGATACCTTGATTTTCTTCATCAGCGACAACGGCGGTCCCACACCTAATACCACCTCCGGCAACGGGCCGCTGCGCGGCTACAAGGGCCAGGTGCTGGAGGGCGGCATCCGCGTGCCCTTCTTTGTGCAATGGAAGCGTCGCCTGCCCAGCGGGAAAACGTTCGAGCAACCCGTCATCGCCCTCGACATCATGCCCACTGCTTTGGCTGCGGCCGGGCTGGATCCCGGCAAGAATTTGGACGGCGTCAATTTGTTGCCTTACCTGGGGGCAGAGCGCAAAGGCACCCCGCACCAGGCTCTTTACTGGCGATTCGGAGCGCAGGCCGCCATTCGCAAAGGGGATTGGAAGATGGTCCGCCTGGGCGAAGGCCGCGCCGAGCTTTACAACCTGGCCGAGGACATCGGCGAAAGCCGCGACCTGGCCTCCGCCCAGCCGGCCAAACTTAAAGAGTTGCTGGCGGACTGGGAGGCGTGGAATCGGCAGCTAATGCCGCCCCGCTGGCAGACCCAGCGCCAGCGCGCCGAGCGGAAGCGAAAGAAAGCCTAGCCTCAAGCACCCCGGCCGAGCTGCGGGTACCGGCCTCGCAGCCCGTTGACACGCGGTTAGCAGCGCTGATAGAATCCGGCCCCAGGAGGAAAAGATGCAGCACGCGGGGGTGTTCTTCGCACTGCTCTTGCTGGCCGCTCCCCTTGGGCACGCGCAGGAGACCAGGGGCAGCATCGTAGGCACGGTTACCGACGCACAAGGCGGCGTGGTGCCGGGAGCCGCGGTTAGCGTGACCAACGTAGGCACGAATGTGACTGTTCGCCTAACTACTAACCCCAGCGGTTACTACGAGGCTCTGCTGTTACTGCCGGGCAGCTACACGGTGAGCGTAGAGGCTGCGGGGTTCAAGAAAGCCGTTCGCTCTGGCTTGACGCTGGGCTTGGGCGAGCAACTGCGTGTGGATTTTCGCCTCGAGCTGGGAACCCTTTCGGAAACCATCACGGTGACCGGCGAAGCCTCCATGCTGGATACCAGCACCATGACCACGGGGCGGGTCATTACTAACAACGAGGTGATGAACTTGCCCGTGTTGGCTAACAACGTAGTGATGTTGGCGCGCTATGCGCCCGGGGTGCAGGTCCCGGGTACAACGCAGTGGCTTGTGCAGGGCCAGGTGGGCGGCGGCTCGCAGTACTACCCGCCGGGCAACATCGGCGGCAATGAATGGTCGCTGGACGGCGCCTCCACCAGCGGCACCAACCGGCGGGTCTCGATCATGCCCAGCCCGGACCTGATTGACGAATTCAAGGTCGAAACGCTGAACTTCGACGCCAGCTTCGGCCACGCTACAGGCCTGAACATCGCTATGTCCACCAAGTCCGGGACCAACGACTTCCACGGCACGGGAACCTACCAGTACATGAATCAGCGCTGGAACGCCGCCTCTTTTTTTGTGAAGCAAAACTACTACCGGCGTATTGCCGAGGCGCAAGCCGCGGGTAACTGGGAGCTGGCCGAGAGGCTGGCCAAGCAACCTATGCTTCCTGCCGGGCACACCAACAACTATCACGCCACCGTGAGCGGGCCGGTTTGGATCCCCAAACTCTTCGATGGGCGCAACCGCCTGTTTTTCTTCCTGGGTTATACCGACCTGACTAACTTGCAGTCGGCACGTCCTGGCGAAGTTAATTACACGGTGCCTACCATGGCTATGCGGCAGGGCGATTTCTCGCGATTGCTGGCAGTGGACGCCGTGCGCTACCAGGTTTACGATCCGGTCACCACGCGGCCGGATCCGGCACGACCGGGCTTTTACGTGCGAAGTCCTTTTCCCGGTAACCTGATTCCCCGCTCCCGGATGATGTTTCCGACCATGTATAACTTTTACACCCAGCGCATGCCGGCGCCCAACAACGACCCGGAAGACCCTCGCCGCGAGCCGGTCAACAACTATATTGCCTCGGGCATGCCGAATAACGTTTACTTCTCCTCCTGGAGTAACCGCTTCGACTACCACGCCAGCCAGAAACACCGTTTCTTCTTCCGCTGGCTGAAGACACATTTCATAGAGGATGCGCAGGATTACACCTACGAGACCGAGCCAGGCCTGATGGCCTGGAATGAGAGGCGACCGGCGCTAAGCGGGGCGGCCAACTGGACCTACACCGCAAGCCCGGCCACGCTGTTTGATCTGACCATCAGCGGCAACTCCTTCCTGCTTGAAAACCAGCGTCTGGGCACGCGCCGCTACAAGCCCACCAGCGTTGGTCTGCCGGCGTACATGGACGCCAAGTGCGCTCCTAACTGCCGGCTGCCGTACGTGGTTTGGCCGGGCATGACCGCCTGGAGCGGCGACATGATCATGAGCACCTCGGTGGACGCCGGGACCAAGGGCTACCAGAGAATATTCAAGGGCACCGCCAGCCATATCCGAAACGCACACAGCTTGCAGACCGGACTCGAGTTGCGACATCACTACCGCACGCAGCTTCAACCAGGCGGATACACCTCGGGCAATTTTCCTTTCGCAAACAGTTTCGTGCGCAAAGATGGCGACGGCTTTGTTCCTGCCGGCAGCCTGGGGTTAGTGTGGGCCACGTTCTTTCTGGGCATGCCCACTGGGATGGGGATTGACACCAACGATACCTACGCTTTAGTCAGCCCATACCTGGGGTGGTTTGTGCAAGATACATGGCGGCTGCGCCGCGACTTGACCTTGACGCTGGGCTTGCGCTGGGAATACGAAATGGGGGCCAAAGAACGGTATAACCGCGCTCTGGCTTACTTTGATCCGAATGCCGAGCTCCCGATCGCCGCACTGGCGCAAGCGGCCTACGCCGCCAACCCGGTGCCCGAGTTGCCGCCCAGCCAATTCATAGTTAAGGGCGGACCAGTTTATGCGGGACGCAACGGAGCGCCGGCGCGACTGTGGCGGAACGAGCTGATGTGGTTGCCCAGGTTGTCAATGGCCTGGCAACTGAACCCGAAAACGGTACTCCGCTCGGGCTACGGCCTTTATTTCGACACCCTCAACGTCATGAACGAAGCCGTGAACCAATTTGGGTTTTCGCGCACCACCAGCACGGTGCTGACTAACGACTTCGGCTATCACTGGCTGGTGGGCGACCCCGCACGGGGCATTTCACCCCTCAGCGATCCCTTTCCGCTCCGCGCCGACGGAACTCGCTTCGACATGCCCTTGCGGGACGCCTTAGGCTCGATGGCGCGCGTGGGTCAGGGCCTGACTTTTACCCGCTACGATCGCAGCCATCCTCGCGTACAGCGCTGGCGCTTCAGCGTGCAAAGAGAGTTGAGCGCCGACATGCTGGTGGAGGCGGCCTATTGGGGCCAGTGGGCGGATCGTCTTGCCGTTACGCAACGGCTGGACCCGCTCCCGCAACAGTACTGGGCCACCGGTCTGGTGCGTAATAACGCCGTGGCCACGGAAATGAATCGCAACGTCCCCAATCCTTTTTACATCCGGAACTTCGAGTCGCTCCGTAGCACGCACCCCGAGATTTACCAGTACATGTCTACCCTGGGCGCCTTTACCAGCCCGACCATCCAAAAGCACCGCTTGCTGCGCCCATTCCCCCACATGAACGGCCTCTATGATTCGGCAGTGCCGATTGGGAAGGCTCGCACGCACGTGCTGGAGATAAACTTCCGGCGGCGGCTCTCGCACGGTGTCAACCTGAATGCCTCTTATTTGCGGATTCACCATGAGCGCTTCAACATCTTAGAGAACGAATTTGACCGCCAGCCCACTTATTGGTGGCCGGACGACACCTCGCGCCCCCACCGTTTCACCGCCACGGCAATTATTGAGTTGCCCTTTGGCAAAGGCCGGGCATACGCGCAGCGCGGCTGGCTGAGCCATGTGGCCGGGGGCTGGCAGATCGCGCTCACCTACGAGTTCCAGCCCGGCCCGCTGCTGGCTTGGGGCAACATCTTCTACTACGGCGACCTTAAGAACTTTGAGAAAGACGCCACTTCGACCCCGCGCACGCTGGATCAGTGGTTTAACACCAAGCTGCCCTTCGAACGCAACTCTACGCGCATGCCGGCCGCTTACCATGTGCGCGTATTCCCGCGCTACTTTAACAAGCTGCGCGCCGACGGGTTGAAGCAGTGGAACGGCAACCTGATGCGCGAGTTCCGCATCGGTGAGCGGTTGCGGCTACAATTGAGAGCCGACGCCATGAATCTGCAAAACCGCTCCCAGATGGCGGCGCCGGACCTAAATCCGGTTTCGACCAATTTCGGGCGCGTCACCAGCCAGACCATTTCGCTCAACCGCAACTACCAGCTTCAGGGGCGAATTCAGTTTTGACAGGAGCGTAGCTGCGCCACAGCGCGCCCGCGGGGAGACGGTTCGCTGTGTTAATATGGCCAGCTTGACGGAGGGGCTGATGTCAATGAAAAAACTCTGGGTCACGCTACTTTCGGTGGTCGTTATCTCGTTCGCCACCTTAGGCTGGATCGGTACTCGCATCTATCAGGAAGCGCCGCCCATCCCCGATCGAGTCCTCACGAGGGAAGGCGTGGAGGTTTTCGGCTCAGGCCAGATCGCACGAGGCCAAAACGTATGGCAAGCCTTGGGCGGCATGGAAATGGGGTCCGTTTGGGGCCACGGCAGCTACGTCGCGCCCGACTGGACTGCCGATTGGCTGCATCGCGAGGCCACTTTCGTGCTGAACCAGTGGGCCAAGCAAGAGGGTGCTGACGGTTACGAAGATCTCTCGGCGGAGCGCCAGGCTGCGCTGCGCGGGCGGCTGGAGCAACTATATCGCAGCAACCACTATGAGCCCGCCACGGGCGTGCTTCGTATCGAGCCCGTGCGCGCCCGTGCGATTGAAAGCTGCCTGGATCACTATTCCAAAGTGTTTATGCAGGGCGATGAGGCGTACGCCATCCCCGCGGGGACAGTCGCTGATGCACGGCGGCTGAAGGACCTAGGGGCTTTCTTTTTCTGGACTGCTTGGGCCGCAGCAGCCAGGCGGCCCGGGCAGGAAATCTCCTATACACACAACTGGCCTCACGAACCCCTGGTAGGCAACCGCCCTACCGGCGAGAGTGTGATGTGGACGGGCGTGAGCATCATAATGCTACTGGCTGGCATCTGCGCCATGGTGTGGTGGTACGCGGCTAGGCGCCGTGAGGGCGAGCCACTGCGTCCGCCGGCTTCAGATCCCCTGGAGAGCTGGCGCCTTACCCCCTCGCAGCGAGCTAGCCTGAAATACTTCTGGGCGGTAGCGCTCCTGTTTCTGGTGCAGATCCTGACCGGCGTCTTTACAGCCCATTATGGTGTGGAAGGTCACGGTTTTTACGGGATCCCTCTGGCTAAGTGGTTGCCCTACAGCGTCACGCGGACCTGGCACATCCAGTCAGGTTTGTTCTGGATAGCGACCGCCTGGCTGGGTGCAGGCCTGTTCATCGGACCGCTCATCAGTGGGGCCGAGCCCAGGCATCAAAGGCTGGGCGTGAACCTACTGTTTCTGGCCTTGCTGGTGGTCGTGGCAGGCTCACTGGGGGGCGAGTGGCTGAGCGTGATGAAGAAGCTCGAAGGGGCAGCCTCGTTTTACTGGGGCCACCAAGGCTACGAATACATTGATCTCGGTAGGGGTTGGCAAATCCTGCTGTTTGCGGGCTTGCTCATTTGGCTGGTGCTGGTTATTCGGGCCGCACGCCCCGCTTTGCGTGAATCTGGTGAGCAGCGCTCGCTATTGTGGGTGTTCCTGGCTTCCGCCGCCGCCATAGGCCTGTTTTACGGAGCGGGATTGAATTGGGGCCGGCACACGCACCTTTCGCTGGTCGAATACTGGCGCTGGTGGGTTGTGCATCTATGGGTCGAGGGCTTCTTTGAAGTTTTCGCCACTACTGTCATCGCCTTTTTCTTCACCCGGCTGGGCTTGATGCAAGCGGGGCTGGCGGCGCGCGTGGCGCTGCTTTCGGCGACCATTTATCTGGCCGGCGGCATCATCGGAACCTGCCACCACCTGTACTTCGCCGGCACACCCACGGCGGCCCTGGCTTTTGGGGCTGTGTTCAGCGCCTTAGAAGTAGTCCCCTTGACCATGGTAGCCTTTTCGGCGATTGACGACATCCGGCGGGGCCGGGCTGCACCCTGGGCCGGACGTTACCGCTGGCCCATTCATTTCTTCGCGGCCGTAGCGTTCTGGAACATGGTGGGAGCCGGCTTGTTCGGCTTCATGATCAATCCACCCATCGCACTGTACTTCATGCAGGGGCTCAACACTACACCCGTACATGGCCATGCAGCCTTGTTCGGAGTCTACGGGATGCTGGGCATAGGGCTCATGCTGGTTTGCCTGCGGGCCCTCGAGCCGGGCAAGCAGTGGCCCGAGAAGTGGCTGAAATTCAGCTTCTGGGCCATGAACATTGGGCTGCTGGCTATGTGCGTGGGCAGCTTGTTGCCCGTGGGTCTGTTGCAAACCTGGGCGGCCGTAAACAAAGGTTACTGGTACGCACGCAGCAGTGAGTTTCTCGACACGCCGCTCTTAAACACCTTGCGCTGGCTGCGCGTCCCCGGTGACACTATCTTCGCGCTAGGAGCACTGGCGTTAGTCGCTGTGGTGCTGGCGCTCACGCTGCGTGCGCGGAGCGCGCTTCGCGCGAGCGCCTGAGTTGTTGCCCTAACCGCCTTGTGGCTGCTTGCGCGGGTGCTCGCCGCTCTGCTAAGGTGGGGCTCTTGCCTGTCCTGAAGCCGGCGGGCGCGGGCCTGACCGGCGCAAAACAACAAGGAGAGATCACGGCGGCCGTGAGGATGATCGTCCTTGCCAAGCAAGTCCCGGACACCAAGAACGTCACCGGCGAGGTAATGAAGCCCGACGGAACGCTTAACCGGGCGGCGCTGGCAGCCATCTTCAATCCCGAAGACCTTAACGCGCTGGAAATGGCGCTGGAGCTGAAGGACCGCTACGGCGGCGAGGTGATCGTCATTAGCATGGGTCCACCGCGCGCAGCCGACATCCTCCGCGATGCCCTATGTCGCGGGGCCGATCGCGCCATCTTGCTCAGCGACCGGCGCTTTGCCGGAGCCGACACGCTGGCTACCTCCTACACTATCGCCCAGGCCATCACTACGCACTTAATGCCTTTCGATTTGGTTATTTGCGGCCGCCAGGCGATTGACGGCGACACGGCGCAAGTGCCACCTCAGGTGGCCGAGAAGCTGGGCATACCGCAGGTCACCTACGCGGTACAGGTGCTCGAGGTGAGCGACCACCGCGCCCGCCTCAGACGCGATTTGGGAAGGCGAGAAGAAATCGTGGAAGCCGAGTTGCCCCTGCTCATCACGATCCCGCGGACGGCTAACCGCCCGCGCTGGCCGCATGCGCGGCGCTTGCTCAAGTATCGCCACGCGCGCTGTGCTTTCGAACTGGAAGCCGAAGCCCGGCGGCGCGGCTGCGAAGTGGGCGAGTTGCTGGCTGATTTGCAGGCGCGCGGACTTTACATAGAAACTTGGGGCGCCGAGGAAATCCAAGCCGACCTGGCTCGGGTGGGCCTGAGCGGCTCACCCACCAAGGTGAAGAAAGTGGACAGCGTGGTATTGAAGGGCCGCAGCCTGCGTTTCTTCCCGCCCGACGATGCAGGCGTCAAGGCTCTGGTCAAGGAACTCATCGAAGAAAGAACTTTCGGCTAAGCTTGGTGCGGGAGAGGAAAAGACTGGATGGCTGGACACGGGGAAGTCTGGATCTTTGCCGAAGTCGAAGACGGCCAGATCGCGGGCGTCGCGCTGGAGTTGTTGGGTAAAGGGCGCGAGCTGGCTCGCACACTGGGCGTGCCGCTGGCTGCGGTGCTTTTGGGACACCGCATTCGAGGCCTGGCCGACCATCTGTTCGCGCATGGGGCTGACATTGTTTACGGCGCTGACCATGAATGTCTGGCTGAATACACGACCCTGCCCTACGCCCGCGTGCTGACCGATCTCATCCGGGAGCGCAAACCGGAGATCGTGCTTTACGGCGCCACCCCGCTGGGGCGCGATCTGGCCCCGCGCGTCGCTTCTGCGCTGAAGACCGGCCTCACGGCTGATTGCACGGACTTGCAGATCGGCTCCTACGAATCGGGCGGCCGCGTGTATCAGAACAAGCTGCTGCAAATTCGGCCCGCCTGGGGCGGCAACATCATCGCTACCATTGTCAGCCCGGATCACCTGCCGGAGATGGCCACCGTGCGCGAAGGCGTCATGCGCGTGCCTGATCCGATCAACGATCGGCAAGGAACCTACATCCCGGTACCCGTCCAGCCTCGGCCCGAAGACTTCAAAGTACGCATACTCGAGCGCCGCACCCACCCCCGTCGTGTGGATCTGCGCTCGGCGGCGATCATTGTAGCCGGCGGCTACGGCATGGGCTCGAAAGAAAACTTCGGCCTCATACACGAGCTGGCAGGGGTGTTGGGAGCGGCCGTGGGCGCCTCGCGCGCTGCCGTGGACGCCGGCTTTATCCACCCCGATCACCAAATCGGCCAAACGGGGACTACCGTGCGACCCAAGCTTTACATCGCTTGCGGGATCTCCGGCGCCGTACAGCACCGGGCAGGCATGGAAGAATCGGGCAAGATCCTGGCCATCAACATTGACCCCGAAGCGCCCATCTTCAGTGTGGCCCATTACGGCATCGTGGGCGACGTACGCGAGGTCATCCCGCGCCTGATCAAGGCGCTGCGGGGCAAGCTCTAGGAGGCCGGACCGTGGAGAATTTCTTCAGCGATAACCCCGATATTCAGTGGCATTTTGAACATCTTGATTTGGAGGAAATCGTAGAGGCGCTCGAGGAAGGCTACAGGCAAGCCTCTCAATACGAGGACGCGCCTGCCTCCTACGCTGACGCGCGCGAAAACTACCGCGCGGTGCTGGAAATGCTGGGGGCCATTGCAGCCCAGGAAATCGCGCCTCTGGCGAGCGAGGTGGATCGCGAGGGGGCGCACTTTGAAAACGGGCAAGTGCGCTACGCCGCCGGGACCCAGCGCGCCCTGAGAATCCTCAAGCAGGCCGGCTTGACAGCCTTTACGCTGCCCCGCCGCTACGGCGGGCTAAATTTCCCCGGCGTCATCTACACCATGGCTACCGAAATGATCTCGCAAGCCGACGCCAGCCTCATGAACCTGTTCGGCCTGCAAGACATTGCCGAAACCATTTACGAGTTCGGCGATGAGGCGCTCAGGGAGAAATACCTGCCCTTGTTTGCGCGGGGCGAGGTGACGGGGGCCATGATTCTCACCGAGCCCGAGGCGGGGTCGGACTTGCAGTCGGTCCGGCTGAAGGCGGTCGAGCAGCCCGACGGCACTTGGCGATTGTACGGGGTCAAGCGCTTCATCACCAACGGCTGCGCGGAAGTGAGCCTGGTGCTGGCACGCTCGGAGGAAGGCACCGTGGATGGGCGAGGCTTGAGCATGTTCCTGTGCGAGAAATGCCCGGAGCTGGTAGTCCGCCGGATCGAAAACAAGCTCGGCATCCACGGCTCTCCCACCTGCGAGCTTCAGTTCAACGGCGTACCGGCCCTGTTGGTCGGCCAGCGGCGCCTGGGCCTGATCCGCTACGTGATGTCGCTGATGAACGGCGCCCGGGTGGCGGTGGCTGCCCAGGCCGTAGGCATAGCGCAGGCCGCCTACGAAGAAGCGCTCAAGTACGCCCGCAAGCGCGTGCAGTTCCGCAAGCCGATTATCGAGTTCCCGCAGGTCTACGACATGCTGGCGCGGATGAAATCGGAAATCCAAGCAGCCCGCGCCATCACTTATGAAGCCAGCCGGCTGATGGACTTGCGCCGCATACTGGAGCGCCGGCAAGAGCAATCGCGCGATGCGGCCTTGCGCGCGCGTGTGAAGGAGGTTTCGGCCTGGGCTTCCGTGCTGACCCCGATGGCCAAAGCTTACGCTTCGGAAATGGCCGTACGCGTCGCCAGCGACGCCATACAAATTCACGGAGGACCGGGGTACATGCGAGAGTTTCCAGTGGAGCGCCTCTGGCGTGACGCCCGCATCACCCCCATTTACGAAGGAACCACGCAGCTACAGGTGATCGGAGCCCTGGGCGGCATCTTGAGCGGCGCGCTCGGACAGTACCTGGCGCTTAAGGGTGAGCGCGACTACCGACCGGAGCTGGCGCGGCTGGCGTTGCTGGCCCGCGAGGCGCGGGAAAAGTTGGCTTCTTCGGTAGCTCACCTGAAGAATCTGAATGACCGCGAATACACCGATTACATGTCGCGACGACTGGTGGACATGGCCTGCGATTGCCTGGCTGTGCACTTACTCCTTGATCAGGCCCAGCGGGACCCGGCTCGCACGCTAGTAGCCGAGAAATTCGTGGGTGACGCCATGCCGCGCATTCGCATGCAGGCCGAATATATCGCCGGCGGCGACAGGCTCACTATCGAAAAGCGGACGGAGCTGATTTGAAGACAGCCGCTTTCCTCCGTTGTAGAATCCAGGAATGATGCTCTGGCGCATGCTATTGAGTGCTTGTCTGGCCGCTTCCCTGCTCGCGCAAGCGCCTGCGCTCGAACAGCTCAAGAAGGAGGCACTCGAGCGCGTCGAAGCGCGGCGCGAGCTGACCCAGCAAATCGTTGACTCCATCTTCAGCTTCGCCGAGCTGGGCTTTCAGGAACTGGAAACCTCGGCGTACCTGACTTCTCTACTGGAAAGGCACGGCTTCCAAGTCACACGCGGAGTGGCGGGCATGCCCACCGCCTTCGTTGCCAGTTGGGGCTCGGGCCGGCCGGTTATAGGCTTCATGGCGGACATAGACGGGTTGCCGGAGACCTCCCAGAAGCCCGGCGTGCCCTACCACGCACCCCTGATAGAAAACGGCCCCGGGCACGGCGAAGGCCACAACGCGCATATGGCGGTGAATGTAACCGCAGCCATTGTGGTCAAAGAACTGATGGAGCGCTACAAAATCCCAGGCACGCTGCGGGTCTACCCAGGCGTAGCCGAGGAACTGCTGGCCAGCCGCACTTACATGGTGCTGGCGGGCTTGTTTCGCGATGTGGATGCGATGCTGAGCTGCCACATCTCAAGCGATTTTTCAACCTCCTGGGGACCGTCCGGCTCGGGCCTGGTTTCGACCGAGTACACCTTCTTGGGCCAGAGCGCCCACGCTGCCGGCGCTCCCTGGGCCGGGCGTAGCGCGCTGGATGCGGTGGAGCTGATGAACGTAGGCTGGAATTACCGACGGGAGCACTTGCGGCCTGAACACCGCTCCCATTACGTGATCGTCGAGGGCGGCGACCAGCCCAATGTAGTGCCGCCGCGGGCACGGGTCTGGTACTTCTTCCGGGAATGGGATTACGAGCGGATCCGTGAGTTGCACGAGATCGGCACCACGATCGCGGCCGCCGCGGCCCAGATGACCGGCACCACCATGAGCGAGCGCGTGCTGGCCGCAACCTGGCCCGGCCATTTCAACCGCCCGCTCGCCGAAGCACTTTACGCCAACATACGCCGGGTGGGGATGCCGGCCTGGTCGGAAGCTGACGAGAAGCTGGCCCGAGCGGCACAAGCCGCACTGAAAGTCAAAGTACAGGGACTGCGCAAGGAAATAGCTGAGCTGCGCGCACCTTCCGCCGAGCGCGGCGGCGGCTCGGACGACATCGCCGAGGTGTCCTGGAACTTGCCCACTGTGGTGCTTCGCTTCCCCGGCAATATCCCGGGCATGATCGGCCATCACTGGTCGAGCGGCATCGCCATGGCCACGCCCATCGCGCACAAGGGCGCCACAGCGGGCGCCAAAGCCCAGGCGCTGACAGCCCTGGATTTGCTGCTCGATCCGGAACTACTGCGCAAAGCCAAGGAATATTTTGCCGAGCAAACGCGCCAGGTCAAGTGGAAGTCGCTGATTCCCGAGGGCACATTGCCGCCCATCCACCTGAACCGTGAAAAGATGGAGCGATTCCGTCCCGCCTTGCAGAAGTTGCGCTACGATCCGACGCGTTACAAGAGCTACCTGGACCAGCTCGGGGTGCCTTACCCGCCGCCCGGCGATTGAATGAGTTCTGCGCGCGTATCCTTAGGGTGATGATGCCGGTCCAAGCGCAACCAAGCCTCACTTGGGCGGGTAACCGACACTCTGCGCCAGCACGATACGCTGGTCGGGGCGCAGCTTCATGCGCGCCGCCAGTTTCTCACGGTCTATTGAGGCGCGCACCACCGTGGCCAACCCTTCTGAAGCGCAGAAAAGGTAAACGTTCTGTGCGATAAAGCCGGTATCGGCAGCCGAGTAAAAGACCTTTGCTTCATCGGAACGCTTGCCCATGCGCGCGTAGTCGGCCACATAGACCAGATTAAGCGCGGCCTGGCCTACGAAGGGCTGTGTGCCGGTGGCGGCGCGGAGGTCTTCGCCTATCACGGGCTCCAGCCGGTGGGCCTTGGCGTCGTACAAATAAAGGCCCTCCGGAAGCGCTACGTAAATGTCAATTTCCTGCATGTTGGAAGCCGAAGGAGCGGTGCGGTGCCCGTCCGGCCGGTTCACGCCGAAAGCGGCCCAGAGCAGATCCGAAAGCACCTGCACGGGGATCTTCTCAGCGCTGAAGGCGCGACTGGACTTGCGCTCCTTAAGGGCCTGCATCAAAGGCTTGCCGCCCTCCATGCGCGGTTTCGGCAGTTCGATCGGCTGCAATTGCTGCGCAAGAACAAGCGAAGGCAGCAACGCCAGAAAAGCGGCTGACAGTTTCACCACGATAACCTCCCCGGAAAATCTTACGGCAACGCGCGATCGCCCGGGGCCGCTCAGCGCAGCTTGACCGGCCTGCCCCCAGCCTCCTTGCTCCGCTGGGCCGCATCCATAAAGGCAAACAACTCCAGCGTCTCCTCGTTAGGTACCGGCGGTTGCAAGGTCTGGAAGAACTTGACGATTTCTACCACCAGGGGCCGGTAGCCCGTCTTCATTTCGGGCGTGCTGCGCAGTGTTTTCTTGGGCCCAAACACGACCGCCCCATAGTCTGCATATGGACGGATCGCGCGCACGCTGCCGATGCGGCCATCCTTCCAGCGCCCCACGATCAGGTCGGCATTGGCGCCTGAGATGCGCGTGACCTCTTCGCATCCGGTGCCCATCAACGCGTAAAGCATCTCGATCGGGTGGATGGCGTACCAGGCCAGCTCCAGATAATGGTGCTCCTCGAAAGGGCCGGGGCCCCAGGTCATGACCCCGGTGGCGTCGGGCGTCTTCAAGGCCGTGACAATCTCGCTGTAGCGCAGGCTGGAGGAGCTCCACCAAGCGACACCCGCCTCGCGGGCCAGCCGGGCGATCTCGCGCGCGTCTTCCAGCGTGGCCGCCAACGGTTTGTCAATGAACATCGGCTTGCGCGCGGCGATGATCTGGCGAGCCTGAGCCAAATGCGGGCGGCCGTCTACGCTTTCCAGCAGCACGCCGTCCACCTTGGCGCACAAGGTGGGAATGTCGGGCACGATTTCAACGCCGAACTTCGCCCGTAACTCTTCGGCGTACTTATCTACGCGCTCCCAACTGGATTTCAAATCCGGACTGCCACCCTTGAACGCAGCCACCACGCGCGCCCCCGGCACATACTCGGGTGAAGAAGGATCGTTGAGCATGCGCGTGAAAGCAATCACGTGGGAGGTGTCGGTTCCCACGATGCCCAGGCGAATTTCCGCCGCAGCGACAGGCAGGCTGGCCAGGAACAACCAACTGAGAGGTCTCATCTCAGGCATTGTACTCCGCGGCGGGCGCGGAAAACATAAGCTGGGGATCTAGCCGGGGAAAGCGCCCGATGACTCCTGCAAACGCTCCACCAGAGCCTGGTACACGGCTTCCGGCGATACAGCACGCATGGAAGGCGCCACACCTGATTTTCGGCGGTAGGTGGTTTCAGCCCGGGGGTCGCGCAACACTGTGAAATTGCCGCCACAAGGCCCGTTGCGCGCGGGATCTGTGGGCCCGAACACGGCCACGCCGGGCTTGCCAAGAGCAGCCGCCAGGTGCAGCGGACCACTGTCAATCCCCACCACAGCAGCAGCCCGCCGGGTGGCGTAAATCAAGCCCTCGAGGCCCGCAATCAAGACGCTGACGCAGGGTAGGGCCTCCAGAACCGGCCGCGATCCCGGCGGCCCACACACCACCAGAGGCAAATTCAACCGCTGGCGCAAGAGCCGCGCCAGCTCCGGGTAGTACTCCAAGGGCCACTGCTTGTGGGCCCAGCCGGCCAGCGGGCTGGCCAAAACGTAGGCTCTTTCAGGCAATACGCCTTCTGGGCTGCCCTGCGGTAGCGGGAAGACACGCAATTGCCGGGTCGCGCCGGCCGCCGCTGCTAACTCGAGGTTTCGTTCGACCACGTGCCGGGCCGATGTGCGCACCCGGTCTGTGTAAAACCAGGCCGCGGGCCACTCGCGCACCTCGGCGGCGTCAAAACCGTAAAAACGTGTGGCGCCTGCCAGCCAGCCCAAACTGGCCGATTTCAGCAGCCCCTGCAAATCCACAGCCAGGTCGAAACGCAGCGCGCGTAACCTCCGCCATAGCGACAACAACTGGCGCGGGCTGCCTCGCTCGAAAATCACCAACTCGTCCACAAAAGGATTGCCTTCGAGCAAAGGCGCCCAGCGCCGCGCCACCAGCCACCACAGCCGCGCCGCGGGAAAGCTGCTTTTTAGAGAGGCCACCGCAGGCAGCGCGTGCACCACATCGCCCATCGAGCCCAGCCGCACAACCAGGATCCGCAACGATCCCCCCAGCACGGCCCTCAGCCCAGCGTCTGGCCGCAGCGGCTGGCCACCAGCCGGATCAGTTCATCGCGGCGCACCCGCTCGGCAGCTTCCTCCCTGATCAGCTCGTCGGGAGCGAGGGCCTCCAGCAACCCGGCCAGGTTTTCACCTGCGATGACGACAGCGTCTACTACATCCAGCGCCGCCACTAGCTCAGCCCGGGCAGAGGCGGGGAGGATGGGATCAGGTGGGTCTGTCACCACCACCAGCAACAGCTCGCCCGGCTGGCGCAGCTCCTTCAACCGCCGTGCATGCCACGCCAGCAGCGGGTCGAAGCAGCCCGTGACCACCTTCAAGCGTGCACCTGCCCGGCGCAAGCCTCGCAACTGCTCAGGCCGCAGAATCTTCTGGCGAGTGTCCATGGATTGGTTTCTCCGCAACGAGAGCCAGCGCCGCACTGACTACGCGTTCCGAGCTTATACGCAGCATGCAACGGTGATCAGTAGGGCAATCGCGAAGCATGCAGGGACTACACTCGACTGGCTCCCGGATTACAATGGCGCGCGGTCCGGCAGGCCCGGTGGCAAACCACTCGGTGGGTCCGAAAACAGCCACCGTGGGTACACCCAGCGCGGAGGCCAAATGCATGGCGCCAGAATCGTTGCTCAAGAACACACGGCACACGGAAGCCAGGGCAGCGAAGTCCTCGAGCGTGGTCTCGCCAGCCAGGTTGATCACGCGCGTGCCGTGCCGGCGCAGCGCGGCCGCCACCCGCTGTCCCAAAGCTCGCTCCGCCGCCGTCCCGAATACAACCACCCGCGCCCGCAGCTCAGTAGCCAGCCGTTCACCGGCCTCTACGAAACGCTCCGCAGGCCACTGCTTGGCCCGGCTGTTCTGCGCCCCAGGGCTAATACCAACCAAGGGCCCTCCGAGGCCCATGGCCGCCACGAGTTGCCTGCCCCGCTCGCGCGCTTGTTCGATTCCTTCGAGCAAAATTGGTGCAGGCTCCGGCAGGCTTGCGATGACGCCAGCGCGACGCAACAATTCCAAGTACTGGAAAGACTCGTGCCAGGGAATGCTGCCGCGCGGGGGCGCAGCCACCGCGTCCGTCAGCAAACATCCCCGCCCGTGCCTGTCATAACCGATCCGGCGCGGGATGCGGGCCAGCCACGGGATCAGAGCGGACTCTAAGGAGTTGGGCAGCAGCAACGCCCAATCAAAGCGGGCACGGCACAGGCGGGCGACCAGTCTCACCAGCGAAATCCACCGGCGCCAGCCATACGGTCCCGGAACGAGAATGATCTCATCAGTACAGCTTTCCCTACGGTACAGTCCGGCCACCCATGCACGGGCCAGAACGGCAATATGCGCTTCCGGGAACGAGCGGCGCAGGGCGCGCACGGCCGGCAATGCCATGACGGCGTCACCCAGCCAGTTGGGAGCCCGCACCAGGATCCTCATCAGTCGGACCGAGACCTGGGTGAGCTACGAGGCGCAGGGAACGGGAGGCGCTCAGGCACGACGCGTACGGGCGTGGTGACCTTGAGGGGAAAAGGCCCGCCCAGCGGATAGGTCAGCTCAACGAAAAACGCCGTCCAGCCTTCGGCAGGCCTCACCACACGAGCCGTGAAAACCCCCGGTGCGGCTTCCTTCAAAGGCGAACTCTGCCAGGCGGCGCCGATGCTCTCGAACCGAAAATCGCGCGCCTTCGGGTTGCTGGCTTGCCAGAGTTTGACTTCCGAGGGCCGCTCGAGCGTCCGCACGCGAATGGAGCCGTCCCGCTGGAAGCTCCAGCTAAGCCGCGGGCGGGGACGGTTGCGCACGATAGCTTCGTAAAAGGCGGCGAGGCTGAAATAAACATCCGAGTTCTTGAGAGAGTGGTCTGTATTTGGGATGTAACGGAGGTATTTCTCGCCTGGTAACTGATCGAAGTAAAAGCGGCTGGATTCAGGAAAGAAGAACTGGTCGCCCGCCGAGTTTACAATGTACTTGGGCATGGTAAAGCGATCGCGATAGCTGAACGGTTCCTCAATTTTCAACAAGGCGCGCAGTTGCGGGGTGCCGAACCACTCCATAATCCGCATCTGAACATAGTCATTGAGAGCCGGAGCCCAAAAGCCGTAAGAGCGGTACTGGTGGATCATGCATTTTTGCATGTTCAGCACGTCAATCACAGCCGGGGCCAGGGCTGCCACCCGCCGGTCAACGGCCGCCGTAGTCCATGCGGTCCACCCGCGTTTGGAGCCCCCGGAGACCACAAAGCGCTCGATCTTGACGCCGCCCCCCTCGCTGGAGGCGCAGAAAGCAGTCACGGCGTCCATCGCCCGCACGACCGCCTTGGTCATGGGAAGCCGGGCGGGCCAGCGCGCATCGCCGGTGCGCAAGAACTTGTCCCAGGTGTAAGCGATGAGCGAGTCCTCTCGCCGGGGCTGTGTTTCGCCGGCAAACAGCAAGGGCTGGTTTGGTATCTGCTGTACGGCGGCCACCACCGAGCCTACAGCGGTGGCGATTAGGGGCAGGCTCTGGTCAACCTTCTCGGGCGGCTTGCCGCCATTGTTGCCGCCGCCGATCAGCAACAAGGCTGTCCCGGTGGTGAGCTTATCTGGTTTAACGATGATCACCCAGTGCTGCCAGAGCGTGCGGTCTACCTCAGCCGGGCTACGCCAGGACTGCGAGGTCATATCCAGCACGTAACCAGTCCAGCCCTTGCCCGATAGCGTGCGCACCAGGCTGTACTTGAAGCTGGCGTCAGGCTGGGCCACATACTCATCCAGAGCAGTACGATTCGCCGCCAGCGCGGCCGCAGCGGTCAGCAGAATCAACCACGAGCGATTCATACCGTCTCTAATTGTCGCACGTAGCCGCGGCTGGCAACGCCACTGGGTCGCAGGCGCGCCCGGGCTCCAACCCGGGCTGCGCTTTGGCCTCCTAAAAGTGCAACCGCAAGCTGTACTGCAACTGGCGTCCGAAAAGGCTACCCAGCAATGCCAGGCGCCGGTCAACTTGTAGGGCACCTCCATCATGGCTGCTACGCCGGAGCGAATCAACGAAGCGCATCAGGTGTGTTATAATGCGGCCGCTCGGAAACCCGCGTACCGCCAAGAACACCAGGAGGAGGCAGAGATGACCGGACCCAAAAATAAGCTTGCGAGATTTGGGGAGCTGTTGTTGGTGCTGGTTCTCGTCGGACCCGCACCTGCCCAGACAACCAGCTCCCAGTTTGTAGGCTTGGTGACAGATCCTTCCGGCGCAGCGGTGCCTGGGGCAGAAATCGAAGTGAGGCATACAGCGACGGGAGTGACACGGAAGGGGCAAACAAATGAGCTTGGCCAGTACCGCATTTACCCGCTCGCACCAGGGGTGTATGACATCAGCGTCCGAGCGCAAGGTTTCAAGAGCCAAAGCAGGCGGGGGGTTCTGCTGGAGCTGGGCGCCACGCTTGACATACCTTTCCGGCTCGAAGTGGGCGAAGTAACCGAAAGCATTGAAGTCAGTGGCGCCGCCCCTTTGATGCAGACACAGGAAGCCTCCGTGGGGGGTGTGGTGGCGGGCCCCCAGCTCGATCGCATGCCGGTCAATGGCCGCAATTACACACGCCTCATAGTCCTGATGCCCGGCACCAGCGACATTGATCGCGCCCAGGGCCGCGGGGGAGAATCGGGGACTATCAAGGTCTCGGTTAACGGCCAGAGAACTCAAGACAACAATTACACGCTGGACGGCATGGACAACAATTTCATGCATATGAATTCGCCGGGCGGTTCTCCTCCCATGGACGCCATCCAGGAGTTCCGCGTGGCTACCAACAACTCAGCCGAGTACGGCCGCTCCGCTGGCGCCAACGTCAACATCGCCATCAAATCCGGCACCCGCGACCTCCACGGGACCTTTTATGAGTACCTCCGCAATGACAAGCTCGATGCCAACCCATGGTTTAACAACCGCGACGGCATACCCAAGACGCCGTTCAAACAAAACCAGTACGGCCTGACGCTGGGCGGCCCCGTGATCTTGCCTAAGGTTTATAAGGGGCGCGAGAAAACCTTCTGGTTTCTAGCTTGGGAGGACTTCAAGTCCAGACGCGCGAACACGCTCCGCCTGACTACCCCCATTGCGCAATTGCGCGAGGGAAACTTCGCGGGAGTAGCTCGCATCTACGATCCCCTGACAACCCGAATGTCGCCGACCGGGGCTCTTTCACGGCAGCGATTCCCCGGCGATACCATTCCAGCCTCGCGGATCAATCCAGCCATGAAGAGCCTTGTGGAACTCTTAATGCCGGCTCCTAACCAGCCCGGCCTCACCAATAACTTTATCCGGCAAGAAAGCACGCAACTTGATCGGCGGCACATCATTGTCAGATTCGACCACGTGGTGAGCTCCCGCGATAGCTTCTTCGCTCGTTGGCTGCATCAGCGCGTGGGGCAGTACACGCCGAATGCGAATCCCAATCTGGAAAACTACACGCGGTTCGACGTAGACAACGTGGCCGCCGGCTCGACTCACATTGTCGGGCCTTCGGCCGTAATTGAATTGCGTTACGCGTATCACCATCCTTGGAATCCATTTGAGAACAACCACTTGAAATCCCTGAGCCGCAACGAGCTGCTGGCCAAGCTCGGGATCAAGCTTTTCGAACCCCTGGAAAAGTTCAATCACCTGCCCGGTTTCGAGGCTGTGGGATGGTTCGGTGTACCCGGCACGGGGGGCGGCAATTCCGTGGGCGACTTCAACAACCAGGGAGTGGCGACCGTCTCCAAGATGACAGGTTCCCATTCGGTAAAGGCCGGTATCAACTACACCTGGAGGCAATATGAGCAGAACGCGGCCAACCCGACCAACGGCACGGCACAGTTTTTCAGGGACTTGACGTCTTCGGATGACGATCGCGGCTCAGGCGACAGTTTTGCCACTCTGCTGCTGGGTTATCCCAGCTATGTTCGCCGCGGCACGGGTATCCCGGCGGCACGCGGGCGCCAGCACGCGGTGGAAACCTTCATTCAGGACGATTGGCGCGTGAGCGGCCGTCTGACGATCAACCTCGGGCTACGCTACGAGTTTCACAACGCCCCCTACGATGCCAACGACAAGCTGGGTAACTTGCTGGTCCTAAGGGATCCGGCAACCGGCCAGTACCGCGCTGAGCTGATGTGGGCAGGGGTGAACCCGCTCCCTAGCCCTTACACCGGCGAGGTAAACGCCCCGCCGCGGCGCCTCGGCTACGGCCGGGCTCTGAAGAAGTCCGACTACAATGACTTTGCCCCGCGCGTGGGAATCGCTTACCAGCTCAGCCCGCGTCTGGTCATCCGGGCCGGCTTCGGAATCTTTTACAACAGCACCTTCATGCAGGAGTTCCAGGATTTGCGAAAATTCTGGCCCTACTTGCCCCAGCAAGAGCTCAGCCCGAACCGCGGGCTTATCCCCGATTTGGCTATCACGGATCCCGGGCCACCGTTTACCAGCACGGCAGCGATCGGCGGCTGGCCGCAAAACCCAAATAACCGCTCCCCATATTCGCAACAATGGAATCTTTTCCTTCAGCGGCAATTGGCCGCCAATGTGAGCCTCGAGATCGGATATGTGGGCGCCTCCAACAAGAAGCAGGTCGGTTATCACGCCTGGAACAATGCCCCCCGGCCGGAACCTGGCCCTGTCGGACCACGGCGGTTGCTGGCCTCGTCCGGCTTCACTGGCAACATAGAAGGCGGCAGCAACGTATTCAATTCCGAATACAATGCGATGCAACTGAAAGTGAACCGGCGGTTCAGCCGGGGCTTCATGCTGCTGGCGAGCTATACCTACAGTAACTGCATGACTGACCAGTCCTCGCTGGCCGAAGGCCAGTTCATGGACTTTCTCAACCGACGACTGGATTGGAGCCGCGCTTCGTTCGACATTCGCCACGCGTTCAAGGCCGGCTACGCTTATGACTTGCCTTTCGGGCGCCAGCGACGCTTCGCCACTGCGTGGCCGGGGTGGCTGGAGGCTTTGGCCGGCGGTTGGTCACTGGAGGGCCTTGTTCAGCTACAAAGCGGAACCTCCTCGACGGTGGTGACGGGTGAAGACCGGGCTAACGTGGGCAGCACGCATGAGCGACCCAACGTCCTCTTTAACCCTAACTTGCCAGGACGCAAGAATCCCGATCGCATGTTCGCAACGGAAGCCTTTGTTCTCCAGCCGCGCTACAGTTGGGGTAACGCGGGCGTGGGGATCGTGCAGGACGACGGCCGCTACATTTGGGATTTGGCGGTGGCGAAAACCTTCCCGCTTCGCGAAGGCCACAACCTGGAATTCAGAGCCGAGCTTTTCAATTTTCCCAATCACATCAACTTCGGCAGCGGGCGAGAGTGGAACTTATCCTCGAAGACATTCGGGCAAACGCGGAGCGCCACGGCGGAGCGGCAGATCCAGCTCGCCTTGCGTTACCGGTTCTGATGACTCGCGCGACCAAGACAGCTTCGCTGGTGACCAGCCGACGCCGATTCCTGCACTGGCTGGCCGTGTCGGCGCCAATGCTGAAGCGCCAGCCGCAGGCGGCGTCCTGTTTCCCTGATTACCTGTTGGGCGCCAATACCGCGATTGACGGCTACAGCCTCTGGGCAGCCATTGGCCTGATAAAGCGTCTGGGCTTCCGCACGCTTGAGCTCCAAAACCTGGTTGGCCAACCAGAAGGGCGTCCCGGCCAATTCCCGGGGTTTGACCTCAAGAACTGCTCCGCAGCGATAAAGCGCCGCCTGCGCGCCGAGCTGGCATCTTTCCCGCGAGTCACAGTGCACTTACCGTATACCGGGTTGGAATATTTTGCGCCGGAAGGTTCCCCTGGCGGTGAATCTGCCGCCATCATAGTGCTAACTCTGGAGGCAGCAGCGTTCGTCGGGGCTAAGATAGCTGTGTTACATGCCAAGCCTGTTCCGGGGCTGAGTTTTCAACAAAGTCGGCCTATTCTGATAGAGCGGCTGCGTCAGTGGGGGGACTTCGCCCGCCAACACGGCTTCGCAATCGCAGTGGAAACTGGGTACCCGCCTTCGGTGGCGGATTTCGTGCAACTGATTAAGGAAGTGGATCACCCGGCGGTGGGAGCCACGCTTGACGTGGGACATCAAGCGCGATATCTCGAGCTCGAGCGAAGAGTTAAGGGGCTGGCTCTTGATTCACCGCAGGCTATCCGCGCCTACAATGACGTCAACATGGAAATTGTGCGGGAGCTGGGCGATAAGCTGCTCCACCTCCATGTCCACGACATTCAGCCCTCCACATGGCGGGAGCACCAGCCCTTACGCTACGGATTTGTGGACTATCCCAGATTGCTAGCCGCATTACGCGAGTTACGCTACACCGGCTCAATGGTGCTAGAGATAGCCGGACCCGCATCGCAAATGGCGCTGTATTTGAGGGAGGCCAAGAGCAAACTGGATGGCTATGTAGTTGCTGCCTGCACTAACCCGCAAGGAGCTTAAGTGGGGTTCAACACCCTGTTCTCATAACTGGTTCGGTGCCCCACAATGGCGAGGTTGCGGACATCTTGGCCGCCAAACCGTAGTCCCTTACTTCGGATTTTCGACGGCACGCACCGAGCGCCACACGCGCCATAGCCTCGGCGTACGGCAAGGTTACCAGCAGCGCGCCCGGATACTCCAGGATGGCGCTGAGTTCAGGCCTTCCGGCTTGCGTTCGTAACCGGGCGGATGATCACCGCATCCACGTCCTTGCGGTCGAGGATGCGGCGGTAGTCCTCATACATGTCGAAGGGCGCGCCTGCCACCTCCCGGGCGCGGCCCCCTACAGAGCGCCCAGCCTGCGCCCCTGCGGGCCGGGTGTGATGCGAGCCACATGGCGGGCGCTAAAATGCCGGAGGTGGGACGCTTTTTCTCCCGCTCGGAGCTGATAGCCGCACGGGCCGCCTGGAAGCGAGCCGGCAAAGTCGTGGTCTTCACTAACGGCTGCTACGACTTGCTCCATCCCGGACACGTGCGCCTGCTCGAGCGGGCGCGCTCGCTAGGCGATGTTTTGATCCTGGCCCTCAACAGCGACGCCAGCGTGCGGCGTCTGAAAGGCCCTTCGCGGCCGCTCATCGCTGAAGGGGACCGCGTGGAGCTCGCGCTCAGCCTGGCGGCAGTGGACGCAGTGACGCTTTTCGATGAAGATACGCCGCGAGAGCTGATCGCGGCCTTGCTGCCGGATATACTGGTCAAAGGGGCCGATTGGGCGCACTTTGTAGCGGGGCGGGAGGAAGTCGAGGCGGCCGGAGGGAAGGTAGTTCTGTTGCCGCTGGAGGCTGGTTACTCGACTACGGGAATAGTCGAGACCATATTCCAGCGCTTTTGCTCCCAGCGTGACGCACCCAGGCGTTCGTGAACTGCTGGCCAGCGCGGTGCATCATGCCGCGTTCAGGGAGTTGGTGTACCAGCTCAGACAGGCCGACGCCAGCCATCGCCCCGGCACCCTTTGCCTTAGCGGCCTCACTGAGACCGCAAAGGCGCTTTACGCGGTGCTTCTATGGCGAGCCGTGGAGCGACCGTTGCTCGTGGTAGTGGCGGATGCGAAAAGTGCCGAGAGCCTGACGGGAGCCGTTACTACATTCTACGAACTGCTGGCCGGCGAAAGGGATCGCCCTCGCCCCCAAATCCTGCCGGCACCTGACGTTCTCCCAGGCCATCGCCTTGCCCCGCACGCCGAAATCAGCCAGCAGCGTGCGGTAGCCTTGTGGCGCCTGGCCACCCAAAAGGCGCCTCTGACCATCACGCCGGTGGCATCAGCGCTGCTGCGCATGCATGCGCCCGAATTTTACAGCCAGCTCGCCCTCCGGCTGAACGTGGGCGAGGAAGTTTGCCTGGAAGACGTCATATCGCATCTGGAAAGCGTCGGCTACCGGCGCCGTGACCCGGTAGAAATGGTGGGCGAGTATGCCTTGCGTGGGGGCATCCTGGACGTGTTTCCACCCGAATGCACACGCCCCTACCGCATCGAATTTTTCGGCGATCAGATCGAATCCATGCGCCGCTTCGAGGTCCACACCCAGCGCTCGGTGGTCAAAACCGATCACTGCCTGCTGTTGCCCATGAGGGAGCAGCCCTATTCCCCGGTTCTCATCGAGAAGCTGGCGGAAAAGCTGGGCGAGCAAGAGGCCGGCAGCGAGGGCTGGGAACTGCTCACCCCGTTGGTCGAACCTCGTCCTTCCTCGCTGCTAGAGTTCGAAGAAAAGCTGGTAATCGTTTGGGACGAGCCCGAACAGCTCGAAGCGGCAGCCGAAACTCTGCGGAAGCGGCTGCGAGATGATCCTCGCACGGCGCGGTGCGAGCCCGAGCGGATCTTCTACAGTTGGGAGGAGCTTTGCCAGCGCGCGGCTCGCCTGCCGCAAATCCGGCTGCGCGAGCTGGTGCTGTTAGGCGAGCCCCAGCCGCGGCAGATTGCATCGCGGCCTGCCCTGAGCTTTCAAGGCAACATTCCGTTAGCGGTGGCGGAAATGCGCAACCTCTTGGAAAGCGGCCACCGCATGCTGGTCTTTGCAGCCACGGCGGGGGAGCTGGAGCGCACGGCGGAGATCTTCCGCGACTACGAACTGCCTTTTCAGCTTGCCCTCGAGCCCGGCGAAGGTGTGCCTCCTTACCTGGCTGAGCGCTCCTGGATGGCAGGCGTTCCTGCTCGCGTGTACCTGCTCAAAGGCGCTTTGGCGCGCGGTGTGATCCTGCCCGAAACGGGCCTGGCGATTTTCGGTTGTGAGGATCTGTTCGGCACAACCCGCTGGGCAGTAAAGCCGGCCCGGGCGCGCGCCACCGCAGCCGTTTTCGCGCCCGACCTGAGCGATCTGAGACCTGGGGATTACGTGGTTCACAGCGAGCATGGCATCGGGCGCTATCTGGGCCTCCGGCAGATCGAGCAAGGCGAATCGCAGGGCGATTACATGCTGCTCGAGTACGCCGGCGGGGCTCGGCTTTACGTGCCGCTGGCCAGGCTCGATCTGGTCACCAAGTACCGCGGGACCGGCGAACAGGCACCGCCTCTGGACCGACTCGGTGGAGCTACCTGGGAGCGCACCAAACGACGCGTCAAGGCGCGCATGCGCGACATGGCCGAAGAGTTGCTCCGCCTTTACGCCGAACGCAAGCTGGCTGAGGGATTCGCTTTTTCCCCGGACAGCGACTGGCAGCGCGAGTTTGAAGAAGCTTTCGAGTACGTGGAAACCGAGGACCAGCTCATAGCGGTGCGCGAAATCAAGCGCGACATGGAGAGCCCGCAGCCCATGGACCGGCTGCTCTGCGGCGACGTAGGCTTCGGCAAGACCGAAGTGGCCATGCGTGCGGCTTTTAAGGCGCTGGGCGACGGGAAGCAGGTGGCGGTACTCGCTCCTACTACGGTACTAGTATTCCAGCACTACGATACTTTCAAGCGCCGCTTCGCCCCTTTCCCTGTGCGGGTGGAAATGCTCAGCCGCTTCCGCACACGCAAAGAGATCCAAGCCGTGCTCGCCGATACCGCCGATGGCAAGGTAGACATACTGATCGGCACGCACAGGCTGCTATCTGCGGACGTGCATTTTCGCGATCTGGGCTTGTTGATCATTGACGAGGAACAGCGCTTCGGGGTCAGGCACAAGGAGAAGCTTAAGCAACTGAAAAAGAACGTTGACGTGCTGACGATGACGGCGACGCCCATCCCTCGTACTCTACATATGTCGTTGGTCGGCCTCCGCGACCTCTCCGTCATCGAAGCCCCACCCAAAGACCGCCTCGCCATCCACACCACCGTCGCCCATTTCCACCCCGAGCTGATTCGCAACGCCATAGAGCAGGAACTGGCGCGCGGCGGCCAGGTCTACTTCGTCCATAACCGGGTGGAAACCATTTGGGAGCGGGCCAACCTCGTTCAGCAACTGGTCCCCTCGGCCCGCATCGCAGTGGGCCACGGCCAAATGGGCGAAGCCCAGCTCGAACGCGTGATGCTGGGCTTTATGCAGCACGCCTATGACGTGCTGGTTTGCACCACGATCGTGGAGAACGGCCTCGACATACCTCTTGCCAACACAATCATCGTGGACCACGCCGAACGCTACGGCCTGGCCGAACTTTATCAGCTTCGCGGCCGTGTGGGCCGCTCCAACCGCCGCGCCTACGCCTACTTGCTGGTGCCCCCGGAAAACGAGCTCAGCGAGCTGGCTCGCAAACGTCTGGCCGCCTTGAAGGAATTCAGTGAGCTGGGCGCCGGCTTCAAGATCGCCGCGCTTGATCTGGAGTTGCGCGGGGCCGGCAATTTGCTGGGCGGAGAGCAGCACGGGCACATTAACGCCGTGGGCTACGACATGTACGTGCGCCTGCTCGAGGAGACTGTGCAGGAGCTGAAGGGTGAAGCCGCGCCCGTGCGCGTACGCGCCTCCCTCAACCTGGGCCTCGACCTGCGCATCCCGGCCGACTACATTGCCGACGAACACCAACGCCTGCGCGCTTACAAGCGCATCGCCGAAGCCGACAGCATCGAGCAGATCGAGCAACTGCGCGCCGAACTGGAGGACCGTTACGGTCCCATACCGGAGCCGGTGGGCTGGCTGCTAGAGTACTCGTGGCTGAAAAGCCTGGCCGAAAGCCTGGGCATTGAATCTATCGAGCGCCGGCAGGGCCAGTTGCAGATCAAGTTCCACCCGGAGACCAAAGTCCAGCCCGGCCGGATCATGGAACTGCTCAGCAAGGTCCCGGGAGCGCAGTTCACCCCCGAGGGCGTGCTGCGCCTGCCGCTGGACGGAGCTGGCGGCGGGCGCGAGCTGATCGGGGTGCTGAAGCAGCGGCTGGCTGCGCTGGCGCCGGGTCTGCGCCTACCGGCGGAGCAGACCAGCCACTACGCGGATAAGAGATAATCTAAGCATGAGGCTTGCCTGCCTGGTGTGGGTTGCCGCCGCGGCCCTCGCCGCCGACGTCCGCGTCGTCGAGGAGATCATAGCCAAGGTCAACAACGAGATCATCACGCGGGGCGAGCTGGAACGCTCACGACGGCAACTGGAGGAATCTTTGCGCCGCCAGGGCGCCACGCCGGCTCAGATCAAGCAAGCCTTGCAAGAGGCTGAGCGGCACGCTCTGCGCGAGCGTATTGATCAACTGTTGCTGCTGCAACGCGCCAAAGACCTCAACATCAACGTAGACACGGAAGTGGCCCGCTACCTGGCCGACATCCAGTTGCGCCAGAAGATATCGGATCCGGAAAAATTCCAGCAGTTCATTCGCGAGCAGACCAGCATGAGCTACGAGGACTTCCGGCAGCAGATCAAGGACAGCTTCCTGACCCGGCGCGTGATTCAGCAGGAAGTCAGCTCGAAGATCGTCATCCCGCGCAGCGAAGTGCAGAAGTACTACGAGGAGCACAAGAACGAGTTTATCCGCGACGAGCAAGTGCTCCTGCGCGAGATTCTCATCTCCACCCAGGGCAAGGATGAGGCAGGTGTGGCTGCGGCGGAGAAAAAAGCTAAAGAGCTGGTGGAGCGAGCGCGGCAAGGGGAGAACTTCGGCAATCTGGCGCGGGACAACTCCGATGCCGAAACCGCCGCCAACTACGGCGAGCTGGGAGCTTTCAAGCGGGGCGAGCTGCGCAAGGACATCGAGGACATCGTCTTTCGCCAGGGCAAGGGTTACGTTACCGACCCCATCAAGGTGGATACGGGCTTCCTCATCTTGAAGGTGGAAGAGCGCTCAGCGCCGGGTTTGCAACCGCTCGAAATGGTTGAGAACGAAATCATGGAGAAGCTCTTCCAGCCGCGTATGGAGCCGGCCTTGCGCGCATACCTTACCAAGCTGCGCATGGACGCTTTCTTGGAGATCAAGCCGGGCTGGGTGGACACCGGCGCCGCGCCCGGCAAGGATACCACCTGGCAGGATCCCGCTCAACTGAAGCCGGAGACGGTTACCAAAGAGGAAGTGGCCAGCCGCACGCGCCGCCGGCGGCTGCTGTGGGCCATGCCGGTCCCGCGTAGCAAGATCCCCGTGGGCGCTCCTCGCATCATTGTGGATTGACAGGCAGCCCATGAAATCGCCCTACCTGAGCGAGATCGAGCCCAACAAGCCCACGGTGGCCACCTTCCTGGTGCACGCCAAGGAGGTTCGGCAGAAAAAGAGCGGCGAGCCTTACCTATCGCTGTTGCTGGGGGACCGCACGGGCGAGATTGACGCCAAGATGTGGGAAAACGTGGCCGAAGTGATGGAGACCTTCGATCGCGACGATTACGTGCGCGTCAAAGGGGTGATACAGATTTACAACAACCGGCCCCAGTTCACCATTCACAAGATGCAGCGGGTGGACGCTTCCGCGGTGGACCCGACGGATTTTTTCCCTGCCTCGGAACGGGATCCTGAGGAAATGTTTGATGAGCTGCGCGCCCTGCTGGCCCAGATTCAAAATCCCGCTTTGCGCGCCCTGGTGGAGCTGTTCTTGCGCGACGAAGAAATCGTAGCCCGCTTCAAGAAAGCGCCCGCAGCCCGCTACATCCATCACGCCTATCTGGGCGGGCTGCTGGAGCATGTGCTCTCGCTGGCAAACCTCTGCCGACTCATCGCCAGCCGCTACGCGGATTTGGACGCCGATTTGCTCCTCACCGGCGCTTTCCTGCACGATATCGGTAAGATTTACGAGCTCAGCTACGAGCGCAGCTTCGGCTACAGCACGGAAGGGCAACTGCTGGGCCATATCGCCATCGGATTACGCATGCTTGAGCGGAAGCTGGCCCTGCTGCCGGATTTCCCGCCCCGCCTGCGCACCCTCATCGAGCACATGATTCTCAGCCACCACGGGCAGCTCGAGTTCGGCTCCCCAAAGGTGCCGCTGTTCCCTGAGGCGCTGGCGTTGCACTATCTGGACGATTTAGACTCCAAGATGCAATGCATGCGCGCCTTGATCGCCAACGACCGGCAGATCGAAGGCCACTGGACCGGATACAGCGCCAGCCTGGATCGGGTCGTGCTGAAAAAGCTCAAGTACCTTGCTGAAGGGCGCGAGGAAGAAAGCGAGGAGGCGCCCATAGCCGCCGACAGCTCGCCCGCGCCGCCGGCCGAGGAACCCCCGGCCGCGACCAGCCAACCCGCTCCGGCGCGGCAACGGCGGCAGTCACACAGGGCGGATCCCACTTTGAGTTTGTTCGGCGAGAAGCTGGCTAAGGCCCTCAAGCCGGAGGAGTAGCAGCGAATGGAGCGCGCCGAGAGCATGCCCTCGCGCCGCACACGCCGCCAGCTACCCCCACCGCTGGAGCTGGCGTGCCTGAACGCCCTCTGGCAGATGGGCGAAGCCAGCGTCCGCCAGGTGCAGGAGGCCCTGGCCTCGACTCACAAACTCGCCTATACCACCGTGCTTACCGTGCTCGACCGGCTGGCCCGCAAGGGCATCGTCCACCGGCGTATGGCCGGGCGGAGTTTTCTTTACCGTCCTGCGCTTTCCCGCGACAACTTGCGGCGCGCTGCTGTGCGCGAGCTTCTGGAGGGCTATTTTGACGGCTCCCAAGCGGCGCTAATGGAATTCCTGCGGCGCGAAGCCACCACCCCGGAGATCGAAAGTAGCGCTGCTGCCCCTTTGGATCCTGCGCTGCTTTGAGAAGTCGCCTACTGCACGTAGCCCAAGCGGCGCAGGGTCGCCTCCGGCTCGGCCCCATCGAAGCGCGTCAGCGCCGCTCGCAAGCGTCCGTCCTCCAGCGCCACGGCGTAAGGCGGATCGCCAAAGCGAAAAACCTGCCGCAACCGGGCGACGTCGGTGGAGACACGGCTGGCGAAGCCTGTGGCCCGGATGAAATCCGCGGCGAACTGCGGCTGCGCCGTGGGCACGCTGATCAATGTGACGTTGCGCCAGCGGTACCGGCTCATCCAGCGCGCCGCCTGATCGCAGTGCGAGCATTCGGGATCGAAAAAGTAAATGAACACGCGGCCCCTCTCAAGCGAGAAGGGATGCCCCTCGACGACGATCGAAGGGGGAGCCGTGATCGTGTGCTGGCGCACGGCGGCAACCCCGAAGCTGACCAGCGCGAAGACGACGACTGCTCCGGCTACCATTGCCGCGCTGCGCCGGCCCAGCGAAGGTCGCGCCCACCAACCTGCCGCCACGGCCAGCACTAGCATCAGCAGGTCCGTAAGAAAAAACAGCGGCCCCACCGCGCGTCGCACCCAAGGGAAGCAGTTGCAATCCTCACCCCTGAGAGCGCTGTAGTTGACCCCGATGTAGACCAGAAACGCCACCAGTAGCAGCGCGGTCAACCACGCGCCCCAGCGGCGGAAGCGGGGGACGATCAGCCAAGTGCCAGCCACGGTCTCCGCCATGCCAAAGCAAACTGCCGCCGGCAGGCTCAACGCATGAGGGACCAGGGTCTGCCGCATCCGTTCCGCGGCTGCATAAGGATCGGTGATCTTCCAAACTCCTGCCACAATGAAGAGCAACCCGACCAGCAGAGCGGAGACCGACCCGAGAACGGACTTCCAGGCTGCCAGTTCCCAGAAGGCCGTAGTACCTTCCGGTTGTGCCATACTGTCGTCCATGCCCCTTATTTTAGCGTTGTGGGCGGCCCTGCCTGCGCCTGTCATGAGCCTGCTGGCGCCCGCCCAGCCGGCTGACCTGGTCCTCAGAGGGGCTCGCATCTATACGGTGGATCCGGCCCGCCCGCTGGCCCGCGCCCTCGCCGTCAAGAATGGCCGCATCCTGGCGGTGGGTGACGATGAAAATATAAGCGCCTTCATCGGCCAGAACACACGCTTGATCGAAGCGCAAGGGGCGGTTGTCATCCCCGGTCTGATTGACTCTCACGTGCACATGCAGGCGCTGGGCGAGATGCTGGAATCCTTTGACTTCCGTTATGCCCGCACCCCGGGCGAAATAATCGAAGCCCTCGAGCGGGAGGCAGCGCGCCGGCCACCGGGGGAATGGATTGTGGGACGCAATTGGGATCAAACCAACTGGGGCGGCCGCTTCCCTGGGGCTGAAGAATTGAGCCGCGCGATTCCGGAGCATCCCGTGTACCTGACCCGGGTGGACGGGCACGCCGCCTGGGTCAATCGCAAGGCCCTCGAAATGGCCGGCATCTCCCCCGCCACGCCTGACCCGCCCGGCGGCAAGATCCTGCGCAACGCCGCCGGTGAGCCGACCGGAATCTTGATTGACCGCGCTCAGAGTTTGGTGGCCGCGAAGATCCCGCCCCCTTCGGCAGAGGTCTTGCGGCGCTGGCTGAAGCGCGCGGCGCAGGAGTGTGTGCGGTTGGGACTGACCACAGTGCACGATGCGGGAGTGAGCCGCGAAGCGCTGGCTGCCTACCGCGACCTGATTAGGCGCAACGAGCTGCCCGTGCGCGTCTACGCCATGATCGGCGGGCCCGGGCCTCTCTGGAGGGAATACCTCGAACGGGGACCCGAGATCGGCGAGCGCTTGACGGTCCGCTCGATCAAGCTCATGGCCGACGGCGCCATGGGTTCCCGCGGCGCTGCCTTCTTCGAACCTTACACGGACGATCCCGGCAATAGGGGGCTGTTGATGCTCACGCGCGAGGAGATCGAGCGTGTGGCGCGGCAAGCTATTGAACGCGGCTTCCAGGTTAACACGCACGCCATCGGCGATAGGGCTAACCACGTCGTGCTGGAGGCTTACGCCGCCGTACTGGGGGGCAACAACGACCGCCGCTTCCGTATCGAGCACGCGCAGGTTATTGCGCCGCAGGATTTCGAAAAGTTCGCGCGGTATTCGATCATCGCTTCCATGCAAGCCACCCATGCCACCAGCGACATGCGTTGGGCGGAAGCGCGCATAGGTCCTGAACGCCTCAAAGGGGCTTACGCCTGGCGCCGCTTTCTCTCGCTGGGCGTACCCGTGGCCAACGGCTCGGATTTCCCAGTCGAAGACCCCAATCCGCTGTGGGGCTTTTATGCCGCCATCACGCGCCAGGACCGGGAGGGGAATCCCCCCGGCGGCTGGTTGCCGGAGCAGAAGATGACCCGCCAGGAAGCCTTGGAGAGCTGGACCATTCGCGGCGCTTACGCGGCCTTCGAGGAAGAACTCAAAGGTAGCTTGAGTCCGGGCAAGCTGGCCGATTTTGTCATGTTATCAGCCGATATCATGAGTATCCCACCCGCCGAGATTTTGAAAACGCGCGTGCTGATGACCGTGGTGGGCGGGCAAATCGTTTATAGCGCTGCGCAGCGATGACGGTCCTGCTCCTCTGGCTGAGCGTCGGGGTCCCCACACTTACCCTGCTGGATGAAGAGGTGATGGCGCCGGCGGGCGGCTGGCGTTCCCTAGCCATCGCGCTACGCCAGCGCCCGGCCGTACTTGAGTGCACATACACAGTGCGACGCGGGGCGCCTGTGCGCCTGTGGCTGATTGAACGCAGCGAGTTGCCCAAATTCTCCACTGGGCGGCTGCGCCCGCTGGCAATCAGCGGCCCGCACAAGACAGGCGAGCTCCGACAGGCGTTGAGGCTGGGAGACTTTGTGCTCATCGTGGACAATCGGCTGGAAGCCCGGCAGGCCGCCGAGCTGCATCTGCGAGTAAGCTTGGTTTTCGCGGCCGGGCAGGCAGGCGAGCTGCCGCCGGACCGCCGCCGGCTCATTGTTGGTCTCAGCCTGGCTTACTTGCTGGCTCTGAGCTGGTGGGCGTGGCGGCGGCTGGGCCCAAGACTGCGGGCGGGACTGCGGCAGTAAAGCCGGGTTTCCCTTTTACAGCGCTATCAGCCCTTCCCGCAGGGAGAAGGCCCAAGAGCTCGGGAAAGCTTCAAGGCGTCCAACCACCAATCCAGCGGCGGTACGCTCACCACGGTGATGCTGTGCGGCGCCGACCCGACTTCGCCCGCAACACCCTAATCATCTTCACCAGTGACAACGGCGGGGTGCTGCTGAGTGAGGGCGACGGACCGGAGGCAACCGCTTATCGGGCGGGCCTGCGCCCGAACGCTCCCTGCCGCGGGCGCAAACACAGCACTTACCAAGGCGGTTTTCGGGTGGCGTTCCTTGCCCGCTGGCCGGGTAAGATTCCGGCTGGATCAGTGAAGGAGCGCGATCTGATCGCCTCACACCCGGAAGTGGCCGCGCGGCTAGCCATGCTGCTTCAGCAGCAGCGGGCCGCCGGCCGATCACGGCCCTGAGAAACGCTGTTTCGCCTGGGATAACGCGCCAGAGTGGGGCCGGGTCCGCTCCGTACGCCAAGCCAGCCAGGTCTTCAGCCCCAAGCCGGCCAGAAACAACCATACTGCTGAACGGAACACACCATCGAGGGTTAACCCAGCCGCGATCGCTAATAAAGCGTAAGCAAGCAGGGCAGCCACCAACGGGCGCACTGAAGCTTGTGGAGACGCGGCCGCGGCCATCTCGGGCCGCTCATTTGTGTGATTGCGCAAACGCTCACCTCGGCATGTTGTAAAGAAAGGTAAACTGCAAGCGCACCTGCAAGCCACGGTACCCGGCCGGCAGTGGCGGAAAGGGATTGGAAGCGCTAATGCCAGCCACCGCGGCCCGATCCAGAGCCTCCGTACCCGAAGGCACGACAATGACCAATTTCGGCACGGAGCCGTCGCGCTGTATGGCGAACTGTATGACGACCTTGCCTTGCCTGCCCAGCCGGGCCACCTCTGGCATCACAGCGTACCAATTGCGCCGTACGGTGGCCAGGATCTGAATCAGGTAGGGCTTAAAGTCAACCCCCATCGGATCGCTGAGCAGCTCCAGTGCACTGCCCTGCCGACCGGCCGCAGGCAGCAACCAGGCATCGCCGTAGCCCATTTGGGCTAGATCGGCGTCGCCGACCACCAGTCCCCCGCCCCGCCCGCGCAATGCCGCGCGCGCGGCTTCACTGACCGACGTGCTTGGTACGGGAACCTGCCCGGTCCCAGGAGCTACCGCCGGCGGGGGACCTGGCGGCTCGAAGGCTAATTTGGGCTTTTCTACGGGCTGGATCTGCGGCGCAGGGATAGGCAACGGAGGAGCTTGGGCCAGCACCCCGGCCCCTGCTAGTTGCGGTGGCTCGGGAAGTCCCGGCCCTGTTTCAGCCCGCGCCCGCGACTCAGGCGGGCGAAAAGCGCCCGGCGGGAGCCGTAAGGGACGGCGTGGCAGCAGACTTTCCAAGTCAAACTCGCTACCAACTTTACCTTGGTTGGGTGCGCGCTGAGTCAACTGCTGAGGCGGCGCCACTAATTGGGTGGGGCGTTCGAAGAGAATCTGTGGTCCCCGACTAAGAGTACTCCGTGTAGGCGGCAGCACCAACAGGGTGCCCACAAGCACACCGTGCAAGGCGAAGGAAGCCAGCCAAGCCTGCCGGCGCGGCCCGTGTGCTCCTGGGGCTAGCTCTGGCAGCAGGAGCAGCTCAGTCGGTACGCTGCCGAGGCATTCCCGTGGTGCTTGCATGGGGTGCTCCCGTAGCGGCCAGCGTGGCCGCGACCGTGCGGGAGTGCTCTTCGATTTTAGCAAGCACGGCCAGGGCTACCTCCAACGCGCGCAGGCCCTGCTCCCCGTCCACCAACGGCGCCCGGCGCGTCCGCACGCAATCCAAGAAGTGCTCCAGCTCCAGCCGCAACGGCTCGGCCGCCTGGACCTCCAACTTGCTATACGCGAACTGTTTATCCGCCGTTACCTGTATCAGCAGCGCGTCTTGGCGCGTGTAGTCCAACGAAATGTACTGGCCGGGCTGAAAAACGCGCAGCTTGCGGACGCGCTCGGTAGAAACGCGACTGGCAGTCAGGTTGGCGACAACGCCCCCCGGAAAAGCCAGACGCGCGTTGGCAATATCCACCCGTCCGGACACGACCGATATGCCCGCCGCTCGCACTTCCTCCGGCATCCGGCCCACCAGGCTGAGAACAATCTCGATGTCGTGGATCATCAGATCCAGCACTACGTCTACATCCAGACTGCGAGCAGTAAAAGGGCTGAGGCGGTGAACTTCGAAAAAAAGGGGGACGGTCTTGATCTTCTCCAGTGCCCTGACGGCGGGGTTGAAACGTTCCAAATGCCCAACTTGCAAAATGCGGCCGGCCCGCGTGGCCGCATCCACCAGGCGCCGCGCCGAGGCCAAATCGCTTGCGATGGGTTTCTCTATTAGCACGTCCAGACCTGCTTCCAGCAACCGGCAGCCCACGGCAGCGTGCTGGCTAGTGGGCACAGCTACCACCGCCGCCTCGGCGAGGCCTGCCAGGTTATCGGGATCTGAAACGGCCATACACCTGTAAAGTCCCGCCGCCTGGTCCGCTCGCACCGGATCGCTGTCCACCACGGCTACCAGCTCGGCAGCTTCGCACTCGCTGAGAACTCGCAAGTGGTGCCGGCCGAATTGCCCGGCGCCCACCACTGCCACCCGGACTTTTCGCATGTATTTGCCAAATTAGCACTTTTTGCAATTAATAAAGCGAGCCGCGGAGACCGATACGCAAGACTAGGAAGCGATGTCCGCCGTCCGGCGCCCTGCTCGAGAACTGCTGTTCGGCGCACTCGCGGTCTGGGCTTTTCATCTGAGCCCAACCCTACGCGGCCAGCAGTTCAGCTTTAAGCATTACGGCCAACAAGAAGGGCTCACGAACCTGGTCGTGCAGTGCATGGTGCAAGACAGGACCGGCTACCTATGGGTAGGCACGCAAAGCGGCCTCTTCCGCTATGACGGCTACAGATTCAGAGGCTTCGGCATCGAGCAAGGGCTGCCCAGCGCTCGCATCGAGTCCCTATACGAAGATGGCGCCGGCAACCTTTGGATCGGAACCCGAGCCGGGTTAGTCCGCTGGACAGGCTCCGGCTTCGAAAGCATAGCTGCGCCGGGCAGCTACGAGATACTGGGGCGGGTCGCAATAGTTTCAGACGCCAAGGGAACCGTCTACCTGGGCACCAGCAAAGGCTTGGCCGTAATCCGGCCGCAAAGCAACGGAAGCTTCCGCTTCCAGATGCACCCGCCGCCTCCGCAGATGCCGCCTTCGCCAGTGTACTCGGTGCATTTAGCTCCTGATCAAGCTTTGTGGATGGGCTGGGCCAACCGCTTATGCCGGCTCGCGCAGGGCCATTTCACATGGGTGGGCCTGGAGTCCGGCGTGCCCGATGACCGCTGGGATGCCATCCTGACGGATCGCGAAGGCAACTTGTGGATTCGCAGCTCCCAGCGCCTGCTAGTGCGGAGGCGGGGCAGCAACCGTTTCGAGCCGCGCCACAATGGGCTGCCCGAAAGCACTATCTTGGCGCCGCTGTACTTGGACCATGAGGGTACTTTGCACGTTCCTACGGATCTAGGCCTGGCCTGCTTGCGGGAGGGGCGCTGGGAGCTGGTTAGCTCTGCCAACGGCCTGGCTACGGATTCCGTTTCCAGCATACTGCAAGACCGCGAGGGCTCGCTTTGGATCGGTCTATATGGCGGTGGCCTGGCGCGCTGGATAGGCTACCGGGAGTGGGAAGCCTGGACCAAGGCCGATGGGCTGAGCAATTCAAGCGTATGGGCGGTGCGGCGTGACCCTTCAGGTGGCCTTTGGATCGCCACCGATTACGGTCTGAATCAGCTCAGGCCGGGCGAGAAGCGCTGGCGGGTGTGGACGGAGCGCCAGGGTCTGGCGGGAAACAAGGTCCGCGCAGTTGAAATAGGGCCCGATGGCATCGTTTGGGCAGCCAGCGATCCCGGCGGCGTCACACGCTTGGACCCTCGCTCGGGCGTCACTCGGTGCTACAGGGCGGAATCCGGTTTGCAAGACATCCGTGTCATCACGCTGGCCATAGACGAGGCCTACCGGATATGGGCCGGCACGCGCCGGGGCTTGTTTCGCAGTTCAGGCCCGGGGGAACGCCTACGCTTTGAACGAATGCTTCCCCCCGGCACCGACGAAAACGAAAGCTTCTTCACCCTTCGGGAGGCTAAAGGAGGCGGCGTCTGGATCGCAGGCTCGCGCGGACTGGCCCTTTACCAGCGCGGGCAATGGAAACGCTGGACCACCCGGGACGGCTTGAAGACCGACTATGTGGGCTATCTGGCCGAAGCACCCGACGGCAGCGTGTGGATTGGCTACCGCGAAGCGCTGGGAATCTCGCAGGCACGCATAAGCGAGAAGGGCTTGGAGCTGCGTCACTTCACGCGCCGGGAGGGATTGCGCTCAAATCAGGCTATTTTCCTGGGCGTGGATCAGCGAGGCTGGATATGGTTCGGCAGCGACAATGGGGTGGACTTATTCGACGGCAGTAACTGGCGCCATTACGGCGTCGCGGAAGGTCTCATCTGGCCCGACTGCAACGGGGATGCATTTTATGCCGATCTGGATGGCAGTGTGTGGATTGGGACCAGCCGAGGCGTATCTCACTTTCGGCCCGGCGCCGGCGTGCTGCGGGACATCCCGCCGAAGGTGGTTATAACATCAGCCTCAGCCGGCAACCGAGCTTTTGAGCTGGACTCCACGCCGCGCTTGCCTTGGCGCCAGAACTCCATACGGTTCGACTTCGCCGCACTGACGTTCGTGGGTGAGGAGCGGGTGCGGTTCCGCTACCGGCTACTCGGGCTGGATGAGGCGTGGACTTGGACCCGCGAACGTAGTCTAGCCTTTGACCGCCTGCCGCCGGGCAAGTACACCTTAGAGGTGGTAGCGCGTAACGCCTTCCGGCGCTGGAGCGACGAACCGGCACGGTTCAGTTTTCAGGTGCTTCCCGCTTGGTGGATGACATGGTGGTTCCGCTTGCTGGTGGTGGGCGCCTGCGGCCTCGCCGCCTGGGGGATATCTCGCTGGCGAGTGCGGCACATCCTCAGAACCCAGGAAAGGCTGGAGCTGGCCGTGCGCGAGCGCACCCGCGAGCTGGAACTTGAAAAAGCCCGCACAGCCGCGGCTTTGGCCCGCGCCGAAGAAGCCAGCCGGTTAAAGAGCGAGTTCTTAGCCAACATCAGTCACGAGATCCGCACGCCCATGAACGGCATTTTGGGTATGCAGGTCCTGGCGCTCGCCACCGAGCTGACGGCCGAGCAGCGCGAGTATCTGGAGGCGGCGCAAACTTCCGCCGAGTCGCTGCTGGCCCTGCTGAACCAGTTGCTGGATTTCTCGCGCCTGGAAGCCAACCGGCTGGAGCTGGACAACGTGTCTTTTTCGCTGCGCCAGTTGTTGGATTCGACCCTCAAGCCGCTGGCTACCCAAGCGAGGCAGAAGGGTCTGGAATTTAGCAGTGAAATCGCCCCCGAGGTCCCGGACTGGCTCTGCGGCGACGCCGGCCGCCTGCGGCAGGTGCTGCTCAATTTGGTGGGCAACGCGCTGAAGTTCACCCAGCAGGGCAGCATCCGGGTGCGCGTGGATATGCTGTCTGAGCAAGCTGACGAGATAGAGCTCGGCTTTTCGGTCACCGACACGGGCATCGGCATACCACGAGAAAAGCAACAAGCGATATTTGAGCCCTTCCGCCAGGCCGACGGCTCGACCACGCGGATTTACGGCGGCAGCGGCCTTGGATTGGCCATCTCAGCCCGGCTGGTAGGCTTGCTACGCGGTTACATCTGGGTGGAAAGCACGCCCGGATTGGGAAGCACATTCCAGTTCACCGCCCACTTCCAGCGGGGCCAGCAAGAAACCTGCCCACAAGTGCCCGGCACCACGCAGGATTCCGAGCCCTGCCCGCCCATGCGGATCCTGCTGGCCGAAGACAACCCAATCAACCAGAAGATGGCGGTGCGCATGCTGGAAAAATGCGGCCATCAAGTAACCGTGGCCGAAAACGGCAAAGAAGTTCTAGCCCGCCTGGAGGCCGAAAACTTCGATTTGGTGTTGATGGACGTGCAGATGCCGGAGATGGACGGCTTGCAAGCGACCCGGATAATTCGCCAGCTTGAACTTGGAAGCGGTCGCCACATCCCGATAGTGGCCATGACCGCGCATGCCATGCACGGCGACCGCGAGCTGTGTCTGGAAGCGGGCATGGATGGCTACGTCTCCAAGCCGGTGCGCTGGGACCAGCTCCGCCAGGAAGTTCACCGTGTCTTCCACGAGCTGGGATTGCCGATCCATCAATCATCCGGCGGATAGCCTATGATCGTGATGCCGGCTGCGTCCGCGGCCGCCAGCATCTCCTGGCGATCAAGCAGCAGCGTCCGACCCGCGTCCACCGCCAGCGCCGTGGTCCCCGTTTCCACCATCACCGGGATAGTGTTCATACCCACCACGGGAACATCAAACAGCAAGTGCCGGCGGCGCCGGCCCACCTTCACCAGGCGCAAGGGTCGCCCGTTGACCAGGCTCGCCGCGCGTCTAAGCATAGCATCTGTGCCTTCCATGGCCTCCACCGCCACGCACGCTCGCTCGGCTACCGCCACGCTCTGGCCGACGTCCAGCGCAGCTAGCGCACCGGCCACGCGCCGCCCATACTCAATATCCGCCAGCTCGTCCCGATCCGGCCTCCGGCGGGTGAGCACGCCCGGGTCGGCCAACAACGGCTTGAGGAGGGCGGTCGAGTCCTTCACTTGGATGTTCTCTCCGGCCAGCTCCCTAACCACCGCGCCGATAAGCGCGTCGGTGTTCTTCGCCGGCAAGCCGGCCAACAGCTTCATCAGGCGCCAGTCAGGGCGAATCCCCGAGAATATGCTGGCGTGCTTGACTTGCCCGGCGAGCACAACCTCATGGATCTGCTCCTGCTTTAAGATTTCAATCAGCCGGCCCAACTGACCCAGGGAAATCCAGTAGCAGCGCCAGGCCAGAGATTCGATTTCCGCTGGCGCCTCCTCGCGAATACCGATGGCTACGACTTCATGGCCCAGCTTGCGCGCTGCTTCCAGCACCAGCAGCGGGAAGCGCCCGTTGCCCGCGATCAACCCGTAGCGCAGCGACATGGCCCTCTCATTTGATGACGCCGCGCTGGGAAGCGGCGATGAACTCGAGTATCTCCTCGACCTCCGGGCAACTAAGCCCTTCGGCGCGTATGCGTGCGATCGCCTGCGAAGTGTTCAGGCCCGAGCGCGTCAGCAGGCGGAAGGCCCTCTGCAAGTTCTCGATGGTGGAGGCTGGAAAGCCGCGGCGCTCCAGGCCGGTTCGGTTGGCCCCGTAGACTTTGATTGGCCGCTCGCTCACCGTCATCGAGTAGGGAAGCACGTCCTGGGTGACTACGCTGTAGCCGCCAATCATGGCGTGCCGGCCCACCCGACAGAATTGGTGCACACCAGTAAAGGCGCCGATCACCGCCCAATCGCCCACGATAACGTGGCCCCCGATGGTCACCCCGTTGGCCAGCACTACGTGACTGCCGAGCTGCACGTCGTGGGCGATGTGCACGTAAGCCATCAAGAGGTTATCATCGCCGATCTGGGTCAGCCTCCCGCCTCCCTCGGTTCCCCGATGCACGGTGACGAATTCGCGTATGCGGTTGCGATGCCCGATGCGCGTCTCCGCCCGTTCGCCACGATACTTCAAATCTTGCGAGGCCACGCCCACCGTGGAGTAAGGAAAGAAGATGTTATCCTCGCCGATCCAGGTGGGCCCTTCCACGTAAACGTGGGCCATCAAGCGCGTGCGCGCACCGATCTCGACTTCCGGTCCGATGATCGAATAGGGACCAATTTCGGCACTTTCAGCAATGCGCGCCTCGGGCGAGACCACGGCCGTTGGATGAACTGGCATCTATGGACGTCAAGGAGCCGGATGAACGGCGGGCTCGGGTTCCTCGGCGAGCACCGCCTGCTTTTCGGCCAGCTTGCACATGACTTCGGCTTCCGCCACCACCTGGCCGTTGACGCTGGCGGTCCCATACATCTTCGCCACGGTAGCCCTGCGGCGGCCTAGCTTCATCTCGATGCGGAGCTGATCGCCGGGCACCACGGGGCGGCGGAACTTGGCCTGCTCGATGGAGGCCAGCAGCACCAGCTTGTTGTGCCGGTCGGGAATTTGCTTGAGGACCAGCACGCCTGCCACCTGCGCCATGGCTTCCACGATCAGTACGCCCGGCATCACCGGAAAATCGGGAAAGTGACCGGCAAAAAAGGGCTCGTTCACAGTAACATTCTTGATGCCCACGATGCGGTCCGCCTCCAGCTCGACAATCCGATCCACTAGCAGCATCGGGAAGCGATGGGGCAGTATCTCACGAATTGCCTGAATGTCCAGCATGGGTTGTGGTTATTATAGCAAGCGATGAAAGAGCTGCTTAAGCTGGCGCGCGCCAGGTCTCCCCACACACTGAAATTAATCGAGCGCCTGGTCAAGTGCGAATCACCCAGCGGCGAAGGTGCTGCCATCGCCCGGGTGGTTGATCTGCTGGCCAGCGAACTGGCAGGCCTGGCCCGCACGCGCAAGCTCTCCGGCGGGCGCTTCGGGCCCCACCTCCGCTGCGAGCTCCAATTGCCCTCGAACGAGCCTGCCGACAGGCAAATCCTACTGCTCGGGCACTCGGACACAGTATGGCCGCTGGGCACAATCAAGCAAAGGCCGTTTCGGCGGGAAGGCAATCGCTTGTGCGGCCCTGGCGTGCTGGACATGAAAGCCGGCCTCGCCATTGCTGTTGAGGCCATGCGCATTCTGAGGTTGCTCGAGCGCCCTCTCCGCCGCCGCGTCGTGCTGCTGGTGAACTCGGATGAAGAAGTGGGCAGCCTTTCTTCCCGCGCCCTCATCGAGACGGAAGCCAGGCAGAGCGCCGCCGTGCTGGTGCTGGAACCGGGCACAGGGCTGGAGGGGAAGTTGAAGACCGCACGCAAGGGCGTCGCCAATTACACTCTGCGCGTGCATGGCCGCGCGGCTCACGCCGGTGTGGACTTTGCCGCCGGGGCCAACGCGATCGTCGAGCTGGCCCGCCAAATCCAACGCGTAGCCTCCTGGACGCGTCTGCGGCGAGGCCTTACCGTGAGCCCGGGGGTGGTTCAGGGAGGCACCCGGAGCAACATCGTGCCGGAAGAGGCGCTGGCGCTGATTGACGTGCGCGTGCCCAGCCTGACGGACGCGCGGGAGATAGAAGAAAAGCTGCGTACTCTGCGACCCTATGATGAGCGCTGCCGCATCGAGGTTTCAGGCGGCTTGAATCGCCCTCCCATGGAGCGCTCGCGAGCGACGGGGGCGCTAGTTCGCCTGGCGCGGCGCCTGGGGCGAGAAATAGGATTGGAGCTGAAGGAGTCCTCAAGCGGCGGCGGTTCAGACGGCAACTTCACTGCGGCGCTGGGCATTCCCACGCTGGATGGTTTGGGCGCCGTAGGGGAGGGAGCGCACGCTGAAAACGAATTCGTGCTCGCAGAGCGAATACCCGAACGCGTGGCTTTGCTGGCAGGACTTATCGAGCGCCTGTGAGATGTTGAAGCCCGCTCAACATGTGTCTTGCGGAAAAACAGCCCGGGGGACTACCAGCCCCTGTATCCGCCGCCAGGCGAGTACTCGTTGGTAGCGGAGACGGCCGGCTTCAGGCAAACAGCGACTACTGCGTCTTCGCGGGCGCTACCACATAGACGTACTCGAGCCAGTCTTTGCCGGTGTTGGCAACATTATGCCGGCTAGCCGGAGGAATATAGGCCAACCCAGGCCCGACCAGCGTCAACTTCGGGTGGCCTTCAATAAGCGCTTCCCCCTGTCCCCGCAAAATGACCAGAGTTTCTTCGTTTTGACCCGTGGTGTGCCAGCCGACCGTTTCGCCCGGCTTCAGCCGGACAAACCCGCTGCGCATCCCTGTGGTTTGGGGAGCGCCTAGCAGGAGGGGACAATACCCTTTCGGGCACTCAAGGGGAAATGTCAGAGGACGTGGCCGAGACATCTGGGCAGAAAGCAGCACAAACGCGCCAACCAGACCGATTGCTATACTGAGCAAAACCGCACGCAAGGCTTCTCTCACCATGCTCCTCCAGCTCTTATCTTACACGCGGGCCAATGGGACGGCCCTCCTGCTTGCCTGCTTCAGGGTTGCATCCGAAAGGGGCCTGGAGTGAACGGGGCGTAGTCCCATTGGGGCGCCCCGCCGAACTCACGCATGGAACGCACGATGGCGCGCTCCTGCTGGCTCCTCATGACGGCTTGTTTCAAGGCTTCCCCGTCCCAGTTCCGTTCCGCGCGAGCCCGCAAGCTGCGCTCAATAGCGGCGTACTCCCGCCGACCCGACAGATTGGTGGTTTCTTCGGGGTCCTTAGCCAGGTCGAAAAGCTGGGGCGGATAGTTGTTGACGGCGATATACTTGTAATGCTCAATTCTGACCATGCGCACGGGCTCGAGTGTGCCTTCGCCCAGATACTCACAGACGACCTCGCGGGTGCGCGAATCCTGGTCGCCCCGGATCAACGGCAGCAAGCTCTGCCCGTCCAGCGGGGTTTCCACCTTGGCGCCCGCCAGCTCGGCCAGGGTGGGGAACAAATCCACCAAGGCGACCGGCGCCGCGACGCGTTTGCCCGCCGGGAGGCGGCCCGGAGCGCGCAGGATCAGGGGAACGCGACTGGACCATTCCAGCATCAAGCGCTTGGACCACTGACCATGTTCCCCAAGCATCTCACCGTGATCGCTGGTGAAGATCACTACCGTGCCGGCAGCCAAGCCCAAACGGTCGAGTTCCCTGAGAAGCTGGCCGAGTTTATCATCAATCCAGGAAATCATACCCAGATAGTTGCGCCGCGCTTCGCGGATGCGCTCCGGGGTCAGTTTCTCCCGGTCCAAGCCGTGGTGGATGATGAACCATTCGTAGGTGGGGCTCAACCTGCGGATGTCGCCGTGGTCTTTGGGAAGCGGAATCTCGGCCTCGCGATAAAGCCCTAGGAATTCCGGCGTCGTGGTGAAGGGATCGTGGGGCTGCGTAAAGGAGATGTTCAAGAAGAGCGGTTGCTTGCGTGGGCTTAGGGCGTGCTGACGCAAGCGCTGCAAGGCGCAATCGAAGACCATCTGGTCGTAGGCGAGCTGCCGGTTCCACTTGGAAGGCCCCAACATACGCAGCATTGACTGCACGGAGGTGCCCTTGTTGTACACAGGCCCGAGACGCCAATCCGGCAGCATCGAGAAATCGGCCGGAAAAATGCACGGGGTCAGCCGCTCCTCGAAACCGTGGAGTTGATCCGGCCCGATAAAATGACACTTGCCGGCCACCACCGTGCGATAGCCCGCGCGGCGCAAATAGTGCATGAGGGTGGGCCAGTGGGCTTGAAATTCGGAGGCATTATCATAGCTGCCGACCGCAGCCGGCAAGCGGCCGGTGAACATCGAAGTACGACTAGGAACGCACAGCGGGCTGTTGCAGTAAGCGTTTTCGAAGAGCACGCCTTCAGCCGCCAACCGCGCCAGGTGGGGCGTGCGCGCAACCCGCTGGCCATAAGGGCTGGTCATGAAGGGCGTCATTTGGTCGGCCATGATGAGAAGAATGTCCGGCGGGCCTCCGGCCGTGCTGCCTGCAGCCCCAGACCGCTCCAGTTGGCCGGTGCCGCTCGCGGTCCAAACGCCGGCCGGCAGTTCCATGAAGTTCCTTCGTGTCATGCTAGCGCGCTCCGTAAGATTTCCGGTTGGCTCGGTCAAAGCAGCCAGCGACGGGCAATCTGGTCGTTTTCGTCCGCGGTGATCAACCATTCCAAAAGCCGCTCTTTCAGTTCCCGCACCGTGGTCTGGTGCGCCGGGTCCCCATAGAGGTTTCGGGACTCCTGCGGATCATTCTCCAAATCGTAAAGTTCCCCGCCGTTGCCAGGGTAATAGTTCAGCTTCCACCGACGTGTGCGGACCATTTTTGCATCCGGGTGTCGGATGCCGCCGACGCCCTGACCGGGAACGAAAGGCATGTCCAGTCCGTGGCCCGTGATAACTTCCGGGATTATATTTTCGGCGAACACTGCTTCGCGGGCGGCCGATCCTATGCTTCGTCCCTGACACCGCTCCGGCCCCGGTATCCCGCAAAGATCCAGGATTGTGGGCATCACGTCAACGGCTTCGACCAGCTCATCGCGCCTGCCGGCTCGGATGCGGCCAGGCAAGCGCATTAGCAACGGTACACGGATAGACGCTTCGAAGAAAACGTTCTTTCCCTGCAAACCATGCTCGAGCAACTGATCGCCATGATCGGACGTGAATATCACCAGAGTGTCTTGAGCCTTACCGGAACGTTCCAGTTCGTCCAGAATCCGACCGACCTCTTTGTCCACCATGGAAACACCCGCGTAGTAGCTCCGGTAGATCCATGCGAGCCGCGCCCGGTCCATGTCGAACTCCGGTTTGCCGCGCAAGATCTGCCTCTGCACGGGCAGGGGCAACTGGCGAATCTCAGCCAGGGTGACGCGCGGGGGCAGCGGGATCTCGACGTCGTTGTACATGGAATCGAACGGGACTGGCACCGTGTGCGGGGAATGGGGCTTGAAGAACGAGACAAACAAGAAGAATGGCGCCGCCGAATGGGCAAACTCGCGCAGCATCTCGCAAGCCATCATGCCGGTCCAGGCAGTGGGGGTGAATTCATAATCAATCTCGGCCCGGAACGGATTGCCTTGCGCGCCAGCATTCCGGGCCGGGGCGTTGTAATGCACAACGCCGGCTTTGGGGTCATGTTGGTTTCTCCATTTCACATAATCGGAAAACGGGTCCGTGAAAGGAACGCCGTCGTCCAACAGGACGCGGTCGAAGCCGGTCGAGCGCGCATGGTCCGCCGTCGGCGGGTAGAAATGAAGCTTGCCGACCGACCCCGTCCGATACCCCTGTTTTTGAAACACTCTCTGCATCATGAGTTCGCCCGGATCGCAGGGCGTATAGTTGACACGGTTCTTGTGACTGTGCGGGTACCGGCCGGTGAGAAAGCTGATGCGCGACGGCACGCATACCGGCGCTTGCACGAAGAACTGGGTAAAGTTCGCCGATTCCGCAGCGAGCCGGTCGAGGTTGGGCGTACGGATAATCCGGTTGCCGTTGGCCCCCAAGCAATCCGCCCGCAGTTGGTCTGCCATTATGAAGAGCACGTTGGGCCTCGGGCCCGCGCGAGCCGCACCCGCGGCCCCCGCGACTTGCAAGAATTCCCTGCGATTCAGGCTGCTGCTTTGTTTCGGCATCTGCAAATCCTCAAAAGAGCAACTTGAGTCCGAACTGCAACTGTCTGGGCGAGTTGGCCTGGCTTGAAATGACCCCGAAAGTCACAGAAGCCAAGCTTTGGTTGGGCGTGCCGAACTGGGGTGTATTGGTCAAGTTGAATGCCTCGGCGCGGAACTGTAGCGACAAGCGCTCAGCAAGTCGAAAGTTCTTGAAGACAGAGGCATCCAGCCCACGCAGCCCTGGCCGGCGGACATCTGGCAGCGTTCTGCCCACATTGCCAAAAGTGAACGGCGCCGGCTGGGAAAATACCGAGGTATCGAAATAACGGTTCAGCCGCTGAGACACCGGGCCGCTGAGCCGCGCGCTCTTGCCGCTATTGTTCGGCCTCTGTACCTGATTATCCGCGTTTGACGTGTTCTGCGCACTCAGGGCCAAGGGGAAACCGGTTTGTAGCGTTAATATTCCGTTAGCCTGCCATCCGCCGAGCAAACCCTGAAGGATCCGGTTCCACTGCCCGCCGATGCGGTGGCCTCGGCCCAATGGAACCTCATACACATAACTGAGCACAAATCGCTGCGAGACATCGTTGGCCGAGACCGAGCGCTCCCCCTTGCGGTCATAAATGTTCTGTGAAGCTGCATTCTCGCCCACCACAGCGAGAATCGAATAGTCATCAATGAGCTTCCCTGCTGTGTAAGCTACCATTAGGCTTAGACCAGCGCTAAAGCGCTTCTCAGTTTTCAACTGGAAAGAGTGATAGATGCTTGAGGCACCGGTCTTCCACAAGGGATTAACGGTGGTGAAGTGCGGAAACTGCCGGAGCAGGAACCGTCTAGGTACGGTCTTGGCAGCCAGTGCGCCAGTGGTGATGAACCCGAAGAAGGGATTGGGCACTTGCTCTTGAAGCTGCGTTCCCAGTGAGAGCTGCTCAGGCCTTAGCTGGTTCAGGTTGTAATTGCCTTCGCCAGACTCCACCAAGTGGAGCCCGTGATTACCTACGTAGCCGACTTCTACCATCATGCTGCCCGGAAGCTGTCGCTGAATGTTGAAGCTCCAGTTCAATGTGTAGGGGACCACGTTGTCCCCGCGCAGCGGGGCTTGGATCGAAGACCCCACGGCGGTCATCAGGCCCTCCTTGTTGCCTGGAATGGGGACCAGCCCATCCGGGAACGGGTCACGCAAATAGCGGTAAGGAGTCACGCCGTCCAGAGTGCCGAAGAAGGTGGTATCACTGCGATAGCCGAAATTGCCGACCGTTCCGCCGGCCGCGTACAGCGACGGATTGTAAAATACGCCGAAACCGCCGCGCAACACCGTCGCCTTGGTCGCTTGATAGGCGAAGCCCATGCGGGGAGACCAGTTGTTGCGATCGCTTTCGAACTGCCGCCGGCTTCGGCCCTCAACGCCAACGAACTCCAAACCGCCGCGCAAATCGGGCAAACCAACGCGTGACGCCAGCGGGTGCGGCACCGAGGGGTTAAAGACGTTCATACGGTTGTAGCGCTCAGTCCGGGGAAGTTCCAGTTCGTAACGCACACCCAAATTCAACGTCAAGCTAGCTCCCACTTTCCAGTCGTCGGCAAAGTACCATGCCCAATAACTGCTCTGAGTCGCGACGCCCTTGAAGTTCTTGGTCAGGGTACCGCTGCCCAGCCCTAACAGGAAGGATGCCATGCCATTGCCCGCAGTAGCGGTGGCGCGATTGGGATCGGGGCCTTGGGTGAACGAGCGCGGGAAGCTATACGAGCCGTCCGCATTTCCGGCCTCGGTGTTGTTTACCCTTATCAGCCGCCCTTCAAAACCGGCTTTCAATACGTGACCCGTGCGCACCTTTGTTGCGCTAACCATAGACGAATGTGTTTCAAACGCATTGTGCCGGTAAGCCTGATGTCCGATTGTGTAGTAATCTGCCGGGCTGAAACGGGGAAACATGAGAACGTCCGCGTTGTCCCGGATGTATGCCGGAAAGCCCAGTTGCGTCGGATCAAATCCAAAGCCGCGGGGGACCAAATTCACGAGCGTTCGGCCGAACCCATAGCGAAATCCCATCAAAAAGCTTGGACCCGAGGTCAGTGTGTAATCGAACGCGGCATTGTTGAAAATCTGCTCATTGGACTCCGGAGGCCAGGGATCGGCCACGCGAGACTCAGGCGGCAGCAAGTCCGTAGGCAGCATCGCGAATTTGCGGTGTGAGTAACGGACAAAGAAGCGGTTCCGGTCGTTCAGATTCTCGTCAGCCTTGATGTCAAGCTGATCGGTGTTGGTCGGCGCAGTACCCGAGGCGGCGAAGTTAAGGGCCCCCGAAATAGGATCACCGGGTTGATTCGGCAGCGGATAATACTTGACGACGTTCCGCGCCACCGGGTCAATCCGGAACGCAGGTATGACGTTGCCGGGAAAGGCTTGGCGCACATAGCCTGCGCCAAGGCGGGTAGTGGTCTCCGGGTCGTATATGGCGATCGGCGTGCCGGCAGCCGAGCGCGTTTTTGAGAAATCTCCAACCCGCTCCGAGGCTGTCGGCACGGTCGTAAGGAGACTCGTTGCGGCCCCTTGGCGCAGCCCTTCGTAGGCTACGAAAAAGAACGTCCTGTTCCTCCCATCGTACAGCCCGGGGATGAGTAGCGGACCACCCGCACTTGCGCCGAACTGGTGGCGCTTGAAGCTGCTGAGCGGGATACCCCGAGCGTTGCTGAAGAAGTTATTCGCGTCCAACTTGGAGTTCCTCAAGAACTCGAAGAGGCTTCCGTGCAAGGCGTTAGTCCCCGACTTGTAAATCAAATTAATGATCCCTCCGGCGGTGCGCCCGAATTCTGCTGAGTACGAGCTGGTCTGTACCTTGAACTCTTGCACAGCGTCTACGCACGGGAACACCGAATAACCCAAAATCGGGTTGACGAGTGGGGGCGAGGAGGGTATCCCGTCCACCAAGATCTCGTTCGCACCCGGACGGCCGCCGTTGATAGCGATGTTTACATTGTTGAAGTAGAACCCCACGTTCCCGACCACGCCGGGCACCAAGAAAACGAGGGCGTAGGGATTGCGTTGGTTCAAGGGGAGGTTAACAATGCTCTGGGTGCCAATTACATGGCCAACTCCCGCGCTAGCCGTGTCCAGGAGTGGGGGCTCCGCCGTGATCTCCACCGTCTCTGTGACCCCGCCGACTTCCATGATCACCTCGATCTCCGCAGCCTGGTTGACACGCAGCTCAATGCCTGCTCGCTCAGCTCGCTTAAAGCCGGCTGCGGTCACGATTACCGAGTATGAGCCCGGGGGAAGCGAAGGCGCCACGAAGCGGCCATCGGGTCCCGTCTCGAGGGACCTTGTCGCATTAGTGGCGGTGTTCACCACCTGGACCTTGGCTCCGGGTACGACCGCGCCGCTGGGGTCACGAACCGTGCCTGCCAGGGATGCGGTGATGGTCTGAGCAAATGCCGTCGGAATCAGCCAGGCCGCCATCAGGATCAGAAGCAGAGCACTGGCTTTTCGGGTTGCGCCCGGGGTTTTCATTTACGACCTCCTCGTCATGGGTAAATGTATAATACCATGCCCTTGGTCATGGCAACCGCAGGCGGCCCGTGCCCAGCAATTTCCCAAACCCTGCCGCCAGCGGGCGGAATGGGCAGGCAAGAGCTGGGGGTTGGAGGCTTACGTCAGCCAGAGGGTCCTTTGAACCAGGATCTGCTGCGCGGCGGTGGTTTCAAGCGGCCGCGTCGAGAAGGCGTCCACGGGCGAATAGAGCTTGGCCGGGCCGTCCAGCGCGTTGTGAAAATCACTCATTGAACTTAACCGGCCGATCCTCGGGCGGCGCGCACGGATAGCCGCCAGCGGATAGCGTTATTCTTTTTCGTTCTTCCGGCATTTTAAGGGGGGATCACCGGGATGTCGTAGCCCGCCGCCAGAGCGGCGATGCGACGCAGCTCGGTCAGGTCGCCGCACCAGTGGATGTCAGGCTGCCAGATGGCGGCCGAGCGGTGTTCGAGCAGTTGCCGAAAGCCGTAGCGGGTGTACTCGTGCTCGCCGGTGGCGATGCGGGTGGTCTTCAGGGCGGCCCTTAAGCGGCCGAAGCCGGCGTAGTCGTGGGGCGGCAGGCACTCCTCCAACCAGTGGATGCGATTCTAAATCCGGAAGATCAATGAGCCGATTCCGCTTGCCGAGATGGCTCCGAGATACAAGAGGGGCGAGCTGTAGCCGCCAGATTTTGAGCCGGCGGCGTCTTCGGACACAACGCCGCCGGGCTCTGGGCGTCCCGCGAGGCTGCCGCTACAATCTTAGTCGGACGCCTAGCTGTAGAATCCGCGGATCAGCCGCCGCGTTGATCACGCCGAAATTCGAGGTCGAACTCACGTTACTCCCCGGCTGCCCGAAGTTAGCGTGGTTCAACAGGTTAAAGAACTCCCCACGCAGGAAGAGTTCGAAACGTTCCCGCATGCGGAAGCTCTTTTGCAGTGCGGCGTCTGTGTTAAATACTCCCATGCCTCGCAGGAAGTTTCGGGGCGCCGTGCCGAAGGTTCCCACCGCGTTCACACGGACCAATGCCGTGTTAAAGTAACGGGCTAAGCGCTCCTGCTTCGGCCGGTCGGAAGGCAAGGAGGGGTTCCCTAAAATGTCGGCGCGGTCAAGCCCGATACCGGTGAACGAGTTATCGCGTCCCGAAATCAACGTGAAGGGCAGACCGCTTCGCAAATCCAAAATGCTGGCGAGGGTCCATCCTCCCAGCAACGCCCGGAGCGTGGACTTAGCGCTCTGGAGTTTTGGCAGGTCGATGACCGCGGTCACGCGGAAGTTCTGGCGGATGTCATAATCCGACGGTCCACGGTTGAAGCGGTTGTCAAATGGATTCGGATTGGCGATCGTAAATTGATTATTCGCGGACTCGTCATCTATCGCCTTCGAGAACGTATAAAAAGCCAAAAGTGAGAAGTTGCGCGAGAAACGTTTATCCAGCGTGACCTGCAAGGAATGGTAGACGGAATTACCGGCATCCGCCATCTCTTTCACGGAGGCGTAGTAAGGCGCAAGTGGGCGGCGGGCGTTCGTGTTGGCAATAGTAGCGCCTGGTCCGTAAACGGCGGCATTTCTTTCTCTGAATGTTTGCAAGTGCGTGCCCTTGTTGCCGACATAGGCAATGCGAACGAGCCAATCCTTGGCGGTTTGCTGCTCGATCGTCAGATTCCACGCCTGGGAATAGCCGACTCCCCAGTCCTGCTGGAAGTAGGCGTAAGGCATAGGAAAGGAGAAGGGGGCGTCAGGGGTCAAGTTAATTGGGGCAAAAGGCGCAAACGGATTGCGTACGCCCGCTGAGCCGTAAGGGTCCTGCATGTCTACGTCGTCGAAGTTGATGGTCGGGCTGAACGGAAAGCTCTCTACAAAGTTGTTGTAGAGTCTGGGAAATGGGCGGACAAAGAAAACTCCGTACCCGCCGCGGATAACGCTCGCATGGTCGCCCGTGCGCGGCGTCCAAGCAAACCCGAAACGCGGCGAGAGGTTGTTCCAGTCATTGTTCATGCCGCCTTCAGGGAAGCCAGGATCTCCTGCGAAGATTGCGCCCGGAGGGGCATTGCGGAACCGCTGTGAACGGGCGCCGGCGCGGAACCCTGCCACTTGCCCTAGTTTGTCATGATACGGAAGGAAGGGGTCCCATCGGATGCCGAGCGTGACCGTAAGACGCGCTTGAGCGCGAAAGACATCCTCGGCGAATATGGAAAACTGCTTTCCACGCGTTTGTTTGAATTTTCCAGCGCTTTGCGTGAACCTCGACGCACGTCCGAGGAGCAGATCGGCGATGCCGTTGCCGGTGATTTGGCCGGAGAACGTGAAGTTTCCGGACTGCTGGTACTTCGTGTATGAATCAAAGACGATGTACGGAGAGTACTCGCCGCCTATATTCAGCGTGTGAGGACCAGAGATCCAGGCCAGGGTGTCGTTCACTTCCGTGTGGCGACGAATCCACTGTCCAGGCGGGGCATTTGTGACGGAACCCCAGCCAGAATAACCGGTGACGCTCATTTCCAGCTCGCGGTCTGCCTCTGGCGGCTCCGTGAACTGAATCGGTCCAAATTGAGACAGCCACACCTTGGACGTCCGCAAGTTTCGTGAATCCAACATCAATCCCGAAGCCACGACTGTGTTGACCAAGTTGGGCCGCACGGTATAGACGTCTTGCATCTTGAAGTTGCGCGTGGTCTGGCGCTGGCCGATACGTACGGTAAGCAAAGTTCCGGCGCCATCCCAGCCCGGGTCGCTCAACCGGACGTAAAACACAGAACCGGAAATTTGGTGTCTTTCTCTGTTGTAGTCCAGCTTTCCGAACAGTTGGCTGTTATCGTACCTGTCTGGCCTGGCATAACGGAGCAAGCCGCTGGGCTCGCTGGAAAACGGCACCTTCGCCAGCAAGTTGGTGGCGATGGGACGGATGCGGTCAGCCGGAATCTGTGCGCCGGGAAATGGACGGTTGGTAAGTGGATCGGTGATGCTGCGGCCCGTTTCTCTGAAGTCACCACGGCGCAATGCGGCTGACGGTACATATGCCGTATTCGTATAGGAAGTGTTACGAACCAATGTGCCTTGATATGAGCCGAACCAAAAAAGCCTATTGTGCACCACAGGCCCGCCGGCGGAGGCTCCGAATTGGTTCCGCTTGAGGTTGTCGCTTTGTGCAGCGAAAAAGTTGCGAGCGTTCATGGCGCCATTCCGCACGAACTCAAACAGCGATCCGTGGAACTGGTTCGAGCCAGACCGTGTCACGACGCTTACAACGGCGCCGGCGAAATTCCCATACTGCGCGGAGTAATTAGAAGTTTGGACGTTGAATTCCTGGAGCGCGTCGGGATTGGGAAACACGGCGTTCAAATTGGTGATGTTGTCCATATGGGTAGCGCCGTCCAAGCGGTAGTTGACCTCATTTCCACGAGTTCCATTCACGGAAATGGCGATGGTATTGCTCGAGTTGGCATAGCCGGCGGTGGTGGTGCCCACGCCCCTGACCACACCCGGAACCATATACACGAGTGTAGCTGCATTCCTGCCGTTCAGCGGCAATTCCTGGATGTAGCGCTGTTGCACTACTTGCGAGAGCCCACCCGACTGGGTATTCACCATAACTGCATCCGCCGTCACCTGAATGGACTCGCCGACAGAGCGAATGGGCAGACGGATATCCAGCGTTGTCACAGTGTTAACCGTCAAACGAATGCCGGATTGCTGGTAGGTTGCAAACCCTGGCGCGGACGCCTCGATTCTATAAAGTCCCACCGGGAGCTGCACAAAACGATACGCGCCGTCGAGGCCCGTAACGGCCGTACGCTGAAAACCTGTGTCCAGGTTCGTCAACACCAGCGTGGCATTCGGAACCGTGGCCATGCTGGGGTCCGTCACGACCCCCGTAAGAGTTGCCGTGGGAGCTGCCTGACCCAGCGCAGTGAATGCGCAGCAGAGAGGAAGCAGATACCGCAGCGTCATAAAGATCTCCTTTCCCCGGAATTTCCATTTTGGACTCCGGGACCGCTCCTTTTGTTTATTTGTTTATATACACCCACCCCCCGACCTGTCAAGCCCCACATCATTTTCCCCTTTCCTGCCCAGGCACATGCTGACCCACCCCGGCTGAGGTTGTTCACCGAGCAAATGTGGAGGCAATTCCAACGCAAGCTACAAAGCTTGGGTTTGTCCCCGA
>Ga0315298_1000472_pt1 | contig 77233 bp, 65 predicted proteins | sample WHS_1_MG_FD_203077 | JGI IMG/M metagenome (GOLD analysis project Ga0315298, IMG submission 203077) | Extremophilic microbial mat communities from Washburn Hot Springs, YNP, Wyoming, USA - WHS_1_MG | ecosystem: Environmental > Aquatic > Thermal springs > Hot (42-90C) | place: USA: Wyoming... | reverse complement strand
GAAATATGAGGGGCAGAAATAACCGGTCGGGGGCGATGTTTGGGATGATGGCAAACAGCGGCTTGTTTCATCGAGCATCTTTCTGCCCAACATTTTTCTGCCATCAACATGTTTTTGCCTCGCCACATCGCGATCCGCTCCACCTGTTGTTGGCCACACGCCGCTCACGCAAATCAACGGCAAACCTCCAGCTCTACAGTCTGTGGCAGAGACATCTTTAGCAGAAATATGAGGGGCAGAAATAACCGGTCGGGGGCGATGTTCGGGATGATGGCAAACAGCGGCTTGTTTCATCGAGCATCTTTCTGCCAAACATTTTTCTGCCATCAACATGTTTTTGCCTCGCCACACCGCGATCCGCGCGACCTGTTGTTGGCGACACGCCGCTCGCTCAAATCAACGGCAAACCTCCAGCTCTACAGTCTGTGGCAGAGACATCTTTAGCAGAAATATGAGGGGCAGAAATAACCGGTCGGGGGCGGTGTTCGGGATGATGGCAAACAGTGGCTTGTTTCATCGAGCATCTTTCTGCCAAACATTTTTCTGCCATCAAAATGTTTCTGCTGCACCACGCGGCGTATCGCATCTCGTCGATCCCGCCGGCGCCCGCTGCCACGGTCGAAGCGCGCTGTTCTCAGCAGATTTTTTGCAAACCCAACCGAGTTTGGCCATTAACCAGTCTCTGACCTTGCATGCCGGACAGGCATGAGTGCGGAACCTGCGCGCAACGAACCCGGGCGTACTTTCGTCCACCGCTTTTTTCGTCGTCTTGGGAAGCTCGGGAACGGGAACAAGCGGCGCGTACCGGGCAAGGTTAACCAGCAACCCGATCCCAGCAAGCGCGACGACCAAACTCGATCCGCCATAGCTGACAAACGGCAGCGGTATTCCTTTGTTTGGCAGGCAGCTTGTGGCAACGCCGATGTTGATGAACGCCTGCGCGCCAATCAGAAAACTGATCCCAAACGCCAGAAACCGCGCAAACGGATCTGCCATCCTCCACGCGATTCGCGCGCCTGCAACAACGATGTTCACAAACAACAACACCACAAACACGCACCCGACAAACCCCAATTCTTCCCCAATGATCGACATTACGAAGTCCGTCCGCTGTTCAGGGACAAACCCGAACTTGTGTGTTCCGTCTCCGATGAACTTCCCGAACAATCCACCGCTCCCGATCGCCAGCAATGAGTGAACGATTTGCCATCCGTCGCCATCGGCATACTTCCACGGATCCAGGAACACCAGTATCCGTGCGAACTTCTCCGGGTTGCGCACGAGGAAATGGGCAACCAGCTCGAGGCCGATGATCCCGACCGAAACGAGGTAAAAAGTTGGTGCGCCTGCCACCCACAGCATGGCTGTCATCACCAATCCTATCAGGACGGCTGTGCCCCAGTCCGGTTCCGCAAACACAAGAACAGCCGCCAACCCGCCAATAAAGACCGGCTTGGTGAACCCCACACGCCGCAGATGCATGAACTCGAGGTTCCTCGTGCAATAATCGGCCAGCCAAATGATCAAAGCCAGCTTGGCAAGTTCCGATGGCTGGAAGAACAACAGCCATCGACGTGCGTGGTTCTTTTCCGTTCCAATGCCCGGAACGAGCACAAGCACAAGAAGCGCCAGTGCCACAACAAGCAACGCATTCGGGACTCGCCACCTGTTCAGCCAGCGATAATCAATCAGGTTCCCGAGCCCAAGCGCTGCAAACCCGATCCCGATGTAGGCAAGGTGATTGTAAAGCAATCCTGGAGTCGGATGTGTGATTGTGAGGCTGTTCATTGTGAGCGCCCCTATCACAACCAAAGTCCCGACACTGAACAAAAGAACTGCCGCTTCTCTTTTCATAATCATCTCCGGGCAATTGAAAAACCAAAACCGACGTTCCAATCTCGCTGCATTGAAAATCTGCGCAGAAAACGCAGATTACCAGATCGTCCGAAACCATTGCCGTCAAACCGTTCATCCAGCCATGCCAACATCATCTTCCCTGCGCGTGACAAAGTCTCATTACCGCGGGCCGTGGCCGCCGACGTCAGTCCGCGGGAAGCTCGCCGCCGACTCACGTCGGCGGCTGCGGTCAGCCAGCGGGAGCAGCGCCACGCTGGGTCTATTGCCCTGACCGGACCGGCCTGTTTGCACGTCGCGCGCCGGACCCGGCAAGCTGCAGACCGCGGCGGTCGCTGTCGAGTTTGTCTTCCGGCACGCGAAGATATGTCAGCACTGCCTCAGCAACATCCTTGAATACGGGCGCAGCTATCGCACCACCGGAGGGCGATCCGTTCCGCGGCTCATCGAATGCGACCGAAATCACCACTTTCGGTTTGTCTGCCGGGGCATGGCCGATGAACCCGCAGTAAAGGGCGCCACTGACATATCCTCTGGACGTTGACTTTTGCGCCGTCGATGTTTTCCCTCCGCACGTCCAACAAGCGAGATTTGCGCGCCAGCCGGTGTATCCGGGCCGCGTCACAACGGCCAATGCTTCGCGTGCCAATGCGGATGTTTCAGGCCGAATGACGCGCCGAACGACCGTTGGATTTGCAGTTTGGACAATCCGACCGTTGGCGTCCTCGATCTGCCGAACCAACAACGGTCGCATCAGTTGCCCGCCATTAACAGCCGCACAATAAGCAACTGTCATCTGCAACTGTGTTACCCGGAGCCCCTGTCCAAATGCCACCCGTGCCAGCAGGTGATTGTCATGCGCAGCCCAGTTTGTCCAATGCGGCACGTAACCAGCCGGCTCGCCAGGCAACGGAACACCCGTGGCACGATCGAACCCGAAATTTGTCACGTAATTGTAAAGGCGCTCAGGACCAACAACGAAAGCGATCTTCGCCAGCCCGACATCCGACGAGTTTCCGAACGCATCCCGCACGGTCTGAATTCCGAACGCCCTGTGATCATGAAGTTTTACCCGCGCCCAGTAACCACGCTCACAATCCACTCGGTGATCAAGGCTCACAAGACCAAGATCAAGCGCAGCAACAAGCGTTATCAGTTTGAACGTCGAGCCAGGTTCGTACTGCGTGCAAACCGGGTGATTACGCCACCATTCAATCGGCGCCGCGTGCGGATTTCGCAGATTGAACGCCGGCAAACACGCCAGAGCCAGAATCTCACCGGTCGTCGGGTCCATGATGACAATCGCACCGCTTTTCGCGCCCGTCTTTTCCATCGCGCTCCCGAGCGCCACCTCGGCAAACAGTTGGATGTTGAGATCAATCGTCAGGTTGATCGAACTTCCATTCACTGGCGCCACCTGTTCGTATCTCTGGAACGGGAGTTCCTCGCCGCGGGCGTTCTTCCTCGAGAAGCAATAACCCGGTTTGCCACTCAACAAGTCATTGAACTCGAGTTCAACTCCCCCGAGCCCTTCGGGCATGAGCTTGCCCGGAGAACACATCACCGCCCCGATAACGTGCTGAAGGGAATCGTCCAGCAGGTATTCGCGCATCTGCGTTTCGCGCGCAAACAGAGCGTTCTTGCGCAGGCCTGCCAACACGGCACGTTCTCGTCGGCTCAGCCGTTCGACATCCATTCCAAAGTTCGAATTGGTTACGGTATTACGCAACAATTCCCATTCCGGCATTGACACATTCCGTTTGAGAAGCACCGCGTCTTTTGGTCCGCCATCCACCGGAAGCAACCCTTCGTACATCAACTTCAACAAACGCCGATGTTCAACTCCGAGGGGAAGCCCCACAACCTGCGCAACAGATTCAACGTGATCCTTGCACACGCCAAGGTTCGCATACACATCCACCACCGGGACCGGCCATGCCAGTGGCTGGCCGTTCCGATCCCGGATTTCCCCGCGCGACGGCTGAATCAAACGCCGACTCCGACTGAACTTGTCGGCTTCGGCGGCGATCGCCTCATGCCACTGAATCTGCAGAAGGTAAAATCGAGCGATCAAAGCCACAAGTGCCCCAACCAACAGGACGCTCAAAAACAACAGCCGATGATAATGCGGAGCCGGTTTCATACTATTGCCATGGAAAATCTGCAGCCTTCCCAAGTCACCCAATCGTTCCAAACTCTAATGCACAGTTTCATGAACGGCAGGAAACCCCGCCCCCAGCACGCCATGCTCCGGACAGCAACAACCTCCCGTCCCCTGACCCCTGATTCCTGACTCCTGACCCCTGACCCCTGTCCCGGTCGCCCCGGCTGCTGTCCGCAGCCTTTGTCCAATTGGCCGCCACGCCTGCGATCCAGATGTTGTCTGCGAAATCCGGTCCCACCTGCGCCGTGCCGGGTTGCAACAGGGTCCGACCGCATCACGGAAACGGAAAATCGCACTCACTTGCAACAACGCGGGTTTCAGTTGTCACCGCGCGTTGTTTGGCTCAAATCCTGCAAGTCACTGCACGACACAACTTGTCAAAGCCGCCCGGTCGTCGTTCGATCCGGTGTCGTCGTACGACGGAAACTGGCAGGTTGAACTGTCGCTCCCGGCACGCTCGGAACGCCAATGGCCATGCGCTTCACCTGCGCAACAAGCACAGAATTGAGCCGCTCGACTTTGCGAAACGATTCCTCCTGTTTTCGGAGCTGAGTCGCAAGCTGATACTCGGCTCGGCGATACTCGAGGCGTTGAACCCCAACTATCGCGAAACCAACCATCGCCGAAAACAGAACGACCGTGACCTGCGACCATACCCATCCGCACCACCCGCGTTTTCCGACCGATGTATCCGCCGTCATCTCCGGCGACAACGCCGGCACCGGTGTTCCCCGCGAACCCGGTTCCCGCAAAGGCACAGGCCGGCCAATCTTGAGTCGATACGGGTTTGACTTTGCCTGTCGGATGCACAATTGTCTGTTCAGTGTAATGAGTGTGCCCGGTTTCATATTTTTAACCTCTTGAGAACACTGCTGGCAATTTTGCGGCTTTCTTGCAGAACCTCAGCGTACCGCTGTGGTTCCCACAGCTCGAATTTGTCCAAGCGCCCCACAAGGACAACTTCCCCGGCGATTCCAGCCCTGCTCACCATGTGCTCTGGCAACGCCAGCCGCCCAGCATTGTCCAGTTCAACCCATGCCACAGAACCGCCCAAAACCCGCTCAGTGGCCGCCAACTCGTCGTCAGTAAGCTCGCCTTCGGATGTCTTGCTCAGCAGCTTTGCCCACCACCCCGGCGGCAGAGCCAACAAGTGCTGGTCAACACCAACCGGCCAAAGAGCAAGCACAAATGCTTTCGTGGTCGTCGCCTGGCGCCACCTGCCGGGCAATGTTACCCGGTTTTGTTCGAGACGATGCCGGTACTCGCCCATGAAGGGCGACATCGAATCAGCTTTTACAACAAGGCCAGGCATCGGACCTGCGATTTACCATCTCATACCAGTTTATCCCAAAACATACCAACTTGCGCCTTGATATCCCATTACAACCCATAATGCACCGAAAACTTGTTAACAGGTTGTTCACAGCCGCCGCTCTGCTCGCGGCCGTCGTTCTCTGCGCAATCCTCTCGGGTTGCGGCTGACGCTAGCTCCATCCGAACCACATGGCGTGGTTCACCAACCAGATTCCCGAGCCGGACTTTCCTCGCATCGAGTTTTCTGCTAACACTGTGTCGTGTACGTGGCACACTTGCGTCTGCGTGATTTCCGGAATTACCCCCGGTTGGATGTAGATTTCAGCCCGGGGTTTCACCTGTTGCTTGGTGACAACGCGCAAGGCAAAACAAACCTTCTGGAAGCAATCTACCTGCTTGCCACGTTGCGGTCCTTCCGCGGCGCAAGCAGTGAGCAACTGGTTCGCCACGGCCAACGCTGGTACTTCGTCGGATGCAACCTCGTCGGCCCAGCGCGCCATGACATCAAGCTCTTTTGGTCCGCAACACAGCGCAAGCTCACACTCGACGGCCAGGACGTGCGACGGCTCGCGGATTATCTCGGCACGCTCCGAGCAGTGGTTTTCTGCAGCGAAGACCTGCAGTTGGTCAAAGGCCCCGCAAGCCGCAGACGGCGGTTCATGGACCTTCTGCTCAGCCAGACACAGCCAACCTATCTGCCAACGCTTCAGCGTTACATGCGCGCCGTGCGCGCCCGAAACGCTCTGTTGAAACACGCCATCGTCGATGAAGCCGCCCTCGAAGGCTTCACAAAGGAAGTCGTCATGGCCGGCAACGAAATCATGAAACAGCGCAAAGGTCTTGCCCCAAAACTCAGCGACATGCTGCGGCTGGCTTATCGCAACATGAGCGGCGCGCCGGAAGAACTGCACACAATCTACAAGCCAAGTGTCGATGGCGATCTTGCCGTTGCACTTGCACAATCGCGACAACGCGAGCGAGTCCAACGCACAACTCTGTTCGGGCCGCACCGGGACGACCTCGTTTTGTTGCTCGATGACAAACCGGCGTCCGTCTATGGCAGTGAAGGTCAGAAACGCACAATCGCCCTCGCAATGAAAATGGCCCAGACAGAATACGTGACGGTGCTGACAGGATCACCGCCAATTCTGCTGATCGACGATGTGATGGGCGAACTGGACAACAAACGGCGCGCGGGTTTTCTGCCTTTGCTTGAACTGGCACGGAAAAGCGGCGGCCAGATCTTCCTGACCTGCACCGCTGAAAACTGGCCGCACGATCTCGCGCTTGACCTGACCCGCTGGCGCGTCCAAAACGGGCGCTTGAGCAAACTCGGTTAGTTGATCGCCTGTACGCGTTTTCCCTCGAGCATTGCTGCACACCTGTCCACCACCACCCCATTTTTCTGCCACCCCATTTTTCTGCCATCAATTTTTCTGCCAACAAAACTCTCGCCTTCTTTCTCTTCTTTCTGCTGTCACCGAAAATCACTTATCGGTTCTTTCGGTTAGCCGAAAAAAAGAAAAGAAAACGAAAAAAGATGCGTCGCCCCGTTGGGAACGCGCCAATTTGCAGAACGCAGAGCTCTGATCTCCCGATGCGGTTCCGTTCAGGGTGCGGGACAGCCCCCCATAACTCCCAACACAATCCTCCCGGTTGCACCCACCTTGCGGCGTCGCTTGGGTTTGCCCATCCCCACGCCATACATTGCACACGCGAAGCGTTTTCTGGTGCAGAAAGGCGGTGGACCTGTTATCAATCCCCCAGCGATATTCAACCATGCACGTTCTCACCAAAGATGCCACACCAGTCTCCCGCCACCGCTGTGCCGTTCTCAGCCTTTTCCTGCTCTGCACGGTCGTGTGCGGTACTTCGTCAGGACTGGCCTCGCTCAAACCGGTTTTCCCGCGGCAGTCGCTCAATCTCGACGGCCAGTGGCAGATCGAGCAGGGCAGTCTGGACGCAATTCCATCCGACTTCACCCACACGGTCTCAGTGCCCGGCCTCGTTGACATGGCGAAGCCCACGTTCTCCGAAGTCGGAGTCGATAGTCACCAACGCCAAGCGTTCTGGTATCGACGCCAGTTTGTTGTGGATGGTCCGGTACCGGGCGTAGCGCTCCTCAAGGTTCACAAGGCACGGTACGGCACGAAGGTTTGGCTTAACGGGCAACCGGTGGGTGAACATCTGCCGTGTTTCACACCGGGCTATTTCAATCTCAAGCCACATCTCCGTGGCGAGGGCCAAAACAACGAGCTCGTCATTCGCGTTGGCGCGCACCGTAACCTCCTGCCTTTGGGCATGCCCACCGGCTGGGACTTCGAAAAGTACCTGTACATCCCCGGCATCTACGACTCGGTGGAAGTCATCCTGACCCGCTCCCCTCATATCGTGAACATTCAGACCGTGCCTGACATTCTGCGAAACCGCGTTCGCGTGGTCACCGACGTGGGTTTCACCGGCCCGGAGCATGAATCACGAACGATGAATCTGCACTATACCGTGCGCGAAGCCAGATCTGGCAAGCTGGTTTGCTCGGAACAACGTGCGGGCGCACTCATGCCCACGGGCCAGAGCTCGGCGCGCATCGAGACCGAGCTTTCGATCGACCGCGCCCGGCACTGGTCGCCGGAGGACCCGTTCCTTTATGAACTTATCGTGAGCAACGGTTCGGATGCGGTCCGGACACGATTTGGCATGCGCACCTTCGGCTTCGAGCCGGGCGGGAAATATGCCCTCTTAAACGGCAAGCGGTATTTCCTTCGCGGCAGCAATTTCACCACCTACCGGTTTTTCGAAGATGCCGAGCGCGGCGACAAACCATGGCGCGCCGACTGGGTGCGCCGCCTCCATCGCAAGGTCAAGGGCATGCATTGGAACTCACTGCGTTACTGCATTGGATTCCCCCCGGATTTCTGGTATGACATTGCCGACGAAGAGGGCATTCTCATCCAGGACGAGTTCCCCATTTGGACGTTGGGCGAGGACCCGGAGAAGTTGCAGGCCGACAAGATCATTCCGGAATACACCGAATGGATGCAGGAACGTTGGAATCATCCTTGCGTGGTCATCTGGGATGCGCAGAACGAAAGTTCGATCAAGGCCACCGGCGAAGCCTTGCGCGCGGTGCGTGCCCTCGACTTATCGAATCGACCTTGGGAAAACGGATGGGGCGAGCCGCAAGCACCCACCGATTGCACAGAGGCGCACCCTTACCTGATGATCGGCCTCTTCAATCCCGCCTGGGGCAACAGCAATTTCGCCGGCTTGAAGGATATGCCAAACGTGTCCGGCAAGCCTCCGCTTAACCCCGAACAGCGCAAGATTCCCGTGCCCATCATCATCAACGAGTATGCCTGGCTATGGTTGACCCGCAACGGCGAGCCTACGTGCCTGACCGGCCCGGTTTACGAAAAGCTGCTCGGTGCCGGGGCGACCGTCGCCCAACGCCGCACTTTCTATGCAAAGACACTCGCCGCAAAAACTGAGTTTTGGCGCGCCCATCGTGAATGTGCCGGCGTGCTACACTTCTGTACGCTCGGATATTCGCGCCCGGGCGACCAACCCCGCCCCGTCGGTGGCGCGACCAGCGACCATTGGATCGATGTCGAGCAACTCAAGTTCGAGCCCAACTTCGAGCGGTACGTCCGCGATGCCTTCAGCCCCATCGGCGTGATGCTCGACTTTTGGGACGACACGATCCCCGCCGGTTCAGAACGGACCGTCCGAGTGTACGTCATCAACGACCTCGAACCCGAATGGAAAGGCAAAGTTCGCCTGCGTGTGGCCAACCAGGCTGGCAAGAGGCTATCCGAGAAAGTCCAGCCCTGCCATGTGACCAGCTTCGGACAGCGAATTCTCGAGTTCAAGTTCACTTTTCCATGCACCGCCGGCGCCTACACCCTCATCGCTGAACTCGACGGCAAGGGTCATCAGGTGCGCAGCATTCGTGATTTCAACATCACCTCGGCGCAGTGAATGTACCCCGACCCGGAAATCTCACCTGCCAACGCCCAAGAGGCACAAATGCGTTCAATCCTGTGAGATTCCCGGGCCCGAATATTCGCCATCGCGGCGCAGCCGCGACCGAATGATCGGGGCGAGACAAAGACGTTCGTTGTAGGCTTGGCACTCCGTCGCGCCGCGCTGAACGGGGAGACTTCGTCGCTCACGGGGCGCATGGGATCGAAATAGACAGCCGAAACGCTCGAAGACGAAAGTCTCCAAAGACCGGTTAATCTGCAACTGCTTTGAAAACATTCCGTGCTAATGGTCATAGCCGATCGCAGATCTATGCGCCCGGGGACGGACGCGTTCCCAATCGCGATTGCCTCTCCACCGCACTGGAACGACCACCGCAATCTTTAACCTCCCCATTTTTCTGCCATCAATTTTTCTGCCAACGAAACTCTCGCCCTCTTTCTCTTCTTTCTGCTATCACCGAAAAACCACTTGTCGGTTCTTTCGGTTAGCCGAAAAAAGGAAAAAACGAAATAACAGCGCGCCGGAGGTAACAGCAACGCCAAGACTATTGGAAGTGCTTTCGCGGCTTTTGTCCGGGTGGCGGGTAGTTCCGCGAGGTATCATCTAGCACCAACACCCAGTCCCCATCGGACGGAGGCTCGAAGACTTGGTGTTTCTTTTTAGTGATCTCTCCGATGTGCGTCGTTTGACCGGTACGTGGATCGAACCATGCAGCAACGTCTTCGGAGCCGGTGATTTTGCTGAGGTCAATGGTCAATGCGCGTTTTCTCGGGAGATAACTCAGCGCAAACGCCGCGCTGGCCGGGGGGCTCACGGTGAACGTGCGCGGGCGAACATCGCCACGATGCATAGCCGCGGCAAATCTCTCATGGCCGACGGCCTCGAGTAGGGGCTCGGTCCCCAGGACCTGTCCGACCTGCTCGAGTTCATCGGCACCGCGCGGTAACGCGCGCGACTCGGCGCCGACCCGCGAGAAGCCCGCCTCGAGCCGGCAGTCCGCGCCACTGTCATTTCCCAGCAACGGCCTGCGGGCCGAGCCGCTGGTTTGGTGCGCCAATTTTCTTTAGTTCGCGTCCGGGCAAGGCGAGGCCAGATTTTCGCGGGGTCGAGCGGCAGGGGTGGTTTCGGCGGATGCGTCAATGAGTTATATACCGACCGTTTTTGAACGGATGCCGAACCAAGTAAGTTGAAGTTGATTCTTTAAATAATCTCTTGACAGCTAGGAAAAAATATGAAATCAGCCGAGCAAATCTGTGGCGCATCCCATGAACCACGGCCAAATTGGTTCATTATTGCTCATGATTTGTAGTGGGATGTTTTGCCTCATGGCCCAGACCTCGGTGCTCTTGCCCCATCAAGGTCGGTTGGCGGTAGGCGAAACCTTCTTCCATGGCGAGGGCCACTTCAAGTTCGCTCTGGTCAACGCCGACGGCTCGCTGACTTACTGGCGCAACGCACCGGATGGCGATGCCGACGGCGAGCCGGATGAGGCCGTCACCCTACCGCTCAACCGCGGGCTATACTCAGTGTTGTTGGGCGACCCCAGCCTGGCCCACATGGCGCCGCTGCCAGCCTTGGTGTTCACCAACGATGACATTTATTTGCGCGTGTGGTTCGACGACGGCACGAACGGCTTTGAGCAGCTTGCGCCGGACCAGCGTGTAGTGTCCGCGGCTTACGCTGAACTGGCGGAAATGGCGGTCACCGTGCCCGCCGGTGCGATTACCCCGGACAAGCTCGCACCCGAGACGCTCGAACCGTTATTGAACCAGCTCGCGCTGCTGACCGCGCAACTCAACGCACTGTCCAACCGGCATGAATCGCTCGCCGAGGCGGTGCGCTCCGGTTTGCCGGGCGTGCCGGTGCTCTCCCCGCGGGCGAACGACCCCGCATTGCTGACGGAAGGTTTCAGCCCGGTCTTTCGCCAGCCCGCGACCGGTTGGCAGGTCGGGGCCGTGGCCGGAGCGCCTGCCGCACGTTACGGACACACGGCGGTATGGACCGGCTCGGAGATGCTTGTTTGGGGCGGGAACCTATCGGCCAATGAGTTTTCCGGCGCGGGCGCGCGCTATCGGCCCGACTCCGACGAATGGTCAAGCTTGCCGAGCTTCAACGCGCCCGCGGCCCGCGCCCGCCACGGTGCGGTCTGGACCGGCCAGGAAATGATCCTCTGGGGCGGCTTCGCGAACGGCAGTTATCTGAACAGCGGCGCGCGGTTCAACCCCGCCACGCAGACTTGGACCCCGCTCGCCACAGCGGGCGCGCCGGCCGGACGCGACGGACAGGTGATGGTCTGGACCGGAGCCCGCTTGCTTGTCTGGGGCGGGCGCAACGCCGGCGGCCTGCTCGATGACGGGGCCTTGTACGACCCGGCAACCGACAAGTGGACCGCGCTGGAGCTGAGCGGGGCGCCGACGGCACGGTTTGGCGCGGCGGCAGCGTGGACCGGTGAAAGCCTGCTGGTCTGGGGCGGGCAAGGGCAAACCGGGGAGCTGAACACTGGGGCGCGGCTACGTTTCAACGAGTCGGGCCAGCCGGTCAGTTGGGAGGCGCTGCCCACGACCGGCGCCCCGACCGCGCGCACGGATCACACGGCGGTGTGGACCGGCCAGCAGTTCCTCGTCTGGGGCGGGCAGGCCAACGGAGTGTTGCTGGGCGATGGCGGCCGTTACGACCCAGCGGCGGGGGCTTGGCAGCCGCTGGCCGCCACCAGCGCACCCGCGCCACGCCGAGGGCACAACGCGCTGTGGACCGGTCGCGAGATGCTCATTTTGGGTGGCGAAACGGCGTCGGGACCAACCGCCACCGCTTACGCGTACACGCCCCAAACCGATTCATGGCGGCAGTTGAGCAACTCCGGGAATCCTCCCGCTCGCCACAGCGCGGCGGCCGTCTGGACCGGCACGGAAGCCCTTGTCTTCGGCGGGCGGACCACCAGCACGGCCTTGGCGGCGTTGTATCGGCTGAACCCGCAACCGGATTGGTACTTTTACCTCAAGCCCTGAACCTCACATGCGATACGTTTTCTCCTCTCACCATTCGCACGTCGCTGACAGTTCTCTGCCGCGAAGGAACCCTCGGCGGCGGCTCTCAGCGTGCCTTGACCTGGCGAAAGCTTGCCGGCGCGTCTGGAGCCTGGCCGTACTGTTGTTGGTCGCCGGTTCCCCGGTCCGGGCCCAGTGGTTGACCCAGTCCTTTGACCTCGTGGCCGGGTGGAATGCCGTGTATCTGCACGTGGACGCCTCCCATGCCGTGCTGGACGATTTGATGGCCGAGCCGGCGGCGGCGCCCATCCTTGAGGTCTGGCAGTGGAATCCAGACGTGCCAGCGGCGCAGTTCACACAGAGCCCCGCTGTGCCGGCCGCCACGGGTTCGCCTTGGAGCAGTTGGGTGCGCGGCCAAGGATCGGCCGCGGTGCTCAAGCGCCTCACGGGCAATGCAGCTTACCTGGTGCGGGTGGACGTCAGCGTGCCAACGCTCCGCTGGCAGGTTAAGGGCCGGCCCGTGGCACCGCGCTACCTCTGGACCACCACCGGGCTGAACTTCCTGGGTTTCCCAACACCGCCGGACACGCCGCCGAGTTTCGAGGATTTCTTACGGCACGCCCCGGCACTGATGAACAATCTCGAACTGTTCCGTTACCCCGGCGGGCCCATGGGTCCCGGGAATCCGACGCGCGTCTTTGCCTTGAACCTGCCGGTGCGGCGGGGCGAGGCCTTCTGGCTGCGCGCGGGCGATTACTACAACCGCTACTTCGGGCCGTTCGCCCTCGAATTGCCGCCGGGGCGCACCTTGAACTTCGGCGACGCTTCCAGCGCCAGCAGCCTGCGGTTGCGCAATCTCACCGCACAGGAACTGGTGGTGACGTTGAGCCTGGTGGCTTCTGAGGCGCCGCCGCCCGGGCAGCCGGCCCTCCTGGGCCCGCCACCGGTGTTGATCCGCGGCGAACGCAACCTGACCGACCTCACTTACAGTCACTTTGATCTTTCGACCCCGCACTCTTGGACGTTGAAGCCGGCCGGCCAGCCCGGCTCGGAGGTTGAGATTGTGCTGGGCGTCAACCGCAACCTCATGAGCGGGCAGCCGGGCGACCGGTACGCAGCGGTGTTACGGCTGACTGATTCGCTGGGTCTGACGCGCGTGGACCTGCCTGTGAGTGCCGAGGTTACTTCACGGGCCGGGCTCTGGGTGGGCGCGGCGGCCGTCACCCAGGTGCGGCATTACCTCACGCAGTACCAAAGGGACGGCGACGGCAAGCCGGTGCTGGGCACCAACGGACAATACCAGATCGAGTCGGTCAAAAACGACCTTGGCAACGTGGGCCGGCCGTATCCGTTGCGGCTCATCCTGCACACCGGCGCGGATGGTGGGGAGGCGCAGTTGCTCCAGCGCGTTTACGTCGGCCCCAAGTCCGACCAAACCGTGGGCCTCGTCACGCGCGAAGAGCTTCTGGACCCGGCGCAATTGGCCTACGCCCGCCGCATCAGCGCGGTGCATTTGCCGTGGTCGGCCAACCCCGTGCCCTGGGCCGGTACCGGCGCGCTGCGGGCGGGTAGCAACGTCACTGTAGTAGTCAACTTGAGTTACGACGACCCGGCCAACCCATTCCTCCACACCTACCATCCCGACCACGACAACCTCAACGCCACTTTCGATCAGCGGCTGGGACGCGGCGAGGAATCCTACGACGTGCGCCGTGAAATAACCCTCACCCCGCGCGCGCCGGCCAATGATTTCGACAGCCTCACCCGCGGCCACAACACAATCACGGGTGACTACGCCGAGATCATCACCCTGACCGGTCGGACCAAGCCCGGCAAATCCCAGCCCGACCGCCGCACCTTCGAGGTGCGCGGCACCTTTGAGCTAACCCGCATTAGCGACATCGCCGAACTGAGCACGAAATGAACCTGTTTTTTGGCTACCATACAATGAACTCCGCGTCTCAACCACAAACCCGTCTCTCTATGAACACTCGCAATGCTACTCCTGCCGGGCGGCGCCCTTGGCTCGCCCGGCCCGCGCCGGTCTTGGCCGTATTGTTGCCCGCCTTGGCCGGCGGGTTTACCGCAACTCCGTCCGTCCGGGCGGCGGATCCCAATCCGCCGGAATTTATGACCTACCAAGGTTTCTTGGTGGATGCCAACGGACAACCGCTGGCGCCCAACAATCCGGCAAATTACCCAGTGATCTTTCGGATTTACGACCAGGCCACCGGTGGCACCAAGCTCTGGTCAGAGCAGCAGATTGTCACCATAGACAAGGGCAACTTCAGCGTGCTGCTGGGCGAGGGCACCGCGGTCAGCGGCGAACCCCGGCCGCCGCTTTCGACAGTCTTCGGCGGCAGCGGCTTGGCGGCCAACGCCTCGGACCGGTACTTGGGCGTCACGGTGACCATCAATAGCACGCCCACCGAGATTCTGCCGCGCCTGCGCCTGCTGCCCGCGCCGTATGCCTACCTGGCCCGCCATGCCAACGCGCTGGTGGACGGTAACGGGCAGCCCTTGGTGGCCGCCGGCACGGGCAACAACTTGGTGGTGGCCGGCAACGTCACGGCCAATGCGTTTGTCGGCAACGGCGCGAGCCTGACCGGTCTCGATGCGGCCCAAGTAACCAGCGGGGTTTTGGCGGATGCCCGCCTGTCAGCCAACGTGGCGCGGCGGGACGTCACAAACACCTTCGTGACCGACAATCAGATCAACGGGCATTTACGCGTGGGTGAGCTTGTTGACACGGCACCCAAGAACCCTGGCTACGGCAAAGCCCTGATCCTCTCGGGCGCTCCCGATGTTTCGGGCACTTTCAACAACGACAACTCCGATCCGCTCTGGCTGGCGCGTTACAACGTCGCGGACAACCGAACCGAGCTGCGGATCAACGTCGGGGACGACCCCGGTGAGGATGCTCTGGTGATAGGAACGACCTCGGATGCCGGGGCAGATTTCAACCAAACCGGCAAGTGGACGCCACGGGTCACGATTGATTCTGCGGGTAATGTAAAAGCGAATAGCTATACGACGACCTCCTCGCGGCGGTACAAGGAGAACATCACTCCGCTAAAAGACGACTTCGCCATGCTGCTGCAGGCCCAGGCCATGACCTACACCCGGCCCGAGAATCCTGACCGCTGGGAGATCGGTTACATCGCCGAGGATTTCCACGACCTGGGCCTGACTCGGTTGGTGGACTACGACCGGGAAGGGCGTCCCGACGGGATTAAGTACGAAAAAATCTGCATCTACCTGAATGAAAACGCCAAACAGCAGGCGCGTGAACTGGCCGAGCTTAAGGCGCGTTACCAGGCCCAGGCAGAAGTGGTCAGCGCCCAGCAGCGCGAGCTGGACGAACTCAAGAACCGACTCAGTTCACTGGAGCAGTTGCTGCGGCAGGTCGCGGCTGCTGCGGGTGGCTTGCCGTCCGGGGCCGCGGTGGCCGCCGCCGCTGCTCCGCTGTCTGGCGAGGCGGCGCGCTAACCGTTCGTCCCGTGCCCGTGAGGCATGGGAGGTCTTAGTAACTTTGATGGCAAAACCCGCGATCCCATGAAACCGCATTTCCGGCTATTCCCACTCGCAGTCCTGGGTCTGGCGTGCCTGGGGAACAGCGGATCTCTGTTGGCCCAGGTGCGCAATCCGATACCCCCGCCACCCTTCGAACTGCGCCAGGACCAGACCGCCTACAACCTCCAGTCCCCCGGCGGCATGCCGCTGTCGAGCACGCCGGGCAACCCGCCCGGCTCGAACGGCCGCGCCCCCACGCCGGAGCAGCAACGCGCGGACGGGTTAACCGAGCTGCCCGCCACGCCGCGGCAGTTCCAGGGGCAAATTGTCTTTGGCGCACTGGCCGCGCCGCGCAACCACAACCTCAACCCAAGCTTGAGCTATGCCGCCAACGCCGCCGCGGCCAACCTCGATCTACCCCGCGGTGAGGTCGGTGGACATGTCACGCTGGTCATGCCCCTCGTCCTGGTGGGTGCGCCCTGGCTCAGCCGCGGCGTCAACTTTCTGTTCGGTTCGCCTATCCCGCCGCCGTTAGTGGATGTGGACGACAACCCGCTGCCCCCCGGGACTCTGCCGCAGGATTACTGGGTGTCCGAACCGCACCGCCCGGCCCGGTTCGCCGCGCATGAGATTTTGAGCCTGAGCGGCTTGGCCGCCCGCCTCAACGCCGCCGCGGACCCCGTGGCGGCGTTCGTCAAGGCACAGCTTTCTGATGAAACGCGCAACCTGTTGCCCACGCCGGGACATCCCGACTTGCGCGAAAAATTGCTCAAGGATCTCAACAACCTGATCGCTGGTCCCTCGATCTACACCCTCGAGCGCTTCACCAATGTGCTGCTCTCGCTGGAGACCCAGATTCTGGACCCGGCCGGTACCTCTGATACCCGGCCGGCGCGGTTGAATCGGCTCCTGCTCGAAGACGCCTTTCCAGGCCTGTTGGCGCACACGGCAGTCAACTTCTACTGGAGCCCGCACGCACGTACGGCCTACGCCATCCAGCCGGGGCCGGTGGACGTAGTCTGGCGCAAGGCAACGCCCGTGACCACGCCGCCGGCGGATTACGCCACCAATCCCGGCGGCTACTGGGTTGAGGGGGGCAACTACTACACCCTCTATCGCGCCCGTTACTTTGTCTCGGGCAGTCCGGTGAAGACGCCGCGCAAAATCTACTGGACCGAGGGCGTGTTCCGCTCCACGGGCAAGCCGGTGGCGGTACCGGCCGGGCGCGTGGCGGTCGTCAACGTGATTTTCAACAACAACTTCCCCCGCCGTGTCGAGACCGCCTACCGGGCGTTGGGCCAGACGCCGATTATCGAGAACCCCAACGCCCAACTCGAGGAGAAACGCACGCTTTGGTATGATAATGAGCGGCGTGAAATCCTGGCCTACAACGTCGAGGGCCGCGTGTTTGTAGAGCTGTTGGGCGAGGCCGAGCCGGGCGGGCGCACCCGACGGCCGCTGGGCTTCGAAATCGTGGACGTGGTGCGCGAGCCCAACCCGGCGGACGTAACCATCGAACTGGGCGAGCCCCTCACCGCCTACGCGCCCGAAGAGAACACGGACGACTCGGGGTTGTATCCGGAGCCGGTTCAAGGCAGCGAGAACTTCATCTTCCAACATTTCATTTCCGGTGCACCGCGCCCGGTCATCTATGCCACGCATGAAACGCAGAACCGCAACGACGTGCAGGTGCACTGGCTGGAGACCGGCCTCGAGGGCCTGCGCTGGCCTTTCCGGTTTGTACGTTATCGCCAGGTCTGGCCTGCTGACGTAGCCCGGTACAGCCATTATCTGCGGCCGCTGGTGGCCACTGAAGACGAGGCCAAGGCCACGGCTGTGCAATTGCCGGCCGAGAACGCGCCGGTCATTGACTACCAAGACCCACTGGACCAGCCCCGCGCCAAGATCACCGAGACCTTCGCTTTTTACACCTTCCTGACCGAGCAATTCCCGGCCCACCGCACCCTGCTGCGGTTCCGCTCCGGCGACGAAATCCGATTCGAGCGCGTGTTCTCGTGGCTGGATAAAGCCCTGCGGCATCCGAACCTGGCATTGCCGGTTTTTGTTGCCGATTTCTTCTCGACGCTGCCGGTCGGCATCACGACCTACGGCAACGCCCGGATCAGCGGCGGCTTCTTGCACCTTACCGACGCGGCTGCCGGTCAGGTGGGCAGCTTGGTGATTCAGGACTTTGCCGGAGGCGAGCCGGTCCGTAGTTTCCGCGCCTCCTTCCGAGTCAGCTTGCGGGATGGCACGCCGGACCCGGCCGACGGGTTCAGCTTCAACTTCGGCACCATCCCGGAGAACTCCTTCGACGAAGAAGGTATCACCAACGGACTGGTGATCAGTTTCGACATCTGGGACAATGGTCCAGATGACCTGGCGCCCGGCATCACGGTCAAGTACAACGGCACGCCGCTCGCTACGGTGGCGACGGCTGAACCCCGTAACCCATATCCGGAACCGCCCGGCACGCTCCCGCCGCCGACCGACCCCAACACCGGGCGGCCCATGACCATTACCACCGGGCCGGAATTTGTGCCGGTGGAAATCTTGCTGAGCAACGACGGCAAGCTGGATGTCTGGTACAAGGGCGTCCGCGTGCTCGCCGGCGTGGCCACGGGCTACACGCCGCGTACGGGACGATTTGGGCTGGGCGCCCGAACCGGCGGCTCATTTACCACGCACTGGGTGGATGACCTGGTAATCGTGGTGAATGAGGACTCGGACGCCGGCGTTCCGTCGCTTGCCGCGAGCGACCCCGTTAAACAGCTCAATTCCTGGGTGCTGGGCCGCACCTTCCGCTGGCCCGGCCAGGCAGGCCACCCGCGGGTGGAAGCGCGTGTGGCTTACGTGGGCGAGCGCCTCGAGGCGCCGGCGGGCGAACTGGGTGCCGGCGGCGGCGATTACTGGGCGGGCTACATCCGCCAGAGCGAGGGCAACGCCTTTCACCCCGAGGCGTACCGCGACCCGTTTGTGGCGGGCTTCGAAACGGCCAACCGCGGAGCCATCATCCCGGTGAACGTAATCCCGGGCAACGACCGGCTCGAAGTATGGTGGTTCCGTGGCAACGACCTGCCCCCCTTCCGGCTGGCCCAAGGGTTCAAGCCGATTTACTGGCCCGCGGTGATGAGCCGCTACACCTTGGCCTGGCCTCCGGACCCGCGCGAAATTGTCCTGGCCAGCAACGACGGCAGCGGGCCGCTGATGAGCTTGGAGGCCAAGGGGCGGATTTACTACCAGAACGACCGGACGCTGCCCGGCTTCAACCCCAATGAGGAACACGCCTTGATGCAGGGCGGACAAGCCTACGCCCTGCGCGACGACCTGAACATCACTTCCGGGACGAACTACACCTCCGAGCCCTACGTGCTGCTGGATTACACGGCGACCGATGGCCGCCCGGCCATGACCGTCTTCAAGGTGCGGCGCGAGCGGCCCGAGACCGGGGACACGTTCGATTACACCGTCCAAGCGGGCACCATTCTCCAACCGCCCATGCCGCTGCCGCTCCTCGAGCTGCCGCTGGCGCCCAAGATCATCGGCACGCCTCCGGTCAGCCTCAATCGCGAGGTGCGCGGCTGGAAGGTGGCCAACACCGCGGTCGCAACCTCGGGGGGCGTGCGCTGGGTGACCCTGACCACTGAACATCCGCACGGCGTCGGTAAGACCCGCATCTTGTATCTGCAACGAACCAACGACCCTACCAGGATCGATCGCTTCTTTGTAACCGGCGTGGATTACACCGCCAAAACCCTTACCGGCGTGATCTTTGATCGGAACGTTATGACGCTGTCGGCTTTGCCGGACGCGCTTCCGACTATAACCCTCCGGCACCTATATGTAGTATCCTCGACGAACGGTCTGACCAATGGTCGGGCAGTCGTCGTGGCGGACACACTCACGCGCCAGAGCTGGAGGGCGGAAGTCTTTGGCACCGGCACCCTTGGTAGCAAGAGCTATGTGGATCTCCAGTTTTCGGATTCTGAGACCTACTGGGCCGCCGCGGCGGCCAATCTATTGGTCGTGCCTTCCGAGGTGGCCTTGGACGTTCGCTATGATGGCTGGCGCGTGGGCTACGAGCCGGTGCCGGTTAATGTGCCCGACCCCACGCTGCGCGAGCAGTACGCCACTTTCACCCTCCAGGACCGCAAGGGCAACCTCTGGGTCTATCGTGGCCCGCACGATACGAACGACCGGCCCACGTTGGCCATGCAGTTTTACTACAAAACGCTGCCGGGCTTTTTCTTCCCCACGCTGCCGTTGAACGCCCAGCCGCCGGTGGGCACCATCACCCCGTATCTCCGCCCGAAGAACGAGGACGGCACCTATGCCGGCGATCCGGTGTACGGCAATCGGCTCAATCCGCAGGCCGGCGACGGCAACGCGTTAGTCATCCATTACTCGCCGGTCTGGCCGTCCAACGCGCCGGTGCTCCAAATGGCTGAGACACTGACATTGCCCAAACGCGGCCTGCCCGCTGTGCGCGGCCAGACCAGCCTGCAGGTTATTTACCAGCAGTCCCAAGTGACCCGGACCGATGCTCGTGAGTCCGTGGTCCTTTACGATCCCACCGCGGAGAAGGTGTTCGAGTTGGGACCACCGGACCGGTCGGGTCGTCTGGGCAGGATTCCCGACTCGGTGCGCACTCAGAGCTACCGGGGCATGACGTTCTTCCCGAACCTGCCGCCGCACCTGAGCGAACGGTTTTTCCTCGATCCCAACCGCGGCGAGCACGGCGCGCTGGTCTTTAAGGGGGAATTCCGGGACGAACCCACCGGCGATGACTTCTTGCTCCTGAATGTTCTGGGTGCCGGCGACCTGGCCTACCTCAAAAGCTTGTGCCTGCCCGACGATCCCGCCCGCGGCGACTGGGACGCCGCCATTGACGGCCTGACCGCTGACCTATGGTTGTACGTCGAGAATCCAGCCCGTCCCGGCACTTACTACCCGCGCGACCGCACTCAGTACGGCCCCGCCGATCTCATACGGGTGAACGACGAAGACCAGGCCGTGGACTCCTACGCTCTGACCGCCGTCGGCCCCGGCACAGGGTATGTGACGCTCATCGCGGGCAATGGCCTGGCCTTCACCCCGCCCGCCGACCCGGTCAGCGTGTACATCATCCGCGTGGTGGACACGCTCTATCGCGGCGAACTCAAGATCGTGGCTTCCTCGAATCCGCTCAGCGAAACGCTCACCCTCCAACAGGTCGTGGACCTGGCCGGTCGCAGCGAAGACTACAACTTCGAGTGGAAAATCGCCGCGCCCGTGGACGGTCTGCCCCCCGACGTGTACCACACCACTGCCGTGGAACTGCTCATTGACGGCGTCTGGCAGCATCTGCCCTTCCCGCTGGCCACCGACCGCGCCGCCAGCGTGGCCGGCGCCGATGCCGGGCGGCTGGTGGCGGACGTGTTGACCAGCGTGGCGCCGCGCCAACGCGTGCCCTTCACCGGTGTCTCGCGGGACGGCAACCAGTTCCGGCTCGACCTCGTCCCCGGGCCGCGCCTGTTGACCGGCACGCGACTGGTCCTGCGCGATGCCCAAGGCCGCGAGGCGCGCGCCAGTGTGAACAGTTCGAGCACCGCGGCGTTGCTGGTCTTGGACCTCGAGGCGGGACAGCCCGCGTTGCCCGACCCCTTCACCCCGATCGAGGTCTATGAGCAAACTGTGGAAGGTCAACCCCAGAGCATCGTCTTCCGCACCTTCACGGTGCCCGCCGACGCAGCCTATAACGAACTGTGGTTGAGTCTGAACCTGGACCCGGCGCTCGGCGCGAAGGTCTATATTGACGGCCAGTTCCTCGTGCAGGCCAACCTCGGCGACGGCGACACGCCAGCTTCCTCGCCGCCGGGCATTTTCAACCCGCTGCCCCGCGCTTGGCGGCTGGATGGCGCGGCTTTGGCCGGAGGAACCCCCGTGGCCGGAGGGCTCGTGCAACACCTCGTGGCCGTCGAGTTGTTCGCCCCCTCCGTGCCCGACCAGCGGCTGGCCTTTAACCTGCGCTTGGAAGCGAGCGAAACGGTGGATGTGACCGACGTCGGCTGGGTGCCGCTGGACGCCCGCCGGTTCCCCGACGGCGTGCGGGCGCTGCTCGGCGGCCAAGCAGACGTGCGCGCCCTGAGCGACAACTACCTCATCATGCGGTACCAGGCGAAGAATCCGGACCACGCGTCTTTCAAAGCCGCCCCGGGCAATCCTTCCTCGAATGTCGCCTGGTCCGCTTGGACCCGCCCGCAACTGGCGGAGGGTTGGATCAAGCGCGTCCTGGCCGGGATCAACCCGTTCAACCAGCGCGTCAACGACCTCTTCGCCAACCAGGTCAACACCGACGTCAGCATCATTCAACAGGCCGGCCCGCGCTGGGAGGGCGACGTAGCGCTGAATCTCGATTCGCTCAACCAGTTCGGTCTCATCGAAATCTACGAGACCGTCCTGCGCCGCGGCCGGATGCTCAGCATTGACGCGGGCATTAACTACGGCCCGGCCAATGACGCCTTGTTACTGGCCGCCGGTTATCTCAACGACCTCTACATGATGCTCGGCAACGAGGCTTGGGCCGACGCCGCCAACCCCACCATCGGCATCGGCACCAAGGACCGCACCTACGGCGAGATCGCCACGGCCCTCTTCGCCTTCCGCGGTCAACTGCCCAATCTGCTCGAAGAAGAGCTGGCACTCTTGCGCGGGCGCGACGATTTCCTGATGCCCGGCGTGGAAATCCGGCCCGTGTACAACCGGCTTTACTGGAACTACACCCGCGGCATTGACGCCGGCGAGGTCATCTACGCCCTCAACTACGACATCCTCGACATGGACGGAAACGGCCGGGTGGACGCCGACGACGCCCGGCGGCTTTACCCCCAAGGCCACGGCGACGCCTACGGCCATTACCTCACCGCGCTCAAGGGCTACTACAGCCTCCTCATGAACTCCGACTTCGACTGGGTGCCGCGCATCGAGGCGGTCGTAGTGCTCGGGCAGCCCGTCTCGGTGGATTACCAGGACGAACGCAAGTTCGCCGCCGCCGCCGCCGCACTGGCCCGGGCCGGACAACAAATCACCGACCTCACTTGGCGGCGCGATTACCGCTCCGGCCAGGGCCTCGGTTGGAAGCATCTGGCCGAGGAGCGGGTCAACTCCCGGCGTACCGTGCCCACCACCCGGCAATGGGGCGTGGACCACTGGGCCACCCGCACCGGCCAGGGCGCTTACCTCCACTGGGTGGTCGGCAACGCCATCCTGCCCGACCGCGACCCCGACCCTTCCCACGAAGGTGGCATCCAGCAGGTGGACCGCACCACGGTGGTCGAACTGCTCGAATTGCCCGCCCTGGCCGGCAGCCTGCAAACCACGCTCGACAACGCCGAGGCGGGCCTCAACCCGCTGGGCCTGCCCGATACCGCCGTGCCCTTCGACATCAACCCCAACCTGGTCGTGGGCGGCACGCCACAGACACACTTCGAGCAGGTCTTAGAGCGCGCCCGCACGGCCCTGCAAAACGCTCTGGCGGCCTTCGACGACGCCAAAGACATCACCCGCCTCATGCGCTCGGAGCAGGATTCCCTGGCCGACTTTAGCTCCACGGTCAACCGGCAGGAGCTGGCCTACACCAACCAGCTCATCGAGCTGTATGGCACGCCCTACCCGGATGACATCGGCCCGGGCAAGACCTATCGCACTGGTTACACCGGACCGGACTTGGTGCATTACATGTACGTGGACCTGGCCGAGTTGACCACCCCCCTGCTGGACCCCACCTCCGACTCGGAGTGGCGCATTGACACCCAGACCTTCGTGGCCAACTGGGTGGACGCCAAAAGCGGTATTTCCGACTTCAACTTCATCACCAAGGCCCGTGTGGATGGGATTGACCTGGGCCTGGACCCGAACCCTTGGGCACCGGACTACAACACTAACCACTACGTCTCCTTCGTGCTGCCTGCCCACGGCTTCTTCGGCAAGCCCGCCACTTGGAAGAGCCGCCGCGCCTCGCCCGGCCGCATCCAACAGGCCATCTCCGACATCATCAAGGCCCGCAACGCCGCCTACCAGGCGCTTTACAACATTGATGGCGCCAAGTCTGACTTGGACTGGGCACTCAAGGCCTTCGAGCGCAAAAAGGATTCCCACGAGAATGTCCGTGTCTGGAAGCAACAAATACTCAAGGCCGAACAAACTCTCGAAGCTACCAAGGCCGCCGTCGAGATCGTGGAAAAATTCCTTGATGAAACTTCCGACCGAATCAGCGAATTCTCCGAGATTGCCGCCGAGTCGCTCCCCACGGTTTTCATTGCCGGGCTGGCTTCAGGGGGTGACCTCACCGCCCCAGCTAGGTCTGCGATCAAGGACGCAGGAGTCACGTTCAAGACAGTCACCGAGTGGAAAAAGGTTGGCACCTTCGCCGCAATCAAGGTGCTCGAGATCGAAAACGAAGCCATAAGGCGCTGGACCGAATTCGACCAGATCGAAGAAGAGGAATGGGATCAGACCTTGCGGGACGCCACTACTGAACTGCGCGACAAGGTCGTTGGCGTGCAAAAACTCCTGCCGACTCTCAACGCCCGCCTCCAAGAACTGGACGACGCCCAGCGCAAGTACCGGGCCCTGCTGGCCGAAGGCGACCGCATCCAAGAGGAACGCCGCGTCTTCCGCCAACGCGCGGCAGCGGTCATCCAGGGCTACCGCACCCGCGACGCGGCCTTCCGCATCTTCCGCAACGAAAAACTCGAACGCTACAAAGCCCTCTACGACCTGGCCGCGCGGTACACTTTCATGGCGGCGCAGGCCTTCGACTACGAGACCGGCCTGCTGCACACCGATCAGGGCCGTCGGTTCCTCGCCCGCGCCGTTCAGTCGCGCGCGCTGGGCGTTTTGCGCAATGGCGAACCGCAGTTCGCCGGCAGCGACACCGGCGACCCCGGACTCTCCAGCGTGCTGGCGGAGATGCAGGCAGACTGGCAGGTGCTCAAAGGCCGGCTGGGCTTCAACAATCCTGACGCCTACGGCACCACTGTCTCGCTGCGGCAGGAGTTCTTGCGCCTACTGCCCGGCGCCGAGGGCGACCAGCAGTGGAAGGATTACCTGTCCGCCCACCGCATGGCCCACGTGCTCGACGACCCGGATGTGCGCCGGTATTGCCTGCAAATTGACCCGGGCAACGGCCAGACCGCGCCCGGGCTGGTGCTCGAATTCAGCACCACCATCGCCGACGGCTTGAACCTCTTTGGTCGCCCGCTGGCCGGCGGCGACCACACCTTCAGCCCGAGCGCCTTTGCCACGAAGATTCATGCCGTGGGTGTGGCCCTCGAGGGCTATCGCGGCATGGACAACCCCGGCGTCAACCAGGGCGCGGTGGGCTTTGGCGGCGGTGTTTCGCCCGCGGACCCGTCGGTGCCGTTCCTGGACCCGCTCGCCTTGGCCGCTACGCCGTACGTGTACCTCATCCCGGTGGGCGTGGACTCGATGCGCAGCCCGCCCTTGGGCGATCAGAGCGTGGTGCGGACTTGGTCCGTGGACGACGTGGCCATTCCGATGCCGTTCAACATCGGCGCGTCCGACTTCTCCACCTTCCCGTTCTGGCAATCCGCCGATTCGCTGTCCGAGCCGCTGTTTGCCGTGCGCAAACACCAGGCCTTCCGGCCGGTGGCCGCGGCGAACCTTTTCCCGCCGGACATCTACGGTGTCAACGGCCAGCTCCAGCCCTCCCAGTTCACCAACCGCCGCCTCGTCGGCCGCTCGGTGTGGAACAGCCGCTGGAAGTTGGTCATCCCTGGCCGGACCCTGTTGCACGACCCCAACGAGGGTCTGGACCGCTTCATCCAAACCGTGCGCGATGTAAAATTGCGCTTCGTCACCTACTCCTATGCTGGCAACTGAACCTGCATGTCAACCCGTGCCATGAAACCATGAAAACGTCCTCCGCTACCTTCGCCACCGGCTTGGCGCTGCTCGCGCTGCTCGGCCCGGCCGAGCCGCGACTCTGTGCCTACCCGCCGGCGCCGCATCACATCATTGAAGGCGTGGTCCGCGATGCCTACGGGCAGCCGTTGAACCTCCCCTCGGCCCGCATCATCCTCGAGACCGTCTCCGGCAAAACAATCACCGGCCGGGTCACTCCGGAGATGGGCCGCGGGTTGAACTACGCCCTGACCATCCCCATGGATGCGGGCATCACGGCCGAGGAGTACCGCCCCACAGCCTTGCAACCTCTGGTGCCCTTCCGTCTCAAGGTCCAAATCGGCAGCACGACCTACCTCCCCATCGAAATGACCGCCAACTACGCCACGCTTGGCCAGCCAGCCCAACGCACCCGCTTGGACCTCACGCTTGGCGAAGATAGCGACGGCGATGGTCTGCCCGACGCTTGGGAACTGGCCCTCATCCAGCAATTGGGCGGCCGGCGCACCCTGGCCGACATCCGGCCCGAAGACGACCTGGACGGTGACGGCCTGACCAATCTCCAAGAATACCTCGCCGGCACTTACGCCTACGACCCCGCCAACGGTATCCTGCTCGATCTGGTCCGGGTCCAACCCGGTCGCGTCACGCTGGAGTTTACCGTCGTGCGTGGGCGCACTTACACCGTGCTGGCCGGAAGCGATGTCACTGAGTGGTCGCCCGTGCCCTTCCAAGTCCCCGGCGCGCCCGATGGCCCAGTTCTCGAATACCGCGCCCAGGATGTGCGCCTGCTTCGCGTCGAGGTTGCGGTGCCCGAAAACGAACCCGCCGTCAGCCAACGCTTCTTCAAACTCCGCGTCCAATGACCGCTATGCCCGAAGCCGTCACGTCCTTGAAACCGACCCGGCGACTCTTCCGGCCGTGGGGCGTGGCGTTTTTACTGGCGCTGGTGCTGGCGGCGCTGGCGATCTGGTTCCGGGCCCCGCGCACCACCCCGGCGGCAGGCCCGGTCGAGGTCCCGCGCGCCAAGCTCGAAGTGCGCGACGGGCGGATTTTCCGCCCCGGCGACACCACGCCGTTCACCGGCGTCATGGTCGAGTTCTACCCCGACGGCGCGCGCCTTTCGCGTTCGGAGGTCGTGGACGGCCGCCTGCACGGACTTTCCGAAGGGTGGTACCCGGACGGCCAACTGCAGGTCCGCGAGCACTTCGTACGCGGTGTCTCGCACGGCGAGAGGGTCAAGTGGCACGCCAACGGCACCACGCAGTCCGTGGCTGTCATTGTCGAAGGCCAACTGCACGGCCCGTTCCGCCGCTGGTATGAAAACGGGGTGTTGGCCGAGGAACTGACCATGAACCACGGCCAACCGGACGGCTTGGCGCGGGCGTTTTACCCCAGCGGCCACCTCAAGTCGCAGGTGCGTCTGGAGCAGGGGCGGGTGGTCGAGCAACAGTTCTGGCCGGAAGGTGCCCAATGCGTGCAAGACCTCCCGGTACACGTCGCCGCGACCGCCGCTCCGCCCACCGCGCCTGTCCCACGTTGAGCCATGTGCCGCTGCCACACATGTCTTGCGCGTTGGCGAATCCGACGTCTGTACCGCGCCGGCTCGAGATGGTGCGGGGTTTTTGTCTGCCTAAACGCAGCCGTCGCCACACTGTCCAGCGACCCGCTTTCAGCTTCGGAGAGCTACACCCTGCATCACAGCGCAGCCGCGGCGGTGGTCACGAGTGCGACTTCGGCCAATTATCATTTGGTAGCCTCGGTCGGAATGCACAGCGGCACACAAGGTGAAGCCGCTGGCGGTTTGGTGCGCGACCGCCGAGGCTTTGTGGCTGCGCTCAACGAGCCACCGCGTCCGCAGATCGACACGCTCTCGTTCGTGCCCGGCCTGCCGCCCAAAATCCATGTTACCCGGTTCCTGGCCAACGACGCCGACCCGGAAATGGAGCAGCTTCGGCTCCGGCGTTTCACGGCACTCAGCCAGCAGGGCGGCCGGGTCACATACGACAACGGCTGGCTGCTCTACGAGCCGCCGGCCGGCGGAGCAGCGGTGGACTCCTTCGAGTACACCGTCGAGGATTTGGCGGGCAACGTAGCCAGCACCACGGTCTTCGTGCTCGAGGCGAAGCCAGGCTTGGAACCGTCCCAGAACCTCATCGCGGTGACCTTGCTACCGGGCGGCCAGCGGCGGCTGACTTTTGCCGGCATCGCTGGACGCTCGTACGCCATCGAGTGGAGCGACACCCTGCCGGCCGCGCGCTGGGAGCGCTTGGCGGTCCTTCCTGCCGATGACCGCGGGTTGCTCGAATGGGTGGACGCCACTGACCCGCCGCCCGCCGCACGGTTTTATCGCACCGTTGTACCATGAAACGTTCGCCCAGCATAGCGGCCCGATTCTGCGCGGCGGGGCTGGTGCTCCTGCTGGCGACCGGAGTGTCTATGGCGGCGGAAGAGGCGCCGCCTCCGCAGAGCTTCACTTTCACCGTGAACCGCACTGTGCCCGACGGAGATGTATCCGGCTTGGCGGACACGCAGACCCTGCCCGTCGGTCCGGCGCCCATTCAATCCGTGGCGGTGACCCTGCAACTGACGCCCTTGGGCGAGGGCGGTTTTTTCGGCGACCTGTACGCCACGTTGACGCGCCCCGCGGACGGCTACGCCGTGCTCTTGAACCGCAGCGGCCGCAGCCCCGAGCGGCCCTTTGGTTACAGCGATGGCGTGCCCGTGCAGATCACGCTCACCGATGCCGCGCCAGCGGACATTCACCATTACCGGCTCACGCTCTCGGGTGACGAGGCGGCGCCGCTGACCTCGCCCCTTACTGGCCTCTGGCAACCGGACGGCCGGGCCGTGGATCCGCTGATGGTGCTCGGCACGCATCCCCGGGCAGCGACACTGGTAAATTTCTCCGGCTCGGACCTCGATGGGCTCTGGACGCTTTTCGTGGCCGATGTCAGTGCCGGCGGCGAATTCCGGCTGGACGCATGGGGCATGGAAGTGACTTTCATCCCCGAGCCAGGCTGCGGAGTGCTCCTCTGGCTGGGGTTGGGCGGACTCCTTTGGCAACGAGCGCGCCGCTGCGGGAATGCCACCCCGCCCAAGGCTCAGAACCCCTGACCCCGAGGCCGTGACTTCAACTGCCGTGGAATTTTCCTGATACCACCGCGCCTGTAGCAGACTTGAAAATTAATGCGTTACACGCGCAATCCATCGCTTGGTGGTTTCAGGAACGGGGTCAGACTAATTCCTCGGCCTCAGGAGACCTGAGACTAATTCCACGGTCTCAGGAGACCTGAGGCTTGAGCCACCAACGTCGCCTGGGTCAGCGCGCGCCGCGCGCGGTATCCACGCCAGCGCGACCCGGTGCAGTCGGCACAACCTCGAAACGGAATGGCCGACAGGACCATGCCCGGCGCACGGCGCCCGCGGGCGGCGGCCGGGCGATTGCTGGTGCCCGCCACGCGCTCTGCCTGCGCGGTCAGCAACAGGTTGCCCTCCAAATTTCGTGTCTGTCCCCATATCCCGGCCACCATGCACCCTTTCGGTCACCCCGTTGAAAGTTGAGCGTTGAACGTTCGACGTTGAACGTTCCCGATCAGTACATCGGACATCGTGCCTGTCCCCATATCTGGGCGCCACAGCCGGCTTGGACCGCGCGACCAGCGCTTGGTCAGGTCCGCCGGGCCAAGAGTCCGGTCACCCAAATTTCGTGTCTGTCCCCATATCCCGGCCACCATGCGCCCTTTCGGTCACCCCGTTGAAAGTTGAGCGTTGAACGTTGGACGTTGAACGTTCCCGGTCGGTATATCGGACATCGTGCCTGTCCCCATATCAGAATATCGTGTCTGTCCCTCTATTTGCTCTGCCGGCTTCCAAGCACCGTGTCTGTCCCCATATCCACGCCACCATGCGCCCTTTCGGTCACCTCGTTGAAAGTTGAGCGTTGAACGTTTCACGTTGAACGTTCCTGATTGGTATATCGCACATCGTGTCTGTCCCCATATCTGGGCGCCCCCCCCGCTTGGACCGCCCGACCGGCGCTTGGTCGGGTCCACCGGGCCAAAAAGTTCGGCCCTCCAAATTCCGTGTCTGTCCCCATATCCCGGCCACCATGCGCCCTTTCGGTCACCCCGTTAAAAGTTGAGAGTTGAGCGTTTCACGTTGAACGTTCCTGATCGGTATATCGGACATCGTGCCTGTCCCCATATCTGGGCGCCGCAGCCGGCCTCCACCGTCCGACCGGCCCTTGGACAGGTCCGCCGGGCCAAGAGTCCGCTCGCCCAAATTGCGTGTCTGTCCCGATATCCCGCCCACCATGCGCCCTTTGGGTCACTCCGTTAAAAGTTGAGAGTTGAACGTTTCACGTTGAACGTTCCTCATCGGTATATCGGACATCGTGTCTGTACCCATATCTGGGCGCCGAGCCCGCCTCCACCGTCCGACCGGCCCTTGGACAGGTCCGCCGGGCCAAGAGTCCGCTCGCCCAAATTGCGTGTCTGTCCCCATATCCCGGCCACCATGCGCCCTTTCGGTCACCCCGTCAAAAGTTGAGAGTTGAACGTTTCACGTTGAACGTTCCTGATCGGCATACCGGACATCGTGCCTGTCCCCATACTTGGGCGCCACAGCCGGCTGCGACCGCCCGACCGGCGCGTGCTCAGGTCCAACGGGTCAAAAGTCCCGCCGCCCAAATTCCGTGTCTGTCCCCATATCCCGGCCACTATTCGCCCTTTCGGTCACCCCGTTAAAAGTTGAGAGTTGAGCGTTTCACGTTGAACGTTCCTGATCGGCACATCGGACATCGTGTCTGTCCCCATATCTGGGCGGCGCAGCCGGCCTGGACCGTTCGACCGGCGCTTGGACAGGTCCGCCGGGCCAAGAGTCCGCTCGCCCAAATTGCGTGTCTGTCCCCATATCCCGGCCACCATGCGCCCTTTCGGTCACCCCGTTAAAAGTTGAGAGTTGAACGTTTCACGTTGAACGTTCCTGATCGGCACATCGGACATCGTGTCTGTCCCCATATCTGGGCGCCGCAGCCGGCCTGGACCGCCCGACCGGCGCTTGGACAGGTCCAGCACGTCAAAAGTCCGGCCCCCCCGGGCCAAATGTTGTGTCTGTCCCTCTATTTGCACCGCCGACCGGCAAAACTCCGTGTCTGTCCCCTTATCCCGGCCACCATGCGCCTTTTCGGTCATCCCGTTAAAAGTTGAGAGTTGAACGTTTCACGTTGAACGTTCCTGATCGGCATATCGAACATCGTGTCTGTCCCCATATTTGGTCCCGGGCAGATTATCCAACGTAACACTTCGAAGGTCGCACTGTGGTGACTGCACTACTCGCTGCCAGAGAAGCAGATACTGACAAACTGAGTAAACTCGCAGTCTGAAAATCTTCACAAAAACGATGGATTTCTCAATATAAGTATTCAGCGCGGTGCAACCTCAACCGAATGATTGCTTCCAGATCAAGACGTTCGCAGCCTTTCCGCTCGGTTTTCTCTCGCATAGAAACCCAAACCTCGGTATCAATCCGACCCATGTTGGACACGGACTTGATCTCTGCTCAGACCAAATCCACTCGTTTGATGGTGGTGTTGCACGGGCTTGGCGACAGCATGGAAGGATATCGCTGGCTGCCAGATGCATTGAATCTCCCGTGGCTCAATTACCTGCTTGTGAATGCGCCGGACGAATACTACGGCGGTTACTCGTGGTACGACATTTTCGGCAAGGCTGATCCCGGTGTCCGCCGCAGCCGCCAGTTGCTGTTTGAACTGCTCGATTCCCTGCCGACAACGGGATTTCGACCCGGCGAAACGGTCGTGTTCGGTTTTTCCCAGGGATGTCTTATGACGATCGAGGTCGGCGCTCGTTACCCTCATCTGCTCGCTGGTTTGGTGGGTATCAGCGGGTATGTGCACGACCCCGACAATCTCCTGCGCGAACTTTCGCCGGTTGCACGACAGCAACGTTTCCTGATCACCCACGGTTTGTACGATCCCCTCATCCCAATAGCACAAACGCGCCAGCAAATCCGTTGGCTCCAGGCCGCAGGTTTGAACATAGAATGGCACGAGCTCAGAAAAGAACACAGCATCGAAGGCGCACACGAAATCTCCTTGATCCGCAATTTTGTCGAGAAATGTTTTTCCGCCGAATCCGGGCGTGACATTCAGGCCCAAAATACCTCACGCTAGCGCCATGAAACTGCTCACACATCTTTTGGTTTTGTCATCGTTGGCGGCACTGGCTGGTGTTGCGTCCGAACCGGAAGGGCCTCAGCAACCTGCTTCTGCAAAACCTCAGGCCGGTCCCGCGCCGAAGGAAGTCGCAATCATAAAAACCTCAAAAGGCGAGATGGTAATTGAACTGTGGGCCGATGTGGCGCCCAAGACCGTTGCCAACTTCAAGAAACTCGCTGCGCAGGGCTTCTATGACGGCACAATCTTCCACCGAATCATCAAGGGATTCATGATCCAGGGCGGCGATCCCTTGACCAAAGACCCGGCTGCTCAGGACAGATATGGCACGGGGGGTCCTGGATACAAGATCGACGCCGAGTTCAACTCCCGCCCGCACGTGCGCGGGGTGATTTCAATGGCGCGGAATGGGGATCCCCTCGAAGCCAGCGGTCAGCCGCCCCGCCCACAATACGCCAACAGCGCAGGGTCCCAGTTCTTTATTTGCCTCGATGACGCGCCGCACCTCAACGGCAAATACACCGCCTTCGGCAAGTTGATCAAGGGCGAGGAAGTGCTGATGCGCATTGGCGACAGCCCAACCAAATCCAACCGGTGGGGCGAGAACAGTGTGCCAACCGAGCGTATCACCGTTGACAGCATTCGGGTCGTGCCATCAGACAAAGCCCCATGAGGTGGTCCAAACAAATCGCACAAGGACAGCAAGCGCACGGCAACCATCGGAAAAGACGGAAAGCTTTTGACCGGTCTTGCCTGACAGGGTAACGATGAACAGCAGTACAATGATGCTGGCACAAATTCTCTTTGCAAAAAGCGAGCTGGACCTTGTCTATGTGTTCGAGAAGGCCACGTTCGAGGGAAAGATCATCATCTTTGTGTTGCTGATCTTTTCCATATTCGCATGGTCAATAATGGCCACAAAAGCGATCGAGATGCGTCGTGCCAGAAAGTTCAATCGCCTCTTCGAAGAAGAATTCCGGGCGCAGTCCAACGTCTTCGCCATTTTCGACCGGCGACTCAAAGTCGAGGGATGTCCGTTGTTCGCGGTTTACCAGGCCGGTTGCCAGGAGCTCGACGCGCGGCTTCGGTCTGCTGAAAGCCGCCAACGCCGTGGCAGAATTTCGCTGATCGGAATGGAACATGTCAAACGCACGCTCGAGAGCGCAGTCGCGCGAGAAGCTCTCCGGCTCGAATCGGGCCTCATTCTTCTGGCAATCGCCGTCAGTGGCGCGCCGTTTCTCGGGCTGCTCGGGACCGTCTGGGGGGTGATGAGCGCGTTTGCCGGGATTGCCCAGGCAGCAGCGGCAGGGAGCCGCGGTGATCTGGCTGCTATGGCCCCGGGCGTTTCCGGAGCACTTATCACAACCGTGGCGGGTCTGTTGGTTGCCATTCCGTCGATGTTTGGGTACAATTGGCTTGTACATACACTGCGGGTGTTGACAGTAGAACTGGACAACTTTGCCCAGGAGTTGGTCTCAAAAATGGAAACGGAATATCTGAGTGAAAATGACCATTGATCAGAGCCAGTCCGATAACAAGAGCCCAACTGCCATTGACCGCACCAAGAACCAACCCGGCGTGCTCTGTATCCGGTGCGACCATCTTAATTATCTCGGCCAGGACCACTGCGAAAGGTGCGGGGCAGCCCTGTTCGTCGTTTGCCCTCGATGCAAACAACGCACCATGCGCGTTTATACGCGATGCCAGTACTGCAGGAAAAGGCTCCGCCGTTCGCATTTCCTGCCGTTCCGCCGGCATCACAGAGACTCGTTCTTCCACCGGGCCGGCTGGCTCCTGTTCCAGATCGTTCTTGTCCTGATAGGATTAGGGCTCGTGTTTGGCGTGGTTTATCTTTTGTACAAGCTCTAGGCCGATCCAATCAGCCATGCGCCGTTTTTCACAACGCAATTCACTCGTCACTCTAAGTGACATCAACATCACGCCATTGCTGGACCTCGCTTTCGTTCTCCTCATCATTTTCGTAATAACAACTCCGTTGTTGGAACAAAGCATAGACATTCGCCTGCCAGAAGGCGGTCGCGCACCAACCCAGGTCCCACGGGAAAACATCCGAACAGTCGAGATCGACCGCACCGGTCGTTATATTCTCGACAGACAGACCGTGTCCATCGATCAACTCGAACAGGCTCTTGTCAAAGCCTACCAAACCAATCGTAACCTCGTCGTAAGCATCCGAGCTGATCAGGATACCATGGCCAAACATCTGTATCCGGTCATTGACCGTTGCACGCGCAACGGAATCCGCAGTTTTTCACTCCGAACCGAACCTTCGCGCCGCTAATGAACCGCCTGCAGATACCCTGCTTGCTTGCATCAACCGTTTTCCATGCGGTTTTGCTGGCGCTTCTTGTTGCAGGAGCAGGGTTCGCTACCAGCAGGTCCCACACCGAGCCAACAGTCATCATCAACTTTGTCCCCGACCAACTCATTGCCGCACCGCTCGCCGGAGGGGGCAGCCCAACAGCCCCCATCTCACCCCCAAACACCTCTGCACAGCAACCCCCACCTCAACCCAAGCCGCCCCAAACCAGGGCGAGCGAACCCGCGCCGCCTCCCCAGCCCAAACAACCCCAATCTGAACCACCCGCCGCAAAGCAACCAACGCCTCAGCAGGATTTGGTCAGCCGACCCGAACCCGTAAAGACCGCCCCACGCAAAATCGAGGTCAGCAAGGTCCCGGTGGTCAGACAACAACAGCCATCCCAAACTTCCAAACAATCATCGTCAGACCGCGCCGCCGAAGAAGCTGCCCGACAGAGAGCCGAAGCGCAACGCATGGCCGACCAACGTCGCGCATTAATCGGCGGCGTGGTGGACAAACTGCAGGGTAATCTTTCCGATCGAACCGTTGTTCAGGAATCTTTCGGCCCCGGGGGAGGCGGTCCAACATACGCGGGTTATGACCTTTACGTCGTGAGCCTATACCAGCGCGTGTTCCAGCCGCCGATCGAGGTCACAGATGAGTCCGCCACCACGCGCGTGAGAATAGTTATCGCCCGCGATGGCACCGTCGTGGAATCAAAAATAATCTCGCCTTCGGGAGTGGCTGCGCTCGATCGCGCTGTTCAAGCCGCCCTCGACAGGGTCACCACAATCGGCCAACCGCTCCCGGACGAAATCAAAGGTGACAGACACACAATCATCATCAGGTTCAATCTCAAAACCAAAAGACTGTTTGGATGAAATCACGTTTCCGATCATTTGCTAAACACCTGTGCGGGGTCCTGTTTTGCGCCATGGCAATCGCAACCGCCCACGCCCAGCCCGAATATGACATTGATGTTTTCGTCCGCGGACTTGCAAAACCAATCCCAATATCGCTCGCGGGGTACTCGGGCGAAGTGCTCCAGGTTCTCAAGTTCGACCTCGAAGTCGCCGGGTTCAAAATTGTTGGTGAATCAGATGCACAGTACATCCTGACCGGCTCAAACAACGACCAGGTCGAGGGCAAACTCGTGGACAATATCAACAAGACCACAAAGTTCGCAAAAGCATTCACTGGCGGCTCCATGAGAACAAGAGCACACGCGCTCGTCGACGAGGTCGTTCTTGCTGTCACCGGGCATCCCGGCATTGCCCGAACCAAAATCGCTTTCAAAGTCACTCGGAACCAAACCAGTGAGATTTGTGTCGCAGACTACGATGGTCATAACGCAACTTTCGTCACCGCCGACCAATCAATCGTCGCCGCCCCAAGCTGGGTTCCGGGCCGGCGCATCCTTTACTACACGACCTACAAGTTCGGCAACCCGGACATTGTCTCTCACAACCTCGACACCGCCGAGCGCAAGATCATCGCAAGGTACGGCGGATCAAACATAAGTCCGGCGCCTTCTCCCGACGGACGGCAGGTCGCAATGATACTCAGCAAAAGTGGCAGCCCGGACTTGTTTGTGGCGAATGCCGACGGCTCTGGTCTCCGCCAACTCACCCAAACACGCGAAGATGAATCTTCACCCTGCTGGTCGCCGGACGGACGTTGGATTTGTTTCGCAGGCAAAACCGCCGAAGGCCGGCGTTTTCTGGCCAAAGTTTCGCCCAACGGCGGCCCCGTCCAACGAATATCCATCTCCGATGTCATCAATCCAAGCGAACCAGACTGGTCACCGGACGGGAAATGGATCGCTTTCACGTCGCAAATGAGAGATTTCAACATCTGCATCGTGCCGGCCTCGGGAGGCGAGGCGCGCATCGTTGCGAGCGGCGAGGACCCGAGCTGGGCGCCGAACTCGAGGACAATGATTTTCACGCGACGGGGCACGGGCGGGAAACGCTCGCTATCTTTGCTTGACGTTCCGACCAAACAGTCCAAGGATATCCCCCAGAACTTGGGCGTTTGCGCACAGCCGAGTTGGTCTCGGTAAACAACAAAACGCACTCGCCCGACAACTGAAAAATGAAACGCGCTGTTTTTTTGCCATTCTTCGTCGTCGGCCTGGCATTGGTATTCACCAGCACCGGCTGCAAAAATCCCCCAAAAGGGGTCACCCAAATCCCCACAGCCACCTCACGTCCAGTCCCGGGCACGGTGGAACGTCAGGGACCAATCACAACCCCGCCTCCGACGCCAACGCCCGGAACCGGCCTCAAGCCCGACGAAAGCACCACCGCTGTCAAGCTGCCTGATTCTGCAAGCGGCTTCGCCCAGCCTTCGATCGACGAACTGATCGAGGGAATGATACCAGATACGAATTACTTCAAAGCCCAAACCGTTTATTTCGATTTTGACAGCTCATTGATCAAAGCTTCTGAACGCCCGAAAATCAACGCCGTCGGCGACGAGCTCAAGGCCAAACCCGAAACCAGACTCATGATCGATGGCCATTGCGACGAACGCGGCACCGAAGAGTACAACAGAGCCCTTGGCGAACGCCGCGCACTCGCAATCCGCGAAGCACTCATCAAGTACGGAATCAGCCCCGCCCGCATGTCAACCCGAAGCTGGGGCGAAGACAGACCCGCTGCCCTTGGCCACAACGAAGAAGCATGGTCGAAAAACCGTCGCGGCGAGTTTATCCTCCTTCTGCCAAAGAAATAGCGGACCAGAACTTGCGCGAAACCTGCTCGACCACGGGCACTTGTATCGGTGCCTACGGTGTTGCTGGCTGGTTTTTCGCATCGAGACTTTACAGTTCGGGAGCAGTGGCTTACTTTAACTCACAACGTGAATCATATGCAAAATGTCATCGCAGCGTGGGCCCTTAGCGGCGGCGAAATTTTGTTGATCGCCATCGCACTGTTGATCCTCTTTGGTGCCAAGAAAATACCCGAGTTCGCCAAAGGCTTGGGCCAGGGAATCAAAGAGTTCAAAAAGGCTTCCCACGACAATCCCGATCCAAAAGCCTAGTTCTTATGACACCTTTTCTTGCAGCGTTTGGTTTGAGCGGAGGCGAGCTTCTTCTTGTGCTCACCGCCGTTCTCATTCTCTTCGGCGCAAAGAAAATCCCTGAGTTCGCCAAAGGCCTGGGCCAGGGAATCAAGGAATTCAAGAAAGCTTCCCGCGAGGTACAGGACGAAATCGAACGCGCCGCCGAAGACCTAAACTCGGCGCAGCATTCGGTGCCTCCACCACCCCCGCCGTCGGTCGAACCGCAACAGGCCCAGGAACAAAACCCAACAGCAACCGCGTCGTCAACTGAGGGCGCCCCGCCTCCAGCTCCGCCAGCGGCATAGGGCGCTTTGGCAAGAATTGTAGCGCATGGCTGACAACCCCGAAGCGCCTCGTCTTGATGACGAAGAGGAAGGTGGCGGTCCGGTTAAAACATTTCTCGAACATCTCGAGGACCTCCGCTGGGTCCTCATCAAGTCTGGCACGGCAATCGTCGTTGGCATGGTGGTCTGCCTCCTGGCAGTAAACCAGCTTGTTTCCATCCTAAAATGGCCGCTCGCCAGAGCCCGGGCTCTCAATGCCGCCTTCAGTTCGAGCCGCACTGTCAATCTGTTCTTCGGCACAAACCGAATCGCTTCGTTCAGCACAAGAACAAACCGAATCGGCTCCCTCGATCTCGGCGAGGAAAAAACAGTCACGCTGCGACTCGAACCAGTTGAAATAAACGGACGACAACTTCTGGCCGTTGCGCAGGAAACCAATGCGGCGGCCAAGGGAATTGCGGGCAAAGGTCCGAACCTCATCTTTCTTGATCCCGCCGCTCCGTTTATATCATCGCTGCAACTGGCGTTCTTTGGAGGACTTCTGCTCGCCGCGCCACTGGTCTTCTATTTTGTCGGCCAATTCGTTGTTCCAGCCCTCAAGAAAAAAGAAAAAAAATATTTCGGGCGCGCATTCATCGTTGGAGTTGGGCTGTTTCTGCTCGGTGTTTGTTTCTGCTATTTTGGAATAATGCCGTTCGCACTCCGTGCCGCCGAGGCGTATTCGCTCTGGATGGGCGTTGAAATGCCCGAGTGGCGCGCAGAAACCTATTTCAGTTTCGTAACCAAGTTCATGCTCGGCATGGGCCTCGGGTTCGAGATGCCGGTGATCCTGCTGGCACTGGTCAAGATAGGGATTCTTGATTACCGAAAACTGGCATCGATGCGCCGGTACATGATAGTCATCAATCTCGTGCTTGGCGCGTTGCTGACCACACCCGAGGTGATAACCCAGGTGCTCATGGCAATACCACTCCAGGTGCTCTATGAATGCGCCGTGTGGATTGCATGGTACTGGGAATGGAAAGCGAAAAAACAGGCCCGCCTCGAGGCCGCCAGAGAAACCGGGCAAACCCAACAGGCCTGATCAGCGGGAAGCCTGATATTTTAAAGTCATACGCACTAAGTCGAATCAATGAAGCAGTACAACATAGCAGTCATTCCGGGCGACGGCACCGGCCCTGAGGTTGTCCGTGAGGCAATCAAGGTCCTCGATGCCGCAGCGCAAAAGTTCAATCTCAAGTTGAATTACACTCATTACGACCTCGGCGGTGAACGATACCTGCGCACCGGTGAAACACTCCCCGATAGCGTCGTAAACGAGCTCAGACAATTCCCCGTCATACTCCTTGGCGCGATCGGCCATCCCAATGTCAAACCCGGTATCCTCGAAAAAGGCATCCTGCTCAGACTCAGATTCGAGCTCGAACAATACATAAACCTTCGCCCGGTCAAGCTCTACGACGAACGGTTTTGCCCGCTCAAAGACAAGAAACCGCAGGATATCGATTTCGTCGTCGTTCGCGAAAACAATGAAGGACTTTACACCGGCGCCGGCGGCTTCGTTTTCAAAGGAACGCCAAACGAAATAGCCGTCCAGGAAAGCATAAACACCCGCCGCGGAGTCGAACGCTGCCTCCGGTTCGCTTTCGACTTCACCCGCCGCCGGAACCGGGCAAAGAAACTCACACTCTGCGGCAAAACCAATGTGCTCACTTACGCGTTCGATCTCTGGGAACGCGCTTTCCACGAAATCGGCCAGCGCGATTACCCCGATATCAAGCGCGATTATGCCCACGTTGACGCCACCACAATGTGGTTCGTCAAGAACCCCGAATGGTTCGACGTGATCGTTACTGACAACATGTTTGGCGACATCATCACCGACCTCGGCGCAATGATCCAGGGCGGCATGGGAATCGCCGCCGGCGGTAACATCAACCCAAACGGAACGTCGATGTTCGAGCCTATCGGCGGCAGTGCACCCAAATACACAGGCCAAAACGTAATTAACCCGCTGGCTGCAATCTGTGCCGGCCAGATGCTGCTGGATTACCTCGGCGAAACCGCAGCCGCAGCAGCAATCGAAAACGCTGTCATCCGCACCGTCCGCGAAAAACTCAAAAGCCTCGCCGCAGGCAAAATGGGATATTCAACGTCGCAAGTCGGAGACCTTGTCGCCGCGGCGCTGCAGTAGGGTTCCAATGGACCCGGCCGAAACCAACGCTACAGGACCCCGCGCTCCGAAACGGCGCCTGCCACGCTCTTTCAAGGACCTCACACCAACGAGGGCTTTCAGCCCGCGCACATACTTTCGCGAAATGGTGTGGAAACCTCTCATGACCCGGCGCCGCGGCCGACACAAACATCCTCTTTTCCCACATCCACGAGCCGGCCAGGTCGGACTCACATGGATCGGGCATTCATCTTTCCTGGTTCAACTGGCAGCCTGTAATCTGCTCATTGACCCGGTTTTCTCGAACTGGCTTTTCGTCGTCAAACGCCAAAAACACCCCGGGCTGCGCCTAAAAGACCTTCCAAACCCGGACATTGTTCTCATCACCCACGCCCATTTCGACCACTTCCACAAACCGACACTCAGGCGGCTTCCGTCAAACCGCATAGCAATTGTCCCATGGGGCGTCGGCGAGCTCGCTCAAGGACTTGGCTTCGATCGAATCCTCGAACTCGAATGGTGGGAAAGTTACACGCGCGGTGATCTGCGGATCACCTTCACCCCGGCAAAACATTGGGGCGCACGCATGATCAGTGATCACCACCGCGGTTACGGCGGATTTGTCATCGAATACCAGGGCCGCAAAGTCTATCACGCTGGCGACAGCGCTTACTTCGACGGATTCCGTCAAATAGGCGACAAGCTCGCTCCTGAAATCGCTCTGCTTCCGATCGGCGCGTCGCACCCGGAATCGTTCCGCAAAGTGCACATGGGCCCCGAAGACGCAATCCGCGCCTTCAAAGAGTTGCGTTCACGTTGGCTCGTGCCAATGCACTACGGAACTTTCAAACTCGCATTCGAGGACATTGACGAACCGCCCCGCCGCCTCGCCGATCTCGCGGCCCATGCCGGCCTCAGTAAACAACTCCTCATCCTCGAAGAAGGCGTCCCGGTCCTCTTCTGAGCAGCTTGTTGCGCCTGTTAGCACGGGAATTTCACCGGCTCACCAGCCAAAAACACCCAAAGCTTCAATCGGGTGAAATTCCCGGGCCGCGATACCGACCGGCCCGACCGAGACGGCACAACAGGTCAATGCAACCGCGCAAGATGGCCAAGAACCAGCAGCCCGTAAAACGTGTATTCGCTGTCCCCCTGATCGTCCCCCCAGAAACCGCGAAATGCACCACGCCCATCCCATAACGAATCAACGAAATCAAGCAACGAATCGCGCAAACAGCCAAGCTGCACACCAAGTATCGCCAATGCATGCACGGCAACTGCCGTGGATAGCAGGTCAGGCACAGGTGTCCCGGGCCCGGCTACAAAACCACCGCGCGCATCCATTCTGTCCAACAACCACCTTGCCGTCAGCCCCGGATCAAACAGGTCAGCGGTTTGGATTTCTACAACCGCGTTGCTTGCAAGCTGATTCAGCACTGCCACCGCAGCCCCCGTTGCCGTTGTTGATCCTTCGCAATTTGCACGGTCTGATCCGGAGTCTCTCACATTGCGCGCATTACTCCACGAACCGTCACTCATCATGTTTCTCCTCAAGAAACCAACCACACCCGGTTCATTTGGCAATCGACGACCCAAATCTTCATACGCCCCGAGGGCAAGAAAGCATCCATAGGGATTCCCTTCGCAACCACCGGCAACGGTCCTGTAGCCGCCGTCCGGAGTGCGATGCGACTCGATCCGCGAAAGAATCGCATCACGTCTGCCATCAGCTTCAGGCCTGCCAATGGCCGCCCAACACCGCGCCAAGCAACAGCCATGCACAAAATCAAGTCGGTGCCCGTCCCCAAATTCTTCGAGGTACCGTCTGACCAACTCACCATGCGGCAGTGCGCCGAGCGCGTCGAGTGCGTCCAGGGCAAATACGGTGTAATACAAGTCGCTTGTCGCGCTGCGCCCGCGAAACCCGCCGTCCGCGTTCATCTGCGCCATCAAGAAATCGACGACAGCGCGCGACGACGCGCCAAGGAATTTAGGCGCAAGGCGTGCTGCATCCAACATCCGGCCTCGTATGGTGTTTGATGACGTCTTGGTGCAACTCATGGCCCAATTCCCAAGACACGACGCACCACGGCGCAGCCGCAACCGAATGCTTGCTGCGCTTTGGACACAAGGGCAAACCGGGAGCTACCGTCCGCAGCAGTGTTTGTATTTCTTTCCGCTGCCGCACGGACACGGATCGTTGCGGCCCACTTTCGGTATCGCACGCGCAGGTTGAGGAGCCCTGGCCAACTCAGCACTCGCTTCCGTGACAATATCGCTGGCGCGTTTCTGGTCGCGATCGTCCTTCGCGGCGGCGCCACTGAACGCGCTTGTTTGCTGATGAATCGTGCGCTGTGGAATGTTCTTAAAGAATTGCTCGAAAGCGGAAAGGCTCGACGCGCTCAGGAAGATGTTTTTGCAAATCTCGGATTTGATGTTGGTCATCAGCTCATCAAACATCTTGAACGCTTCGACTTTGTACTCGATTAGCGGATCGCGTTGCCCGTACGCGCGCAGGCCGATACTGGCCCGCAGACTGTCCATGTGATAAAGGTGCTCCTTCCAGAGCATGTCAATGGCGCTCAGGATGGTGTAACGTTCGATCGATTTGAGGCTGTCGGGGTTTTCAAAGCTTACCTTCAGCTCGTACAACTCGCGCACGCTCTGCACAATGTGCCTTGCGACGGCGAATTGCGCGGCACTCAAACCATCGTAGAGCGATCCCGGAACCGGCAAATCCTGTCCTTTGTTTGCAATGTTGATGATTTCGTCTTCGGGAAGGCCGAGAGGAAAATTCAGATTGACCCAGTCCGCCAATGCGCGGCGATTCCATTCATGCGGGTCTTCATCGTTGGTGGTGTACTGCCGGACTTTTTCGATCACCACCTCTTCCATTATGTCCATGAGCCGCTCGCGCACTTCGTCGGCGTGGATGATCTGATTGCGGAAACCGTAAACGATTTCACGCTGTTTGTTCATCACGTCGTCGTACTCGAGCGTGCGTTTTCGTATCTGATAGTTGTGCTGTTCAACCCGTTTTTGCGCCTGCTCTATGGACTTGTTGAGGAAAGGGTGTTCGAGTGGCTGGCCTTCCTCCAGTCCGACTCGCTCCATCACCTTGACGATCCTGTCTGATCCAAACAACCGCATGAGATCGTCTTCAAGCGAGATGAAGAAATGGGACGACCCCGGATCGCCCTGGCGCGCGCAACGACCACGCAACTGACGGTCGATTCGGCGCGCCTCGTGTCTTTCGGTTCCTATGACGTGCAACCCGCCAAGATCGGCAACGCCCGGCCCAAGCTTGATGTCCGTGCCGCGCCCGGCCATGTTTGTGGCAATTGTGACAGCGCCGCGTTGACCCGCTCTTGCAACAATTTCCGCTTCCTGCTGGTGATATTTCGCGTTGAGAACCGAATGAACAATCCCAACTTGCTTCAGCATCCTCGACAGGTGTTCGCTCACCTCGACGGACACTGTGCCGACCAGAATTGGCCGGCCATGGCCGTGCACCTCCTTGATCTCGTTTACAACCGCGCTGTATTTCTCGCGTTTGGTCTTGTAAACCGTGTCGTCGTAATCCTTCCGTATGCACGGTTTGTTGGTTGGAATTACAAGCACCCCAAGCTTGTAAATGTCCCAGAACTCGGCTGCTTCGGTCTCCGCAGTTCCGGTCATACCGGCCAGTTTCTGGTACAGCCGGAAGTAGTTCTGAATCGTGATGGTCGCCAACGTCTGCGTTTCCTCTTCGATACGGACACCTTCCTTGGCTTCGACTGCCTGGTGAAGACCATCACTCCAGCGCCGACCCGTCATCAGCCGACCCGTGTTTTCGTCAACGATGATGACCTTGTTATCCTGGACCACGTAGTGGACGTCCCGCTGGAAAAGACAATAAGCCTTCAGAAGCTGCGATATGCAGTGAATCCGCTGCGCCTGCAATTCAAATTCCTTCTGGATTTTTGCCTTGGCCTCCATCCGTTTCCGAACGTCCGTCTCCGGACCGGTGTCAATCTCGTGAAACGCAGTTATCAGGTCCGGCAACACAAACGCGTTGGGATCGTTCGGGCTCAGGAAACTCCGTCCCTTTTCCGTTAGGTCCGCCTCATGCCCCTTTTCATCAATCGCAAAAAACAGCTCTTCTTTCTCGGCGTAGAGTTGTTTCTTATGTTGATCGGCGTGCAACTCGAGCTCCGCGGCTTGCATCAGCTGCTGATTCTCAGGGTTCTCGAGCAGCTTTAGCAGCTCGGGCATTTTGGGGTTGCCCATCTTGACCCGGTAGAGCAAAAGGCCCGCACGCCGCTGCAGTTCTTCGGCATCAAGCGGATTGGACCCGTCTTCCGGATGCAGCTTGCGGAGGATTTCCTCGGCTTCATTCAAAAAACGACGGCAAAGGCGTTCCTGAGCGTGAACAAGGGCTTCGACCTGCGGCCGGTACTGGACATAAAGCTCGTTTCCGGCGCTGACCACCGCCGGTCCACTGATGATCAACGGTGTTCGGGCTTCGTCGATCAGGATCGAGTCAACCTCATCCACTATTGCGTAATGATGTCCGCGTTGGACCTGTTCATCGCGCGTGATGTAGATGCCGTTGTCGCGCAGGTAATCAAATCCGAACTCCGCATTTGTGCCGTAAGTGATGTCGCAGTTGTACTGAGCGCGCCGGATTGCCGGGGGCTGATCATGCAAAATGCAGCCAACCGTAAGGCCGAGGAACTTGTAAATCACGCCCATCCACTCGCTGTCGCGCGCAGCAAGATAGTCGTTCACCGTCACCACGTGCACGCCGTACCCCGTCAAAGCGTTCAAATAAACCGGCATCGTTGCAACGAGCGTCTTGCCTTCGCCGGTCGCCATCTCAGCAATGCGCCCCTTGTGCAAAGCCCACGCGCCAATGAGCTGAACGTCGAACGGGACCATATCCCATATGATCTTGTGCCCGCGAACAGTGATCTCCGCTTTCCTGTCATACAGACGGCGACACGCGTTCTTAACCGCGGCAAAAGCTTCCGGCGCTATCTCATCCAGAATCTCCTGCTCGATCTCGAAAGCGCGTCGGCGCTCTATCTTGGCCTCGTCCCGGCGCAAATCGTTCTCAAGCTGGCGTGCCTTCTCCAAAATGGCATTTACACCCCGCCGTTCCCGCTCAGCCACAATTCGTGCCTTGAACTCCTCGGTCTTCGCACGAAGTTCATCGTCGGAAAGCGACTGGTATTGCTGCTCGATCTCGTTTATGCGCGGAACCAGTGTCTTTCGCAGGCGCCTGACCTCGCGTTCGTTCTTTGTCCCTATTACTTTCTTGATTAAAAATCCCAGCATTTGAATCGATCGGTTTGATCAAACTACGGGATGGACCGCCATGCGTCAAAGGGATTTAGAGCCCCCGGTAAAACTCGAGTTCGCAAATCGTGCGTTCGAGGATGCAATCGACCCCGAGCAATCACCGGCGCTGATCCGAACCAATCCACGCGGAAATTCTACCGCGACAACAGACCGTGGACCAAAGACCATGGACCAAAGACCATAGGCAAGATACAGCGGACGGATTGGTTTTCGGGCTGTGGTCGGACACGGCCGGAACTCCGAAAGTGCCGCCCCCTAACCTCCATAACACTGAAACTCCGTTTCTCCTGCATGTCATGCCCCTGCCCAAAGACACCATATCGTCGTCCCCAGACCGACAACAAAAGCACTTCGCGCCAGCCACCGACCGCGCCCGCCAATGTCCGGCTTTCTCGAGTTGGCCTCCCCCAGAATGCCCGTGAGCAACGCGGCAATCCCAAGTAAAAACGTGAGCGCGTTCGGTCGCAGTTGGGCAGCCGTCGCTGCAATATCAACCGCCGCCACCCCTGCCGCTATCCACGCCACCTCATTCCATTTTCCCCGGAACTGGCGTAACCGTTTTCCTCCGGGCGATGATTTGGGGATCGGCGGCGGCAATGGCACCCCCGGCGCCACAGGCAACCGCTCTTTCTGGCCGCCAGACCGCCCCGCAGCCCCACGCCGTGGCATAGGTCGAAGACGTTCACCGCGTTTTACTGCCTCGATCGACGGGAACGGGTCGCGCCCGCCCAGCAACTGAGCGCGCTCGCACCACGGGCATTTTTCAAGGTGATCGCCAAACAGGTGCTGGCTGTTCTGCCAGCAAACGACCAGATGCAACTCGGCTTCTTCGATCAGCCATTGCCATGTTTGCGGGTCCGGTCGCAGTTCCGGACGAAAATGGCCGTCTTGAAAACAACGCAAAAAGAGGTTTCTCAACCCCGGCGCGAGCATCTCGAACGGTGGCGCGGTTGGTTTTGGCGCATACGGAATTCTTTGATCCCCCGCGAACGGGAAGTGTCCTGCAGCAATTCTCTTCTCGTACGGCGGCGGTTCACCTGAGCCGCGGTAAATCCCCGCGAAGGGGTGTGTTCCTTCCATCAACAGTTGGAAAACCAGCACTCCGAGTGCAAAAAGGTCGTTGGCGGGTGTGCGGTCTATGGTGCTGAAAGTTTTGCCCTGCATTTCAGGGGGGGTGAATTCCGGTTTGCCAACCCTGCACCGGTACATGTGCCCCGTCTCAGCGTCCCACACTTGAAATGAATCAGTGTCAACCAGCGTCACCAAAGCCGTCTCAGACACCAACACGTTGGACTCATTCAAATCGCCGATCACATAGCCGCGCTCGTGAAGCGCGCGAACCGCCGTCGCAAGGTTCCGAGCCGTCCGCAGCAAATACAGGTAGTTGAACAGTGGGCACACTCTGCGCCGGGTTTTTGGATGCATATAGTCGGCCACCGGTCGCATATTCACCACGCGTGGCATGAGAAAACCAGCAGCAACCCGCGCGCGCCCCGGCGGAAAAAGCATGTCAATCGGCCACGCAATCGACGAGTGATTCTGGTTGGCCATCGGATCAACCGGCGGATTGGCCAGCATCACCGCAACTTTTCGCGTTCGTTCAGGCGACGGTTTGTGCCAAACCTTGGCAACGAGATTCTCATGACCGGGCACGACGTATATGTGCGCTTCACCGCCAGTGCCAAGGAGCGAGTCCTCACCAAGAACAATCAATTCGCCCGTGGATTGTCGCTGCAAACGCATCAGGCCTCATCGGATGTCTGAAATCCAGCACCCCGAGACTCAAACCCTTTCGTGCGCATTTGATTCGTCATTTTTCCGTCAAGGCACAGTCTGTTCACGTAACACCGCCAGTACGAGGCTCAGGTCATCATCTGATCTGGCTGTCACGCGCGGCGATTCAAGAAACTGACGCAATCTGGCTGTCGTTTCCTCTCCAGGGCCGGATTCCTCGAGAAAACCAAACAACGGCCCAAAAAAACCACTGTGAGGCACAAGCTCGGGATATTTCAGCGCCAGAAGCTGAAGCCCGTCGCACAACAGCGCACCGTACCGCACATGGCAGGACTGAAGCTTGACCTGCGCATAATCGAGAGCCCCATCCGCTGTCAGAAAAATCGTCTCATTCAAATGTTCCGTCTTTGGCGGACCGGTAAGGAGATCAAAAGTGCCGGGGGCAACCCCGACAACAACCGCGCCATCGCCGATCTGTGCTGAAGCCGCGCGCGTCCGTGTGAAAGCCGCGACCATCAGCGTGGTCGCCAATTCGCGCGCGCGAACGCTTCTTTTCTCTGCCTCCGCTACGACTGACGCACGCGCCTTGCCCAACGCGTTCAGCAACGCTGCACGCACGTCGTCGTCAGGACCCGGTTGGCTTCCCTTTCCAAATGCCGCCGACAGGCTTTCAATCGCGCTTTGTGCGGCAACAGTCGCGCCAACCTCTGCCAGCGAAGCCGACCCGGCGCCGTCTGCAAGCGCAGCCACCAGTACGCCGTTTGGCAAACAACGAAACTCGACCACGTCTTGACAGGGTAAGTTGGATTTGCGGTGGCTGGTTCCGCGGACCGAGGCAGCGATAACCTGCCATTCATCTTTCTTCTGGGTATGCTGCCCCATGATTTGCTGGAAATACTGCCGCGTCAGTCAGAGCAAGGCTCACACGGTCCCCCACCCGGGCGGCGGCAATGCCACCTGCTCATCGGTCTTGGATTGTGCAACCGCTTCCATGCTGCGCGACAACCAGACAAACATTTCGGTAAAATTCAGCCCTATCAGTTTGACCGGAGTTCGCACCACAATTTCGGCAAGTTTTGCCATGTTGGCGTTTTCAACCCCCACCGCAAAGAACGCGACGCGCTTTGCTGCTTCGTCATTCTTCAGCCGTTGCGACGCCTGTTGCACAACCGTATCGGGCTCACCCTGTGGTTCGCCGTCGGTGATCATGAACACCCATGGCCGGTAATACGCGACGCCGTTTTTCCGGTACATCGCTTTGCGTGCTTGGATCATATCAAGTGCCTTGTGAATGGCAGTGCCCATGAAGGTCAAGCCCTGCGCCGAAAGCGTCGGCGGCTGAAACTGATCCACAGTCACAAAATCCTGAACAACCTTCACCTCGCTGTCGAATGTGATCACAGCAACCTCGACGCGCCGCGACGCGAGAGGGTCACGGACAAGGTCTTCGCGAAATGCGACAAGTCCCTTGTTCAATGCATCGATTGGCGCGCCCCGCATTGATCCCGATGTGTCAAGCAGCAACACGCAGGGGCATCTTGGTTCGGGGTTCTCGGCAAACTCAACTGTTTCTTCAAGTTTGATGTTATCGGTCATGGCGCATCTCTTGTGCGGGTTCTACATTGCAAAACAACGCGTTGCAAGCCGCAAACGCTGGCGTGGCTGTGCCTCGGACCCATCAGGCACTCGGCGTCAAAAACTTCGTGTCTGTCCCCCGATCCGTTCCTCCACCGCCCCGCGATACGCCCTTCCGTTCATTCTGTTGAAAGTTGAAAGTTGCACGTTGTACGTTGAACGTTCCCAACCGGCATCGTCGGAAGGTTGACCTGCTGATAACGCTCAACGTTCAGCGCGGCGCGACACAGCGGTATTATTGCGACCAGCGCAGTTGTTACGCCTCGAGCATTTGGTTACGGCTGCTCCGCGCTGAGCTGTTTGGGCCTGAGCTGCGGAAACAATATCACGTCGCGAATGCTCTCCTGCCCAAGAAGCATCATGCAAAGGCGGTCGATTCCCATGCCCATCCCGCCGGCAGGTGGCATGCCGTGCTCGAGTGCGACAAGGAAATCCTCGTCAATTTTTTGTCGTTCCTGGCCAGCCTGTTGTTCGAGTCGTTCACGCTGGGCAACGGGATCGTTTTGTTCCGTATAGGCTGGTGCAATCTCCTGCCCGTTAATGCAACACTCGAAGACTTCGACCGTTGTCGGGTCATCCGGCGAGAGTTTGGCCAGCGGAATGAGTTCCTTCGGAACGTGTGTAACAAAGGTGGGATCGATCAGAGTCGGCTCGATCAGTTTCTCGAAGACGGCCTGGGTGACCTCGTAGTCCTCGGTACAGTGTTCGATGTCAGCGCCCAGTTCAATTGCGCGCTGCCGACGTTGTTCAGGGCCGATTTCGAACCAGTCCGCCCCTGCCCGTTGTCGGACCAGTTCCTTGTATTTCACGCGGCGCCATGGCGGGGTCAGGTCGATCTGGCGAACAACCCGGCCTTCTTTATCGACGTGTTTGATCAACAGCGAACCAACAACTTCCCTTGCGACATGGCACACCATGCTTTCGACAAGTTCCATCATCGTTTCATAATCACCGTATGCCTGGTACGCCTCGAGCATTGTAAATTCCGGGTTGTGCTTGCGGGATATCCCTTCGTTGCGAAAGTTGCGACCGATCTCGAATACGCGGTCAAAACCGCCAACCAACAACCGCTTCAAATACAGCTCGAGCGAAATCCGGAGATAAAAATCGCAGTCAAGGGCATTGTGATGCGTCACGAACGGTTTCGCTGCAGCGCCGCCCGCGACCGCTTGCATCACCGGAGTTTCGACTTCAATGAACCCTCGGCTCTCGAGGAACGATCGTATTGCGCTTATTATCCGGCTTCGCTGCCTGAAAACATGCGCCACGTCATCGTTGACCAACAGGTCCAGATACCGCTGTCGATACCTTGTTTCCGGCTCGGCAAGGCCGTACCACTGGCCCGGGGGCGGGCGCAACGCCTTGGACAGAACAACGAATGATTCAACTCGCACACTTGGCTCGCCGGTCCGCGTTCGGAACATTGTTCCTTTTACCCCGATGAAATCGCCGAGGTCCATGTGCTTGAATACATCGAACTGACTGTCTCCGAGCACATTCTTTTGGGCATAGACCTGCACGCGCCCCGTGTAATCTTTGATGTCAAGAAACTGGCTCTTGCCCATGTCCCGGTGAGCTACAATCCGACCGGCAACCGCCACAGGCGCGCCCTCGGCAAGAGAGCCGTCCTGGAACTTGGACCTTGCTTCGCCGCAGCCGATGCTCGGTGTGAACTTGTTAGCGAACGGATCAATCCCGCGAGCGCGCAGAGCCGCCAATTTGGCTTTGCGCTGTTCAATAAGCGCGTTTGTATCTTCGGTATGCATTGCTGTCTTCGTAAAATGATCGCCCAAACCCCGCTTGTCCAAACCTTGGGACGATGAGATTTCAGTCTTTTTGGAGCATGTACTTTACACAGACCGGTGCGCCGATCGTGATCGTTCGGTTCGCAGGCTCGAGGGCGCCTGTCTCAGGTCTGAATCTGAACAGCACAAGCGAGTTGCTGTTCTGGTTTCCCACCCAAATCCAATGTCCGGATGGGGCGATCGCAAAATGCCGCGGTGTTTTGCCCTGCGTCGATGCATGACCGCGCAAGCTCAAGGTCCCATCGCTGCCGACAGCAAATACCGCAAGGCTGTCGTGGCCCCTGTTCGATGCGATTACAAAACGCCCCTGCGGATCAACTTCTATTTCCGCAGTAGTGTTCTCTCCGACATAGCCATCGGGCAGTGTCGAAACGGTTTGTCGATGCCGCAAAACGCCGTTCGCACTGTCGTATTCGAAAACCCCCACCGTGTTGGCCAGTTCGTTTATCACGTAAGCGAATTTGCCGTTCGGATGGAACACAAAATGCCTCGGACCTGAACCTGCTGCCACTGAAACAAACGGCGGATCGTGCGGCATAATTGATCCCTCCGCAGCATTCACGCGATAGATGAGTATCTGGTCCAACCCCAAATCCGGAACAAACACAAACCTGCCATCGAAATCAAACGTGGCTCCATGCGCATGCGGGCCCTCCTGACGTCGAGGGTTCACGCTCTTGCCCTTGTGCTGGATGAACGATTTCGCCTCTCCCAGGCTCCCGTCTGACCGGACCGGAAACGCTGCTACGCTGCCTCCACCGTAGTTGGCTACGACAAGACATTTGCCGCTGGGATCAACCGCCAAATGACATGGACCGGAACCGCGGGTCCCGACTCGATTAAGCAGAGTCAGGCTCCCGGTCTTTGAATCTACTGCGTATGCGTTCACAGCGCCCCCAGGTTGACCATCAAACTTGTCTGTCTCGTTCACCGCGTACAAAAACCTTCCGTCAGGCGACAACGCAAGAAAACTGGCGTTCCGCGTTTCCGCTGCCAGAACAGGAGCGCTGCTGTCGCCTGATGCAGTGTCGAACTTGAACATGTAGATTCCCTTGCTCTGCGCGGTCGAGTATGTGCCCACATACACAAAACAAGAACTTGCGACTGCAGCAGCACCCAAAAGGCATGCGCAGGCCGTCAACGCCGCCGCCACTCTAGCAAGCGAAATCGCAACCGATCCTTTGGGAACCGTTGTTTCAAGCCGGTTCTTACCCGATGTCGTGGATAATGTCATGTCGCGATATGAAACCAGAAACGCCGCGATGTTCAATTCCCGAGTGTGACCAAGCCGTCCCGTTCAGCCCGGCGGCGTAGAGTTTTCTGATCAACTGGCGCAAGCACCGAGTCTTCGTGCGTCAGGCAACTTTGGTTCCAGCTCCGCCGGGCTGGATAGTATTCGAGCTGATGCTCAAATCTGGGACGGGTACATGCTGGCCGCTCCGTTCGTGCTTGAATGCCGGGCGATCATGCGCAATTGTTTGCACCTGATGGCAAACTTGCGAGTGGCTTAACAGATAATCACAAATCCGGCGCAGGTCGGGCGTGCTCGACCGCAAGCAGCATGGATTCAAAACGCCACAGTCGCCAGCAAACCAACGGTGTTAACATGAAAACTCTGCATCCCGAAGTAACGAAGTTCCTCGAAGCCAAACCAATCAACCTGTTCGTCGCCGGGGATTGGCGGCCCGCAATCAACGGAAACACGCTCGACGTGCGCGACCCCGGAAGCGGACGAGTTATTTCGACGGTGTCTGCCGGTGACAGCGCTGACGTAGATCTGGCTGTCAAAGCCGCTGACAAAGCGTTCAGAACAACCGACTGGGCGCGTCTTCCTGCCAACGAACGCGCTGTCTTCTTGCACCGGCTTGCCGACCTCATCGACAAACACCTCGATGTTCTCGCCCAGCTCGAGTCACTCGATGTCGGCAAACCGCTAACCGCGGCCAGCACAATCGACATCCCCAACGTCGCTCAAACATTGCGATACTTTGCCGACCTTTCCGTCCATGTCCGCCGTGCCGAACCCATAGCCGTTAGTGGATACGAAGCAAGGAAGGTCCGGTTTCCGTATGGCGTTTGCGCTTTCATCTTCCCATGGAACTTTCCGCTTTTGCTCGTTGGCTGGGGAATCGCACCGGCACTGGCCGCCGGCAACACCGTCGTGGTCAAACCAGCAGAAGACACGCCGCTCTCGACGCTCTATTTCTGCAAACTCGTCCATGAAGCCGGCATTCCGGCAGGCGTGGTCAATGTGGTACCCGGACTTGGCGAGACCGCCGGTGCCGCTCTCGCCAAACACCCTGCAATCAAACGCATGTCATTCACCGGCTCGCCCGAGGTTGGGCGGCTTGTGGGCGCAGCATGCGGGCACAACCTCGTCCCTGCAAAGCTAGAACTGGGCGGCAAAGGCGCCGCGGTCGTTTTCGACGACGTTGATGTCGAGGCAACTGCGGACGCACTGGTCGCCGCACTCACTTTCAACACCGGCCAGGTCTGTTGTACCGCCACGCGCTGGATAATACATCAACGCATCTTCGACCAGTTCATCAGCCGCGCCATCCAGAAGCTCCGCAGCGTCACCATCGGACACGGCATGGAACCAACCACACAAATGGGACCACTCATCAGCGAGAAACAGCGACGTCGTGTCCTTGGATACCTCGAGCGCGGAGCCTTGCAAGGAGCAAAATTCCTGTTGGAAGGTGGGCCAGCCGCCGTCCCGAACCACCCGGACGGCTACTACGTCAAACCGGCTTTGATGACCGGTGCCATCGACAATGTTTGCTGGCGTGAAGAAATCTTCGGCCCAGTTGCATTTGTGGTCGAATTCAAAGACGAATCCGAGGCGATTGCGCTTGCCAACAGCACCGATTACGGCCTTGCAAACAGTGTTTGGTCAAACGACCTCGACCGCGCAAATCGCGTCGCTGAAGCCATGGTCGCCGGGAACAGTTGGATAAACGGGCACAACCTGTTCCCGCACGGCGTCCCATACGGCGGCTGCAATCTGAGCGGCTGCGGAGGCGGTGTGCTCAGTCCCGAAACTTATCTTGATTACCTCCGAGTGCAGTCAATTGTCAGGCCACGGTAAACCCGGCGTGGCACACGCAAAACCGAGTCCCAAGAAAGACATTCCTAAATACTTATATTGAGAAATCGATCATATTTGCGAAGATTTGCAGACGGCGAATTTGCTAAAATTGTCAGTGTCTGGTACGCGAGGCGGGGGTCGAACCCACAACCTTCGGCTCCGGAGGCCGACGCTCTATCCAGTTGAGCTACTCGCGCACCAAAAACAACCCATCGAAAGGCGAGCAATTGCCCTGACAATAATCCCACAGACCGACCGGCGCAAGAGATTCCTCGATCAGACCAAAGCTCTGCCGTTGCCGAGAATGTATGAGATTGAGATCAGCGGCCAAACGGTTTGAAGGCAAAATTCTGGAATGATCCGTTGATTTGCGATTGCTGCACAATTTTTCGAAGATGGCACTCCAACGCTGCCTGCAAAGCAGATGCTTTCAAAACAGTTCACCGACCCGAGGGTTTTCAGTACTCTGAAAGATGACCGGATTGCCGGTGTGGGTGTGTCTGGGGCGGGACCAGTTAAACTGTCGGTTTGGGGACAGTGGATTGAATCTACACAAGTCCGCGCGTGCTGAATCTACGGAGCACGTTCCCGGCCTGCGTATTGTGGGCGAATACGTCCGTGCTCGAGGCCTCTACCTGCGGGCGCTCTTGACAACCTGATGTGCACATGAAAACCACATCAAGGTCAACAGCCCGATAATAACCGCCTGGCTGAACGCCGGATAGCTGTAAACCACAAACGCCAATCCGCCGCACACAATTGTGGCCTTGACCAAGTCCAAAAACGTCATCTGCATGATCTTGCTCCCAATCCTGCAGGGTTAAGCAGCGGTTGCGACCGGATCACCCTGCGGCAGCCCGCCGCCCACCGGTCACAACACAGCACCGCATTTGCACGCAAATTTGGCACAAATTCTTTCAACATGCAAGGGCGATCGCCAAAGACTGTATTCTTGTATTCTTGCTTTTCAAACGACCGATCGTTGCCGATCATTTGGCCGGATGAACACGGGTTATCATATTGTTGTCTGCGGCGGGATTGTTCCAGACCCGCTGCAAACTCTCGAGCCGGTATCCGCACCAACCGGTCCGGCACTGAAGAACGAGCTGGTCCTGCCGGCCACGCTTGATCCATGGGCGTGTCACGCACTTTACGAAGCCGCGCGTCTGGCGCGAGAATACCCCGGAAGCAAGGTGGTCCTGGTAAGCATCAGCCCCAAGCAGCGATTGCAGCAGGTCATGATGACCATCGCACAAAAGGTTCCGTTCGAATTGCTGGCGCTGGATGGGTCGGCAAGCGGATTCACCGATCCCGCCGAAACAGCAGGCGCTCTGGCCGAAGCAATCAATGGCCTGCCCGGGTTGAACCGGGAAAAGCTGCTTGTGTTCGGCGGCTGGGAATCCGCGTCGCGCGGCGCAGGCGTGACATTGCAGTATTTGGCGGAGCGACTTGCCATTTCGGACGTTTTTATGGGAGTGGATGAACTGCGGGTTCAGTCCGACGGCTCTCTGGAAATCGTCGAACGAATCGAAGGCGGACGTCAGCAGGCAAGTCGCTGCTCAGGACCCCCGGTTGTTGTCGGATGGGCGACAGGGAAATTGCCCGAGCCGCGGAACAACCCGCAAATCGGCATGCAAAACATGCGCGCGATCATCCCTGTCCTCCAGCGCGCCAAACAGGTGAAGATCGGCGCTGAAGGTGTCAGGTTTGTCTCGGTGACGCTTCCAAAACAGTTGAGACAAACCCGAATCGTCAGAGACGCAACGCCAGAGGCGATTGCTCGTGAGATTGTTGAATGGATCAAAGGCTGAATATGGAATCGATTCTTTTTCTCAGCACATGCGAGGATGACGGTTCACTCGGCAAACCCGGTCGCGAAACGCTTGGTGTGGCGTCGCAGTTGGCGGCGCAACTGCGTGTGCCGTTCGCCGTCGGGCTTATCGGCGCGAGTGTTCAGGAGGCCGCAAACCAGGCTGCAGATTCCGGCGCAACCAGGTTCCTTGGAGTTTGCGGGCCCGTTTTTTCCCAGTCACGTTACGCAACAGACACCGCGGCAGCAGAAGCTTTATGCCGCGCGGCCAATGCGACCCTCATTCTCGCCCCGGGCACTTCGAGGCTCATGCGATGCTTGCCCGGTGTCGCACACAGACTCGGTGGGCGTGCTGACACGCATGTGACGGCTGTTGCAGTGAACGAAGGCATTGTGACAGCGCAGCGCTGGTATTATCGCCAGCGAATGGAAGCCCGGTTCACAAGGTCGCATAGACCATGGTTCGTTTTGATTGACCCGGGTGCAGCCCCGGCATGGAGCGGAGTCACCCGAAAGGTTGAGGTTGAAAACATCGGGGTTGTTCTGCCGGATTCAGCCCGAAAAACAGAAGTCACGGGATACAGAGAACCGGAGACCGGCCTCAACACAATACGGCCTGATGCGGATTTGCTGTTCGTGGTCGGCGCTGGATGGACCAAGAAACAGTCCGATGGCAAAGTTCACGCAACCGAAGCTGAACAACTCATCCTCGAGTTTCTCAAGCTGACACGGTGTTCGTTGGGTAGCAGCAAATCGCTGGTCGATCTTGGCAGTGAGGGGCAACCGGTTCTGAGTTTCTTGTCGCACCTAAATCAGATTGGCCAAACCGGTTCGACTCCGAGACATCCCAAAGGGCTTGCCACCTGCTGCCACGGCGAAGAACCTCACACAATCGGGTGGCGTTTCATCAATGAACGGCGCGCCATCAATCTTGACCCACAATGCGGATGGGCACGCGGCAAGGCTGATGTGCTCTACGTGGCCGACGCATTCGCAGTGCTCAAGCGAGTCAATGAGTTGCTCAAGGAAACCTGACCGGGAACTTCAACCGGAGTTTGCCCTGCCCGGCAAACCGTGACACCTCGCGTTTGGTCTCAACGGTTGTCGTGCAGCGCGGCTCAGTCGCCAAGCAATTTGCGCAAGGCTTCGCGCGCGGCTGCTGCCCGGTCGGACCCGGTTCTCGGCGTGAAGTTCCGCACTGCAAAGCTGAACCACTCACAGAAATTTGCGCGATCCTTGTCGGCGACAGGTTCGGCGCGGGGTTCGGTGCATTGGTGGGCGGCGCGCTCGCTGTAGCGGGCACAATTGAGGCATACGCGGAGGTCAGCCCGGCATTGCGGGCAAGTATCGCTGCGGCCAGGTGCAGATGCGTACGTCCAAACCCAACCGCAATTGTAGCAGTGTCGTGTCATTTGCGCGGAACTTGATTCGTTCGAGATGCTACTGCAGGGGACGCAGAGCATCCAGACAAAGCTGTACACCCCGGAAGACTCGCGCGCACAAAAGCGTGATTTGACCAGAGAGACGACTCGGCCCGGTCAGAGCCACCGGGAGAAACCGGGGGTTCGGTTCAGCGCCTGGGGTTGGGGGCGTGTTTGCAGCGGGCCGGGTGATTCTGTGAGTTGCCACTCGACGCAACAGGCCTGCTTCTGTAGTCTCCGCCCAACTATGATTGACCCTCGATACATCCGACTGGCCCGACTGTTGGTTCGGTATTCGACAGCATTGAAACGGCGCGATCGCGTGTTGCTGGACATGATTGAAGCGCCGGATGAATTTGTCGTCGCCCTGATGCGCGAGGTGCGCGCCGCCGGTGCAATTCCAGTGGTCGAAGTGCGGCACACGCGCGTAACACGCGAGGTGATGCTCGATACCGACGCCGACCACGCAAAACTTTTGCGCGACATCGAGCTTTATCGGATGCGGAAGATGCAGGCGTACGTTGCGGTTCGAGGCAGCGCAAATGCCAATGAAACCGCCGACGTGCCAGCGGACCGGTTGAAGTTGTTCAACCGAACCATGCGCCCGGTCCTCGAACATCGAGTAAGCAAAACGCGCTGGGTTGTGCTCCGATGGCCAACACCCAGCATGGCACAGGCTGCCGCAATGAGCACCGAGGCGTTCGAGGATTTCTTCTTTGATGTGTGCCTTGTCGATTACCAGAAGATGGCGCGGGCAGTGGCGCCTCTCGAGAAACGATTGCGACGCGGCGACAAGGTAAAAATCAAAGGCCCCGGGACCGACCTCGAGTTCAGCATCAAAGGTATCGGCGCCAAACCATGCTGTGGATTGCGAAACATACCCGACGGCGAATGTTTTACCTGTCCAACGCTCAAGTCTGCCAATGGCGTTATCCAGTTCAACACACCGACGATCTACGCCGGGACGCGATTCGAGAACATCCGGCTCGAACTGAAAGACGGAAAAGTGGTCCACGCCACTGGATCAAAAGAGACAAAGCTCAACGCAATTCTTGACACTGACCCGGGTGCCAGATACCTGGGCGAGTTTTCATTCGGGTTCAATCCGTACATTACCGAGCCGATGTGCGACATTCTCTTTGATGAGAAAATAGCCGGGTCTTTGCATCTGACCCCCGGCGCTGCATACAAGGAGTGCGGCAATGGCAACAAGTCCGCTGTTCACTGGGACATGGTGCTCATTCAACGTCCTGAATGGGGCGGTGGCGAAGTGTATCTGGATGGGGAGCTCATACGCAAAGATGGGCTCTTTGTTCCGAAGGACCTGCAGGGATTGAATCCCGGCAAATTGAAATGACACATGAGTGGCGCCTCCTCACCGACACCGAATTATCCGACATTCAGGGATGCCAAAGATAACAAACGACTACAGCAAAGTTCAGGTTTGGGACCTCAGCCCCACCCCCAACAAACGCGGTCCGTTCCTTGTAACGCAAACGGGTTATCCGCCCGGATCCGATGATGGAGCCGAAAGCCTCTACGTTCTTCGTCCTGATGGTACATGGGCAGACATAAATGCTTTCCTGTCCGCAGAAGACCCGAGTTCGATGGATGAAGCCCTGTTCGAATCAATGCCCGCAGTGGTCCATCTCTTGGAAAGCCTTCCGCCCCAGCCAACAATTGCCAACCTGCCGGTTTCCGAAGAACGCCTCCGCGCATGGCTCGAACGTCACCCGCCCGGTACATTGCTCGAAACAGTGCGACGATGGATAGCCGAGTACCGCAACCGCCGGAACCAGAAGGGATCAAATAGCCAGCCGGATTAGCCGACAAGCCGCCGGGCAAATTTTTCGATGCGCCGCAGCCCTTCCTCGATGTTGGCAAGGCTGGTGGCGTAACTGATCCGAATGTAATCGTCAGCGCCGAATGCTATTCCGGGGACTGCCGCCACCAGTTCTTCCTCCAGCAGTCGCGCGCAAAACGTCCTCGAATCCAAACCGAACTTCGCGATGTTCGGGAACAGATAGAAAGCGCCTCTGGCGTTCACGCATGTCATTCCCGGTATGCGATTCAGCCATTCGTGGGCGATCTGGCGGCGTTTGGCATACTCCTGCAGCCATGCTGCGAGGTGATCCTGCGGACCGGTCAACGCCGCCACCGCGCCTTTCTGGGCAAACGAGGTCGGGTTGCTGGTGCTGTGGCTTTGAATGGCGTCGATCGCAGCCGCAATCGGTTCCGGCGCAGCCAAATAGCCAAGCCGCCAACCGGTCATCGAATAGGCCTTTGAAAACCCGTTCGTGATTATGGTGTGCGCATAGTGATCCGGAGAAAAAGAAGCCACACTGACATGCTCGGCGCCGTCGTACACGAGTTTTTCGTAGATTTCGTCGCTGAGGATCAGGACATGATGTTTAACGCAGACATCGCCAAGGGCTTTCAGCTCCGACGGCGAATAGACCGTGCCGGTCGGATTGCTCGGCGAATTCAGGATGAAGAGTCGAGTCTGCGGCGTAATGGCAGCTTCGAGTTGAGCGGGTGTCACCTTGAATTCGGTGGCGTCGGTTGTGCAGATGACGACCGGTTTTGCGCCGGCGAGCTTTACCATCTCGGGATAACTGAGCCAGTAAGGCGCAGGGATGATCACTTCGTCGCCCGGCTGGCATGTGGCCATTATGGTGTTGAAACACGAGTGCTTGCCGCCGCAGGATACAATGATCTGTGAAGGCTTGTAATCAAGGCCGCTGTCGCGTTTGAACTTTTCTGCAATTGCTTTCCTGAGCTCTGGAATACCGCTGCTCGGGGTGTACTTTGTGAAGCCTTCGGCAAGAGCGCGCGCCGCAGCATCTTTGATGTGCTTGGGCGTGTCGAAATCGGGTTCACCCGCGCCGAAACCGATCACGTTACGTCCCTCGGCCTTCATTTGTTTTGCCTTCGCGTCGATGGCAAGGGTCAACGACGGCGACAACGCGGCTGCCTGCTGTGATATCCGGTATTGCATAGTTCGGGCGGGAAAGGGTAAGCCTCCTGTCAAAGGCTGCAAGGGCAATTTTGAAGAGAGCACACTGTTCAGCGCGTCGCACGACTGACTCCGCCGGCAGGCGCGGGTAGAAACGGAGCATGACGCCACCGCAACAAAACGGTCCGTGATCTGCGATTTCCGCGCACATTATCCTATATCATACTCGAAAGGCCGCTGTATAATTACAGTGAGAAATCGATCAGGTTTGCGAAGATTTTCAGACTGTGAGTTTGCTAAGTTTGTCAGTAGCCGGGACTCTGGCAGCGAGCAGTGCGGTCACGACAGCCCGGCCTTCAGAGTATAATATCGGACAGTCTTTGCGGAAATCGCAGATCAGCGCGTGGTTCGAGCCTTTTGCTTTCGAATTGTTCGTCCGCTGATCCCACTCGCATCTCTCACCAAGGCGAGGAAGTCGCCCCTTTCAGCGCGGCGCGACACAGCGGTATGCTTGCAACCAACGCAGTTTTTACGCCTTGCGCATTTGGTTGCGGCTGCGCCGCGCTGAGTTGTAACCGCGCTGATTGCTGCCAGAGAAGCGGATACTGACAAACTGATCAAACTCGCAGCCTGAAAATCTTCGCCAACATGATCGATTGCTCACTATAATTGTACAATGGGCCCCATGCATGCGATCAAAATTTAACGGCGCCTTGCCTTGCAGTCTCAACTGTGGCCTTCTCACTGACCCAAGCGCCAAAGGCGCGCCCCATACCAGCGTGGGGTGAAGCCCCACGACCAACGGCCTAACCATACCAGCGTGGGGCAACGCCCGGCGAAACGGTCTTTACGCCGGGCGGATCTCGGCTTTCCCCCATGGAAGCGACTCATCCCTTCAGCAACCGGTAATTGATCCAAGCGATGATAACTGAGAACACCAGCAAGGTCAGCGACGGCAATATCTTGAAAACCGGGTTCTTCACGCGCAGATGAGTGACAAAGGCGGCGCCCACAAGGACTGCAATTGCGATGCCGCCCGCCAACACAAAGGGGCGCTGCTCAATCCCAATCAACAACAGCAACGCGCAAGTCATCTTCAAAATGCCCACCAGGTCGCGCAACCAGTCAGGCAACCCATACTGCTTGAACTGTCGGATGATGTTCGCGTAGCGCACCACCCAAACGAAGAAGATCGACGTCGCCACCAGCGCCTGCACGCAGTTGCTTTCGCCCGTGGGCGTGCCGGGCAAACTCCCGGGGCGAAACCGTCGAATTCGGCCAAGTCCTGGTTCAACTGGTCGCCGAGCGCCAGCCCCAACTGACGCGGACGGGCTTGGGGATGAAAACTCATGAGCCCGTTGCAGACAACCCTATCGTGCTTGCACGGTGGACAGACCGCCGTCCACGTGCAGTACCTGCCCGGTGACCCAGCTTTGCTGGGGCGACAACAGCCAGCAAATGGCCTACGCGACGTCACCCGGCTCACCCAAACGCCCGAACGGATGCATGGCCACGGAAGCTTTGCGCGACGCTTCGTTTGCCGTGAGAAAGCAATCGCCGGACGACCTCCAAGCCGACACCGCCCGTGCCGCCAGCGATGAAATACAAACCGATTCCAGCACTGTTCATGATGGGGAATTGTTAATCACGATCGTTGGCGGTGCTTGAACTGGCCTGAAACCTCAGGTTTGGTCGGCTTCAGTGCGCAGCATCACTTCGTTGCGACGCAAAAAGGCCGGTGTCCACGGCGGGTCAAAGTAGCCATAGATCGGCGCTGACGATTCTTTCAACCCCTCCTGCTTCATCCACGCCCGCAAGCTTTCCAACGCGGCAGCCTCGTTCTTCCCATTTCGTCCGCCACTGAAGCGCAGCACTGCGAACCGGCCAGCCGGCAGCTCCCGCACCGTCACCGATCCATCTGACGGCTTGGGCGCGGTGTCCGCCCTGAATTTCGAAGGCAGCACAAAAGCCATCGTCGCGTTCGACTCGCTGCCGGACATGAACACCGGCGTGGTCATGGAGATCTTCTGCTGCGCCTCGTTCGCGCCAGTGATGAACCGGAACAGACGCATGAAACTCCCGTCGCTCCCGTCCCGGGTGCCGGCGGCCATCGGCGTCTCCACCACTGTGAGCGCCGGATAGTCGCGCACCTCGAACTTTCCGTCCGAGCGCACGACCTTGTACGGCGCAGACTCATATCCCGCTCGGGTGGTTTGGCATGCAGCAAACGTAATCACAATCACCACCGTAATAATAAAGAAAACAATCCACATTTTCATCATCGCCTCAACTCATTGTTCTTCCTTGAGGATTCCCCCTCGTCCAACACGGAAAAGAAAGCCAGCGACTCGCCGCCGGTCGGATTGAAGAACAATCGTTGCTTCATGCGCATGCCTTCAATCTCGGTTACGTCCGCCTGCTCGGCGACGTGGTGAATCTGTCTGGGCCGCTTGGGCCGTGTGGCCTGAGCCGGAGTAGTAAACGAGGGATACTATCGTCATGTTAACTGCCAGAGTTGCGCAGCTTTCGCGCTTTGTCAAATCGGCTGCTTGCCAGCCAGCGCTAGATTACTGTATTCAGAAATCGATCATATTTGCGAAGATTCTCAGACTGCGAGTTTGCTCAATTCGTCAGTACCTGCTTCTGTGGCAGCGAGGAGTGCAGTCACCACAGGGCGGCCTTTAACGTATGGTGTTGGATAACCTGCGAGAAAACCGCAGCCTTGAAATGATCTGCGCGCATAAGTCTGCTCGAGCTTCAGTTGTGTCGGAATCCGCTTCGGCGAGATCGCCCAAGTCACAAAGCAGGACATTAATTCTGGGAATAAAGATTCTCCGCTCTGGGCGCGGGTTTTCATTACCCGGATCTCACCTCCTTACCAGACCAAGACCCCAAAACTTAATTCCGGTGAGATTTCCGGGCTGGTGAATGAATTGCCCGAAACAGTAGCGTCGAAGGATTCGCTAACTTGCGATTGCTGCGCAAATTTTCCGATATAGCGGTACGCGAAATCGCTTTGCTCGCAAGCCCTGCTCTGGCATAACCATTCCATGCACTGTTTTTCTCGGATGGGCAGAAACCTGTACTGTGAGAGAGTGCCATTGCGCGCGCTAGCCGAGTGCTTTGGCACGCCCCTGTACGTCTATTCCCAGTCAACACTGGAACGTCATTACCAAAGCCTCGACACCGCATTGCGCTCGCTTGATCATCTTATCTGCTACGCCGTCAAGGCCAATTCAAACCTCGCCGTTCTCCGCACATTCGCAAACCTCGGATCGGGCTTCGACATAGTCAGTCATGGCGAGCTGCGTCGTGTCCTTGCCGCAGGTGGGGATCCGACAAAATGCGTGTTCGCCGGCGTTGGCAAAACCGAAGAGGAAATCAAGTTTGCGTTGCAGAAGAACATTTACTGTTTCAACGTCGAAAGTGAACCGGAACTCGAACGAATCAATCGCATCGCCGCCCGCTTGAAACAGGCCGCGCCCGTGGCAATCCGAGTTAATCCAAACGTCGAAGCCCACACACACGCGAAAATCACAACCGGCACTTACGAGAACAAATTCGGCATCGCAATGGACCATGTCCTTGCCGTTTACGAGAAAGCAACTCGATTGCGCCACATCAGAGTCCGGGGCCTCCAAATGCACATTGGATCTCAGATCACTTCTGAAAAACCGTTCGTCAACGCCGTCAAACGAATGCTGCCTCTGGCCCGGGTTCTCAAGGACCGACATCACATCGAGTTCTTCAGCGTGGGCGGCGGAATCGGTATCGTGTATGACCCGGCCCTCGAGAGCGGCAGACCGCAATGGTGGCGGTCAAAGCAGGCAAAAGGCGTCATCACAGCGGACTCTTACGCGCGCGCCCTGTTGCCGTTGCTCGAGCCGCTCGGATTGCGAATGGTGCTCGAACCGGGCCGGTTTCTTGTTGGCAATGCAGGCGTGCTCATTACGCGCGTCCAGTACATCAAACAAACCGCCAACAAAAGGTTCGTCATCGTCGATGCCGCAATGAACGACCTCATACGCCCGGCGTTCTACGATGCCTACCACGAAATTGTGCCGTTGTCCTACAGACCGGGTTCGTGGTTCACGGCGGATGTTGTCGGTCCTGTCTGTGAATCCGGCGATTATTTTGCAAAGCAACGACGGCTTCCGCCTGTCAAGGAAGGTGACTACCTTGCCTTGATGAGCGCGGGTGCATACGGGTCCGTCATGGCATCCAACTACAACAGCCGCGCATTTCCACCCGAGATAATGGTCAGAGGGCGCAACAGTTCTGTTGTCCGCGATCGCCAACCAATAGACGAACTCTGGCAGCACGAACACATGGCCGCGTGGCAGAATGATTAGAATGATCAAGGCGCTGGAAAAGCAATCGCCCCGGGAGCGCAGCCGTCCCGACTGCATCAACTCGCCAACCGATCTTACGACTTGTTTCAATCATGCAAGCCCGGCGCCTGAACGTTGACAGGTTGGGTGCATAGAAGAATCGCTGCGATCCCCTCGGCAGCTTTGACCGGCAAGGGAATTGACCCACTTGTATGCCTCCCGGATCAAACCTTGTTGGTCAGAGGCGGAGCCAACCAAAAAACTTTTATAGGGAGCGGGCAGCCCGATCCAGCAGTTCGAGGAATTGGCGCGGTGACATAATGCGGATGCCTTGGTACTCCTTGAGCACAAGCAGATCGGCATCGCCGGTCACTATGACCTCAGCCTTGGCAGCGACAGCGGTGGCTAGGACTACGTCGTCGTTTGCATCGCGGCAGATTCGTGCTTTGAGGGGGGCAGGTTTCACCACAGCCGCCCGACGCCGCAGCTCAGTGACAAACAAATTCACCGCCGGCGTCATGCGGAACTTGTGTTTGAGAATGTCATCAAGTTCGTTCAACAAGGGTTCAGAGGTCACGACTGCGTTCGCACGGGCAACCCGGCGAAAAACCTCGTGGCACAGCCCCGCTGCAACCAACGCGGCGAAGAGGACATTCGTGTCGAGTACAACCCTCACGAGATGAGCCTGAAAACGTCCTCGTCATCGTAAATGCCGAGTCGGCGCGCTTGCGGCACCAAATCGGCGCGGGCCGCTTCGAAGGCATCGAGGAACTGCTCGGTGGCTAGCGCCTCCCGCACATACTGGCTGAGAGTGAGGTGGCGTGCCCGAGCGGCTGCCTCGAGCTTTCGTCGCATTCCCTTGGGAACACGAATGGTCAGGATTTCATCCATGCGTATGACATTGCCATACCGGCGGACGGTGGTCAAGACACTCGTCATTCGAGTCGGGCAAAAATGCCCGCGCTCCCGCCAGCGCGCTGGAAAAGCAATCGCCCCGGGCACGCAGCCGTCCTGACCCGGAACCATCGAGTTTGATTTGACTGCGTCGGGTTCTCACTCAACACTTCCGGCCATGCGCATATCTAAAACAGCTCGTTCAATTGGTCTTTCTATTGCCTGCGTTGCATTCTGTGTAATCGCATTCGCACAGGCACCGTCAAGGGCACTCGAAGCCAAGCCCTCAGACCCGTTCTTCGCAAAATTCAATCCGATCAAAGCCCCTGCCCCTGCGGGTCTCCTTCTCAAACCCGGCGACAGAATCATGATTTGCGGCGACTCGATCACCGAGCAACGGATGTACTCGAGGATAATCGAAACTTACCTGACAGTGTGTGTCCCGGAACTTCAGGTGGCAGTCCGCCAGCTCGGATGGAGCGGAGAAAAGGCCCCGGAATTTCTCGCGCGAATGACAAATGACTGTCTCAGATTCGTCCCAACCGTCGCCACTCTCTGCTACGGAATGAATGATCACGAGTACCGCGCATTCGAGCCCGAAATCGGGCGCCGGTACCGCGACTCAATCACCGCCATTGTACAGGCTTTCAAGAACCATGACGTCCGTGTGGTCCTTGGTTCCCCCGGCTGTGTCGGCCCCAAAGTGCCATGGTCAAAAGCCGGTTCGGAAGAAATGAACCTCAGCCTCTGCAACCTCCGTAACATCTGCATCGAAGTCGCTTCGAAAGAAGGGACCGCTTTCGCCGACGTTTTCTGGCCAATGCTGACCGCCGGGTTCGAAGCCAAACGAAGATTCGGCGAGGATTACATGATTGCCGGAAAAGACAGCGTGCACCCGGATTGGGCGGGACACCTCGTGATGGCCTACGCGTTCCTGAAAGCGATGGGATTGGACGGCAATATCGGAACGGTAAAAGTGGATCTCGCAAATGAACGAGTTTCTCTCACCCCGGGACACGAACTGCACGGAATGACCAAGGGCGAGCTCACGATCACAAGCCACAGGTACCCGTTCTGCGCGGCAGGCGATGTCAATCGGGACAATTCAATCCGATCGGCCATGGCTTTGGTGCCGTTCAACCCCCAGCTCAATCGCTTCATTCTTATCGTAACAAATGCACCAGCCAAATCTTACAAGGTTGTCTGGGGCGAAACGGTCAGAACTTACACGGCCCAACAACTCGCCGGCGGGGTCAACCTCGCAGATGACTTCATTGTCAATCCGTTTTCCGAGCCATTCAAAAAAGTCGATGAAGCCGTTGCGGCAAAACAGAACTACGAAACCCGCCAGGTCAAAATGCTTTTCCACGGTGACGAGGGCCGCGTTGACATGCCGGCCACCATTGCCTTGACCGAAAAGGTCCGGGAAAAATACGTCGAACAAATCGAGAACGCGTTCACTCCTGTCACCCACACAATCCGGATCGTCCCGGAACAGTAGCCGCGCACTGCAACATAAACGGTAGCTGCGGACATGAGTCCGCGGCATTTTGCCAAAGCGGAAGTGGCCGCTGAGCGGCCACACTCTGGCGAGGCGGGCAAGGCACCAGGGACCCCGCGCCCCAGTCGGGCATTATGGCACCGCATGCATGGTCGGTCTGAGGCGGAGCCTCGCTAACGTTTGCCCCGGTTTCGTTTGACCGCAAGCGCCTTGCGCAACGACGCAAGATCAAGCGTGTTGACCACGTCATCCGCGGTCAGCCACCCTTTTCGCGCGACACCAGCCCCCAGGCGAAGCCAATCGGCTTGTTCGTTCCGATGCGCATCCGGACCAATTGCGCACTTCACTCCTTTGCTCTTTGCCTGGGGCCACAAACGCCAGTCCAAATCCAGTCTGTACGGGCTGCAGTTCAGCTCCAGCCACGTGCCCGTTTCCGCGCACGCATCAATCACAGCATGGATGTTCACCGGATACGGCTCGCGTTCCAACAACAGACGGCCTGTGGGATGGCCGATAATATGAACAAACGGGTTCTCAGCAGCTTTGACAAGGCGACGCGTGTTCTCGGCCTCGCTGCCGGCAGGAACGTGCAAGCTCGCAATCACAATCTCCAACCCCGCCAAAACTTCGTCGTCAAAGTCAAGTTTACCGTCTCGGAGGACATCAACCTCGGTTCCACAAAGCAGGCGGAATTTCAGGCCTTTCTCGGCGAGGCTTTCGTTGACACGCTTGATTTCTTCTACCTGCTGTTTGAGCCGCTTTGCATCCAACCCGTTGGCCTGAAACGAGGACTTCGAGTGGTCTGTGATGGCCCAGTACTCGAATCCGCGCTTGCTCATTGTCGATGCAATTTGCGCAATGGAATTCAGCCCGTCACTCCAATTAGAATGGTTGTGCAACGAACCCCGTATATCCTTCAATTCGATCAACCGCGGCAACGCGTGTCCCTCCGCCGCTGCAAACTCGCCTTTGTCCTCCCTCAACTCGGGCGGGATGTAGTCCAGTCCCAGCGCCGCATAAATGTCCGATTCAGTCGCACACGGCAGACACAAATTCGGGTCGCGTGTTTCCACCTGCGATCGAAACAACCCGTACTCATTCAACCTCAGGCCGCGTTGGATGGCCCGCTGCCGCATCACAATGTTGTGTTCCTTGCTCCCGGTAAAGTAAGCCAGCGCGAACGGATACTCCCGGTCGCTCACAACCCGGATGTCAGCCTGAATCCCACCCGGCAAAATCACGCTGGCTTTTGTGCTGCCTTTGGCGGACACGGACATCACCCCGGGCCGCGTCACAAAACACTCGATCACAGCGTCAGCGTCCTCCGAAGACACAATGAAGTCCACGTCGCCAATCACTTCTTTGTACCGCCGAACGCTCCCTGCCACATCGCACCGTGTCACATCTTTGCGCGCACGGAGTTCGGCCAAAATCGGTTCCGCAACCTCGAACGCCGCGCTGAGCAAACGCCGCGACGCGTACTGTCGCCGGTATTCTATCCCTTCGAGAATCTTCGCCTGGCTTTTCTCGCCGAAGCCGTCAAGGCCGGCCACTTTGCCCGCCTTGCATGCCGCTTCAAGTTCCTCGATCGTGCTGATCCCAAGCCGGTCATGCAGCGCCTTGATCTTTTTCGGGCCGAGACTGGGTATGCTCAACATCTCGACAAGCCCCGCGGGAATCGACGCCTTCAATTCTTCGTAGTACGGCAGCCGACCTGTTTGAACCAGAATCGTGATCTTCTCCTGCAATCCTTCTCCGACTCCTTTGATCTCTCCGAGCCGATTCTCGGCAACGAGCTTCTCGATCGGCTCTTCCAAGGTCTGTATGGCCCGTGCGGCGTTCGCGTAGGCGCGCGACTTGAAAGGGTTCTCGCCTTTCAACTCGAGAAGAACTCCGATCTCAGACAACACCTCTGCAACACGATCTTTGTCCATGGCCGGAAGTATGCCCTGCAATTCCGGCTCGATCAAAGCCGAAAGCGACAGGTTGCGAGGTCAATTCATTTGATCGTCGGCATCTTTGACTTCGGCGGGTATCGCAAATCCGCCATTGCCCTCAGTCCGGGCTTGTCAGACCACCTTTTGCACTCGAGACTGTGGCGAACGCATATCTTGTTTATGGCAAAACGCGCCCTAATAACCGGCATCACGGGCCAGGACGGGTCGTACCTTGCGGAGTTGCTCATTTCGAAGGGATACGAAGTGCACGGCATTGTTCGGCGTGCCAGCTCGCAAAACACAGCAAGATTGGAGCAGCTTTGTCAGAGCGGAATCGCAACCGCCGCAAAACTTCAGTTGCATTACGGCGACATGTCCGACGGCGCGTCACTCTTCAGGGTGATAAAAGACGTCTGCCCGGATGAAGTGTATAATCTGGCCGCCCAGAGCCAGGTGCACGTGAGTTTCGAGAACCCGGAATACACCACAGATGTGACAGCAACCGGCACTGTACGGCTTCTGGAAGCCATCAGGTTGTCCGGTCTCCGTCCAAGGTTCTATCAGGCCTCTTCGAGTGAAATGTTCGGTCTTGCCCGGGAATCACCGCAGCGTGAAACCACCCCGTTTCACCCGCGCAGTCCTTATGCGTGCGCAAAGGTGCATGCTTATTGGGCCACCGTGAATTACCGGGAAGCATACGGGTTTCACGCCAGCAACGGCATCCTGTTCAATCATGAATCGCCAAGGCGCGGCGAAGCCTTCGTCACCAGAAAAATCACAATGGCCGTGGCCAGAATCCTTGCCGGCATACAAGACAAGTTGTGCCTTGGCAACCTTGACGCCTGCCGCGACTGGGGTTACGCGAAAGAATACGTCGAAGCCATGTGGCTGATGCTCCAGCAGGAAAAACCGGACGACTACGTAATTGCGACCGGAGAAACACACAGCGTGCGGGAGTTCCTCGAGGTCGCGTTCGGATACGCAGGTTTGGATTGGCAGAAACACGTTGTCCTTGATCCATGCCTCTGCCGCCCTGCCGAAGTCGGACACTTGGTCGGCGACGCTTCAAAAGCAGAAAAACACCTCGGATGGAAACCGCGCACCCGCTTCAAAGAGCTCGTTAGATTGATGGTGGATGCGGATGTTGCGCTGATCAAGCGCCAGCAGGACCATCGTCACCCCGCAGCTTGATTTCGGCATGCGCCGCGCACTTGTCACCGGAATTACAGGACAGGACGGTTCTTATCTGGCCGAGCTGTTGCTCGAGAAAAATTATCATGTGCACGGAACAGTCAGACCCGGCGCAGACCCGACAAAGTCGTGGATCGCACATCTGCTGTCCAATCCCACCTTGCACGGGCGAATGGTTCTGCACCAGATTCGACTGACAGACTCGAAGTCGGTAAAAGACCTGATCACCCGCATTGCGCCGGACGAGATCTATCATCTTGCCGGACAAAGCCACGTCGGACTCAGTTATGAAATTCCGGAAGAAACTTGCGAGTTCGCGGTGTTGAGCGCATTGCGTTTGCTCGAAAGCCTGAGGTCGCAATGCCCGGGCGCGCGCTTTTTTTCCGCTTCATCGGCGGCGATATTCGGACATCCAACCGTTGCTCCCCAGGACGAGCAAACCCCTGTCGCCCCTGTCAATCCCTACGGCTGTGCCAAAGCTTTTGCCACACACCTTGTCAGAGCATACAGGGAATCCTACGGCCTGTTCGCTTGCAACGGCATCTTGTACAACCATGAGTCACCAAGGCGGGGCCCGGACTTTGTCACCCAGAAGATCTGCCGGGCCGCCGCCGCAATAAAAGCCGGCCTGCAACAGGAATTGCTGTTGGGTGACCTTGAAGCAAAACGCGACTGGGGCCATGCGCGGGATTTTGTGAGAGCAATGTGGCTGATGTTGCAACAGGCTGCCCCCGATGATTACGTCGTTGCGACCGGTGTAAGCCATTCCGTGGTTGATGTTCTCGATACTGCGTTTGGTGCGCTTGGTTTGGAATGGCGCTCGTACGTCCGCCAGGACCCGACACTCGTTCGGCCAAGAGAACCCGTTGCACTGCTCGGAAACCCACGCAAAGCACGCGTCAATCTGGGCTGGGAACCCACCGTCAGTTTCGAGGAAATGATCCGGGAGATGACCTTTGCCGAGGTGCAAAGAATTTCAATATTGGAAAACCTGCGCAGAAATCGCTGATTACCGGATCGTTCTAGACTCTTGCCGTCAAACCGCTCATCCCTCCATGCCACCATTATCTCCCCCGTGAGCGACGAAGTCGCCCCTTTCAGCGCGGCGCGACATAGCGCTGAGCTTGGTACGAACGCATTTGCCTCGCTGCATAGTTATCCTGAAGAATCGATCATGTTTACGGAGATTTTCAGACTGCAAGTGTGCTCAATTTGTGAGTATCCGCTTCTCTGTCAGTGAGCGGTGCAGTCACCGCAGTGCGGCCTCTGGAGTATAATATTGGATAATCTGCGCTGAAATCGCAGATCAGTGATCGTTCAATCGCGGCTGCGCCACGCTCCGTTTCTACCCGCCATGGCACGCGCTTTCAACCCTTACTCTGACTCGGTGACCACGCTTGACTTGGGCCAACGCCCCAGGCTGGTATCGAGCGGGCCTTTGGCCCTTCCCTTACGCCACTACCACAGTGGCCGCATCCAACGCCGCAATGGGCCCCATCCATGCGATCACAAATTTAACGGCGCCTTGCTTTGCAATCTCAACTGTGGCATTCTCACTGACCCAAGCGCCAAAGGCGCGAACCATACCAGCGTGGGGCAGCGCCCCACGAAACGGCCACCCCCACATCACCTTCCACAATCCAAGGGCTGAAGGCCCGGCCTATTACAACAATCCTTTCGCGGGTTTCGCGCCGCGACGTCACAGAATTCGACCATCGATCGCAGACTCTGTGATTGTTCGATTGTGTTGTTTTGCAAGGATTCACTCCCCGATGGGAACTCCACTGTCCCCCGCGGGCGACGGAGTCGCAGCGGATATTTCCCAGCCCGGCGGCGCAGAGCTTTCTGATCAACTGGCGCAGGCACCACGTCTTCGCGCATCAGGGAAATTTGGTTCCGGCTGCGCTGCGCTGAGAGACCTGAGGTTGACTCGCGCCGCTCTGGTGTTGCTCGCGTTACTCGATTTCCAGCGCCCGGTTGAGCAATTCCGGCAGTTGCGACAAACACGCCGCTTCGTTGGCAATCAAAGCCACACCGGCCGTTCGTGCGGCTTCAGCCATTTTCCGGTCCGCTCTTTTCTTTGTCTCCCGCTGAATCGCAAGCACGGGTATGTGCGCCGTCGCAGGATTTTCTTTCAATTGTCGGACTGCGCCACAGACCTGCTCCGACTGCGCCCCAAGTTCGGTCAGGAAAATCAACGGTTTTTCTTCCGACGCAATTGATGCCAATTGCGCGAGCTCGGGGGAGTTGACCGATCTGACCCGGTACCCCAAATCGCGCAGCCGGTTAACCAATTGATTGCCGATTAACAGATTCTCGTAGAAAATCAGCGCCAATGGCGTCGTCATGCCAAAACGTTGAAACATACCGGAGCACATTGTAAAGTCTTTACCACGCGGTTATGAACCCGTCACAGCTCAGCAGCAACCAAACGGTTCTGTCGAAACACGCGCGTGGCATTGTGATGCATGCGACGTTGTCGTGCCGGGCTGGCCGGGGCGACTTCACCACCCGCTGGACCACCAGCATCGAACCAGCACATCAAGCACATCAATCTGATGATTGGGACAGTGCCGAGCAACCGAACGGCTTCTGATGGCTGCGCAAACCTCCCAACACAGCAGTATGGAGTCGGCGGGCCCGCCCGACGAACGCGAGTTGATCGCGCGCTGTTGCCGCGGCGATTCGACGGCGTGGGACGAGCTTTTTGAACGCTATTACGATCCTGTTGGGCGATTTGTTTTCCAATACAGTCCGGCCTTGACACGCGAGGACGTCGAGGAGATTTCGCAGGAAGTGTTCCTGACAGTCGTCCGAGGCATCGATTCATTCCGCGGCAACAGTGCGTTTCAAACATGGTTGTTCCGAATAGCCATCAACAAGGCCCGCGACTTTATCCAGCGCAAATCAGCCGCAAAACGCGGTAAGGGCATTGAACATGTGCCGCTGGACGTTCCATGCCCCAACAACGGCGCGACGTTGGAAATCGCTTCGCCCAATTCCGGCCCGGATCAGGCTCTGATCAGCAACGAAGAAATGGTTCTGCTCCGCCAAGCCGTTGACAGATTGTCTGACCCGTGCAGGGAAATCATCGAACTCAGATACTTCGGCGACCTGAGTTACGAAGAACTGGCCGCCGCACTCAACCTCAACCCGAAAACAGTCAGTTCCCGCCTGAGCAAGTGCATGGATCGATTGGAAGAAATCGCACGCCCACTGTTTGCCCGGGAGAAAACCCGACCGTTTTCCGTCTAACAATCAGGCATGATGGACACTGGTCCAACAAAACGTAACACCGAAAACCGGCTCCGGGCCTACGTCGCGCGCCGACGACACGAAGCCGGCACTGGTTTCGTTATGCCCCCTGACACACGCCGCCTGCTTCAAGCCGAGGTGGACCGGAAATACAGAAGCAAAGAACCTTTCGCCACACGACCGACCGCATTGCTCGCGTGGTTCTGGCTCAAGCCTGTCTGGATGGCTGCCACAGCGGTTGTGGCGATCGGGCTTGTCGTGTTCCTTGTGCGGTTGTCGTGGAAACCGCATCAGGCGCAAGAGCTCGCCAAACTCGAACACACGGCTCAGCCCCCAAAATCGGCACCGGCACCCATGTCCGCATCCCGCACTCTCAGTGCTCCAGCCACGACATCAGTTGCAGCACCGCCAGAGGGAAACGTCCATTCAGCAGAATCGCGGCAGGACACGCCTGCAGCAACACGTCAATCTGTGGCGGCATCGGTTCTTGATCGAAAATCAGCCGGATTTTCGCAGCGGTTTGTTCAAACACAATCGGGCGCGGTCCGGGCAAATCAAGGCCAATCCTCACAACAGACTCGGAAGGTGCTCGAGGATTTTCAAATCGAAGTTGCCAATGGGAAACTGCGTCTGTTGGACTCCGATGGATCGGTCTATGAGGCTGTGCTTGCACAAGTCGCTCACACTGCGGATGAAAGTTCCGGGCAAACCGCCTGCCTTGATGCGGTACCGCCACGCCCGAAAACGGCGACCGGGACGGCTCTTGCGGAAACGGGGTCGGCGCCAACACCAGGACGATTCGGTGCGCGCGCCCGAATGCAGGCAGAAAAAGGGCTCGCTTCACAGACGTCGGTTGCTCCCGATGTTCTTTCCAGTAATGCAATCCCATTCGTGGCGCAGGGCACAAACCGCACTCTTAACCAGAGCATCGCCATCCATGGCAGCATCGTCCTGCCCATGGAACTTGGCCGGCAGATCAACCGGCAAAGCGACCTTGTTGACAGCGACCCTGCAACTCTGAAGGCGCTGTTGCAGAACGCCATCGTTCAGGGCCGTGTCGTAATCGATGCGTCAAACCAGTTCGAGTTGAATGCAACACCCCGCTGAAACCGGCGTTGAACAGAATGAAAACTTGCCGGTTTCAGTCCGCCGTATCGAAGTTCAAGAAATGGTTCCACAAAATTAGACCCGGACCAATACTCAGCGCGGCGCGACAGAGCGCCCAGCTTGGAAGGAACGCCTTTACCTCGCCCAGATCATTCGGCTGCGCCGATCTTCCAATATGTTGCTTTGAGAAGTCGATTGCGTATGGATACAGATTACAGCCGCTTGAAACCGAGTTTCTCGCCGTGCGACGGGCCTTTCAAAATTCCGCCTCCACTCCGCCCCAGCAGGAATTGGACAAGATGTCCACACCCCGTCACGGTCATCACTTTTTGGAAAAACCTGCTCAGCCAGATGCTCAAGCACGGCACCGGCACACCGATTTTCGTTTTCTCGCCCCACCCGGTCGAACAGGCCCTGAAATCACTGCGCACGATTGAAAAGGCCGTGCCTGTGCCGGTTCGACATTGGTTTCCATGCAAGGCACAGCCGTTGGCCCCGCTGTTGGACTGGTGGCATCGCCAGAACAGACCCATCGAAGTCGCAAGCGAATTTGAACTTATGGCGGCCAGAAAGATCGGATTTCAGCCCGACAGCATCCTTCTCAACGGCCCTTGCAAAACATGGTTGAACCACTTCGAGGGTCTGCACGGTCTCAGGGTCAACATTGACTCCGAAAATGAACTTGGCGCAATCCTCCCTCTGGCGAAAGAACTGGATTGGAGCCTCGGCGTTCGGTGTTTGACAAGCGAGGAAAAAGACCCCGAAAACCCCGGTTGCCCGACGCAGTTCGGCCTCGAACCCGACAATACTGTCAACGTACTCCGAAAACTCATGCTTAAAGGTGTCAGGCTCGAGACAGTCCATTTCCACCTGAGAACAAATGTCGAATCTGCCAAGGCCTATCAGCGCGCCATCGAACAAGTCGCCCACATATGTCATGCCGCACAATTCAAACCCAAATATCTCGATGTTGGCGGAGGACTGCCTCCGCCGTGGATCACGGGCCGCTCCGGGGACCGCCTTGACAGCAAAATGAAACTCTCCGCCCTCGCGCTGGTGCTTGCCCGAGCAGTTGAGTTGTTTCCCGGCTTGCAGGAAATCTGGATGGAAAACGGTCGGTTCCTCGCAGCGCGGTCGGGCGTGTTGGTAACGACGATCCGCGATAAAAAAGTCCGAAACGGTGTACAGCAGCTAATCTGTGACGGCGGGCGCACGCTCAACGCGATGCCGTCTGTCTGGGAGAAACATGCGATCTTTGTTTTGCAGCCCAGATACGGCAAGCTGGTTCAGAGCATGGTGTACGGTCCCACATGCATGGCTTTTGACCAGCTCGGGCTGATGATGCTCCCCTCGAACCTGCGGATCGGCGATATTCTTGTTTGGATGGATGCCGGCGCATACCACCTCCAATGGGAAACGCACTTTTCCCACGGACACGCCGGAATCTGGTGGCACGAAAATAGTTTGGTGCAAAGAATCCGTTCCAACGGGCAGTTCTCTGCATGGTGGAAAAATCTCGGCGGCTGACAACAGACAATCCGAAATTACCATGCACTCAAACACGCCCCCGCGCTCAAACATCCGCGTAATGGCACCGCACGCCTGCTCGGTCCAGGGCGAAGCCCGACTAACGCTTGTAGTTTCTGACAAAATCAATGCACTGGGTCACCTCGGGCACGCTGTTGTCCCAGTTGTATTCGTATTCAATCGAGATGTTCCCCTCGAATCCCTGGGCTTTGAGCTCGTCGAGAACGGCTTTGACGTCTGAAACGCCCGTGCCAAATGGCACATCATGGGCGCGCGGGTTGCCGAACTCGTTGAGGTCTTTGAGGTGGGCACTGATGATCCTGCCCTTGAGGATTCGAAGCGCTTCCACCGGTTTGACACCCGAGCGCGTCCAGTGTCCGGTGTCAGCGCACGCGCCGATGCGCGGGTCACGGCCCTTGACAAGCTGTGCTATGTAATTCGGGTCCCAAACCTTGTAATTCGGGTTGTTGGGTTGCCGGGGATGATTGTGGTAAGCAACGCCGATATCATATTCCTTGGCCAGCTTCTCGAGCACGTCAATGGCGTCGGTTGATTCGGTTGTTATCGCCCGGAGACCGAGTTTCTTGGCGAACTCGAATACTTTGCGGGCACCTGCTTCGTCATTGGGGATGCCTACAACACCGTAGTTGACGGCCATTATCTTGTGCTGCGCCAATTTGGCTTTGACCTTGGCGATTACGTCATCAGAGGCGTTGTGATCCCAAACGACGTTGCGTTCCTCCGGACTCAGCTTTTGGCCCGGATAGAACTCAATTACTTTCCCGCCGGTTTGCGCCGTCTTCTCAATTGCTTCGAACACGGTAAACCGGTTGAACGTATAAGCCTGGCAGCCAATCGCAAAGCTGTTGACCCTGTATTGGTCGGGGATCGGCGGCAACGCCATCGCAGAAACTGCACCAAGAACAGTTGCAACTGCTGCTGCAACCGCAAGACAAACCCGGACATGAGTAAAGTTTTTCGTCTTCATAATTGTTAGCCTATAGACGTCAGCACAATAGGAAAGATTCATCTCCGGATCAAATCAGAATCTTCAGACATCCAGGCTCCGGTTCAGAACGACTAGCCCATATTTCCCAGACCTGCGTAGCCGTAACCAAAGTTACCCGACGCCGAAAGACGCACTGCATCCGCCCCTTGATCAGAAAGCTCTGCGCCGCCAGCCTGGGAAATATCTGCTGCAACTCTTTCGCCTCCAGTAACCTCCCGCCTCAAACCCCAAGAAAAAATACTGACGCTCCACATAGCGACGCCACAATAACGCCATGAACAGCCCAGTGATACGTGTCGCCCCAACTCCGTGTCTGTCCCCATATCCCGGCCACCATGCCCCCTTTCGGTCACCCCGTTAAAAGTTGAGAGTTGAACGTTCCACGTTGAACGTTCCTGATCGGCACATCGGACATCGTGTCTGTCCCCATATCCGGGTGCCACAGCCGGCCTGGACCGTCCGACCGGTGCTTGGACAGGTCCATCGGGCCAACAGTTCGTTCGTCCAAATTGCGTGTCTGTCCCCATATCCCGGCCAGCATGCGCCCTTTCGGTCACCCCGTTGAAAGTTGAGCGTTGAACGTTGGACGTTGAACGTTCCTGATCGGTATATCGGACACCGTGTCTGTCCCCATATCTGGGCGCCCCAGCCGGCCTGGGCCGTCCGACCGGCGCTCGGACAGGTCCATCGGGCCAACAGTTCGTTCGTCCAAATTGCGTGTCTGTCCCCATATCCCGGCCAGCATGCGCCCTTTCGGTCACCGCGTTGAACGTTGAGAGCTGAACGTCGGACGTTGAGCGTTCCTGATCGGTATATCGGACACCGTGTCTGTCCCCATATCTGGGCGCCCCAGCCGGCCTGGGCCGTCCGACCGGCGCTCGGACAGGTCCATCGGGCCAACAGTTCGTTCGTCCAAATTGCGTGT